>Ga0075163_10003282_pt1 | contig 21732 bp, 16 predicted proteins | sample JI1023141ADNA_FD_71478 | JGI IMG/M metagenome (GOLD analysis project Ga0075163, IMG submission 71478) | Wastewater effluent complex algal communities from Wisconsin, to seasonally profile nutrient transformation and Carbon sequestration -... | ecosystem: Engineered > WWTP > Effluent > Algae... | reverse complement strand
CCGATCCCGATCCCGATCCCGATCCCGATCCCGATCCCGATCCCGATCCCGATCCCGATCCCGATCCCGATCCCGATCCCCGGTCAGTTCGCGTCGTCGTCGGCCGGCGGCGGCGCCGACTCGTAGGTGATCACGACCTTGTCGTCGACCACGTCGATCTTGGCGACGCCGCCGTGGACCAGCGCGCCGAACAGGATCTCGTTGGCCAGCGGCTTCTTGATGGTGTCGCTGATGACCCGGGCCATCGGCCGCGCGCCCATCGCCTTGTCGTAGCCCTTGTCGGCGAAGTACGCGAGCGCCGCCGGCGTGACGTCGAGCTGCACCTTCTTGGCCGCGAGCTGGCCGTCGAGCTCGTCGACGAACTTCTGCGCGACCTGCTTGATGACCTCGATCGGCAGGCCCTCGAAGAACACCACCGCGTCGAGCCGGTTGCGGAACTCGGGCGTGAACATCCGCTCGAGCGCGCCCTTGCCGGCCTTGGGATCGACGCCGTCCTTGCCGCCGAAGCCGAGCTTGGTCGCCGCCATCTCGCGGCTGCCGACGTTCGACGTCATGATCAGCACGACGTTGCGGAAGTCGGCCTTGCGCCCGTTGTTGTCGGTGAGCGTCGCGTGGTCCATCACCTGCAGCAGGATGTTGAACAGATCGGGGTGGGCCTTCTCGATCTCGTCGAGCAAGAGCACGCAGTACGGGTGCTTGTTGATCGCGTCGGTCAGGAGCCCGCCCTGATCGAAGCCGACGTAGCCGGGCGGCGCGCCGATCAGCCGCGACACGGTGTGCTTCTCCATGTACTCCGACATGTCGAAGCGCAGGAACTCGACGCCCAGCGTCTTGGCCAGCTGCTTGGCCAGCTCGGTCTTGCCGACGCCGGTGGGGCCGGCGAACAGGAAGTTGCCGGTCGGCTTGTCGGGGTGGCCCAGGCCGGCGCGCGACAGCTTGATCGCGGTCGTGATCTGATCGATGGCCTGGTCCTGGCCGAAGATCGACCGCTTGAGGTCGGTCTCGAGGTTCGCCAGCTTGTCGCGGTCGGACACCGACACCGAGCGCGGCGGGATCCGCGCCATCTTGCTGACCACCTCCTCGATCAGCGGCGGGCGGATCTCGTCGGGGCGCTCGGCCTCGGCCATCAGCCGCACCCGGGCGCCGGCCTCGTCCATCACGTCGATGGCCTTGTCGGGCAGGTGCGAGCCGGTGATGTGGCGCGCCGACAGCTCGGCGGCGGCGGCGATGGCCGCGTCCGAGTACTTGACCTGGTGGTGCTCCTCGTAGCGCGGCTTCAGGCCCTTCAGGATCTCGATGGCCTCGGCCACCGACGGCTCGCCGACGTCGATGCGCTGGAAGCGCCGGGTCAGCGCGCGGTCGCGCTCGAACGAGTTGCGGTAGTCCTTGAACGTCGTCGAGCCGATGCAGCGCAGGTCGCCGTTGGACAGCGCCGGCTTGAGCATGTTGGCGGCGTCCATCGTGCCGCCGGAGGTGGCGCCGGCGCCGACGATCGTGTGGATCTCGTCGATGAACAGGATCGCCTTGGGGTCCTTGGTCAGCACCTCGATGACGGCCTTGAGCCGCTCCTCGAAGTCGCCGCGGAAGCGGGTGCCGGCCAGGACCGCGGTCATGTCGAGCGCGAACACCCGGTTGTCGGCCAGCGCGGCCGGCACCTGCTTGTCGTGGATGCGCAAGGCCAGGCCCTCGGCCAGCGCGGTCTTGCCGACGCCGGGCTCGCCGATGAGCAGCGGGTTGTTCTTCCGCCGGCGGCACAGCACCTGGATCATCCGCTCGAGCTCGGCGGCGCGGCCGATCAGCGGATCGATCTTGCCCTCGGCGGCGCGCGCCGACAGGTCGACGCAAAAGCTCTCGAGCGGGTTCTTGACCTTCTCGGCGTCGGCCTCGCCGTCCTGCTCGACGCCGCGGGCCCGCGGCACCACGCCGGCGCCGGGGTCGACCTTCGACACGCCGTGGCTGATGTAGTTGATGACGTCGAACCGGGTCACGCCCTGCTTCTCGAGCAGGTACACCGCGAAGCTGTCGCGCTCGCGGTACATCGCGACCAAGAGGTTGCCGCTGGTCATCTGCGCGCGGCCGGCGCCCTGGACGTGCATCGCGGCGCGCTGGAACACCCGCTGGAACGCCAGCGTCTGATCCGGCCCCGACTCCTCGTCCTCGGGCAGCGGCTCGACCGAGTCGGTCAGGAACTGCTCGAGCTCGGCGCGCAGCTTGGCCACCTCGCCGCCGCACTTGGCGACCACGTCGACCGCGGTCGGATCGTCGAGCATCGCCAGCAGCAGGTGCTCGAGCGTCAGGTACTCGTGGCGACGCCGCCGGGTGTCGGCGACGGCGCGCTGGAGCGTGGCGGACAGGTCGGGTGACAGCATGGGTCCTCTTCCCTACTCGCTCGGCTCGATCGAGAGCTGCAGCGGATACTCGTTCGAGCGCGCGAGCTGGACGGTCTTTTGCACCTTGGTCTCGGCGATCTCGAAGGTGTAGACGCCGGCCACGCCGACGCCCTGGTTGTGCACGTGGGTCATGATCGCCAGCGCGTCGGCCTCGCTGCGCTGAAACACCGTCTGCAACACGAAGACCACGAACTCCTTGGTCGTGTAGTCGTCGTTGTGCAAGAGCACCTTGTACATCGGCGGCTTCTTGGTGCGGGTGCGCTCCTCGAGCGCCACGCCGGTGTCCTGCTTGGGCGCGGGGCGGTTGGGCTTCTTGTCGTCGCCGGCGGCGCGCGCCGGGACGCGTGCAGAGGCGATCGCAGACGGGTTCATGGACGACACTATAGCGGCAAGATCTAGCGCGCGCGCCAGCGCCGGCGACCCGCCCGATCGGGCAGTGGATCGCCTGGCCAAGCGCCGGCCTGACGACGGCCGGCGACAGCTTCTTAGCGCGACCGCAGCCGGGCCTGCCAGTAGCCGGGGCGACGACGCAGCGCCTCGATGGCCACGACCATCACCTGGTCGCCGTCGGCGAAGAACACCACCGCGAACGGGAACCGGTCGAGGAACACGCGCCGGACCGGCACCCGGAACCGGACGCGGGGGTGGTTCACGCCAACCAGCCGACCGTCGGCCAGGCCACGATAGACCGCCTCGACCTCGAGCACGAACGCCAACGCGATGGCCTCGCCGGCGTGCGTGGCGTAGTACCGGGCTTGCGCGTCGGCCTCGTCGGCCGCTTCCTCGTCGATGACGACGACCCGCGTCATCGGCCGCGCGCAGCGCGATGCATCCGCGCGACCGCGGCGTCGATCGACACGGCGGACGCCTGCCCGGCCGCGATGCGTGCCAGCCGCCGCTCGATCTCGAGCCGCCACGCCTCCTCGGCGTCGCCGTCGTCAGCGCCGTCGAGGCTCTCGATCAGCCGCGCCGCGAGCCGCGCGCGATCTTCGATCGCGAGATCGAGCGCGTCGGCGAACACCGTCGACACCGAGCGGGTCATGGCGTCAGCGTAGCACCGTCGCGCCGGTGTCGGCGAGGGCTTCCGCGCTCCGGGCCCATGCGGTACACCCCGGCCATGAGCATCGACGCTGGCGCCGCCCGCACCCAGATCGACAAGACCTTCGCCGACAGCGTCGTGCCGACGCTCATCGAGTACATCGGCATCCCCAACAAGTCGCCGATGTTCGACGCCCAGTGGCGCGAGCACGGCCACATGGATCGCGCGGTCGAGCTGCTCGCCGGCTGGGCCAAGCAGCACCTGCCGCCGGGCGCGACGCTCGAGGTGGTGCGCGTCGAGGACCGCACGCCGGTGATCTTCATCGAGGTGCCGGGCACCGCGCGCGCCGGCGACACCATCCTCCTGTACGGCCACCTCGACAAGCAGCCCGAGATGACCGGCTGGGACGAGGGCCTCGGCCCGTGGACGCCGGTCTTGCGCGGCGACCGGCTGTACGGCCGCGGCGGCGCCGACGACGGCTACGCGATCTTCGCCAGCCTCACCGCGATCAACGTGCTGGTCCAGCAGGGCCGGCCGTTCGCGCGCTGCTGCGTCTTGATCGAGGCGTGCGAGGAGTCGGGCAGCTTCGATCTGCCGGCCTACGTCGAGCACCTCGCGCCGCGGATCGGCACGCCGAGCCTGGTGGTGTGCCTCGACTCGGGCTGCGGCAACTACGAGCAACTGTGGTGCACGACGTCGTTGCGCGGGCTGGTGCTCGGCACGCTCGAGGTCAGCCTGCTGCGCGAGGGCGTGCACTCGGGCGACGGCTCGGGCGTCGTCGCGTCGAGCTTCCGGGTCGCGCGCCACCTGCTCGAGCGGCTCGAGGACGGCCACACCGGCACGATCCGCCCGACCGAGCTGTTCGCCCAGATCCCGCGCGAGCGCATCGCGCAGGCCGCGCACGCCGCCGACGTGCTCGGCGACGAGGTGTGGTCGAAGTTCCCGTTCCAGCCCGGCGTGGCGCCGGTGACCACGGATCCCGCCGAGCTGATCTTGAACCGCACCTGGCGTCCGGCGCTGGCCATCACCGGCGCCGACGGCATCCCGGCGATCGGCAACGCCGGCAACGTGATGCGGCCGTCGACGTCGCTCAAGCTGTCGCTGCGCGTGCCGCCGACCGTCGACGCCAAGGGCGCGCTGGCCGGCGTCCAGGCGCTGCTCGAGGCCAACCCGCCCTACGGCGCCAAGGTGCGCTTCGTCCCCGGCGGCGCCAACGCCGGCTGGGACGCGCCGGCGCTCGCGCCGTGGCTGCACACCGCGCTCGAGGAGGCCTCGGCGACCCACTTCGGCAAGCCGCCGGTGTCGATGGGCGAAGGCGGCTCGATCCCGTTCATGGGCATGCTCGGCCAGCGCTTCCCCGAGGCGCAGTTCTTCATCACCGGCGTGCTCGGCCCCGGCTCCAACGCCCACGGCCCCAACGAGTTCCTCGACATCCCGATGGCCAAGAAGCTCACCGCCTGCGTGGCCGACGTGATCGCCCGCCACGCGACGCGCTAGCCGAGCGCCAGCGAGGCTAGTCTCGGGGGCAACGCGGGACAGCCGCCTCGCCGCACGCGCCCCGATGATCGCGGCGGTAGCTACAGCGGCTTCACCGGCAGGCGGCTGACGACGTAGGCGCCGTCGGGCCAGTGGCCGGGCGCGGCCGGGAACAGGCTGTCGCAGGTCGGCAGGTGGCAGGCGTCCTCGATGTCGTTCATGAAGACGCCACCGAGGCGGTGGATGTTCAGGCACAGCGCGCCCTCGGCGCCCCAGTACGCCTCGGTGTCGTACTCGTTCCAGGTGACGAAGCCCCAGTCCTTCTCGTTGGTCCAGTGCAGCGGGGTGCCCTGCTTGGTGAACGACTGGCCGTCGCCGCACACGTCCGACACGTACATCTTCAGCATCGCGGTGCGCTGCTTGGCGTCGGACTCGTGGGTCGCGTCCGAGCTGAACGTCGCGTGCCGGGTCATGAACATCTTGTACTTCGCGCCGCCGGGGCACGCGACGTTGACCCAGCCCTGCGTCGCGTGCGGGTCGGTGTCGTAGACCATCTTCTTCTCGGCCGAGTAGCGATCGCCGGTGAACAGCAGCGTGCCGTCGGGATCCGGGTACCACTCCTGGCCATCGCCGATCATCTGCGGCGGCGGCAGCGTGCACAGCGGCCGGAGGTCCTGGGGCGGCGCGCCGGCCTCCTTCCACGACAGCTTGTACGACTCGAGCACCTCGCCGTTGGGATCGACCCACAGGTCGAAGCCGGTGTAGACGGTCTGGATCTTGAGCTCGAACTTCCGCGGCTCGGCCGCCGAGTCGATGATCGTGAGGTACGAGCCGGCGAGCAGGTCGCCGTGCAGCCAGGTCGTGCCGTGGCCGTCGACCGCGGTGAGCCGGTCGGCCTCGACCCGCGGGTACAGCTGCGTCCACCACACCAGCGGCGACTCGAGCCCGGTGACCATCAGCCCCTCGTCGTTGGGCAGGCCATCGAAGTTCAGCTCGTGGAAGCTGTACTGCGACAGATAGGGTGAGTTGGTCCCGCACTCGATCAGGCTGCACTTGGCGTGGGCCGGGCGCGTCGTGACCGCGACAAAGGCCGCGCCGATCGACAGCGTGGCGAGCAGACCGGAGAGGTTGCGCATGTCCCGGTAGAGTCGCCGCCGGCAAAACGTGTCACAGAAATCGACCGCCGACTCATCCCGTTCGGGTGGGTGGCGGATGCGCCGCCGGGTCCCACCCCTGCCAGACCTTGCCAGGTACGATCGCCAGGACCTCCGTGGCCAAGTCACGCCCCTCCCCGACCGCCCCGACCGTCGTCGCCGGCGACGCGATCGCCGACGCGGTGCCGGCGATCCCGACGATCGACCTGCGGGTGGCGCAGTCGAAGGCCGAGGCGGCGCTGTTCGGCGCCAGCGAGGCGGTGCGGATCGGGCGTTACCGGATCCTCGAGCGGGTCGGCGCCGGCGGCATGGGCATCGTGTGGTCGGCGTGGGATCCCGAGCTGGGCCGCGCGGTCGCGCTCAAGCTGGCGTCGTCGGGCGACGCCGAAGCCCGGGCGCTGGCGCGCGACGAGGCGCGGGCGCTGGCGCGGCTGTCGCATCCCAACGTCGTGCCGATCTACGACGTGCTCGATCACGACGATCGCGTGCTGCTGGTGATGGAGCTGATCAAGGGCGAGAGCCTGCGCGCCGCGAGCAAGACCCGCAGCCCGGCGCAGATCATCCGCGACTACCGCCAGGCCGGCGACGGGCTGGCGGCGGCCCACGCGGCGGGCCTGATCCACCGCGACTTCAAGCCCGACAACGCGCTCCTGGGCGCCGACGGCCGGGTCCGCGTGCTCGACTTCGGCCTGGCCCACGACGCCGGCGGCGGCGAGGGCGTGGTCGCCGGCACCCCGGGCTACATGGCGCCGGAGCAAGAGCGCGGCGAGAAGCTGACCCCGGCGGTCGATCAGTTCGCGCTGTGCGTCGCGCTGCGCGAGGCGCTGACCGCGCGCGGCGGCGTGCCGCGCTGGCTGCAGCCGGTGCTGGCGCGCGGCACCGCGGGCGACCCGGCGGCGCGCTACCCGACGATGGCGGAGCTGCTGGCCGCGCTGGCGCTGGATCCCGCGACGCGGTGGCGCCGCCGCGCGCTCGTCGGCGGCGGCGTGCTGGCGCTGGCCGGCGCCGCCGGGGCGTTCCTGATCGGCCGCGCGCAGCACGGCGGCGCCACCGAGGCGCCGTGCAGCGGCGGCCCGGGGCTGATCGCCGCGAGCTGGGGCCCGGCGCGCCGGGCCGAGATCGCGCAGACGCTGACGTCGCTGACCGGGGCCTACGCGCGCGACAGCGCCCCGCACCTGATCGCGACCCTCGATCGCTACGCCGGGACCTGGCTGATCTCCCACCGCGAGTCGTGCCGCGCCCACGCGCGCAAGGAGCTGTCGTCGGAGCTGCTCGACCGGCGCACCGCGTGCCTGGGCCGCGCCCGCGCCGCGCTGGCCGCGCTCGCCGATCTGTCGGCCCAGGCCGCCGACGCCGACGTCGCGGGCCTGGTGCAGGCGGCCAGCGCGCTGCCCGATCTGGCGGCGTGCACCGACGACACCGCGCTGCTCGCGGGCTCGGCGCCCGGCCCGGCGATCGCCGCCGAGGTGCGCGCCGTCGACGACGCGCTGGCGCGCATCGACGTCGAGCGCGACGCCGGGCGGGTGTCGGCGGCGACCAGCGGGCTGGCGCCGCTGTTGGCGCGCGCGACCGCGACCGGGTACGCGGCGCTGGAGGCGCGGGCGCAGCTCGCCGCCGGCCGGGTCGCGATGACCGCCGGCGACGGCGACCTCGGCGCCGCGGCGTTCGCCGCCGCGACCCAGGCCGCGCTGGCGGCCGACGACGACGCGCTGGTGATCGAGGCCTGGGCCCGCCACGCGTGGAGCGCGACGATGGTCGGCAGCCCGGGCGCCGTCGACGGGCGCGGCCTGGTCGAGGGCATCGCGGCGCGGGTCGGCGACCGCGGCCGCTTCGCGCGCGCGCTCCTGCACAACAACCTCGGCGTGGTGGCGATGTCGGGCGGCGACCGCGCCGCGGCGCTGCGCGAGTTCGGCCTGGCGCGCGACCAGCGGACCGGCCTGGCGCCGCGCGACGCCGCCGAGCTGGGCTCGGCGCTCGAGAACCTGGTGCTGCAGTCCGACGACCTGACGCAGCGCCAGCGCGCGGGCGAGGAGCTGCTCCGGGAGCGCACGGCCGCGCTGGGCGCCCACCACCCGCTCACGCTGCAGGCGCGCATCTTCGTCGGCCTCGCCGCGACCGAGCTCGACGCCGCGCGCCGCGTCGCCGGCGCCGCGGTGCTCGAGCTGGCGCGCTACCACCCCGAGCTGGGTGGCGTGATCGCCGACCTCGCGCGGGAGCCCGCGCTGCTGGCCGCCGTCGACGGTGACGTCGCGCAGGTGCGCCAGCTCGCCGCCGCGGTGTCCGCCGCGCGCGCCCACGGCGCCGCCGACGAGGAGGTCGCGATGGTCGAGGCGCTCGGCGCGATGGCCGACGGGCACGCCGCCAGCGCCGCCGCCCGGCTGCGCGCGCTCGCCGCGCCGCTTCACGCCAGCGCCACCGCCGCCTCGCCGTGGTGGCACTACAACCAGCTCCTGACGTTGCGGCTGGCGATCGCCGTCTGCGACCTGGCCACGGGGCAGGTCGCGTCGGCGCGCAGCGAGCTGACCCTGGCGGCGGCGCTGCTCGAGCGCGTCGCCGCGCCGATGCCCCGCGCGATGAGCGAGCGCCGCCAGCGCGCGCTGGCCCAGCTCCAGGCCCGCCTCCCCGCGTGACGCCGCGCTACGGCAGCGCCTGCGGGATCGTCGTGAACAGGTAGCCGGGCGACGGCAGCGGCGACAGGCTCGGATAGGCCGCGGCGCAGGTCGGCGGGGTCAGCGTCGAGCCGCAGGCCGGCACCACCACCGACTGCCAGTAGGTGGCGCCCTTGCGGTAGGCGTCGATGCACAGCGCGCCGCCGGGGCCCCAGACGCCCTCGAGGACGTCCTGGCCCAAGACCGCGGGGCCCCAGTTGTACGGCGGGTTGTTCCACGCCAGCGGCGTGCCCTGCGTGGTGAACGCGTTGCCGTTGCCGCACACGTCGCCGACGTACATCTTGAGCATCGCCTGGTGGCGAGTGGTCGACACCGTGTAGCCGAGCGCCGACGACGGGATCGTGTGGCGGGTGAAGTACAGCTTCCACAGCACGTGGCTATAGCAGCCGACGTTGAACCAGCTGGCGTCGTCGGACGCCGCCGCGCGGACCCGCTTGGTCGAGGCGACGAAGCGCTCGCCGGCGAACAGCACCGCCTCCTTGTAGATCTGGTTGCCCAGCACGCCGCGCGGCGGCGCCGAGCACACCGGCGTCTTCTGGGTGATGCCCGGCCCGGTGTAGTTCAGCTCGTAGGTCTCGGCCGCGGTCGAGGCCTGCGGCGCGACCAGGAACGGCACCGCGAGGGTGACGTGGTCGATCGTCATCTTGTACGGCGCGCCGCTCGACGAGTATAGCTCGAGGTATCCGCCCGCCAGGTCCGCGTGCTCGATCGCGACCGCGTTGGTCGCGAGGTCGCGGCCGACCAGGCGGCCGCCGATCACGTCGGGGTGGTAGTGCGTGCCGTCGGCGCTGACCAGATCGCGCAGCCGGAGCCCGATCTCGTTGGGCAGCCCCGCCTCGTTCAGCTCGTGGAACGGGAACGAGTCGATGATCGGCGAGTTGGTGCCGCACTCGATGAGGCTGCACTTCGCGTGCGCCTCGCCGGCGAGGACCCCGCCGACCACGGCCAAACTGAGCGACAACGAGACGAGCGACTTCATCACGGACCGGCCTCCCGAAAGTGTGGGCAGGTAGAGTCCGGCAGGGTCTGGATGTGTCGCGGCGGGGCGAAAAAAGATCACCCCGGCGGGGTGGATCGCCGAAGGCGTAGGCATGTCGATGGCTTGCGAGCGACCGACGCGCCGAGCCCCCGGCCGGCCGGGGCCAGGGAGAGAGAGAGAGAGGCCGCGGGGTCAGCGCAGGCTGAGGGCGAACGCGTCGACGGCCTCGACGGTGGCGACGGTGTCGGGCGGGATGCCCTCGGTGGCGAGCATGGCCTCGCGGAGCTTCTCGCGGGCGCGGTGCAGGCGGTTGCGGATGGCGGCGGCGTTGGACTCGAAGACCTCGGCGAGCGCGGCGGCGTCGAGGCCGTCCCAGTAGTGCAGCTCGAGCAGGGTCTGCTGCTCGACCGGCAGCGTTCGCAGCGCGGCGCACAAGAGCTTGTGTTGCTGGTTGCGCGCGAGCTTGCTGCCGGCGCCGGTGGCCAGGTCGGCGATCGACGACAGCGCCGGGTCGAAGTTGCGCGCGCGCTGCAGGCCGCGCAGGTGGCGGTACAGCTCGTGGCGCGCGACCGTGTAGAGGTACGTGCGGAAGCTCGAGCGGCCGGCGAACTGGTCCTTGGCCTTGACGATCGCCAGGAACGTCTGCTGGACCATCTCGTCGGGGTCGTCGCACTTGTTGGCGAAGAACCGGTACAGCGCCTGGAAGTACTTCTGGAACAACAGCCGCCCGTTGGCCGCGTCGCCGGCGCGCCACGCGTTCAACAGGTCGACGTCGGATTCCACGCCGCCAGTGTATCACCGCGGGCGCGCCGACAGCGGCCGACGCGGCTTGCGTCGACGCCGCCGAGCCCGCCATGATCCCGGCGATGCGCCCGGCCGAGCGTTACCGGCTGATCGAGCGACTCGGCGAGGGGTCGATCGGCGTGGTCCACCGCGCGCTCGACCTGGCGACCGGCCGCGAGGTGGCGCTGAAGATCATGCCGCAGGCCCGCGGCGCCACCAACCTGCGCGGCGAGTTCGTCGCGCTGGCCCGGCTGCGCCACCCCAACATCGTGTCGGTGCTCGACTACGGCCTGACCGACGCCGGCGACGAGTACTTCACGATGGAGCTGGTCGCCGGCCCGGCCCTCACCGCCGCGGTGGGCCCGGTGACCGCGCAGCGGATGTGGGCGCTCCTGGGTGGCGTGCTCGAGGCGCTGGCCGCGGTCCACGGCGCCGGCGTGGTCCACGCCGACCTCAAGCCGTCGAACATCCTCGTCGACGGCGCGGCGCTCCTGCACGCGCCTGGCCGCGCTGCGCGGCTCGCCGACTTCGGGCTGGCGACGCCGCTGGCCGACCCCGGCGGCGCCACCGCGCGCGGCACGATCGGCTACGCCGCGCCCGAGGCGTGGTCGGGGCGCATCGATCCGCGGGCCGACCTGTACTCGTTCGGCGTCGTGCTGTGGCAACTGGTGCTGGGCGCGCGGCCGTTCGCCGGCGCGACGCCGCGCGCGGTGGTCGCGGCGCAGCGGGCCGGCCACCCCGGCGATCCGCGGGCGCAGCGCCCCGACCTGCCGCCGGCGCTGGCCGAGCTGATGCGCGCGCTGATCGATCCCGCGCCGGGCGCGCGCCCGCAGAGCGCCGAGGAGGTGCTCGACCGGTGGCGGGCGATCGCCGACAGCCTTGGCTATCCCGCGATCGCGAGCAAGGGCGGCGCCGGGCGCGCGCCCCGGCGCGCCGCGGCGATGCCGACGCTGGTCGGGCGCGATCGCGAGCTGGCCGAGCTCGATCGCGCGTGGGCCGACGCCAAGCAAGGGCGCGGCGCGCCGGTGGTGATCGCCGGCGAGCCCGGCATCGGCAAGTCGCGGCTCCTGGCCGAGCTGGCGCTGCAGCTGCAGCTCGACGGCGGCGAGGTGGTGCGGCTGTCGGCGCGCGCCAGCGACGCGCCGTGGGCGCCGCTGCGGGCGCTGGCCCGCACGCTGATCACGATCGCCGGGCCGGCCTGGGCGCGCGCCGGCTCGGCGGCGGCGCCCCACGTCGCGGCGCTGCTCGATCACACCGCGTCGCTGGGCGCCGGGCGCTGGGTGCTGGCCGAGGCGGTGGTCGAGCTGGTCGCCGCCGCCGCCGCGGTGCGCCCGCTGGCGATCCTCGTCGACGACGCCGACGCCGCGCCGCCCGCGGTGGCCGACGTGCTCGCGTACCTGGTGCGCGCGGTGCCCGATCTCGCGGTGCTGCTGGTGATCGCCGAGCGCGCGCCCGAGCCGTCGGCCCGGCCCGCGGCGGCGCCGCTCGACGCCGCGGTGGCGGTGGCCGATCGCGGCCGGCGCCTCGAGCTGGTGCCGCTCGGGCAGTCGAGCTTCTTCGCGCTGGTGATCGCCGCGGTCGGCGCCGAGGTCGCGAGCCGGGTCGCCGACGAGCTGCGCCGGGTGTCGGGCGGCAACCCCGGGCACGCGGTCGCCACCCTCGACGCGATGATCGACGGCGGCACGATCGCGCGCCACGGCGGGCGGTGGACCACCACGCCGGAGCTGATCGTGCCGCTCCTGCCGGCGGCGCGGCAGAGCGCGCTGGGGCGGCTGGCATCGCTGGCCACCGGCGCGCGCGGCTTCCTGCGCGCCGCGGCGATCCTCGGCGATCCGTTCGATCGCGAGCTGCTCGCCGCGATCCTCGGCATCGCCACGCCGCCGGTGCCGGTCGCCGACGGCGTGCCCGAGCCGATGACCGAAGGCCTGATCTCGGTGTCGACGCGGATCCCGGTGGCCGAGGCGCTGGTGCTCGACGACGACGCCTCGCGGCGGGTGGCGATCGATCCGACGATCGACGAGCTCGATCTGGCGCTGGCCGACGCGGTGGCGGCCCGGGCGCTGACCGCCGATCCGGCCGCCGGGCAGTTCCGCTTCGCGCACAAGGAGCTGGCCGAGCTGTTGGGCCGCGAGCTGACGCCGGCGGCGCGCCTCGAGTACCACCGCCGCGCCGCGCTGGCGCTCGACGACCGGCTGGCCGCCGGTCAGGCGGTGGCGCCGGCGGCGATGGCCCGCCACCATCGGGCGCTGGGCGACGGCCACCTGGCGGCGCGCTGGTGCCTGGCCGCCGCGGACGCCGCGGTGCGCGAGGGCGACCTGCCGACCGCGGTGGCCCACGCCACCGACGCGCTGACCCTGGCCGACCCCGGCGAGCAGCGGCCGCTGCTGTTGCGGGTCGCCGAGCTGGCCGGCCAGGCCGGCGAGCTCGAGCTGGCGCTGCACCACTACCGGCTCGCCGCCGACGGCGCGAGCCCGGCGGCCAGCGTGGTGATCGCGCTCGACATCGCCGATCTCGAGCGCCGCCGCGGCCACGGCGATCAGGCGCTGGCCGCCGCCTCGGGCGCGCTGGCGGTCGCGCGCCGCCGCGGCGATCCGCTGCTCGAGGCGCGCTGCCACCTGCGGATCGCCTGGCTCTACGCCCACCGCGCCGACTACGCGCTGGCGTCCGACCACGCGACGATCGGCCTGCCGCTGGCGCGCAAGACCGGCGACCCGGCGCTCGCGCTCGAGCTGTCGCGGGTGGCCGCCGCGATCGCGACCTCGATCGGCGAGCCGCGCCGGGCGCTGGCGATCCTCGACGCGCTGCCGGCGGTGCCGGCCGATCAACCGCGGCTCGCCGCCGGCGTCGCCCACGAGCTGGGCCGCGCCGCGATCCAGGCCGGCGACTACCCGCGCGCGATCGCCGCGCTCGAGCGGGCGATCGCCGCCGCCGAGGCCGCCGGCGATCTCGAGCAGCGCGCGCGCTCGACCAACAACCTCGGCGCGGCCTGCTACTACCAGGGCGACTGGGCGCGCGCCCGCCGGCTGTGGCTGCAGTTCCGCCAGCAGAGCGAGCGCCAGGGCGATCGCACCGAGACGCTGCACGCGCTCAACAACCTCGGCTCGCTGTACCGCGACCTCGGCATGCTGGCCGACGCGCGCGCCGCCTTCGATCGCGCCGCCGAGCTGGCCGAGCAGCTGGGCGCCGCGCACATGGCGGCGATGATCATGGCCAACCGCGGCGAGGTCGACGCCCGCGCCGGCGACCTCGGCACCGCCCGCGAGCGCTACGAGCGCGCGCTGGCCGAGTGCGTGCGGCTGGGCGCGCGCGAGGACGCGATCGAGACCCGGCGCCGGCTGTCCGAGCTGGACCTGGCGGTCGGGCGCGTCGACGAGGCGCTGGCCCGCGCGCTCGAGGCCGCCCGCGACGCCAAGGATCTCGGCGCCCGCTTCGAGGAGGGCGTGCTGCATCGGGTCGCGGCCGCCGCGCTGCGGGCCCAGGGTGATCTCGACAGCGCCGCGTGGTTCGTCGATCGCGCGCGCGAGCTCTTGGCCGGGCTGGGCGCGCGCTACGAGCTGGCCCGGGTCGCGGTCGAGGCCGCCGAGCTGGCGCAGGCCACCGGCGACGACGCGCGCGCGTTGCTCCAGCTGACCGCCGCCGAGACCGAGCTCGCGACGCTGGGCGCGCGCTGGGATCTCGAGCGGGTCCGCGGCCTGCGCCGCACGCTGGGGCCCCGGCCGCTGCCGACCGCCACCGCGACCTCGCCCGAGCAGAGCGCGGTGGCCCGCGCGATGGCGGCCGGCGACGGCGACGGCGCGGTCGAGCTGGCCCTGGCCGGGGTGCTGGCCGCGTCGGGCTGCGACCGCGGCTTCGTGCTCACCCTCGACGGCAGCGGCCGCCCCCAGATCCGGGCCCGCCTCGCCGGCCAGCACGCCCGCGGCTTCGATCGCGGCGACGCCAGCGTGTCGGGCACGATCGTCAGGAAGGTGGCGGCCACCGGCCAGGCGGTGGCGGTCGCCGACGCGATCCTCGACGCCGAGCTGCGCGAGCAGTCGAGCGTGATCGCGCTCGGGCTGCGCCGCGTGTGGGCGGCGCCGCTGCGCGCGCGCGGCCGGCTGATCGGCATCGTCTACGCCGACTCGGCGGCCGCCGACATCGACGACCGGCCGTTCGCGCCCGAGCTGCTCGACGCGGCGGTCGCGCCGCTGGCGGTCGCGCTCGATCACGCGCGGCTCCTGGCCGAGGCCCGGCGCTCGGCCGAGCTGATGTCGATCCTGGCCCACGAGATCCGCAACCCGCTGGCCGGCATCCTCGGCTACTCCGAGATGGGCCGCGAGCCCGAGCTGGCGCCGGCGCACCTCGACGCTGGCGCGCTGTTCGATCGCATCCACGGCGACGCCGAGCGCCTGCGTCGCCTGGTCGACAACGTCTTCGAGCTGTCGCGCCACGAGGCCGGACGGCTCGACGCGTCGTACGGCCCGGTCGAGCTCGAGCGGGTGGTGCGCACCGTGCTCGGCGACTTCGCCCGGGCCATCAGCGAGCGCCGCCTGACCGTCACCGTCGACGTCGCCGAGCTGGTCGGCCCGGCGCTGGGCAACGCCGATCGCCTGGCCCAGGTGGTGTCGAACCTGCTGGGCAACGCGGTCAAGTTCTCGCCGCCGGGCGGCACCATCGCGATCGCGATCCGCCGCGAGCGGGTCCGGGTCGGCGATCCCACCGCGCCGCCGCTGTCGCCGTCGGACGCCCGCGCGTGGATCCCGCTGGCCGCCGACGACGAGCTGGGTGACGTGATCCGCCTCGACGTCCGCGACCACGGGCCGGGCATGAGCGAGGAGCTGCGCGCCCAGCTGTTCGAGAAGTTCACCCAGGGCGTGGGCGCCGCCAAGCACGGCGGCCTGGGCCTCGGCCTGTACCTGTGCCGCGAGATCGTCCGCCAGCACGGCGGCGCGATCTGGGTCGAGAGCGAGCTGGGCAAGGGCGCGTGCTTCGCGGTGCGGCTCCCGGTGGCGCTGTAGCGATCGCCCGCCGCAATCGACCCGCGCGCCAGACCTTGCGTTACCATCCGCCCATGCAAAAGGCGATCATCGCGTTGTTGTTCGGTTCCCTGGTGGCGGCGTGCGGCGGCAGCGCCGCCGACGAGGCCATGGCCAAGCTCAAGACCAAGAAGGACAAGATCTGCGCGTGCAAGGACGTGGCGTGCGCCGAGAAGGCCGACGAGGAGTACGACAAGTGGATGGAGGCGAACATGAAGCGCCTCAAGGGCTCGGAGCCCTCGGACTCGTTCAAGAAGAAGTTCAAGGACCTCGAGCACGCCGCGCGCGACTGCATGGACAAGCTCGAGGAGGCCGCCGCGCCCAAGCCGGCTGATCCGGCGCCGACCCCGGCCGAGCCGCCGCCCGCCGCGCCGCCCGCCGCCGATCCGGCCGCGCCGGCCGCGCCGACGCCGTGAGGTAGCGGGCGCGCGCGCGCGCGCAGGGAGAGGAAGAGGGGGAGAGAGAGGGGAGAGAGAGGGGAGAGAGAGGGGAGAGAGAGATTAGCCTCGCTGGCGCTCGGCTAAGGCGCATCCAGCGAGGTGGTCATTGACCAGCCCCATCGCCTGCATGAACGCGTAGACGGTGGTCGGCCCGACGAAGCGCCAGCCGCGGCGCTTGAGGTCCTTGGCCAGCGCGGTCGCCGTCGGCGTGGTGGTCATCGCCTTCGCCGCGGCCCAGGTCAGCCGGCGCGGGCGCTCCTTGGCGGGCGGCTCGAACCGCCAGACGTACGCGTCGAGCGAGCCGCACTCGTCGATCAGCGCGAGGCAGCGGCCGGCGTTGTGGATCGCCGCCTCGATCTTGCCGCGGTGGCGCACGATCGCCGCGTCGCCGAGCAGCCGCCGCACGTCGCGCGCGCCGAATCGCGCCACCGCCGCGGGGTCGAACCCGGCGAACGCCGCGCGGAAGCCCTCGCGCTTGCGCAAGATCGTCAGCCACGACAGCCCGGCCTGGAAGCCCTCGAGGCACAGCTTCTCGAACAGCCGGTGATCGTCGTGGACCGGGATGCCCCACTCGCGATCGTGGTACGCGACGTAGTCGGGGCTGCCGACGCACCACCCGCAGCGGGGGCGACCGTCGGGGCCGAGCTTCACTCCATCGGGCAGGCGCGCCATCGCTCGACCGTAGCAGGCGGCGCGCCGTCAGTGCTGGCCGCGGGTCGGCGTCAGCCCGTGCTTGCGCAGCAACAGCCACAGGTTCTTGCGATCCATCCCGGCCTGGCGCGCCGCCGCCGCGAGGTTGCCGTGGTGCGCGTCGACCAGCGCCCGCAGGTACTGCCGCTCGAAGCGATCGACGACGTCCTTCTTCTGCGCCTGGAACGGCCGCCGCAGATCGATCCCGCCGGCGGCGGCGCCGTCGTCGAGATCGAGATCGCCCTCGGCGATCAGCGGGCCGTCGGCCACCACCAGCGCCTGCTGGATCTTGTTCTCGAGCTGGCGCACGTTGCCCGGCCACGGCGCGGCGCACAGCCGGGCCAGCGCGCCGGCGGTGATGCCGTCGACCCGCTTGTCGACCCGGCCGCGGTGCAACAGCACGAAGTGCTGGGCCAGGAGCGGGATGTCGCCGGCGCGCTCGCGCAGCGGCGGCAACACCAGCGGGAACACGTTGATGCGGTACATCAGGTCCTCGCGGAACCGCCCGGCCGCCACCAGCGCGCCCAGATCGCGGTGGGTCGCGGCGACGATCCGGATGTCGACCTGGCGATCGCGATCGTCGCCCAGCCGGCGGTACTCGCGGAACTGCAGGACGCGCAGGAGCTTCGCCTGCACCGCCAGCGGTAGCTCGCCGACCTCGTCGAGGAACAGCGTCCCGCCGTCGGCCGCGGCCAGGAGGCCGTCGCGATCGCGGTTGGCGTCGGTGAACGCGCCGCGGACGTGGCCGAACAGCTCGTCCTCGAGCAGCGCCTCGGGCAGCGCCGCGCAGCTCACCACCACGAACGGGCGCTCGAAGCGCGGCGACAGGCTGTGGATCGTCCGCGCCACCAGCTCCTTGCCGGTGCCGCTCTCGCCCTGGATGGTCACGGTCACGTCGGTGACCGCCACCATGCCCAGCCGCTCGTAGAGCTGGGTCAGCCACGGCCCGGCGCCGATGATCACGTCGCTCTTGCGCGGCCGCCGCAGCGGGCCGCCGACGGCGCCGCCGCGATCGCGGAACGCCCGCTCGACCCGCGCGCGCAGATCGACCCGCGACAGCGGCTTGGCGATGAAGTCGAACGCGCCCATCCGCATCGCCTCGACCGCCACCGGCACCGGGTCGCGGCCGCTCATGATCACCAGCCGCGCGTCGACGCCCGCCGCGCCCAGCCGCGCCGCGACCTCGCGCCCGCTCTCGTGCGGCAGGTGGAAGTCGAGCAACACCACGTCGAACGGCCGCGCCTCGTCGTGGGCGGCCCGCGCCAGCGCGATCGCCGCCGCGCCATCGGCGGCGCCCACCACCTCGGCCAGGTCGGCCTCGAGGTGCGCGCGCGCGACGTCGACCGTCGACGGCTCGTCGTCGACGACCAACACCCGGGCCCGGCGCACTACCAGTCCTGGGTCGGCGCCGCGCCCGACGGATCACCACCGTCCTTGACCCGGCTGCGTCGCAGCTGGCGCGAGCCGCGCTCGAGCTGCTGCAGCTTCTCGCCCTGCGGCAGGTCGGGGGTGTCGCCCTCGGTGTCGTCTTGCGGCCACTGCGCCTGCGGCATCTGCCGCGGCGGCGGCTGGCCTTGCCCCTGCCCTTGCGGCTGCTGCTGCTGCTGCGGTTGGCCTTGGCCTTGCCCCTGCTGCGGCGGTTGCTGCTGCGGCTGGCCCTGGCCCTGGCCCTGGCCCTGTTGTGGCTGGCCCTGGCCCTGGCCCTGCTGCGGTTGCTGCTGCTGGCCTTGGCCCTGGCCCTGCTGCGGTTGCTGCTGCTGGCCCTGACCCTGCTGCGGCTGGCCCTGCCCCTGCTGCTGCTGCTGCTGGCGCTGCTTCTCGCGCTGGCGCAGCGCCAGCTCCAGGTTCTGCCGCGCGCTCTCGAGCGTCGGATCGGCGCGCAGCGCGTCCTTGTACTCCTCGACGGCGTCGTCGAGCTTCTTCTGCTGCATGCGGATGTTGCCGCGGTTGTAGTGCGCGCGCGCCGCCACCGACTTGTCCTTGGCGCCGGTGGCCTTGCCCAGCTGGGTCCACGCCTCCTCGAGCACCTTGTCCCGGGCCGCGATGTCGGGCAGCTGCTCGCCCTTGGCCATCGTCGCGGTGCCCTCGTCGTAGGCCAGCCCCGCGGTGTCGACGCCGCTGTCGCGCGCGCGCTGGTACGCCGCCAGCGCGTCGTCGTAGCGGCCCTCGGCGTAGGCGCGGTTGCCGGCGTCGACGTCGGCATCGTTCTGCCACAGCGGCTCCCAGCCGCCGAGCGGGATCAGCACCAGGGCGAACCAGAGGGCGCGCAGCCGCCGCATGCCGTCAGTCTGCCACGGGCGCGGCGGCGCTGCCATCACGGGTTGCCCTCGGGGAAGCGCACCCGCCGGCGGGTCCCCAGGCAGGCCTCGATCACCAGCAGCATGAAGCCGGGGAACAAGAACGCGGCGTACCACTCGTCCATCACCCGCTGATCGCGCTTGGCCAGCGCGCCGCGGGTCAGCGCGTCGAGCGCCACCACGACCGCGTCGACCGACGGCGCGCCCGGCCCTAGCTCGATGTAGCGGTTGGCGTCGCCGCCGGCCTCGGCCAGGTTGCGCAACGACGCCGGGTCGAGCGCCGACCGGACGACCTTGCCCTGGGCGTCGTACTTCCAGCCGCTGGGCCGGCCCTCGGCGTCGATGTCGGGCACGTTGCCGCCGCTCGCGGTGCCGACCCCGACGACGATCAGCGTCACGCCGAGCTGCTTGGCCTGGGCCGCCTGGTCGAGCGCCGCGATCGCCCCGTCGCCGGCGCGCTCGCGATCGGCGCCGTCGGTGATCAGCATGAACACCTTGCTGCGATCGTCGACCGCCTCGGTCGTCGCCGCCACCGGGGTGTCGGTCGGCTCGCCGGGCAACGGATCGCCGCCGTGGCCGCGGCCGCGCAGCCCGGCGCACCGCCCGCCCCACGGGTCGCTGGTGTCGGGGCGCAGCACGCAGGTCGCGACCCGGAACGCCTCGTCGAGGTTCGACCCGCCGGGCAGGTCAGCGGGGCCGAGATCGCGGAGGAACTGCGCGCTCACCTCCTTGTCGTCGGTCAGCGGGAAGTGCGCGGCGGTGCCGGCGAACACCATCGCGCCGACCCGATCGTTGACCAGCCTGGGCAACAGCGCGTCGATGAACGCCCGGGCCTTGGCCAGGCGCGTGCCGTCGACGTCGGCCACCAGCATCGACTTCGAGACGTCGAGGCCGATGACCAGGTCCAGGCCCTGCTTGCTGTCGTCGCGCTGGCTGGCGCGCTGCGGCCGGGCCGCCGCGAGGCCGATCGCCGCCAGCGCCAGCGCGGTGAGCGCGGTCTTGGTCCAGCGCCGCCACGCCGACGCCGACGCCAGCATCCGCTGCACCTGCGGCACGTGGCCGAGCTGACGCACCACCGCCTGGCGACGGAACGCGTCCCACACCGCCAGCGCGATCACCACCAGCGGCGCCAGCACCGCGGCGGCGAGCAGATCCGGGTAGGCGAAGGTCACGGGAACCTCCGCAGCCAGGTCCGCGCCAGCAGCACGTCGAGGCCGATCAGCGCCAGCGCGATCGCCAGCGGCAGCACCCACAGCTCGGCGTCCTTCTTGCGCTCCTGCTCGACGCGGCGGGTCTTGTCGAGCTCCTTGCGCACGGTCTCGAAGCCGAGCTCGAGCTCCTTGAAGTCGGTGGCCTTGAAGAACATGCCGCCGGTGACCTGGGCGATGTTGCGCAGGGTCGCGGGGTTGACGGTGTTGCCGAACTGCCGGGGCCCGTCCTCGGCGCCGACCAGCACGGTGAACACCTTGACCCGATCGTCGAACGCGACCTCGGCGGCCTGCTGCGGGGTCATCTGGGTCGAGACGTTGTTCTCGCCGTCCGACAGCAGGATCACGATCTTCGACTTGGCGTCGCTGCGGCGCAGCGACGCCAGGCCCAGCCCGAGGCCGTCGCCGATCGCCGTGCCCATCGCCGGGATGTCGTCGAGCGCGAGGTCGGCGACCACCTGGTCGAGGATCTTCATGTCGGAGGTCAGCGGGCACTGCAGCATCGCCTGCTGCGCGAACACGGTCAGCCCGACGCGGTCGCCCTCGCGGCCGGCGATGAAGCGCCGGATCACCCGCTGCGCGGCGTCGAGGCGATCGGTCTGCACCAGCGGCTCGCCGCGGGCCATGTCGGTCTCCTCCATCGACTTCGACAGGTCGAGCACGATCATGATGTCGATCGAGTCGACCTCGCGGGTGATCGTCCGGTAGGTCTGCGGCCGCGCCAGCGCGACGATCATCGCGCCCAGCGCGACGATGCGCAGCGCGACCGGCAGCGGCGCGACGACGCTGCGCACGCCACCGCCGGCCTTGGCGAGCTCGCTGACCCGCGAGAACCCCATCGCCGCGCCGCGCGCGCGCGCGAGGTGGAAGCCGACCCACGCCAGCAACAGCCCGGCGGCGCCCAGCACCCACACCTGCGGGTGCGCCCACGACAGCGCGCCGCTGTGGCGGCCGGGGTCGCGGTAGTAGTTGCGCAGCACCAGCGCGACCGGTCCGCCGATCACGGCCACCATCGCGTACGGCACCAGCGCGCGCAGCCAGCGGTTCATCGCGCGCCTCCGCGGGCCGCGGCGATCGTCGCGATCAACGCCCGGGCGTCAGCCAGCGCCGCCGCCCCGTGGTCGGGATCGACCGCCGCCGCGAACTTCACCAGATCGGCGGCGGCCAGCCAGCGCTCGGCGCTGGCCAGCCCGGCCGGCACGATCGGCGTCGGCGCCAGCGCCTTCATCAGCTCGCGGGTGGTGCGGTGCCGGCTGGGCAGCGCGAACTCCTCGAGCAGGTAGGTGCGCACGATGCCGGCCATCGCGCGGTAGCCGGCGACCTGGTCGTCGGCCAGCGTGCCGGCGCGCTCGAGCGCGTCGAGCGCGGCCAGCGCCTTGCGCGCGGCGTCGGTGAGCCGGGTCAGGTCGATCCACGCCGCGCGCTGCGCCGGCGGCTTGGCCGGGGCGCGCATCGCCGGGGCCGCCGCCGGGGCCGCCGCGGCGTCGGCCGGCGCGACCAGCGGCTCGAGCCCGTCGGTCACCACCTCGATCGGCCGCGCCGCCGCGCGGGCCCGCCGCCGCCGCCGCGACAAGAGCCAGGTCGTGCCGCCCACC
>Ga0075163_10003281_pt1 | contig 21735 bp, 15 predicted proteins | sample JI1023141ADNA_FD_71478 | JGI IMG/M metagenome (GOLD analysis project Ga0075163, IMG submission 71478) | Wastewater effluent complex algal communities from Wisconsin, to seasonally profile nutrient transformation and Carbon sequestration -... | ecosystem: Engineered > WWTP > Effluent > Algae... | reverse complement strand
GCTCCGGGAATCGCGGCGGCAATGCGCTTGCCGGCTTCGCGCCGCTCCGGGCTGTCGAGCGCGCCATTCAACACCAGCGTGGGCACGCTGATCTGCTGCAGATCCGGGGCGGTGGCACGTGCCACGCTGTGGATCAGATCCAGCCCGCGATAGTGCGAGAGGCTCTCGACCAGCGTCGCGCGGGCCGCGGGCGCCGCGGAATGCAGCTGCATCAACGGATGCGTCAGGATCATCGCGCGCAGCGCCGGGGCGCCGGCGCTTTCCAGCCGCTGTCGATACAACGCCAGCGGCAGTTCGGATTCGGCTTCGATCTCGGGCGCGCCATCGAGGACCAGCGCCCGCACGCGCGCCGGGTGCGCCATCGCGAAGTGCAGCGCCAGGCGTGCGCCCTGCGACATGCCCACCAGCGTGGCCTCACGCACGCCGGCGATGTCCATCACGGCGCGCAGGTCGTCCACATTGCGATGGATGTCGGGCGTGCCCTCCGAAAGCCCGAAGCCGCGGCGATCGAAGCTGAGCACGGTGAAGCGCGTCGCCAGCAGCGGCGCCAGCAGATTCCAGCTGGAAAGATCGAGCGCCCAGCCGTGCAGCAGCACCAGCGCAGGCCCGCCGCCTTCCTTGCGCCAGCGCAGGCGCGCGCCGGCATGCTCGCTGAAATGGTCTCCGCCCGATGTCATCGTGCGGGAACTATAGAGAGGATGGGCGCGGGATCAAACCTGCGCGCTGAGCGACAACACCGGCACGCTGGCCAGCTCTACCGAGATCGCCTTCGAAATGCGCTGCAGCGTGGGCAGCCGCTGGGCCACCATCGAGGCGCTGCTGGTGTGGCGCGAGTGGCTGGAGGAATTCAGCGCCGCGACCACGCGACCCTGCGCATCGTGCACGGGCACCGCCAGCGCCACCACGCCCAGCGCGAGCTCTTCCTCGATCACCGCGTAGCCATCGCGGCGGGTGGCAGCAATGAGCTTCTCGAGCTCGGCCCGGTCGGTGACGGTTTTCTCGGTGAGCTTCTCGAGCTTCGACTTGCCGAAGAATTCGGCCAGGCGCTCGGGCGAAAGGCCGGCCAGCAGCACACGGCCCATCGAGGTGGCATGCGCAGGGAAGTGGCTGCCCACATGGGCTTCCATCCGCACCAGCGTGCGCACCGAGGCGCGGGCTACATAGACAATCTCGGTGCCGGAGAGCACCGCCATCGCCGCGGAGTCGCCGGTCTCGCGCGCCATCTCTTCAAGATGCGTGCGCGTGAGCGAGTCGATGTCCATGGAGTCGAGGTAGACGGCGCCGATCTCCAGCACCTTAGGCCGCAGCAGGAACTGCCGGCCGTTGCGGGTCACGTAACCCAGCTCCTCGAATGTGTTCAGGCAGCGGCGCGCGGTCGCTGCCGGCAAACCCGCCCTAGCCGCGATCTCGCTCAGGGTCATGTGAGGCTTGGCGCGCGAAAACGTGCGCAGCACCTCGAGACCCTTAGCCAGACCACCCATCACTTCGCGTCTGCCCATAACCGAAGCATCCCCTGCCATAGTTCCCCCGCTGGCTGTTGCGTTGACAGCCCTGTGGATAGACTGTCGGGGTAGAATTTAGTTCGACTTACGAAATTTATTTCGAATAACGAAAGTACGGGGTCCACCGCGGATGAAAATCGGGCGTCAGGAACACCGCAGCTCCTCCATTTCCACCTCCAACGCCGACACCATCGTCGTCCGGGGCAAGGATCTGTGTGGAGAGCTGCTCGGCCAGACCAGTTTCACGGACTATTTCTGGTTTCTGCTCACCGGCGCCATGCCGGATTCCCGCCAGCGCCAGGTGCTGGATTCCACGCTGGTGGCCATAGCCGAGCACGGCCTGGTGCCCAGCGTGCAGGCCAGCCGCATGACCTATGCCGCGGCGCCCGAGGCGCTGCAGGGCGCGGTGGCCGCCGGCATCCTGGGCTGCGGCTCGGTGATCCTGGGCGCGGCGGAGAATGCCGGCCGCATGCTGGCCGATGTGGTCGCGCGCAGCTCGACGATGTCCCTGAAGGAAGCCGCCTCAGCCGTGGTCGGCGAGATGCGCGCCGCCAAGCGGCCGATCCCCGGCTACGGGCATCCGCTGCACAAGGGCGAGGATCCGCGGGCGTCGAAGCTGTTTGCCGTGGCCACCGCTGCCGGTGTCTCCGACAGGCACCGCGCCGCCGCGAAGATGGTCGAATCGCTGCTGCCGGAGCTCACCGGCAAGCACCTGGTGATGAATGTCTCCGCCGCCATCCCGGCCGTGCTGCTGGATGCCGGCTTCCCGGTGGGCGCGCTGAAGGGCGTGCCCATCCTGGCGCGCACCGCAAGCCTCATCGCCCACCTGCTTGAAGAGCAGATCAAGCCCATCGGCTTCGTGCTCTCGCACGCCGGGTCGAAGGCCGTGGGCTACGACGGCAGCGTGCCGTCCGGTTTCGTGGCGGGTGAGGCATGAAGGGCCTCGACGTACTGAAGGGCGTGCGCATCGTCGAGCAGGGCACGTTCATCACGGGCCCCTGCTGCGCGATGATGCTGGCCGACCTGGGCGCCGATGTGATCAAGGTGGAAAGCCCGGATGGCGATCCCTACCGCGCCTACCAGGGCGGCAACTACTCGCCCCACTTCCAGGCCTACAACCGCAACAAGCGCAGCCTCGCCCTCGACATGAAGGCGGCGGGCGATCGCGGCGTGTTCGACACCCTCATCCGCGAGGCCGATGTCTTCATCCAGAACTTCCGTCCGGGCACCGCCGACCGCCTTGGCGCTGGCGCCAAGCGGCTGCAGGAACTGAACCCGAAACTCGTCTATTGTTCCATTAGTGGATTCGGTGGCAACGGTCCGTACGTTGATCGTCCCTCCTATGATTCAGTCGCCCAGGCGCTGTCCGGTTTCCTGAGCGTAGTGGTCGACCCGGACCGCCCCCGTTTCCTGGGTCCGGCGCTGGCCGATGCCATCACCGGCATCTATGCCTCGTACGGCATCCTGGGCGCGCTGTTCGATCGCAGCCGCACCGGCAAGGGACGCCTGGTCGAGGTCTCGATGCTCGAGGCCATGGCCCACTTCGCCGTCGAACCCTTCGCCGCCTACTTCGCGCTGGGCACGGTGCCCAAGTCGGCCGACCGACCGCGCCTGGCGCAGGCGCACATCCTGCGCACGAAGGACGGCGGGCTGATCGCCATCCACCTGTCGTCGCTCGAGAAGTTCTGGACCGGCCTGCTGGCCGCCCTGAACGCGCCGGAGCTCGGCACCGATCCGCGCTTCAGCACCCGCCTGGCGCGCATCGACAATTACGACGACCTGGGCCGCGAGCTCGACCGTCGCTTCCAGACCGCGACCGTGGCCGAATGGGTGGAACGCCTGGGCAAGTCCGACGTGCCCTTCGCCCCTATTAACAAGGTGAGCGACGTGGTCGAGGACCCACAGGTCAAGCACCTGGGCCTGATGGTGCCGGTGGAAAACCCGCATGCCGCGAAACAATCGGTGCGACCGGCGGTCCAATTCGACGGCCAGCGGGCTACGGGGGTATTCCCGGCGCCGCTGATCAATGAACACGGGGAGGCCATCCGCGCGCAGCTGGCCGCATCCAGCCACTGGCCGCAGCGCTGATTGCCGCAGATCGGTCTTCTTTTCGCACAACGCAAACAACCAGACGGGGTCTTTCGATGCTCTTTCCAACCACGCTCGTAGGCAGCTATCCGCAACCCGAATGGCTGATCGACCGCAAGAAACTGGCCGGACGCTTTCCGCCGCGCGTGCGCGCGAAAGAGCTGTGGCGCATCGCGCCCGAATACCTCGAAGAGGCCTGGAACGATGCCACGCTGCTGGCCATCCGCGCGCAGGAAAAGGCCGGCATCGACATCATCTCCGACGGCGAAATGCGCCGTGAGAGCTACTCCAACCGCTTCGCCACCGCGCTCGACGGCGTGGATCTCGACAATCCCGGCGAGGCGCTGGATCGCAGCGGCCACCCGAACCCGGTGCCGCGCGTCACGGGCAAGATCAGCCGCCGCCATGCGGTGATGGTCGAGGACGTGAAGTTCCTCACCTCCAACACGCAGCGCCGCGTGAAGATCACCGTGCCCGGCCCGTTCACGATGTCGCAGCAGGCGCAGATCGACTTCTACGGTGGCAGCCGCGAGAAGGCGGCCATGGACTACGCCAAGGCCGTGAACGCCGAGATCAAGGACCTGCACGCCGCCGGCGCCGACATCGTGCAGATCGACGAGCCCTACCTGCAGGCCCGGCCCGATGAGGCCCGCCAGTACGGCCTGAACGCGCTGAACACGGCGCTGGAAGGCGTCACGGGCAAGACGGCCGTGCACATCTGCTTCGGCTATGCCGCCATCATCCACGCGCGCCCGAACGGCTATTCCTTCCTGTCGGAGATGGCCGGCTGCCGCTGCCACCAGATCTCCATCGAAACGGCGCAGTCGAACCTCGACACCAGCGTGCTCACCACGCTGCCGGGCAAGGAAATCATCCTCGGCGTCATCGATCTTTCGGATCCGAACATCGAGACGGCCGACCTCGTGGCCGAACGCATCCGCCGCGCGCTGAAGCACGCGCCGCCGGAGAACATCATCGTCGCGCAGGACTGCGGCATGAAGTACCTGCCGCGCGACGTGGCCGATGCCAAGCTCGCCGCCATGGTGGCCGGCGCGCGCATCGTGCGCCGGGAATACGCCAGCAAGTCCTGATCGCTTCGGTCGAGCAAGCAAACACTCCGGGGGGAGACCATGAAATCACTGAATGTACGTCAGACTGTTTCGGCGCTGATATGCGCTGTCGCGGGAACGGCCATCGCCGCGCCTGTCCTTGCCGCAGAAGACCTGGCGCTCGAGGAAGTAGTCGTCACCGCGCGCAAGCGCGATGAATCCTTCCGCGACGTACCGATGTCGGTGAACGTGTTCACCGAGCAGGCCATCCTCTCCGCCGGCATCCAGAAGCCCGCCGATTTCATCGCGCGCGTGCCCAACATGACGCTGGTCGAGACGCAGAACGCCGGCAACGCCTTCGTGGTGGTGCGCGGCGTCTCGCAGGCCCGCAACAGCGAAGCCTCGGTGGCCGTGCTGGTCGACGGCGTGCTCGAGACGAACCCCGCCGAGTTCAACAAGGAGCTCTTCGACATCCGCCAGATCGAGGTGCTCAAGGGACCGCAGGGCGCGCTCTACGGCCGCAACGCCATCGGCGGCGCCATCCTGATCCGCACCAAGGATCCTTCGGATGAGCTCTCGGGCGTGTTCCGCGGCGGCTTCGGCAATGGTTCGTCCAAGCGCGCGCAGGCCGCCTTGAGCGGCCCCGTGGGCAGTTCCGACACGCTGAAGTTCCGCGCCTCGCTGAGCTACAGCGACACCGACGGCTTCCTGAACAACACCTATCTGAACGAAAAGGCCGACCCGTCCGAGGAACTCTCGGGCCGCGCGCGCCTGGTATGGAAGCCCAGCGAGAACTTCACCGGCGACCTGCGCTTCGCGTTCAGCAACCTCGACACGCGCGCGCTGTACTTCGTGATCCCGCGCGACGTGGAAGCCAACCCGTTCAGCAGCTTCACCACGCCGCCAAATGCCAATGACGTGACCTCGCCCATCCAGGTCGACAACCCGGGCGCGAACACGCGCGACCTGTACACCGCGTCGCTGAAGATGGATTTCGAGACCGCGCTCGGCACGCTGACTTCCGTTTCGGCCCACAACAACACCAAGGAAGTGCTGACCGGCGATGCCTACGACTTCCGTCCGGCCGCCAACTCCGTGTTCAACGCGCTGGGCGGCTCGGACCTGAACCAGAGCCAGTACCTGAACCTCAAGAGCCTGAGCCAGGAGCTGCGGCTGACCTCCGCCACCGGCGGCACGGTGTCGTGGATCGCGGGCGCTTACTACGTGCACACCAAGCGCTTCATCTCCACCGGCAACATGGTGGATACGGGCGCCGGCGTGTTCCCCGTGTATCGCACGCCGCGACTCAGCGGCAACAATCCCAGCGCCACCTTCCTGGCGGACTCGCAGAACAACGATGCCTGGGCCGTGTTCGCCAACGCGACGGTCGAGCTGTCGGACAACATGCAGTTCGACGCGGCGCTGCGCTATGACCGCGACAAGCGCGTGAACACCACCCGCACGCCCACGGCCTTCCTGCCCGACCCTTCGGCCAGCACCGGCGAGGTGCGCACGAAGACCTGGGACGAGCTTCAGCCCAAGGCCACGCTGCGCTACAAGCCTTCGGAGAACACCACGCTGTACACCAGCTGGAGCCGCGGCTTTCGCAGTGGTGGCTTCAACCAGACGGGCGTGGGCGCCGTGGCCAATGCCAGCGGCATCGCCGGCGTGAACGACCTGTTCAATGCCGAGGTGGCCGACACCTTCGAGATCGGCGCCAAGGGCCGTTCGGAAGGCGGCCGCATGGACGCCGGGCTGTCGATCTACAGCACCAAGTCGCGCAACGGCTATTTCTTCGTGTTCCTGGCCGCCAACTCCACGCAGAACCTGGGCAACCTCGACTCCACGCTCAACGGCTTCGAGCTTGAGGTGAACGCCCGGCCCGCTTCGTGGCTGGAACTGCATGCCGCCTACGGCCTCACCGACAGCAAGATCACCGACATGGAAGACCCTTCCGTGAAGGGCAACGAGGCGCCGCTGGTTTCGCGTGACACGCTGAACCTGGGGGCCACGCTGACCCAGCCCGTGGGCGACGGCCTGGACTTCACGCTGCGGGCAGACCTGCAGCGCATCGGCCGCACCTGGTGGGAGCCCTACAACACCACCTCCCGCGATCCGCTGTCGCTGCTGGACGCCCGGGCGAGCCTCAGGGCCGACAACTGGGCGGTGACGGCCTGGGGCCGGAACCTCACCGACAAGAAGTACAATGCGGAATTCTCGCCCGGCGGCTTCCTCTTCAGGGCCCTGCCGCGGCGCTTTGGAGTTGAGTTCGAATACCGGTTCTGATCGAGGAATTACACCATGGCAATCTCAGCAAAACTGCCCTCGCGGCTGCACCACAACGCCTACACCTCGCGCGATCTGGAGGCCACGCGGCATTTCTACGAAGACATCGTCGGCCTGCCGCTGGTGGCCACCTGGTGCGAGAAGGACGAACTGTTCGGCAAGGAGCGCACCTACTGCCATTGCTTCTTCGGGCTGGGTGATGGCGGTGCGCTGGCCTTCTTCCAGTTCGCCGAGAAGGAAGACCAGGACCTGTTCTCGCCCAAGATGCCGCCCTCGCCCTTCCACCACATCGCGTTGAACGTCGATGCGGAGACGCAGGCCGGCATCGAGAAGCGCGCCAAGGCCGCGGGCATGACCGAGCCGAAGTTCTACGTGCTGGAACATGGCTACTGCCGCTCCATCTACCTGGAAGACCCGAACGGCATGATCTGCGAGTTCACGCACGATCACCCCGAAGTGGAGAAGATCAACAAGACCCGGCGCGCCGACGCGCACAGCGAGCTCAAGCGCTGGCTGGGTGGCGATTACCGCTCCAACAACATGTTCCGTTGATCCAGGAAATACAGAACCGTGCTGCGCAGTACTGATCGCATCCTCACCACCCATGTAGGCAGCCTGCCCCGCTCGCAGGCTGTCACCGACGTGCTCTTTGCCCGGGAAGGCACCGGCGCCATGCCCGCCAACCCCGACAAGGTGATCCGTGATGCGGTCATCGAGATCGTGCGCAAGCAGGTGGAAGTGGGCGTGGACATCGTCAGCGATGGCGAGATGGGCAAGATCAGCTACGCCACGTACATCAAGGATCGCCTCTCCGGCTTCGACGGCGACACGCCGCGCGAGCCGGGGCAGGACCTGGTCGAGCATCCGCGCCTGCTCGAGAAGCTGGCGAAGCTGGGCTCCACGGCCAAGTACCGCCGCCCGAAGTGCGTGGCCGAGATCAAGGTGAAGGATCTCGGTCCCATGAACGAGGACATCGCCAACTTCAACGCGGCGATCGCGGCGGGCAAGCCAAAGGAAGCCTTCATCAACACGGCTTCCCCCGGCACCATCGCGCTGTTCCAGCCCAACGACTTCTACAAGACGCAGGATGCATACCTCGAGGCCGTGGCAGAAGGCATGCGCGCCGAGTACGAGGGCCTGACGAAGGCGGGCCTGCTGATCCAGATCGATGCGCCGGACATGGCCATGGGCCGGCACACCATGTACCGCGACCGCACCGAGAACGATTTCGTTGGCCTGGCCGCGCGGCACATCGAGGTGCTGAACCATGCGCTGCGCAACGTGCCCGCGGATCGCATCCGCATGCACGTGTGCTGGGGCAATTACGAAGGCCCGCACACGCACGACGTGCCGATGGAAAAACTGCTGCCGGTGGTGATGAAGGCCAAGCCGCAGGCCATCCTGTTCGAGGCCGCTAATCCCCGCCACGCGCATGAGTGGAAGGTGTTCCGCGATTTCAAATCGCTGGTGCCCGAGGACAAGATCCTGGTGCCCGGCGTGCTCAGCACCACCACCAACTACGTCGAGCATCCCGAGCTCGTGGCCGAGCGGCTGGAGAACCTGGCCAACGTCGTGGGAAGGGATCGCGTCATCGCCGGCACCGACTGCGGATTCGGCACCTTTGCCGGCTTCGGCCCGGTCGACCCGGACATCGTGTGGCTGAAGCTCAAGAGCCTGGTGGACGGCGCGGCCATCGCTTCGAAGCGGCTCTGGGGTCGATAGCAATCCGGCGCCCGGCGGCGCCTGCCCTTCAGGGCGTGTAGAAATACCGCGTCAGGTGGAAGAACACCGGCGCGGCGAAGCACACCGAATCCAGGCGGTCGAGCATTCCGCCGTGACCCTCGATCATCACGCCCCAGTCCTTGGCGCCCAGGCTGCGCTTGACCGCCGACAGCGTGAGCCCGCCCAGGAACCCCATCATCACGATGACGGCCGACATGGCGGCCGAAACGGCCGGTGAGAACGGTGTGATCCACCACATGGCCGCGCCGATGGCGGTGGCGGCCAGCCCGCCACCGACGAAGCCCGCAACGGTCTTCGACGGCGAGACCAGCGGGGCGATCTTCGTCTTTCCCCACAGCTTGCCGCACACGTACTGCATCACGTCGCTCATCTGCACCACCAGCAGCAGGTAGAACAGCAGCAGCGCGTCGCGCCCCTCGAAGCCCGGCACCTGCAGCAGCAGCAGCGCCGGCGCGTGGCTCAGGCAGTAGACGGTGATCATCAGTCCCCACTGCAGCTTGGCGGTGCGCGGCAGGAAATCGTCCACGTCGCCGCGCAGCGCGGCGATGGCGGGCAGCAGCAGGAAGGCATAGACGGGCACGAAGATCGAGAACGTGCCGTACTGGTCGAGCCCGATCAGCAGGAACTGCGCGGGCACCACCACGAAGAAGGCCACCGACAGCGGCAGCCGGTCCGCGGTCCGCGTCGGCGTGAGCGTGACGAACTCGCGCAGCGCGAACCAGGCCATCAGGCCGAACACCACCAGCGTCACCGCGCGGCCGAGCAGGAAGGTGACGGCCAGCACCGCCACCATCACCCACCAGGCGTTGATGCGCGCCACCAGGTTCGCCCTGACCTCGATGCTCTGCGGCGTGCCGGCGCGGCGCGACAGCATCGCGCCGATGGTGGAGGCCACCGCCAGCAGCCCGACCAGGCCGCCGAACAGCCACAACATCTCCGGCGTCGTCGCCAGCAGTTCACGCATCGGGATTCTCCTGCACTGCGCCGAGGGCCATCACCGCAGCGCGCGCCCGCGCCAGGAATTCATCGCGCGGCTCATCGGGCGCAAGTCGTAGCGGCGCGCCGAAGCGCACGGTGCAGACCATCGGTACGGGCAGCAGCGACCCCTTGGGCAGCGCGCGGTGCAGGTTGTCCAGGTACACCGGCACCAGCTCCACCTGCGGAAAATCCTGGCCCAGGCGATACAGGCCCGCGCGGAAGCGCGCCGGCACGGCGCTGGTGCCACGCGTTCCCTCCGGGAAGATGATCAGCGAATCACCGGCGCGCAGCGCCGCCCGCAGCGGTTCCAGCGGATCCTCGGTCGCGTTCTCGCGCGCGCGGTCGATCAGCACGGCGCCGAAGGATCGAGTGGCGATGTAGCGCTTCAGGCCGCTGCCCCAGTAGTCGCGCGCGGCGATGGGGCGCGTGTGGGCGCGCAGCGCCAGCGGCAACGCCGACCACAGCGCCAGCGTATCGATGTGGCTGGTGTGGTTGGCGAAGTAGATGCGCTGCGCGGCCGAGGGCTGCGTGCCCACCCAGCGGGCGTAGGCCCCCACCAGCAGCTTCACCACGCCGACCAGCAGCACACTGGAAACCCGCATGCTCAGCGCGCCCGCAGCTGTCGCGCGATGGCCAGCGTACGCGTGCCACAGGTAAGGATGCTGCCGGCGGCGATCAGCACCACGGCAACCTGCAGAACACGCTGCTGCCCGAACCAGATGCCTTCGGCGATGGCCGCGAGGCAGGCGACGGTCATCACCGCCATGCGATGCGGCTTGGCCTGCGGGCCACGGAAATCCTGCGCCAGACCGAGCGTGCCGCCCAGCACGCGGATATAGGCCGTGACCGCAGCTGCCAGTGCGGCAAGCCAGCCTGCCCACGCGAGGCCTGAGGCGTATCCCAGCGCCACCAGGAACAGCGAATCGGCGATGCGGTCGGGAATCTCGTTGTACAGCGCGCCCACCTTCGACTTGCGCCCGCCTTCGACGGCCACCATGCCGTCGAGCAGGTTGCACAGCAGTCGCAGCTGGATGCCAATGGCGCAGGCCAGCAGCCCCCATGGCGCGGGACACCACAGCAGCGCCGCCGATCCCAGCGCGGCGAACAGCATCGACAGCAGCGAGATGGCATCCGGCGTCCAGCCGGCGCGCAGCGCGAAGGCTGCAATCGCGGTGGCCCAGCGGGTGGAGCGGCTCTTCAGGGGTCGGCGTGCGTCAAGGGCTTCCATGCGGGGCACATGGTAGCCGCATGCGGCCCGCAAAAACAAAAAGGGCGCCGTGTTTCCACGACGCCCTTCGACTTGCAGCCGTTACTTGCGGCGGCGAGTCTTACTTGCCCGCAGCGCGCCAGCTACCGGCGTCGGCGTAGGCCTTCTGCACTTCCTGCACATACGGGGCCTTGCAGACCTTCGCACGGATCTGGAACTGCTTGTGCGGACGCTCGACGGTGGGCTTCAGCGAGCCACCACCCTCTTCGCCCCACACGAAGATCACCTCGGTGCCTTCGGCAGCGAACTCGGGTTCGACGTAGGCCAGCGTCAGCTCCTTGCGCTCGTTCGAGCTGTAGCCAACCCAGGTCGAGATGCCGACCTGCTTGCTGCCATCCTTCGACAGCACCTTGTCCTGCGGGTACATGCTGTACACGGCCGACGGGTACTCGAAGAACTTGCCGCGCTCGCCGGCGCTTTCCTTGTTGTCGTACTGCGAGGCGAGCACCTTCTGCACGTCCGCCGACACCAGCTCCAGCGTCACCTTGATGCGGTGCTTGTTGTTGTGGATCTTCTCGAGCGCGGCCTTGCCGATGAACTCATGGTCGTACTTGATCATGAAGCCATAGCCCAGGTCGAACGGCGTGACGTAGTAGTCGGAGATGTCCTTGCTGTAGAAGCTGCCGCCCAGCGAGGCCATGCCCTCGAACGAATCAGCCTTCAGCCACTTGCGGTACTTCACCATCTTCTCGTCGCCCGAGTAGATGCCCGGCATCGGCGAGGGAATCCACGCCGACTCCAGCGTGTTCGACGAATACGCGCGACCGCCCACCAGGCGCAGGCCGAACTCTTCGCCGGCCTTCACGATGGCGCTGTGCACGGCCTCGTAGTCCTTCATCGGTCCGAACAGCTCGTAGCCCGGCTGGCCGGCCATGCCATGGCGCAGCGCACCGACCTGCTTGCCGGCGATCTTCAGCGTGGTCCAGTTGAACATCTTCAGTTCCGGCGGAGCCTTCTTCAGCAGCTTCGTCGTCACCTTCATCGCGTTCGGGCCCTGGATCTGGAAGCGGTAGAACTTGCGCGCCCAGGGGTTCTTGCGGTCGGCCGAGCGGTCGTCACGGACGAGCTTCACCTGCCACTTCTTGCCCGTGCGCGGGTTCTTGCCCGTTTCGGCGTGGTAGGTGATCCAGTTGATCACCGGCGGACGGCCGACGAGGTCGAACTTGTTCTTCGCCAGATACACCAGGATCACGTCGCCGATCACATGGCCGTCCCAGGTCACGGGCACGTACTGCTTGGCCTTGCCGGGCTCGAAGCCCTTGAAGCTGTTGATGCCGTGGTACTGCAGGAACTCGAAGCTCTCGGCGCCGGACACGAACAGGTCCGTCATGTGGAAGGTCTGGTTGAACAGGATCGCGGCGTTCTGCCAGGCCCACTGCTCATCGCGCCAGTTCGTGTACTCCGGCTTCACCACCGGGTAGGGATTCGGACCGGTCTGCGAGTCGCGCAGCATCTTGATTGCGCCGCCAGCGGCCTTCATGCGTTCTTCGAGATTCTTGACGCTCATGTATTCTCCGTGAGGCTGCGCTGGTAACCGCGCAGGGGTGTATTAAAGGTGCGTATATCGCACGGGCCGGGCATCTTGTTTTAAGGGCTTAGCCCTGTCAATTTGCGATCCCGGCAGCCTCTGCCCCGGTCAGGTTTTACGCGGCAAAAACGGCGATAATCTACGTCGATTCACGCACATCGCCGAAGCATTAACTCAAAGAGGGGAAAGATGAGCAGCACCGTCAATACCGCCCTGTACATCGGGGGCAAGGAACGCCAGACGGCGGAGAAGATGGCCATCGCCGATCCGGCCAAGCCGGGTGTGGTCGTGGGCCATGCCGCTTCGGCATCGGTCCAGGATGTGGCCGATGCGGTAGCCGCTGCCAAGGCGGCCTACCCGGCGTGGGCGGCCCTGTCGCCTCAGCAGCGCGCCGAGAAGATGAAGGCCGCCATCGAAGGCGTGCCCGATTCACCGAATCCCTTCGCCTCGGAAGATGGCGCCATCCTCTCGCAGGAGAACGGCAAGGTGCGCCTGGAAGGCTGGGTCGACGCACTGGTGCTGCAGATCCGCTGGAACCTGGCGCTGATGCATGCCGATGAGGTCAACGCCGCCAAGGTGCTCAAGCCCGTGCCGGGCCACATTCCCACCGAGACCACCGTCAGCTACCAGCCGCTGGGCGTGTGCTCGATCATCGTGCCGTTCAACTGGCCCATCGCCATCCTGGGTGCGGCGCTGCCGCATGCGCTGCTGGCCGGAAATACGGTAATCGTAAAGCCGCCCCTCACGGCGCCGCTGGCCACCACGCGCGTGGTGCAGCGCATCGCCGAGAAGCTGCCCCCGGGCGTGCTGAACGTGGTCACCGGCCCCGACGCCAACATGAAGGCGCTGATCCAGAACCCGGACATCGCCAAGGTCTGCTTCACGGGCTCCGTGGGCGGCGGCAAGAAGATGATGGAGCTGGCATCGCAGAGCCTCACGCGCGTCACGCTGGAGCTGGGCGGCAACGACGCGGCCATCCTGCTGAAGGACGCCATCATCGACGACACGCACATGGATCGCCTGTTCGGCGCCATCTTCGACACCACCGGCCAGATCTGCATGAATGCCAAGCGCGTGTACGTGCACCGCTCGCGCATGGATGAGGTGGTGGCCGCGCTGTCGGCGCGCCTGCAGAAGACGAAGCTGGGCTACGGCCTCGACAAGGACACCACGATGGGTCCGCTGCACTCGCCCAACCAGAAGAAGTTCGTCGATGAGCTCATTGCCGAGGCCAAGGCCTCCGGCGCCAAGGTGCTGGAGTTCGGCGAGCTGCCGGGCGGCGACATGAAGGGCGGCAACTTCGTGCGTCCGGCCATCGTCGTCGATCCCAAGCCCACGCTGCGCGTGGTCACGGAAGAGCAGTTCGGTCCGGTGATTCCGATCATTCCGTTTGATACGGAACAAGAGGCCATCGCTGCCGCCAACAACACCTGGGCCGGGCTTGCCGGTTCAGTCTGGACGGCGGACGCCGCCACGGCCAATCGCGTCGGCGGCCAGCTGGTGTGCGGCTATGTGTGGGTGAACGATCACGGCGCCAATCGCCTGGATCTGCGTGCGCCGTTCGGCGGCATGAAGGCCTCGGGCATCGGTCGCGAGCAGGGCATCGAAGGCATTCGCGCGTTCCAGGACACGAGATCGATCTCGCACCTGGATGCGGCGGTGCTGGCGTCGATGCATCACTAGTCGCCGCGCCGCCAAGGCGCTGCCCGGTGAAAGAAAAAGCCCCGCCAATGCGGGGCTTTTTCTTTGCAGGCTACGCGTTCATCGTCCTGCGGCGGCTGCCGCCGCCGCAGCGGGATCTTCCCGGCGCGGCAGGTTGTACATCACCGTGCCATCGGCCAGCTTCACGCTGACCATGAATCCACCAGGCCGCCCATCCTTCAACGGGTGCACCTGCAGCACCACCTTGTCGCCGGTCTTCAGCGTGCGCTTGCTCCAGCCATTGCGTGTCAGGTAGTTCGGGCTCATCCCTTCAAGGCCGTATTCCACCGCAGCAGCGCCGCCACCTTCCACGTCGACCTTGGTCCAGGTGTGCGGATTGGTCCACTGGAATTCCTTGATGGTGCCCTTGATCTCCACCGTCTTGGCGAAGTCGAACATCGCGGTGGAATGATGCGCGCCGGCGGGCAGCATGAGTGCGAGCGAGCCGGCCGCCGCAGCGATGGCCAGGGCCGCGCGATTGTTGAAGGTTTTCATTGCTACTCCAGGTTCAGGCTCGGACGGCCCTTTTCATCGGCGCCATCGCGGTTGTTTTCAAGGCAGATGTATTCGCGCAGCTCATCGGTGAGGTGCCGGTACGAGGTGGTGATGGTGTAGGGCTCGGCCAGCACCACCGGATCGGTGAGCGTGGTCTGAATCTCCATCCAGTCCGGGCTCACGCGCCGGATGCGCTCGACGACGCGCAGCTGGTCGCTGTGCGGCACGCCGCTGGCGATCTGCGTGGAAGTGGTGAACCCCACCGAGTCGATGACCAGCGTGTCACCTTCCCAGTGGCCGATGGAATGACCCATGTAGGTCAGGTCCGGATCCTCCGGATGCTTGCGGCCGTCGGTATGAACCGTGCGGAACTGCATGTACGCCTCGATCAGCATCACGACCTTGCCGGGCTGGTAGAGGAATTCGATGGGGTAAGGCTGCGTCATGATGCCGGGCAATCCCGGCGGCACGCAGTTGGCCGCTTCGCTCTGCACGTTCTCGCCCTGCTTCTGCGCGGCGCGGAACGCATCGAGCTTCTTCTGGTAATCCGGCGTCAGCTTCATCTGCGGCCGTGGCGTGCGGATGCCGCGCTTGTTGGCCCAGTCCACCTCCCAGATGCCGGTCCAGTCCGGCTGGCTCGCCAGCTGGGTCCATTGCGCGGCGCGAGAAGGCTGCGCACCCTGCACGACGGCCGCGGCGCTGCTTGCGGCAAGCACCGCGACTGCAATTGCTGTCCTGATGTTCAAGTGTGTGTCCCCCGGGCAATGTGCCTCTGGCACTGGATTCTAGCAGTGAAAAAAAGGGGCAGGCATTGCTGCCTGCCCCGTTTGCCTTGAGCACTCCCGACTGCAGTTCAGTTTCAGAACTGGTAGCTGAAGCCCGCGGTGTAGCGACGACCCAGCTGGTCATGCGCGCCCACCGTGATCTCGCCGGGGCCCGTGCGACCGATGCTCGCGGGGGAATTCGGCGGGTCACGATCCAGCAGGTTCGTGATGGTGCCAAACACCCGCAGGCCTTCCAGGTTGGTGGGCTGGAAGCTCACGTTCAGGTCGGTGTAGAACACCGACGGCACGTGATTGTCGTCGATCGTGTTGATCAGCGCGCCGGCGGTATTGCGCAGCGCCACCTGGCTCTCCACCAGCGTGCGATCCAGGATGCCCTTGCCCATGAAACGGCCAATCAGCGAACCACTCCACGGACCATTCGAGTAGCTCAGCACGCCCGTGGCCTTCCACTTCGGCAGGCCGATGCCACCGACCTGACCCAGCAGGTCGTCCACGGCCGAACCGGGGCTCTGCTGCGAATTGGTCAGCAGACGCGTGGCAAACAGTCGCAGCGAAGCGGACTCGGGCCCACCGCCCAGCAGCGTGAAGCTGCGGCGGTAGCTGGCTTCCCAGTCGATGCCCTCGATGTTCTGCTTGGCCAGGTTGATGAACAGCGACTCGATGCGCTCGATCGGGCCCGTTACCGGATCACCCGAACGGATGATGTACTGGCACAGCGAGGTATCCCCCGCGAAGCACCTGTCCATCAGCTGCTGCGGCGTGAGCTGCGCGATGGCGTCCGTGAGCTTGATCTTGTACCAGTCGAGTGACGTCTGGAACCCGGTCAGGAACTCCGGCTTGAACACCAGGCCCACCGTGGTGGTGTCGCCCAGCTCCGGCGCCACCGCCGTGTTGCCGCCCGAGAACGTGGCGCCCGACACCGTCTGGTTGGTGAACGGATCGCGCACGGTGAAGCCGCCGCGGGTCTGGTCGAAACGTTCGCGCAGGTTGGGGGCGCGAACGTCACGCGACTGCGTGGCGCGGATGCGCAGCTGGTCGTTGATGGTCCAGTTCAGGCCCACCTTCCACGCCCAGATGCCACCCGAGCCGGAGTAGTCGGCATAGCGCGCGGCCAGGTTGGTCTCCAGGTTCTGCGCGAAGGCCATGTTCTTCAGCAACGGCACCTGGAACTCCGCGAAGCCCTCCTTCACGTTCGAGCTGCCGCCGAAGGCGCGCAGGCTGCTGAACTGCACCGAACTGGAGTTGCCGTCGCCCAGGTAGCCGGACCCCACGAAACGCAGGCCCGGGAAGCCGGTGTATCCCGCTACGCCACCGCTCTGTCCCTGCGGCACCAGGCCGCGCAGGCTGGCCGGCGCGAGGCCCAGTGACGAGAACAGGCGTCCGTCGGGCAACGCCGGGAACTCATCCGCCGGATCGACGGTGTACTGATCCAGCGTTTCCTTGCGATAGGAAAGACCCACCGCCGAGGAGATGTCGCCAGCAGGCAGGCCGAAGCCCAGGCTGCCGCTCATCGCCAGCTCGCCGGTCTTCAGGTCGATCCACTGCGAGGCCACCTTGTAGGGATCACGAACCCATGCGGCCGCCTCGGGGGTGATGTTGGCCACGCCGCCAAACAGGTTCAGCGGTGCGCAGCCCCGCAGGTAGCCGTTGGGATCGTACTGCGGCAGGGCCGCGCGACACACGATGTTGCCGCTGGGATCACGCACGGCATCCAGCGCCAGCCACAGACGGTCGACACGAATGCCGTTGACCGTGTTGAAGTCCTGGCGGTTCTTGCCCTTCTGCAGGTAGCCGTTCACATGCCAGCCTTCGAGCGCTCCACTGGAGATGTCCGCATCGAAGCCGACCGTGTAGTTGCTCATCCGGTTGCGGGTGATCTGCCGGGTGTCGCCGATCGGGTTATCGGCATTGTTGGGCAGGAACACGCCGAACGTGGCGGCACGGACGGTCTCGACAGCGCCGCCGTCGGTGTTGTCGGTGGTCTGCGTGGCGGCCGGTGCGCCAGCCAGGATGCGGGCCTGCAGATCCGGCGACAGGAACGCGTTGTTGGAATAGATGCGGCCCTGCCAGATCGACAACAGCGAGATGCTCTCGCGGCGCGTGTCGTTGGCCGAGTCGCCCCAGACGCCTTCCGCATACAACTCCACGTTGTCGTTCAGGCTGAACGTGAAGTGCGCGAAGCCATTCTCGCGCTTGTAGCCGGCGGCAATCTGGTCATCGGAGCTGATGCCGAAGTCCTGCGACGGCAGCGCCTGGCACAGGCAGCCGTTGTCGCGCGCGCCCACGCCGTAGAACGGCAGCGGGCTCAGCGAGGTACCCGTGCCATCGAACTGCAGGCGGTTGAGCGGACCGGCGTCCAGGAAAATGCCGGTGGTGGTGTAGTTGGTCGGGGCCACATAGGGACGACGCAGGAAGGTCGGGCCCGTTGCGGTGGCGCCCACGCCAGCCGGATTGGTGACGCGCGACATCTGGTTCATCCAGGGACGCGACTTCAGCGAGTCCAGCGTGTCGATGGGGTCGCTGCTGGCCTTCTGGAACGAACCCACGAAGTGCAGCCGTTCGCCGAACTTGTGGCCAAAGGCAAGGCCGTATTCCCAGTTGTCGCCATCGTGGCGCGATGTGCGTCCACCCTGGCCCTTGATCTTGACGCCTTCGAAATCCTTGTCGAGCTTGAAGTTCACCACGCCGGCCACGGCGTCGGTGCCGTAGCTGGCCGAAGCGCCGCCAGTCACCGTCTCGACGTTCTGCAGCAGCATGTCGGGCAGCGTGTTCACGTCCACGGCGCCGAAGCGGTTGCTCGACACCACGCGACGGCCATCCAGCAGCACCAGCGTGCGGTTGGCGCCGGCGCCACGCAGGTTCACGTTGGCGCCACCGGAATTCTGGCCACCGAGCATCGAGTCGACGGTGGAATTGTTGAAGAACACCGGCAGCGTCGAGAGGCTGTCGATCAGGTTGCCGGGCGACAGGCTCTCCAGTTCCTCGATCTGCACGGAGGTTACCGGTGTCGGTGTCTCCATGCCGGGCGCCTGCAGGATGCGCGATCCGGTTACCTGGATCTCTTCCAGTTCCTCGCCTTCGGCAGCGAAACCAGCCTGGACACCGGCAAGCGCCAGTGCCACGGCCGCTGCAATGCGGACGTTGGTCGTCTTCATCAGAATCCCCCTTCCTAACAAAAAAACAAACAGGCGGTTGGACCGCCATCCAAACATCAGTCAAGCAGCCCGTGCGGCTGAGCACGGGCTGCCGTCAATCAGAACTTGTACTCCGCACCCACCACATAACGGCGACCGAGCACGTCACCGAGCACGCCGTTGCCAAAGCCCGTGCGACCGCCCTGCGTCGGGAAGATCGGCGGTACCTTGTCGAACAGGTTGGTGATCGTCGAGTACACGCGCAGGCCTTCCACCTGCGGCGCCTGGTACCCCACCGTGAGGTCGGTGGTGTAGGCGCCGCCAACGGAGTTGTCATCCACCGTGCTGGTGAATGGCGCACCACTGACCGCGCGCACCGTGCTCTCCTCGAACAGGCGGTTGATCTTCCGGCCACCCGTGTAGCGTTCCACGATCGTCACCGACAGCGGACCGTTGCGGTAACCCAGGATCGCGGTTGCCGCATCGGGCGTGGTCGAGAGATTGTTGATCGTCGCGCCGCGGGTCTGCACGCCACCGGCGCCCAGCAGCGTCGGCGGCTGCTGCAGGACCGTCGTGTAGTGCGTTCCAAACACGCGCACCGAGATCGACTCCGGACCGCCGCCGAACAGGGTCAGCGACTTGCGATAGCCCAGTTCGGCATCGAAGCCCCGGTAGATTTCCTTGTTCAGGTTGAGGAAGAAGTTGTTGATCTGGACGATGTCACCCAGCGGATTCTGGACAGTGTTGGTGTTGCGGATCACGTACTGGCAGATCGCCAGGTCGCCCGCATTGCACTGATCCACGATGTTCTGTCCACCCAGCTGCGCGATCGCACCCTTGATCACGACTTCGTACCAGTCCAGCGAAGCCTGGAAGCCCTCGAGGAAGGCGGGCTGGAACACGATGCCCGCCGTCGTCGTGTCGGCCTTTTCGGGCTTCAGGTCGGGGTTGCCGCCCGAGAAGCCGATGACCGAGTACGGGATGCCCGTGCCCGGAGGCAGACGCGAGTTGCGGTCCGTCGCGTTGATGCCGCCCAGGGTCGAGTCGAAACGGTCACGCAGGTTGGGCGCGCGCACGTCGCGCGAACGGGTGGCCCGCACACGCAGCTGGTCGTTGACCTCCCAGTTCAGGCCCACCTTCCAGGCCCAGATCTGGCCGGCGCCTTCGTAGTCGGCCCATCGCACCGCGAGGTTGGTATCCAGGCGCTCGACCATCGGCAGCTTGGCCAGCGTCGGAACCTGGAATTCGGTGAAGGCTTCCTTCACCGAATCCCGGCCTTCGATGAACCGTTGGCTCGAGAACAGCAGCGAGCTGGAATTGCTGGCGCCGCAGAAGCCGCCGGCTGCGAAGCGCAGTCCCGGCACGCCACCGGCCACCGGCGTGGCCTGGGCCGTGCAGCCGTACTGCGGAATGATGCCGCGGGTGTCGTTGCCGGGATAAATGTCCCGCAGCAACCGGCCATCGGCCAGCGCCGGGAATTCGTCCGCCGGATTCGGCGTGCCCTGGTCGAACTTGTCACGGCGCCAGTTCGCGCCCACGGCGGCGGAGATATCCCCCGCCGGCAGGCCAATGCCGAGACTGCCTGAACCGGTGACCTCGAACAGATCCTGCCGGACGGTGGCATACGCGTGCTTGAAGCCCTGGTGGATGTAAGCGGCGCCCTGCGCCGACAGCGTTTCATTGCCACCGAACAGGTTCACGGGAATGCAGTCCTTCCAGTAACCGTTCGGATCGAACTGCGGCAGCGAGGCACGGCAGACGATCTTGCCCTGCGGATCCCTGACCGCATCCATCGCCACCTGCAGGCGGTCGACGCGCGGCACATTGTAGGCGTCGTACAGCTGGTCGTTGCGGCCGTGCTGCACGTAGGCATCGACCTTCCAGTCGCCCACCTTCGTAGTCAGGCCCGCGGTGTAGCTGGCCAGCTTGTTGCCGGTATCGAGCTTGGATCCACCACCGGCATCGGTGGGCAGCGAGGGCATGAAGATCGTGGCGGTGACCCACCTGGCCCCGCCATCCGCGATCACGGCGGCGCCGGGTGTGCTCGAGCCGGATGCCGTAATGAGCGCGGCGGCGCTGGCTGGCAGGTAGGCATTGTCCGCATAGATGCGGGACTGCCACGCCTGCACGAGGGGCACGTTCTGCCAGCGCACGACCTGGTGGTTCGAGGCCCAGATGCCCTGCACGTATAGTTCGGTGTTGTCATTCAGGTCGAATCCGACGCGACCGAAACCGGTGCTGCCCTTGTATCCGGCCTGCAGCGAGTTGTCATGATACATCTGCGTCAGGTCGAGGCTGGGCAGCGACTGGCAGTTGCAACCGCCATTCAGCCTGCCGACGCCATAGAAAGGCATCTTGCTGAACTGCTGTCCCGAGCCATCGAACACCAGGCGATCGAGCGGGTTGTTGGCCGCCGCGTTGAACTGGATCGTGGTGCCGAAGTCCGTCGGCACCACGTTCGGCGCCGTGAGCAGCGCGGGGCCGGTCGCGCTGGGATTGGTGACGTAACCCCAGTGCTTCAGGTACGAGCGCTTCTGGTTCGTCGACTCGACGCCCTCGATCCTATCCAGCTGGTTGTGGCTCCACGAACCGATGACATGCAGCCGGTTGTCCATGAACGAATGGCCGACGGCGATGCCGTATTCCTTGTTGCCGCCATCGTTGCGGAAGGTCTCGCCCATCTGAGCCTTGAGTTCCACGCCCTCGAACTTGGTATCGAGGATGAAGTTGGTGACGCCGGCCACGGCATCGGTGCCATAGCTGGCCGAGGCGCCGCCGGTGACGGTCTCGACGTTCCTGAACAGCATGCTGGGCAGGATGTTCACGTCCACGCTGCCGAATCGGTTCGTGGCCACCAGGCGGCGACCATCCAGCAGCGTCAGCGTGCGGTTGGCACCGATGCCGTGCATGTTGACGTTGGCGCCGCCCGAGTTCTGGCCACCCAGCGAGCCATTCGCGGTTGAGTTGTTACGAAACACCGGCAGCGCATTCAGGCTGTCGATGATCTGGTTGGGTCCGAGGGACTCCATTTCCTCTGCCAACACCGACGTCACGGGCGTAGGTGTAGACATGCCGGGCGCAAGAGTAATGCGCGAACCGGTCACCTGCACTTCTTCGAGTTCTTCACCTTCTGCAGCAAAACCAGCCTGGACACCGGCAAGAGCCAGCGCCACGGCCGC
>Ga0075163_10003279_pt1 | contig 21741 bp, 13 predicted proteins | sample JI1023141ADNA_FD_71478 | JGI IMG/M metagenome (GOLD analysis project Ga0075163, IMG submission 71478) | Wastewater effluent complex algal communities from Wisconsin, to seasonally profile nutrient transformation and Carbon sequestration -... | ecosystem: Engineered > WWTP > Effluent > Algae... | reverse complement strand
GGTGTGGTGCACGCCTTTGGCAACCGCTGGGCCCTGCCCGCCTGCTCGCCGGCCGTGGGCGGCGGGTGGGGCTACGCCGATGTGGGTGGCCAATTGGGCGGCGGCCGCGCTCTCGTGCGCAAGGCCGATGGTCGCTGGGGCGTGGCCCCCGTCCGGCCCGACGGCGGCATGGGGCTGGTGGGCAACGGCGGAAATGCCTTACCGTACGCGCCCTTGGAGCTCTATTTGCTTGGCCTACTGCCCCTGGATGCCGTGCCGCCCGTCACGTTCCTGAAGGCCCCCGAGGTCACGCCAGACGGGGTGACGGCCGCCGGGACGTGCCGCCTGACCCCGGCGGACATCCGCGCCCGCTTCGGCGAGCGGCCCCGCCACGAAGGCCCCTACACCGTCGGCGTGGTGGTGCTGACCACCACCGCCTTGACCCCCGACGACGTGCGCCGCTACCGCGAAGACGCCGCCGCTTTCACCGCGCCGGGCCCCGACGACGACCCGCTGGTCTTCAACTTCCACGAGGCCACGGACGGCCGAGGTCGCCTCGTGCTGCGGGTGCCCGCGGGCCGCGGTTGCGCGGACGCCGCGGTCCGCCTACCGTGAGCCCCATGGCGCTCTTCGACCAGCTCGGCGCGGATGGCCTGCGGGCCGTGCTCACCGACTTCTATGATCGAGTCTTCGCGGATCCCATGATCGGCTTCTATTTCCATGGGTTGGACAAGGCACGCCTGGTGGAGCTGGAGTTCCAGCACACCGCCCGCGTCCTCGGCCACCGCGTGGAATACGCCGGTCGCCCCATGAGCGAAGCCCACGCGCGCCACCGCATCATGAAGGGCCAGTTCCTGCGCCGAAACCGCTTGCTCGAGCAGACATTGGCCGATCGCGCCGTGCCCGCCGAGGTGGCGGCCGCCTGGATGGCCCACGCTCGAGGGCTGGAGGCCGCCATCACCGGCCGCGTCAGCCCGGTGGATCACTGCATCGAGGTCCAGCCGGCTTCGGGGACCGCGGTCATCATCACGGGGGAAACCTGATGGGCCCTGACTTTGTCCTGCGCGGCCGCACCCGCCGCATCGCCCAGGCCGTGGCGGACGCCATGGCGCCGCGCTGGGCCGAGTTTGAGGTGGACCTCAGCGACGAGGTGCTCGAAGAGGTGGAGCGCATGATCCGCGCCTACCCCATCGCCATCCAGCTCGCCGTGCTGGGCTCGCTCTACGGCATCGAGTTCTTGAGCCCGCTGTTCGGCCCGGGCATCAAGCCGCTCTCCGCCTGCGACCGCGCCACCGTGCTCCAGCGCATGGAGTCCATCGCCAACCACCGCGTGCCGCAAGTGCGCATGCTGGTGATGCTGCTCAAGGTGATGGTGTCCTTCTCGGCCTACTCGCGGCCCGAGGTGGAGGGGTTCCTGGGCTACCGCCGGCAGGCGTGGCGCACCGCACGCCAGGCCTTCCGCGAGCGCCTGCTGGCCGCCGATCCCGCGGAGCTGCCGCCCGTGCCCACCCCGCTGGCCGATGGTCGCGTGGTCAGCCCCGCGGATTACCTGCGTTTTTTCCTGCCCGAGCGCGCCGCACGTCCGGCTGCGGTGACCCAGGGCGTGGCCCAGGGCGTGGCCACCGCGGCCACCGACGCGAAGGAGGCTGGCTGAGATGAGCTTTGTGGCCACCGAGCAGAAGCCCGCCAGCATCATCACCCCCGCCGAAACCCGCGGCGACCTCGTCCTCTCCGCCGATGTGGTGGTGGTGGGCAGCGGGGCGGGCGGCGCCACCCTGGCCACCACGCTGGCCGAAGCCGGCCTGCGGGTGGTGGTGTTGGAGGAGGGGGCCTGGTACCCCACCCGCGAGTACACCGCCAACGTGCCCGCCATGCTGGGCCGCGTGATGCGGGCCGGCGGCGGCACCGCGATGATGGGCCGCAGCCCCGTCCCCTACCTCGAAGGTAAGTGTGTTGGCGGCACCACCGTGGTCAACGGCGGCATGTGTTGGCGCACGCCCGAAAAGGTGCTGGATGAGTGGGCCCGCGGCCTGCCCGAGCTCTCCAGCGCGCGGTTGGACGCCCACTTCACCGAGGTGGAGACCACCATCCACGCCCGCTACCAGGACGACGGCAGCCAGGGGGGCGTGAACGATGCCTTCAAGCGCGGCGCCGACGCCCTGGGCTGGAAGCTGTCGCGCAACAAGCGCAACCAGCGCCACTGTGTGGGCAGCAATGACTGCGTGACGGGCTGTCCGTCCGGGGCCAAGCAGAGCACCCAGTATTCGTGGTTGCCGCGCTTCTTCGCCGCTGGCGGCCTGCTGTACACGCACTGCAAAGTGCAAAAGGTGCGCACGGAGGGCGGCCGGGCGACGGGGGTGTCGGGCACCTTGCTCGACCCCTGGAAGGCCCGCCGCTTCACGGTGCAGGCCCGCGCCGTGGTCCTCGCGTGCGGCGCCATCCAGACGCCGCTGCTGTTGCAGCGCAACCAGATCGGCAAGGCCTGCGGCCACGTGGGCCGCCACTTCACCATCCACCCCAACATCAAGCTGTCGGCGCGGTTCTCCACCCCGGTGGACAACCTGCAGGGCACCCACCAGGCGTGGCAGTGCGTGGAGTTTCGCAACGAGGGCATTTTGTTGGCGCCGGGGGCCATCCCTTTGGCGTTTATGTCCGCGATTTTCCCCGACTTTGGGCCCCGGCTGGCCGAGCGCATGCGGGATGCCCGCTACATCGCCACCGGTGGCATTCTGGTGGACGACCACGGCGAGGGGCGGGTGCGGCTGCTGCCCTTTGGGGTGCCGTGGATCCAATACGACGTGACCGATGCCGACCAGGCCAAGTTTGTGCGGGCGGCCGCGCTGCTGGCGGAGCTGTACTTCGCGGCGGGCGCAGAGGAGGTCTATACCCCCTTCCATCACATGCCGGTCATTGGCTCACCCGATGACATCAAGACCCTCTATCGCCACCCGCCCCGCGTGGAAGACACCGAGTACTTCACGGCCCACATCATGGGCACCTGCCGCATGCACGCCCACCCCAAGGGCGGGGTGGTGGACGCCGACGGCCAGGCCTGGGATCTGCCCGGCCTCTACATCGCCGACGCCAGCGTGTTGCCCGGCACCATCGGCGTCAACCCGCAGGTGACCATCATGGCTCTCGCGCGCCTCATCGCCATCAAGCTGGCCGACCGCCTCAAGCGCCGCGTCGCCGCCTGATCCCGCACCCTGGTCTGCCGGAATACCCCAGGGGTTTCGGGCGTTTCGCCGACATCACCGCCCTCCGACATCACCGCCCTGGAGCAGCCATGGCCCGCATCGACCCACTCCTCCGCATGATGGCCGCCCAAGGGGGCGACGACCTCCGGCTTGTGGCCGGCGAGCCCCCTCGGATGAGCCAGAGCGGCAGCGCCCTGCGCTTCTTTCTGCCCCCGATGACCGACGGGGTGTTGCGCAGCATGCTCGAGCCGCTGGCCGATGCGCGCACCTGGGCGGCCTTCCAGCGGGGGGAGCCCGTGGTGGTGACCCACGTGGACCCTGAGTTGGGCACCTTCACCCTGCACGCGGTCTACACCGACCAGACGGAGCTGCGCATTCGCCGAGGCGCTGCGGAGCCTGCGCGCGCCGCGGTGGTGGAGAGCCCGCCGCTGGCGCGGCCGGTGGAAGCGGTGGCAGCGCCGACCACGCCGACCACGCCGACCACCGCCGGGCTCGCCCCCCCGGCGCCTGGCCTGGAGAGCCTGCTCGCGCTGGCGGTGGAGCGCGGGGCCAGCGACCTGCACCTGGCGGAGGGCGAGCCTGCAACGCTGCGCATCAGTGGTCGGCTGCTCGCGGTGGGGAGCCCGCTCCGGCTCGAGGCCCTGCTGGGGGGCATCCTGACCCAAGAACGCGCCGCCCGCCTCGCCGATGGCCACGCCTTCGACTTCGCCCTCGATCTCCCCGATCGGGGCCGCTTTCGCGCCAACATTTTCCGCCATTCGGGGGGCCTCGCGGCGGCGTTCCGGGTGTTGACCCGAGCAGCTCCGACGCTGGATCGCCTTGATTTGCCGGTGGATTTGCGCCCACTGGTGCAGACGCCGCACGGGCTCATCCTGGTGTGTGGCCCCACGGGCAGCGGCAAGAGCACCACCCTGGCGGCGCTGGTGCGGCATGCCCTGGAGGCGCGGGGCGGGGTGCTGATCACCTTGGAAGACCCCATCGAGTACACCTTCACCGCCCCCCGCGGGGCGCTCGTCCGCCAGCGGCAGGTGGGTGAGCACCTGCCCGACTTCGCCACCGGCCTGCGCGACGCCCTGCGCGAGGACCCCGATGTGTTGCTGGTGGGCGAGATGCGCGATCGGCAGACCATCGAGCTGGCGCTGACCGCCGCCGAGACGGGGCACCTGGTCTTCAGCACGCTGCACAGCCGCTCGGCGGCGGCCGCCATCGACCGCATTGTCGATGCCTACCCCGGTGACCGCCACGGCCAGGTCCGCCAGCAGCTCGCCGACGCACTGCGCGCGGTGGTGTCGCAGCGCTTGCTGCCCAAGGCCAAGGGGGAGGGGCGCCTGCCCGTGTTGGAAGTGCTGAGGGCGTCGACGGGTGTGCAGGCGCTCATTCGCGACGGCCGCTCCTCCGGCCTCACCAGCGCGATTCAGGCGGGGGGCAACGATGGCATGATCCAGCTGGAGCGCTGCCTGGCCGACCTGGTGCGCCGCGGCCAGATCAGCCGGGAGGCGGCGGAGGCGGCGGTCAACGATCGCGCGGCGTTGGCGGATTTTCTGCGGTAGCCCCCACGGCCTGGGACCGCTGCCAAAACCACGTGTCATTCCAGGGCTTTGCGTTGCTCAGGCCAGCGCGTTGCGGCGGCGGCTCAGCGCGGCCAGGGCCACGGCTGCCAGCCACCAGTGCCCAGGGGCGCTGCCGGGGGCGGCGGCGCACCCACCGCCGCCGCCGCCCGCGCTGGTGGGGGCGCCGTCACCGCGCGGGCCACCGTCCGGGCCGGCATCAGCGCCCGGGCGGCCACCACCCACGCCGCCAGCGCCGCCGCCCACGCCGCCGGCGCCTGCGGCCCCGCCAGCGCCCCCGCCAGCGCCACCCACGCCGAGGTCCGGTGGCAGCACACCCATGTCGGGGTCCCGGCCCACCGCGATGAACTGCTCGGGCCGATCCTCAAACCAGCTCGTCTCGTTGAGCGCGGGGGCTTCGGGTGGCAATGGGCCCGGCGCACCGGCCGCCAGGATGTCTTGGGGCAGGTCGATCTCGATGCGCTCCACCAGGTGCTCACGGTTGTGCAGCAGGATCTGCAGCCGGCCCTCTTCGTCGGTCACCAGGACCTCGGGGGGCAGGGGTTCCAGCGCGCCCTCGGCGTAGAGGCGCACGGTCGCGGGGGTGAGCGGCAGCTCGATGGGCACCGTGTTGCCCGTGGCGGTGGAGAAGACGTGCAGCTCCAGGCGGCCCACGCGCATGAAGACCTCGCGCAGGCCGGTGTAGAAGCCGTCGCGCCAGTGAGGGCGCAGGATGAGGCGGTCCAGGTGGGCGGCGCCGGTGTTGTGGCCAACGAGGGTGCCCAGGGCGATGTCGGTCTCAAACTCGATGGGGCGCGCGGCGGTGATGCCGATGGGGTGCACGCTGTCGGCGTCGGCGTCGTGGCCTTCCAGGTCCACAAACAGCGTGCGCGCGTTGCCGGTGAGGGTGTTGGCGCGGACGATGGTGTCCACCAGCCGCACTTCGGAGACCACCACCAAGCCATCGGCCACGCCGGCTTCCTGGGCGCCCGTCTCGGCAATCACGGCGCCAAACCCACGTAATCCGGACGTATTTTCGCCGAGCGCGATCACGTGGTAGCGGCCGCCCTGGGCATAGCCGTGCTCGAAGTCGCCCTCGGCCTGACCCGCAGGCAGCGCCTCCAGCGACACGCGGCCGTCGCCCCAGAACAGGGTGAGCGGGATCGCCGCCGCGTCGGGTCCGCCCGCTTCGGGATCCCGAACCTCCACATGCACGCGCACCCGGTTGGGCCCGGCGGCCTCGGCGTCCAGGAACACCCGCGGCGCCCGACCCAGGTCGCAGCCATTGAAGACGCGGTCCTCGGCGGGCTCGCCCGGGAGGGGGACCGCCAAGAGCCGGTAGTCGCTCACCCCCGGGTTGCACCGCAGCAGGTCGAGCACGATGGCGCTGGCGTGGCGGCGGAAGGCCTCATCGGCGTCGCCCACCTGGGCGAGATAGGCGTCGCGGAGGGCGTCGGGCCAGATGGTGGACTCCACAAACGTCAGGCGGTCGCCCAGGTTGGGCACACTCTCCAACAGACGGAACAGACCCCACTGGCACAGGCCATTGCGGTGGGAGCTGGCCGGCAGCAGCACGCCGGCTTCGTCGCGCACGGCAAAGGACTCCGCCGTCCAGTCAAAAGGGAACACCTCGCCGACGTGGCGCCGCCAGCCCACGCACCCGCGGCCGGTCAGGAAGTCCTGCACGTCCACCAGGCGCTCCAGGCCGGGCAGCTCGGGGTCGCCCGGCAGGCCGTTCACCAGGCTGGTCTCGAAGGTGTCGAGGGCCCCGCACCACTTGTCCAGGGTCTTCTGGGCGAAGAACTTTGCGCGGTTGCCGGGTGCGTTGGGGGCATTGATGGGGCGCTGGCCGCCCTGGTCGAGGTCGTCGCGCACGTCCTGGAGGGTATTGGGATCCCCCAGGCACAGCGGCAGGTGATCACAGGTCTGCGGGATGGTCAGGCACGCCTCACCGGGCTGGGCGTCGGGATCGACAATGAGCGTGAGCCCGGCGGCGCTGGTCCCCTCGCCATAGTTGGCGTTGCAGTTGATGACCGGGAAGCCGATGAAGGAGGTGTGGCAGCCCTGGCCCGGTACATGGCAACACTGGAAACACTCCTGGCTGCCGCAGTCCACCTTGAAGACCTGGTTGAGCCCGAGGCCGCGAAACAGGCTGTTGTAGGGGCCACCGAAGAAGGGCTGCTCCTGGGCCGCACACAGTGCGACGATGCTCTTGCACTGGGCGTCGCTCTCACCCCGGGCGCGGCAGTCGTTGTAGTTCGTGAGGTATTTCGGGGAGTTATAGATGAACTTCCCCTTGCCGTACTTGCTGCGCAGCTTGAGCGCCAGCTCGATTTGGCTGAGCTGGGCGTCGGCCAGGCTGGGGGCGAGCAGGCACGCCAGGGTGCCCAGGTAGATCCAGGTGCGGTGCGTGCGCATCGAGCGTCCTCCCCCGTGGTGGTGGGGCAGGAGCATAACAGCCCGTCAGCGCCCCGCGAAGGGCAGGGAGGCCCGCGTACTCAACACCCTGAAACGAATGCCCTTTTCCCGAGGCGAGCCCGGCAAATCCATCCCGGGTTGTAGGATTGCCCTACTTGGGGTTGAGCAGCACCAGGACCTGACCCTCCGCCACCGAGGCGCCCGGTGAGGTGCGGATCTCCGCCACGAAGCCATCCTCCGGGGCTTCTACGGGCATCTCCATCTTCATGGACTCGAGGATCACCAGGGTGTCACCCTCCATGACTTCCTGGCCCACCTCGACGGTGATCTTCCAAACGGTGCCCGTGATGTGGGCCTCCACATTGATCGGTTTCATGTTCCCCCCCTCCCAGTGGCCGGTCAGAGCCGACCCTTCGCAAAGCGCTCCAGCCAGCCCGTGTCAAACTGACCGGCTCGGATGTGTGGATGATCAAGCACAGTGGCCAGAAAGGCCAGATTTGTGGTCAGCGGCGCCACCACAAAGGCGGCCACAGCGTCGTGGGCGCGGGTCAGCGCCTCATCCCGCGTGGGCGCCCAGGCGATGAGCTTGGCCAGCAGCGGGTCATACCAGGGGGTGACATCCTGGGGCGCGGCCACCCCGGCATCCACCCGCACGCCCTCGCCGGTTGGGGGATCGAAGCGCTCGATGCGGCCCGGGCGGGGCAGGAAGCCCTTCATCGGATCCTCAGCATAAACGCGGCACTCCACCGCGGCGCCGTGGATCGCGAGGGCGTCCTGGGTGAGCGTGAGGGGGGCGCCGGCGGCGATGTCGAGCTGCCAGCCGATGATGTCCACCCCGGTGATGGCCTCGGTGACCGGGTGCTCCACCTGCAGGCGCGTGTTCATCTCGATGAAGTAGTGGTGGCCCTCGGGATCGACGATGAACTCCACCGTGCCGGCGCCCTGGTAGCCCACCGCATGGGCGGCGGCGAGGGCGCTGGCGTAGAGGCCCTCGCGGAGGGCCGGGCGCGCCTGGACAAAGGCGCTGGGGGCCTCTTCGATGACCTTTTGGTGGCGGCGCTGGAGGGTACACTCGCGCTCAAAGAGGTGCACGCCGTGGCCGTGGTGGTCAAAGAGCACCTGGACCTCGATGTGCCGCGGGGACTCGATGTACTTCTCCAGATAGATGGCCGCGCTGCCAAAGCTGCTCTGGCCGCGGTCGCGGCAGGTCTGCAGGGCGGCCGCCAGGCGATCGGCGCGCTGGACGACCTGCATGCCAATGCCGCCACCGCCCGCCGCCGCCTTCACCAACACGGGATAGCCGATGCGCTCGGCCAGCTCGGCCGCTTCGGCGTCTTCGATGGCCCCGCCGGAGCCGGGCACCACGGGCACCCCCACCGAGGCGGCGGTGGCCCGGGCGACGGCCTTGTCACCCATCGCTTCGACAGCCTCGGGCGTGGGGCCAATGAAGACGAGGCCCGCCTCGCGGCAAGCCCTTGAAAAGTCTGCGTTTTCCGACAGCAGCCCATAGCCCGGGTGGATGGCCTCGGCGCCGGTTTGGCGCGCGGCATCCACGATGGCCGCCTGGTTGAGGTAGCTCTGGGCCACGGGGGCGGGTCCGATGCAGACCGCTTCGTCGGCAGCGCGCACATGGGGCGCTTCGGCGTCGGCTTCGGAATAGACCGCCACACTCCGAATCCCGCGCGCCCGCAGGACGGCGGCAATGCGGCAGGCGATCTCGCCCCGGTTGGCGATGAGGACGGTCTTGAACATGGTCCCTCCAGCGTCGCGCGGCGGGCTTCGCACAGGTCCCCGCGGGGGTCAAGCCCCGGGCGGGGGACGCAAGACCTGGGGGGCGCGCCTGAAGCGGACCCCACGCGGTGGTGGTCGGGGTCGGGGTGCACGCAGCCTGCTCCCCCAGGTCAGGGTGAGGGCGCGCCCGGCCAACACCCTGATTTAACTTCGGATCTCCACCACCCGGGAGCGGCTACGACCTACCGGGGGCCCACCTCGCGGGGCCAGGCCGAGGGGCTGAAGGTGGGCTCGACCTCGGGGCGGGAGACGCGGCGGGTCCAGTCCAGGTGGGGATCGAGGCGCTCTACGAGGTCGGCCTTCTGGTCGGGGCAGTCGTCGGCGCAGAAGGAGACGTGGCTGTGGTTGAAGTGCCAGACCCAGCTGCCATCGTCGTCGGCGCTGGCCTGGGAGCGCATGCAGGCGGTGTAGGCGGCGGCGGTGATGGTGCCCGCATCGCGCAGGCGGCGGTACTCGGTCTTGAGGGCGGCGGCCACTGAGGTGTCCACCCCGAAGACGCGCACCCGCCCGGTGCCACACATGGTGGCCAGCATCAGGGCGGTGCGGGGGATGTCCACGATGTGAGTGTTCTCCGACCCGGGGATGCACTCGCCGTAGTTGCCGGTGGAGCCGTCGGTGTCCACGTGGCTCCAGTCGGCCAGGCGCGGCTGGTCGCTGCAGATCGGGCGATAGACGAGGTTGCCGTAGGTGCGCTGGGCCTCGGGGCGCACGTAGTAGGCGAGGTCCACGTTGGCGCCGTAGTAGTGGGTGAAGTTGGGGTGGCCGTTGGGTGTGCTGCCGTCACGCATGGAGATGTCGCCGATGCCGAGCGGGCCGGTGCCGGGGTAGGCCTGCTGGACGGTGTGGATGGCGTGGCGGATGGCCATCACCATCTCGCGGCGGGCCCAGTGAGAGGCGCTGGAGACGTAGCTCGGGGTGTTGGAGTTGGAGAGGCCGCTGGCGAAGAAGACGCCATCGCCGATGTAGGGATCGGCGGCGTGGCCGGCCGGAAAGACCATGAATTCCGAGGGGACGAGCGCGCCGGCGGGGGAGATGCCGCGGCAGGCCTGGCGGGAGAAGCCGGCGGCCTCGCAGTCGGGGCCGTCCAGGTAGGGCAGGGTGCGGTAGTGCAGATCGTAGAGGTTGGTGGCGCCCTGGCGGCCAAACACGTGGATGAAGAAGGTGGCGGCGTCGGGGTGGCCCACGAGGCCGGCGGCCTCCACGTCCATCGGCCCGCGGGGGTTCTCGTCGTGGTAGCCCTCGGGCAACAGCCACGTGCGGTCACGCAAGCTCCCGTCTTCATTGACCAAAGTCATGTCCAGGTCGCCAGAACCCCACTGGGAGTGCTGGCCCACCTGGTAGATTGTGTCGGCCGCCGTGGGCGCGAAGCTGAACCAGTCGTGGTCGTTGGCGCAGATCTGGAGGCCCTCCACCGGGGGATCCACGGCGATGGCGGTGGCGGCGTCCTCGTTGGGCTCCAGAGGGCCGTCGGCCGCGCAGGCGAAGGCGACGCAGGCACCGTCGGTGCACACCTGGCCGGCGGGGCACTCACCGTCGAGGGGGCGCGCCGCGGAGCAGCGGTAGTCCACCGCGCAGACGCCATCGGCGTTGCACAGCAGCCCAGCGGGGCAGTCGGCGTCGGCTTCGCAGCCGGCCATACAGATGGTGCCCTCGGTGGCGTTGACGCACTGGTAGCCCGGGCGGCAGTCCTCGGCGCCGGCGCAGGTGTCCATGCAGACCGTGTCGTCGGCCAACCCGGAAACGCACAGGCCCCCGGTGCCGCATTCGCCCCCGGCCGCGCCGCAGCCGAAAGCGAGGCAGTAGCCCTCAAGCCAACCCGCGCCTTGGTAGCAGGTGGCGCCCCCGCACTCGCTGTCATCAGCGCAGGGGGCACCGATGTCGCCCGCAGGCGCGTCGCCGCCGCAGTAGGTGCTGCAGGCCGCATCACAGGCGTTGCCCTCGCCCGGTGCGCACGAGTCGTCGGCGTCGCAGGTGCCGGCGCAGTTGTCGGCGCCAATGTGGGCGCAATCGGGCCAGCAGAAGGGGCCCGTGCCACCAGCGAGGCTCCAGCACTGGAAGCCCTCGGGGCAGCCCGCCCGGTCTCCGCCGCCACATGCACTGGCGGGCGCCACCATGCAGAGGCCGAGCACACACACGCCCGCCTGCCCATCCACCGCCGCGCACTCGGCGTCGCAGCCGCACGGTTGGCCGGGGCCCACGACTTCGGGGGGCGCACCCTCGTCGGGCGTGGGCGGCGCGGCGTCCACCACCGCAGCGTCAGGCGCGGGCGCACGCATGTCGGGGGTGGGGGCAGCGGCGTCGACGGGGGCGCCGTCGTTGCCGCCCTGGGTGGCATCGACCGCCGGCGTGCCGCCCCCGGAAGTGCCGCCGTCGTCGCAGCCTGAGAGGCCGGCGAGCAGGCAGGCGGCCAAGATGGGCAGGCCCCCCAGCGGGAGAAGTCTTTTCATTTCAAATCCTTTCGTGGGGCCAGCGCCTCGGCCGGCGGCCATGGGGGCTCGATAGCAGAAAGGAGGGCAGGCCGTCCACGGCCGGCTACCCCCCGCTGAGGGAGGCTGGTACCGTGCGGCATGACCAAAACGCTGCTTCGCCGTCTGACGGCCCCGGTGCTCGGGGGGCTGCTGTGTGCTGGTCCCGCCCAGGCGGCGCCGGACTTTTCTGCGGACGCTGTGACCGATGGGGCGCTGCTGGGCGCCACGGCCGGGTTCCTGATCCTGTCCGAGTCGGTGCTGCGGTCAGGTGAGCTTGCGCCCCAAGGGCCGGGCGACCGGGCCCATGTGCTCGGGATGGATCGGTGGCTGACCGAGGGCAGCTACGCGCAGGACTTCGAGGCCCACGATGACCTGGCCTGGCTGTCGTGGGGCACCGCCGGGGGGCTGGTGGCCTGGGTGGCCGCCGACTGCTTCGCGCTGCGCGACGACCTGGGTGACGGCGCCACCGACCTGCTGCTCTACACCGAAAGCGCAGTCTTTACGCTGGCTTTCACGCAGCTGGCCAAGGCGGGCTTCCGACGGCCCCGGCCCTTCACCTACCTGGAGGGTGCGCCGGCCAGCACCGAGACCGACAGCAGCTTGTCGTTCTTTTCTGGCCACACGGCCGCTGCCTTCGCCCTGGCCTCAACCGCGGGCTACCTGGCGCTGACGCGGCACGACGATGCGCGGCTGCAAGCGGGCATCATCGCGGGCACGGGGCTGCTGGCGGCCACCACGGGGGCGCTGCGCATTTTGGGGCGCAAGCACTTTCCCTCGGACGTCCTGACCGGCGCGCTCGTGGGCACGGCGGTGGGCCTGCTGGTGCCGCACTTGCACCGCGATGACACCTCCCAGACCACTGCGCAGCCGGCCATGCTGCGGCTCGGTGGCGGATTTTAGAGGGGCTGGCATCGTTGGCCCAGACCTTGCGCCAGACCGTGCGAAAGTGGCGGGCGATCGCGCCTGCGCCTGTTGCCATGACGGAGAAAGCATGAAGTTTCGAGCATTTGCCGCCCTGTCGCTGCCGTTTGCCCTGCTGGCGTGTACCGATGACCCGGCCACTGGAGGCGCCGGGGCGGCTACTGAAGGCGCCACCGCTCAGGTGGTGACCGAGGGGAAGGCCGACAACTACTTCTCCACCAACGGCAAAGAGTACGACCTGCGCGGCACCGACCGCTTCAGCATGGCGCGCCTGCCCGATGAGGCCGACGACGCCTACCTCGCGCGGGCCGCCGAGCTGGCGGAGCTGCGGTTCACCGCGCTGACCTACTTCATCAACGCCTACGTCACCGGCAAGAGCAGCCACGACGCCAACTACGGCTACGGCGGCTTCCGCACCACCATCCGCCAGCGCTCGATCCGCGCCCAGGACGTGGTGATGAGCAGCGAGGGGCAGTTCTCCGCGCTGTTTGAGACCGAGTTCGCCGGCCCCACCGACCTGCCCGGCCTGCTGGGCGCCGAGAAGGTGGACGAGGGGCTGTGGCGGTTCCCGGTCACCCTGCCGCGCCTCACCGAGTCCGAGGTGCGCGACGGCTCTTTTGCCAAGCGTTACCGGGACTTCAACGGCGCCACGCTGCCCGAGGATCAGCGCGACACGCTGGTGATCGACTTCGAGGTGGGCCAGCAGAGCGTGGATGCCTACCCGCGCTACTTCGAGATGATGGACGATGGCGTGCTCGACGTGGCCATCATCGTGGGCGGCGACTACAACGAGGACCGCTGGGACCGCAAAGTGGCCCAGGATCTCTACGGCCAGCTCACCACCAAGCTGAAGTTCAAGTCGCCGGTGGAGAAGTTCGAGGCGCTGACCCTGGACAGCGGGCCCTTCACCCGCGACCTGGAGACGCTCTACGGCCCCATCGAGGTCAAGGTGTGGATGGTGCACCCCGAGATGGCGGTGGCCGATCCGGCCCGGCTGGTGGCGGCCTTCAAGCAGCACGCGGCTCAGCGCGATGTGGTGATCTACGACGGTCACGCGGGCTTCGACGCCAGCTACTCCGGCGTGGTGCTGACCTACCAGCCCCGCGTTGCGGTGCCTGCCGACGACTTCAAGAGCATGGAACTGCCCGAAAAGCCTCAGCTTTTCTTTTTCAATGGCTGCAAGACCTACTCGGTCTACCCCGACGCCCTGTTGGCCAACCCGGCCAAGACGCCGGAGAACCTGGACATCATCTCCACGGTGAACTTCTCGTGGCTGGCGCAGATGACCACCATCACCAGCGACTTCCTCGGCAGCCTGTTGGCGGTGGACCGCTTCGAGGGCCTGCACGAGCCGGCCAGCTTCTCGCGCATCCTGTCCGACCTCAACCGCGGCCGCAGCTGGGACGTCATTTATGGCGTACACGGTGGTGACGACAACCCGCACCGCAGCCCCTGGGCCGACGAGGCCGAGCTGTGCGCGGCCTGCCGTAGCCACGCCGACTGCGCCGGTGGCGACGCCCTGTGCGTGAATGGCGCCTGCGGCTTCGGCTGCACCGCCGATGACGGCTGCCCCGACGCCTATACGTGCAGCGCCGTGGCGGTGTCCGGGGTGATCACGGGGCGGCAGTGCACCCCCCGCAGCCGCCGCTGCCCGTGACCTCGGAGCTGGCGCCCCTCGCGGCGATGGCGGAGCGCAATGGCTTCGCGCTGCTGGGGGTTGCGCCGGTGGAGGGGCAGGGGCATGGCTGGTACGCGCCCCACGCCGAGCGGCTGCAAGCCTGGCTGGCCGCTGGCCAACACGCCGACATGGACTGGTTGGTGGAGCGCCTCGCCGACCGCGTGGTGCCTGAGCGGCTGCTGCCCGGCGTGCAGTCGGCCATTGTGCTGTGGCTCGATCACCGCACGGCGACGCCGCCGCGCCCCGCCGGCCCCACCGGGCGGGTGGCGGCCTATGCCTGGGGCCGCGACTACCACAACATTGCGCGCAAGGGCCTGCGCAAGCTGCGCGGGTGGCTCAACCAGACGTGGCCGGGCATCCGCGTCTACCTGAGCGTGGACACGGGCGCGGTGCTGGAGCGGGCCTTTGGCGAGCGGGCGGGGGTGGGATGGATCGGGCGCTCCACCATGCTCATCAGCACCCGCCGCGGGACGTTCGGCTCGCTGGCCGTGATGTTCACCGACCGGGCCTTCGCAGCCGCCGAGGTGGCCCATCCGCCCCGCTGTGGAACCTGTACGGCCTGCGTGGACCTCTGCCCCACGGGCGCCCTGGGCCCGCTGGGCCTCGATGCGCGCCGCTGCATCAGCTACTGGACCATCGAGCACCGTGGGGTGATCCCCGCGGAGGTCCGCCCCTGGCTGGGGGAGTGGGTCTTCGGCTGCGACATCTGCCAGGACGTCTGCCCGTGGAACCGCGATGCGCCGCGGGCCAGCTCGGATCGCTGGCAACCCAAGGCCGATCGGGCCTGGCCAGACCTCGTGGACTGGATCGTGACCCCCAGCGAAGTGCTGGACGCCCGCCTGGAGGGCAGCCCGCTGCGGCGCGCCCGGGGCGACGGCTTGCGGCGTAACGCCTTGATTGTGGTCGGGAATTTGCGCATGCAGGCCGCCGCGCGGGCCGTCGCGTTGGCCATGGCCGACCCCGATCCGGTGCTGCGAGCCACGGCCGTTTGGGCGGCGCGGTGCTTGAGCATCCCGGGCGTCGCAGGCTGGGCGGCGCGGGATCCCGACCCCCGCGTGCGCGCAGAAATCCACACCCCGTTGCCCCCAACGCCCGCATCGGGTACCACCGGCGGGTCCCCCGAGGAGGCACGATGAGCAAGGCACTGGATCGAAGCGTGGTGGGCCAGCCCCTCCAGACCACCCGGCACAGCTACGGCTGGAAGGATTGCGCGCTGTACGCGCTCGGGGTCGGCGAGACCGACCTGCGCTACACCTGGGAGGGCCACCCCGAGTTTGCTGTGCTGCCGGGCTTCGCCGTGGTGCCGGCCATGCCCGCGGTGATGCAGGCGCTGGGCAAGGTGGGAGCCGACTACCGCACACTGGTGCATGGCGAGCAGATCCTGGTGCTCCACGGCGCCCTGCCGCGGGCGGGCGAGCTGGTGACCGAGGCGGTCATCCGCGAGGTGCAGGACAAGGGCAAGGGCGCGGTGGTGATCATCCACACCACCACCACCTTGGAAGGCGCCGTGGTCTTCGAGACCACCTGGTCGATCTTCTGCCGTGGTCAGGGCGACTTCGGCGGATCGCGGGGCGAGAACCCCATCCTGCCCGAGCCGGTGGTGGGTGCGGCCCACGCGTTGGATGCCCAATTTGCCATCCCCGAGCACCAGGCGCTGCTCTACCGGCTCAGCGGGGACCTCAACCCGCTGCACGCGGATCCCGCGCTTGCGCGGGCCGTGGGCTTCGAGCGGCCCATCTTGCACGGCCTGTGCACCTTCGGCTACGCGTTGCGGGCCGCCCTCGCCGGCCTGGCCGACGGCGCGCCCGAGCGGCTGCAGCGGTTTCAGGCCCGCTTCAGCGGTGTGGTCTATCCTGGCGAAACCCTTGATGTTTCCGCCGTGCCCGCCGATGCCGCTGGTGCCTACGAAGGGGCTTCGACCTACCGCCTGGAAGCCCATGTCGGTGAGCGCCTGGTGCTCTCCCACGGCGTCGCGGTGGTCGGTCCTCGAAAATAGCGCTCAGGTTGTGAGGTTGCGTCGACACGATCCCTCAGGCCGCGCTATCCTGCGAATGCCGTAAGCGATCATTCCTCTCGCACTCGGGAGTCCTCCATGCAGCGCGGAACCTCGTCCCTCCGGATGATCTTCCCAGTCCTGGTCTTCCTGCTCTTTGCCAGCAGTGCCCAGGCGTTTGTCACGCCCTTCGGCCGCCGGGTCAACGACGCCATCGAGCGTGGGTTGGCTTGGGTGCGCCTGCAAGAAGCCAATGGCGCCTACAACGACTGGGCCACCGGGCTCGGCGGCCTCGCCTTGTTGGAGAAGCGGGCCAGTGCGGACTGGAGCGCGCCCAACCTCGGGTACCGCAACGCTCTGCCGGACGACCAGCAGCGCCTGGTGCGCATGGCCCGGTACGCCATCAACGCCGATCCGGCGCTGCGGGCGGCGGGTGGCGCGTCGTATAGCTACGGCACAGGCAACTTCTTGATGTTCTTGTCGTTGTACCGCCAGACCGGTGGGCCCAACGATGTGGGCGCGCAGGCGACGGTCGACACGGCGTTGACCAACGGCGCGGCAGCGCTGCAGCGGTCGCAGTCCAACAACGCCGCGTGGTGCAACTCGGGCGCCTGGAACTACAACGGGCCCGCCAGCGACGGCGACCTGTCCACCACCCAGTACGCCATCGCCGGGCTGTCCGCGGCTTCGGCCTCGGTGGTCAACGCCGCGGCCAGCCTGCCGCGCGCCCAGGGCTTCCTGGATGGGGCCACCAATGCCGACGGCGGCATGAAATACCGCGGCTGCGCCAACTACGTATCCGCCAGCGGCATGACCGCCGCCGGCCTGTGGTCTCGGCGCCTCATCGGCCAGACCGCGGACAATGCCCGCGTTCAGGGCACGCTGCGGTGGCTGCGCACCAACTATCGCTACGACTCCCACATCATCGCGAGCTGGAATCAGTCCTACTACTACTACCTGTGGGCCGCCTCCAAGGGCTTCGAGGTCACCCGCGATCCCGGCTTGGGCGACAACCTGATCTACGAGGACGACATCGGCGGCGTGCGCGATCCGGTGGCGGACGGCTACCCCGAAGAGCCCCGTGGTTGGTACTACGACTTCGCCTACACCCTGGTGACCACCCAGAGCGCCAACGGCTCCTGGCCCAGCGCTGGCAACCGGGCCTACTGGCGCCAGCACTCGGCCACCGCCTACGCGATCCTCGTGCTCCTGCGCTCCCTCGGCGGTGTCTGCGGCGACGCCTTCGGCGACCAGGACCAGATCTGCCAGGGCGACGACAACTGCCCCGAGATCCCCAACCCCGATCAGGCGGACCGCGACGGCGACGACGTGGGCGACGTCTGCGACAACTGCCCCAACGTGGCCAACCCCGATCAGGTGGATGCTGACGGCGATGGCATCGGTGATGCCTGCGACAATTACATCTGCGTGGTGCAGGGCCCCGAGGTCTGCAACGGGGACGATGACGACTGCGACATGGACACGGACGAAGACGTCGCGGTGGGGGCCAACTGCAACACGGGCGAGTCGGGCATCTGTGCCGATGGGCGCACCGCCTGCATCGATGGCTCGCCGGCCTGCGTGCGTCAGCGCGCGCCGCTGCCAGAGCTGTGCAACGGTATTGATGACGACTGCAACGGCCAGGCCGACGACGGCAACCCGGGCGGCTTCCAGCAATGCAACACGGGCAATCGGGGCGTGTGCGCCGAGGGCTTGACTGCTTGTGAGAACGCCCGCGTGGTCTGCAACCAGCGCGTCCAGCCGGGGGCCGATCGCTGCGACGGCCGCGACGAGGACTGTGACGGCCTGGTGGACGAAGGCAATCCCGGCGGCGGGGCGGCGTGTGCCACCGGCGGCATCGGGGCCTGCGGTGAGGGCGTCAGCCAGTGCGTCAACGGTGGCCTGCGCTGCGTGCGCAACGCCGATCCGGCTCAGGAGCTCTGCGACGGCCAGGACAATGACTGCGATGCAGCCATCGACGAAGGCGGCCCCGGCGCGGGCCGCGACTGCCTGGTCAACGGTCAGGTGGGGCGCTGCGGCGTGGGCGTGACCGCCTGCAACGGCGGCCAGGTGTCCTGTCTGCCCCGCGTCTTGCCGGGCCAGGATCCCGAGATCTGCGACGGCGAGGACAACGACTGCGATGGCCGCGTGGACGAGAACCCCGTCAGCCCCGATCCGCCCCGCATCCCTGAGGTCGGCACGGTCTGTGAGACGGCCTGCGGCGATGGCGTCATCGTCTGCCGCGTGGGTCGCCTGAGCTGCAACGGCCCTCAGAATGGCGTGCCCGAGTTCTGCGACGGCGGCGACAACGATTGCGACGGCGTGGTGGACGAGGATCTGCCCGGCCTGGGCCTGGAGTGCCAGACCGGCAACCAGGGCGTGTGCGCCCCCGGCTTGACCGCCTGCGTAGCGGGCGCCCTCGGCTGCGTCGGTGAGCTCAATCCCGATGAGCAAGCCGAGGTCGAGGAAATCTGCGACAACGAAGACAACGACTGCGACGGTCAGGTGGACGAAGGCAACCCCGGCGCTGGCCGCGAGTGTGCCACTGGCGAGCCGGGCATCTGCGGCATCGGCCGGACCGTCTGCCGCAACGGCGAAGTGCGTTGCCAGCGCCAGGCCAACCCCTCGCCTGAGGCGTGCGACGGCCTCGACAACAACTGCAATGGTCAGGTGGACGAGCAGAACCCGGGTGGCGGGGACGCCTGTGTGCCCGCGGGCGGCCTCGGCCTGTGTGCCTCTGGCACGCTCAACTGCCGGGATGGACAGGTGATTTGCGATCCCGGGGCCCAGCCTCAGGGGGAAGTGTGTGACGGCCTCGACAACAACTGCGACGGCCAGGTGGACGAGATGAACCCCGGTGGCGGTGGTCGCTGTGACACCGGCGGCGTGGGCATCTGTGCCGTCGGCGTCCTGGAGTGCACTGGCGGTTTGCTCGGGTGTGTGCCCCAGAACGACCGCATCGCCGAGTCCTGCAATGGGGCCGACGATGACTGCGACGGCCTGGTGGATGAGGCCGATCCCCGCATCGACCAGCAGTGCGACACCGGCGTGCCGGGCCTCTGCGCGGTGGGTGTGTACCAGTGTGCGGACGGCAACCTCCTGTGCCGGCCCAACCTGGAGAGCCGCGACGAGCTCTGCGACAACCGCGACAACGACTGCGACGGCCAGGCCGACGAAATGAACCCGGGTGGTGGCTTGCCCTGCGCCATCGCCGGTCCCCGTGGCTTGTGCGCCCAGGGCCTGACCCGCTGCGCCGACGGCCTCGTGGTCTGCGAAGGCGGCCCCGATCCGGTGCCCGAAGAGTGCGACGGCCAGGACAACGACTGCGACGGCAACACCGACGAGGGTGATCCGGGCGCGGGTGGCGCATGTGATACCGGCTTCCCCGGCATCTGCGCGGCCGGCACCTTGCGCTGCACCGGGGGTGGCATCTTCTGCTTCGCCCTGGCGGAGTCCTCGGCGGAAATCTGTGACGGCCTGGACAACGACTGCGACGGCAATACCGATGAGGGCCAGCAGGAGAACGGCCTGTGCGCCACCGGTCAGCCGGGCGTGTGTGCGGCGGGCCGCGGGGCCTGCCTGGGTGGCCAGCAGGACTGCGCACCCGACACGCTGGCTGGTGATGAAGCCTGCAACCGCATCGATGATGACTGCGACGGGTTGGTAGATGAGGGTCTGCGCAACGCCTGCGGTCGCTGCGGTCGCTTGCCGGTGGAGACCTGCAATGGCACCGACGACGACTGCGACGGCACCACCGATGAGCAGGTCCGCTGCCCCGGCCGCCAGCTCTGCAGCCACGGCGTGTGCGCCGATCCCTGCGAGGCGCTTGAGTGTCCTCAGGGTGGCAACCTGATCTGCGTGGATGGCGCCTGCCTCGATCCCTGCGTCGCCGCGGACTGTCCGGCGGGCACCGCCTGTGAGGCGGGCCGTTGCATCGACCCCTGCATGGGTGTCCGGTGTGGGGCCGGCGAGGCCTGTGTGGGTGGCATGTGTGTGGGTGACAACTGCTACGAGCGCGGCTGCCCCGGCGGCGAGGTGTGTGTCAACAACGCCTGCGTGGCCGACCCGTGCTTCAGCCTGGATTGCCCGCCCGGCACCTTCTGCCGCCGCAACGAGGCCGGTGGTGGCGAGTGCGCGGACTCCTGCGCCGATGTGGCCTGCCCGCTCGACCAGCGCTGCGACTCCGGCCAGTGTGTGGATGATGCCTGCTTCTTCGCCCACTGCGCTGATGGCGAGGTGTGTGTGGTGTCCGAGGGTCAGGCGCGCTGCGAGCGCGACGACTGCCCCGGTGTGGTCTGCGGTGCTGGCCGGATCTGCCAGGCCGGGATGTGCATCGACGACCCCTGCTTCGGTGTGCAGTGCCCGCTCGCGGAGCGCTGCGAGGCCCGCAATGGCCAGGCGGAGTGTGTGCCTGACTGGGATCCGGGCGCTGGCGGTGCCGGCGGTGCCGGTGGCGCAGGCGGCATGGGTGGTGCCGGCGGCATGGGCGGCGGCGGTGTGGGTGGTGGCGGCATGGGCGGCGGCGGCGCGGGCGGCGAGCCCATGCCCGACGGCGATCGCGATGGCGACGGCGTGCCCAACGGCACCGACAACTGCCCCGACGATCCCAACTCCTCCCAGAGCGACCGGGATGGCGACGGCCGGGGCGACAGCTGTGACGACGATCGCGATGGCGACGGCGTGCCCAACAACATGGACAATTGCCCCGATGCCGTGAACGCTGATCAGCTCGACAGCGACGGCGACGGCCTGGGCGACATCTGCGACGACAGCGAGGGCGCTGGTGGCGACACCGGCAGCACCGGCGGCTCCGAGGGCGACTGCGCCTGTGACCTCGGTGGCCAGAACGACGCCAGCCCGGCCTGGCTCCTGCTGGGTCTCCTGGCCGTGATTCGGCGGCGCCGGGTGCGCTGAGCGCGCGCGGTGATGAGGACGCCTCCACGGTTCGGGTGACGACAAAAAACCTCAATATTTCCCATTACATCGCCCTGAGCAGGGTGGTGGGCGGCGGGCGGCGACTGGTCTTGAGACAGGCGCCCGCCGGCCGACCACTGCCCGTCTTGGAAGTGCTCGCCCGCATCCAGCGGGACCGGGCTGATGGTCTCCTCCTCCTGGGCCATGTCGAGGGGCCTGCCCCGGACGCCCTCATCCAACTCGCCCGCCAGCGCGGCCTCAGCGTCCTCGGTCAGGTCAAGGGTCAATCGACGCCCGTGGCGCAAGCCATGGTGGAGCTGCGACCCGCCGGCGGGGCCACCGACGTCCTCGGCCACGAGGGCGCTTTTGACCTGCGTCGTCTCACCGGGGCGCCCTTCGGCGGCGCCCAAACCCTCGCCACCGAGGACCTCGAAGCCCTGCGTTTCCTGGAGGCTCTCCTGGGCCGCCGCCGCCACAGCCCACCGGCAGGCACGCCACCCACGGCGCCCCCCTCGGCCAGCCTGTTGGAGGTCGGAGGACGCCGGGTCGCGCGCGCCTGCCTGGCCTGGCTCCTGCGCGTCGGCGGTTATCGCCTGCGCACCGTCCTCCGCGATGGCCAGCGGGTCCGTGGCCGCCTCTTCGATGCCGCCCTCCAGGGCGATTTCCACTTGCGCTACGCGCCCGCCACCACCCGCTTTTGGGTGCGGGGCAGCTGGGAGCTGGCCATCCTCGCGGGCAGCCCGGAACGCGACCGCAAGCGGCGCCTCCAGTGGCTCATTCAGGAGGACACCGAGCCCGGCGATTGGCTGTTTTTCCTCTTGGTTGGGCGCGCGCT
>Ga0075163_10003278_pt1 | contig 21743 bp, 16 predicted proteins | sample JI1023141ADNA_FD_71478 | JGI IMG/M metagenome (GOLD analysis project Ga0075163, IMG submission 71478) | Wastewater effluent complex algal communities from Wisconsin, to seasonally profile nutrient transformation and Carbon sequestration -... | ecosystem: Engineered > WWTP > Effluent > Algae... | reverse complement strand
TTTGGGATTCAGGCTCCGGGGCAGTGCCGTCACCTGCACCGCCGCAGCCGGCCAGCCCGGCAACAAGCACTGCGGCCCACCCAGCTTTGGCTGCCTGCTTCCCGTCTGGTCTCGACCCCATGGCGTTTCCCGTCGCTGTGCAGCCTCGACAGGAAGCCACCGTGGAGCCGACTCTAGACGGGGTATGCCGCCGGCTTGTTACCAAAGCCCTCGCCAGCGACTCCGGCGACACATGCTGACACCGCTCGGGTGCTCGTGCGCTCAGCTGGGCGTGCCTTGCTCGAACAAGCCGCCCTGTTCCGCCAGCGTCACGATGCTGGCGGCCGGCTCGAACCTTGGCCCGTGCCGGGCCGCCAGTTCACGGGCCCGCGCCACGAACCGAGCCGGCCCCACGCTGTTGATGTATTGCAGCGCGCCACCTTGGAAAGGCGCGAAACCCCAGCCGAGGATGCTGCCCACGTTGCCGTCGGCCACCGAGCGCAGCACACCCTCCTGCAGGCAGCGCGCAGCCTCGTTGGCCTGAGCGAACATCAAGCGGTCGATCAGATCCTGTTGGCTCGGCTGTTCGGCGGCCACGGGGAAGAGCTCCCCTAGACCAGGCCAAAGCGTCTTGTCGCCACCCGACCAGTCGTAGAAGCCCCGGCCGGCCTTCTTGCCGACGCGGCCGATGGCGCAAAGTTGGCGCATCACCGTCTCACCCGGGTGCTCGACGTAGGCCCTGCCCTCCGCCGCAAGGTCCTTCCGAGTCTGGTCGGCCACGTGCACGCCCAGAGACAGGCTGACCTCGTCCTGCAACGCGAGGGGCGGCATCGGCATGCCGGCCTTCAGCCCGGCCATCTCGATGTGGCGCGGGTGCACACCCTCCTTCAGCATCGCCAGGCCTTCCATCACATAGGTGGCGAAAACCCGGCTGGTGTAGAAGCCCCTGCTGTCGTTGACGACAATGGGCGTCTTGCCGATCTGCAGCACATAGTCGAACGCCTTGGCCAGCGTCTCGTCGCTGGTCGCGGCGCCAACGATGATCTCGACCAGCGGCATCTTGTCTACCGGCGAGAAGAAATGCAGGCCGATGAAGTTCACCGGCCGCACGCTGGCTTGCGCCAGGCCGGTGATCGGCAAGGTGGATGTGTTGGAGGCGAACACGGCCTGCTCGCCGAGTTGTGCCTCGGCCTGGCGCGTGACATCGGCCTTGACCGCCCGGTCCTCGAACACCGCCTCGATCACCAGATCGCAGCCTCGCAGGTCAGTGTGGTCAGCCGTTGGGGTGATGCGGGCCAGCACCGCGTCGCGTTGCTCGGCCGTGCGGCGGCCCTTCTTCACCGCCTTGTCGAGAAGGCCCTGGCTGTAGGCCTTGCCCTTGGCGGCGTTCTCTGCCGAGGTGTCCAGCAGCACCACCTCGATGCCGGCCTGCGCCGAGACGTGGGCGATGCCCGCGCCCATCATGCCGGCGCCGAGGATGCCGAGCCGGCGCACGATGGACGGTGCGGGGCCAGGTGGCCGCGAGGCGCCTTTCTTGATCGCCCCCAGCTGATACCACAGCGTGCCGATCAGGTTCCGGCTCTGGGGGCTGACCACGCAGGCCGCGAAGTAGCGGCTCTCGATGGCCAGCGCCGAATCGAAGTCAACCAGCCCGCCCTCGAACACGCTGCTCATGATGTGGGTCAGCGCCGGGTAGTTGCCCTGGCTCCTGGCACTGGCCATCGAGGGCGCGATCGCCAGCATCTGCACCACGCCGGGCGAGCGCGAGTCGCCACCGGGATAACGGAACTTCGGCGAATCCCACGGCTGCTGCGGCTTCGGGTTGGCGGCGATCCAGGCGCGCGCCAGGGCCAGCATCTCGTCACGTGTCTTGGCCAGCGCATGCACCAGCCCGCTGGACAAGGCCTGCGCTGCACGCACCTCCGTGCCCTCGCCCATCCATTGCAGCGCCTGCTGCATGCCCACCAGGCGCGGCAGGCGCTGCGTGCCACCGCCGCCGGGCAGCAGGCCCAGCTTGACCTCGGGCAACCCGAGCCGCGCCTGGCCATCATCGAGAACGAGGCGGTGGTGGCAGGCCATTGCCATCTCCAGCCCGCCGCCCAGGCAGCGGCCGTGGAGGGCTGCCACCACCGGCTTGCCTGCACGCTCGATGCGCCGCAGGAAGGCCTTGAAGCGCATCGACTCGTCGAAAGCCTGCTTCGCCGTGGTGATGGCCCACAACCTGTCCACATCTGCTCCGGCGAAGAAATCCTTCTTGCCGGAGGCCAGGATCAGGCCCTTGACCCCCCCATCGCTTTCCAGCCGCTCGACGAGCCCGGCCAGCGCTGCGGCCATCTCGTCGTCGATGACATTCATCGGCTTGCCGGCCAGATCCATGGTGGCCAGCAGGACGCCGTCGGCGCCGAGTTCGAAGGTGATGGCGCTCATGGGATTCAAGTCCGCTCGATGATGGTGGCGATGCCCATGCCGCCGCCGACGCACAGCGTGGCGCAACCCGTGGCCAGGTCGCGGCGCTCCAGTTCGTCGAGCAGGGAGCCGAGGATGATGCAGCCCGTGGCCCCCAGCGGGTGGCCCATCGCGATGGCCCCACCGTTGACGTTGACCCGGTCCAGGTCGACGCCAAGTTCCCGGGCGCACTTCATCGGCACGGCGGCGAAGGCCTCGTTGACCTCCCAGAGGTCGATGTCAGCCGGCGCCATGCCCGCCTTGGCCAACGCCTTGCGGCACGACGGCGCCGGGCCGGTCAGCATGATGGTGGGCTCGGAGCCGATCACCGCCATGCTGCGGATGCGGCCACGCGGTCGCAGGCCGGCGCGCCGCCCGGCTTCGGCGGAACCGATCAGCATCAATGCCGCGCCATCGACGATCCCGGAGGAGTTGCCAGCGTGGTGCACATGATGAATCCGCTCGACCGTTGTGTACTTGCGCAGCGCCGTCGCGTCGAAGCCCATCTGGCCCATCATCGCGAAACTGGGCTCCAGCCTGGCCAGCGTCTCGGGCGTGGTCGCGGGGCGGATGGTCTCGTCTTCGGCCAGCAGTTGCAGCCCCGCGATGTCATGAACCGGCACGACGGATCTCGCGAACCTGCCCTCGGCGCGTGCCACTGTCGCGCGCTGGTGCGAGCGGGCGGCATAAGCATCGACGTCGGCACGGCTCCAGCCCTCCAGCGTGGCGATCAGGTCGGCGCCGATCCCTTGCGGCACAAAGCCCAGGTACTGGTTGACCCGCGGGTCCATCACCCAAGCCCCTCCATCACTGCCCATGGCCCATCGGCTCATGCTCTCGACGCCGCCGGCCACCACCATGTCCTCCAGGCCGCTCTTCACCTTGGCAGCAGCCAGGTTCACCGCCTCCAGGCCAGAGGCGCAGAAGCGGCTCAGGGTCACGCCGGCCACCGTCTGGGCCCAGTCGGCGTCCAGCACCGCGGTGCGGGCAATGTCGGCGCCTTGTTCGCCCACCGGGGTCACGCAACCGAGCACGACGTCGTCCACCAACGCTGTGTCCAGGTCGTTGCGCTGCTCCAAGGCCTTGAGCAGGCCGCGCAACAGCCACACCGGGCTGGCCTGATGCAGGCCACCGTCCTTCTTGCCTTTGCCACGAGGCGTTCGAACGTGGTCGTAGATGAAAGCGTCGGTCATCGAGATGCCTTGTTGCGCGGGTGGGCGGCGGCGCTGCGCTCGTTGCCCCGCTTGTAGTTGCCTGTGACCCGGGCCAGCGTCTGTTGCAGGCTGGCAGCATCGGCCCCCTCAGCCTCGGCCAGAAAGTCGGCCGCATCGCGGCCACGCAGGGTGCTGGCCAGGCGGCCGCGGTGCAGCACGCGCACTTCGCCGTTCTTCATGCGCTGCCAGGTGAAGCCGAGGTCCTCGTCGTCCATGGTCTGCCCTTGTTCAGCGGCGCTCGGCAAGACCGCGCCGGACCGTGTCGTTGATCACCCTCAGCTCGGCCAGCGTGGCGTCGATGTGGGCGCGGCGCTGCTGAAGCTCCGCAATGGCCTGGTCGGTGCGCTGCAACACGAACTTCATCTGCTGCACCCGGCCTTCGCCATGGGTACCGTACAGGTCGAGATAGTGCTTGATCTCGGCCAGCGAGGAGCCGATGGCCTTGGCGCGCAGGATCAACGACAGCCGCGCCCGGTCGCGCCGGGTGTAGACCCGGGCACCGCTGACACGGCGCGGGGCGAGCAGACCCTTGTCTTCGTAGAAGCGGATGGTGCGCAGCGTGATGCCGAACTCGCGGCACAGCTCGGTGATGCCGAACAGGTCGCCGGTGGCATCTTCGCGGTGCTCGGCCACCGCCTCTTGTGGCGACAGCGCGGCGGGCTCCTCCTGTCGAGCCATGGCAAGCGCCGTCAGAGCACGCGTTGCAGCTTGAGGGCCACGCTCATGTCACCACTGACCTTGAACTTGCCCATCATGAAGCCGGTGGTGGGCTCCAGTTCGCCGCTGAGGAGGTCGCCCAGGGTGGCAAGGTTCAGCGCCACGGTGCAGGCGGTTTCGCGGTCGTCGTTGCCGACCGTGTTCGGCACCGAGCTGCCGTCGATCACCACCACGCCGTCGGCGCCGCAATCGAACTTGAGTGTGGTGCCCAGGCCGCAGTCGTTGCCGACCTTCTCTCTCAGGGCGGTGGTGGCGGCTTGCAGATCCATACATTGCTCCAGTGGGCCAAGGCAGGCCGCGACGTGCGGCTCACGCATGAGCCCGCACTTTAGGCGGCCGATCTCCATCAGGCACTAGCGTAATCACCTAATAGCCATACAGATGACGTTAACGTTACCCTTGCGTCCGTTCCTGCTTCTGCCTTGAGGAGGCTTCGCATGCCCACGCGTTACGACAGCGTGTTCCGCCCCGGCCTGTTCACCGGGCAGCGCATCTGGGTCACCGGCGGTGGCTCCGGCATCGGCCGCTGCGTGGCGCACGAACTGGCCGCCTTGGGCGCGCAGGTGATTGTCAGCGGCCGCACGGCCGACAAACTGGAGCGCGTGGCGTCCGAGATCACCGAGGACGGCGGCCACTGCGAATGGCGGGCCTTTGACATCCGGGACGAAGACGCGGTGAAGGCGCAGGTCGCCGAAGCTGCCAGCGGCGGCCCTGTTCACGGCCTGGTCAACAACGCCGGCGGCCAGTTCCCGGCACCGATGATGGCGATCAGCAAGCGCGGCTTCGACGCCGTGGTGGCCAACAACCTGACCGGCGGCTTCCTGATGATGCGCGAGCTGTTCCTGGCCAGCCTGCAGCAGCACGGCGGCGCCATCGTCAACATGACGGCGGACTTTCGCAACGGCATGCCCGGCATGGCGCACTCCGGTGCCGCCCGCGCCGGTATGGCCAACCTGACACAGACCGCCGCCTTCGAGTGGGCGCACTGCGGCGTCCGCGTCAACGCGGTCGCCCCCGGCTGGGTGGCCAGCAGCGGGATGGACACCTACGGCGGCGCAATGAAGGCCATCATCCCCAAGCTGAAGAATCACGTACCGCTGCGCCGCCTGGCCACAGAGGCCGAGGTCGCTTCGGCAATCGTCTTCCTGCTCTCGCCCGGCGCCTCGTTCATCACCGGCGTCACCTTGCAGATCGACGGCGGCGCATCGCTGGGCAGCGCCATCTACCCGAGCATCGACCATGACCGCGCGGTGCCTTACCAGGGCTTTCACCGCGCGGTGACGCCCGAGGTACTCAAGCCATGACCGTTCTTGGCAGCGGGTTGAACCCGCGCTCGGCCGCCTTCCAGGCCAACGCTGCGAGCATGGCCGAGAAACTGGCCGGAATCCGTGCTTTGCAGGAGAAGGTGGTCGCCGAGTCCGCCGCCAAGGCCGACAAGTTCGAGCAGCGCGGGCAGTTGCTGCCCCGAGAGCGGGTGGCCCGCCTGCTGGACCGCGGCACTGCCTTCCTGGAGCTGTCGCCACTGGCCGGGCTCGGCATGCACGACGACGATGGCAAGAAGTCCGTGATGGGCGGTGGCTCCATCGTCGGCATTGGCGTGGTCTCCGGCAAGCGGGTGCTGGTGTCGGCCAGCGACTCGGCGATCAAGGGCGGCACGGTGGCCCCGATGGGCTTGAAGAAGGCCTTGCGGGCGCAGGAGATCGCGGCCGAGAACAAACTTCCCTTGATCTACCTGGTGGAGTCGGGCGGCGCGAACCTGATGTACCAAAGCGAGATGTTCGTCGAAGGTGGCCGCAGCTTTGCCAACCAGGCGCGCCTGTCGGCGGCGGGGATCCCGCAAATCGCCGTGGTGCATGGCTCGTCCACCGCTGGCGGCGCCTACCTGCCCGGCCTGTCGGACTACGTGGTGCTGGTGCGCGGGCGAAGCAACATCTTCCTGGCTGGCCCGCCGCTGGTGAAGGCTGCCATCGGCGAGGACGCCACCGAAGAGGATCTGGGCGGCGCCGAGACCCACAGCCAGGTCACCGGCCTGGGCGAGTACCTGGCGGAGAACGACACGCATGCGCTCGCTTTGGTGCGCGAACTGCTCGACCAGTTGCCTTGGGACGCCCCGGCGACCACCCCAACCGCGCCCGAGCCGCTGTTCTCGGCCGAGGAACTGATGGGCGTCGTGCCAGCCGATGAACGCGAGCCGTACGATGTTCGCGAGGTCATCGCCCGGCTCGTCGATGGCTCGGACTTCCTTGAGTTCAAGGCGCCCTTTTCGCCCGACACCGTCTGCGGCCATGCCAGGCTCGGCGGTCACCGCATCGGACTGATCGGCAACAACGGCCCGATCCAGCCCACCGGCTCCACCAAGGCCGCGCAATTCATCCAGCTTTGCGACCAGAGCGGCACGCCGCTGGTCTTCTTGCAGAACACCACCGGCTACATGGTGGGCCGCGAGGCCGAGCGGGCTGGCGCCATCAAGCATGGCAGCAAGATGATCCAGGCCGTCGCGAATGCCCGCGTGCCCAAGTTCACCGTGGTGCTGGGCGGCTCCTTCGGTGCCGGAAACTACGGCATGTGCGGCCGCGGATTCGACCCCCGATTCATCTTCAGTTGGCCCAGCGCCCGCACCGCGGTGATGGGCGGCGCGCAGGCTGCCAAGGTGATGGAGATCGTCAGCCGAGCCAAGCTCGAGCGCGCCGGCCATGCCACCAACGACGCCGCACTGGAGGCCATGAGCGACCAGCTGCGCCAACGCATCGACCGCGAGTCCAGCGTGTTGTTCGGCACTGCCCGCCTGTGGGATGACGGTGTGATCGACCCGCGCGAAACCCGCCCCTGGCTGGCCCTGTGCCTGACCTTGGCCGCCGAGGCGCAGCGACGCGAGTTGCGCTCCAACACCTTCGGCGTTGCCCGTCTTTGATCATTGCCCTCAGGAGACCCCCGATGAAGTTCACCCCCGAGCACCGCGCGCTGTCGGACACGGTCAGCCGTTTCGTGCGCGAGCAGATCAACCCCTTCGTGCCCGAGTGGGAAAAGGCCGAGGAGTTTCCCAGCCACGCGCTGTTCAAGAAGCTGGGCGACCTGGGCCTGCTGGGCCTGAAGTACCCGGAGGAGTTTGGCGGGTCCGGCCTCGATTTCAGCTATTCGATGGTCATGGCCGAGGCCCTGGGCGACTGCGCCTGCGGCGGCGTGCCGATGGCCATCGGCGTGCACACCGACATGTGCACCCCTGCCCTGGCTCGCTTCGGCTCGGACGAATTGCGTCGCGAGTACCTCGCTCCCTCGATTGCCGGAGACATGGTCGGCTGCGTGGCCGTGAGCGAACCGGGCGGCGGCTCCGACGTCGCGGCGCTCAAGACCACGGCGCGCAAGGAGGGCAGCGACTACGTCATCAACGGCAGCAAGATGTGGATCACCAACGGCCTGAAGGCCGACTGGTGCTGCCTGCTGGCCAACACCAGCGACACCGGCGGCCCGCACAAGAACAAGAGCCTGATCATCGTGCCGATGGATGCGCCTGGCATCACGAAACAGAAGATCACCAAGATCGGCATGAACTCGTCGGACACCGCGCAACTCTTCTTCGACAACGTGCGCGTTCCGCAGCGCAACCTGATCGGCCAGGAGGGCATGGGCTTCATGTTCCAGATGCTGCAGTTCCAGGAGGAGCGCCTCTGGGGCGCCGCGTCCAGCTTGCGCGGGCTGGACCGGCTGATCGACCTCACCATCGACTACACCCGCCAGCGCCAGGCCTTCGGCAAGAGCATCCTGGACAACCAGGTGGTTCACTTCCGCCTGGCCGAACTGCGCACCGAGGTGGCCGCCCTGCGGGCGTTGACCTACCAGGCTGTCGAGCAGTACGTCTCGGGCAAGGATGTCACCAAGCTCGCCTCCATGGCCAAGCTGAAGTGCGGCCGCCTGTCGCGCGAGGTGGCCGACAGTTGCCTGCAGTACTGGGGCGGCATGGGCTACACGCTGGACAACCCGATCTCGCAGGCCTACCGCGACTCCCGCCTGGTCTCCATCGGCGCCGGCGCGGACGAGGTCATGCTCGGCATCATCTGCAAGCTCGAGGGCACCCTGCCCAGGGCGACACATTGAGGCGCCCGATATGAGATCCGGGCCGCCTGCGCGGCTCGGCAGGAGAAGGCCTTCATGTGGCCCATTGTCACCATTGGGAGACGCTCGCCTGCATGGCGGCGGCAGGTCGGCAGCGGCACCTGCGCTCTCCGGCCCACGCTCGTGGTCGCCTTGGCGATTGCACGCAAAGGTGGTGTTGATGAGGCAACGGCAGCGACCTCAAGTTGGTGGCCCGCGAGCGTGGGCCGGAGAACGCATGCCCGGGCCCCCTGCCACGTGCCGACCTCCGCACGCGTGAACTGAACAGCCACGCCAATCACGCAAGAGCCCCTGAAATGAACACATCCGCACCCGTTTTGGAGCGCCTTGAACCCGTACCGGCAGAAGCCGGCGGCCAGGTGCTTCATCTGACCTTGAACCGCCCCGAATCGCGCAACGCCATGTCGCTCGCCATGGTCGACGCGTTGCTGCAGGCGCTGGCCGATGCCGAGGCACGGGGCGATGTGCGTGCGATCGTGCTGCGCGGCGCCGGCGGGCACTTCTGTGCGGGCGGTGATCTGAAGGACATGGCCGCCGCTCGCGGAGCGCCCGACGCCGCCACGGCGATGGCCGCAGTCAATGCGCGCTTCGGGGCGCTGTGCCTCGCGTATGCCGCCACCGGCATGGCGCTGGTGGCGGTGGTCGAAGGCACGGTGATGGGCGGCGGCTTCGGCCTGGCCTGCGTGGCCGACCTGGTGCTGGCCGGTGACTCGGCGCGTTTCCGTCTGCCCGAGACCTCGCTGGGCGTCGTGCCGGCGCAGATCGCGCCGTTTCTGGTCGAACGGCTGGGCTATGCCGAGGCCAAGCGCCTGGCCGTCACCGGCTGCCAGCTGGATGCCTCGCAGGCACTGGCGCTGGGCCTGGTGCACGAAGCCCACCCGGCCGGCGCGCTGGACCACGCGGTGGCGCATGCGCTTGCCGGCATCCTGCGATGCGCGCCACAGGCCGTGGCAGCCACCAAGGCACTGATGGCACGGGCCCGGTTCGAGGCGCCGGCCAATCTGGTGAATGACGCTGCCCGGATCTTCGGCACCGCCGTGGTGGGTGCCGAGGGCACCGAGGGCACCACCGCCTTCCTGCAGAAGCGGCCACCGAACTGGGCACCGACATGAGCTTCCGAAAGATCCTGGTTGCGAACCGTGGCGAGATCGCCTGCAGGGTGATCCGAACCGCGCAAGCGATGGGCTACCGCACCGTCGCGGTCTACAGCGATGCGGATGCCCAGTCCCCGCATGTTCGACAGGCCGACGAAGCCGTTCACATCGGCCCCTCGACCGCCGCTCAGAGCTACCTGGACATCGCCGCCTTGCTGGAGGCTGCCCGCCGCACGAACGCCGATGCCGTCCACCCCGGCTACGGCTTCCTTTCCGAGCGCGGCGACTTCGCGCAGGCCTGTGCCGATGCAGGCCTGGTCTTCATCGGACCGCCGCCCGCCGCCATCCACGCCATGGGAAACAAGGCCGGCGCCAAGCGCCGGATGATCGCTGCCGGCGTGCCGTGTGCCGCCGGCTACCTGCCTGAGGACGACGCGTCCGCTGACGACGAGCACCTGGCCGCCGAGGCGGCACGCCTGGGCTACCCGCTGCTGGTGAAGGCCGTGGCGGGTGGCGGCGGGCGCGGCATGCGCCTGGTGACTCAAGGCAGCGAACTCGGCGCAGCACTCGCCAGCGCCCGAGCTGAGGCGCAGAACGCTTTCGGCAACGGGTCCCTGATGCTGGAGCGCTTGATCGCCCAGGGCCGCCACATCGAGATCCAGGTCTTCGCCGACACCCAAGGAAACGCCGTGCACCTGGGCGAGCGTGACTGCACCGCGCAGCGCCGCCGGCAGAAGGTGATCGAAGAGGCCCCGTCACCCATCGTCACGCCCGCCATGCGCGACAAACTGGGGGCCGATGCCATCGCCGCCGCCCTGGCCGTGGGTTACGTGGGCGCCGGCACGGTGGAGTTCATCGTCGATGGCGAACTGAACCACTTCTTCCTGGAGATGAACACCCGCCTGCAGGTCGAGCACCCGGTCACCGAATGCGTCACCGGCTTCGACCTGGTCGAGTGGCAACTCCGGGTGGCCGCTGGCGAGCCGCTGACGAACTGGTTGCCAGGGCTGCAGGCCGACGTACGCCTCAGCGGCCACGCGATCGAGGCCAGGCTCTACACGGAGGACCCGTACGACGGCTTCCGTCCGCAGACCGGGCAGGTGCTGCATTGGCAACCGGCCGCAACGCCCTCCCTGCGCATCGACCATGGCATCGCCGAAGGCGGCGCGATCAGCCCCTACTACGACGCGATGGTGGCCAAGCTCATCGTGCACGGCCACGACCGCGAGGACGCCATCCGCCGCCTGGTGACCGCCATCGACGGCACGCCGCTGCTGGGCGTGGCCCACAACGCCCGCTTCCTGCGCGACGTGCTGCTGCACCCAGACTTCCGTTCGGCCAGGCTCACCACCACGCGGCTCGACGAGTGGGCCGCCGATGGCGCCCCGCTTCTGCAGAGGCCCGTGCCAGACGACAGCACCTGGCTGCTCGCCGCCGCGCTGGCGGCCCGGGGCGATCTACCTGCCGGCGCCGCAGCGGGCCTGCGGTCCCCCGGCGTGGCCTGGCAGACCCTGGAACTGCGGTGCCAGGGCGAACAACGCCGCTGGCGCGCCTGCCTGGACGGCCACACAGTGCATCTGGATGACGGTACGGTCGTGCGAACCGTGCGCATCTTGGCGGCCGACCGATCCACTTGGCGAGTGCAGGCCGACGGTGTCACCCATGCCGTCGTCGCCTGCCAGGATCCTGCAGGAGGCTGGCATGTCGCCTCACAAGGCGCTGTGTTCATCTTCGAGGAGCCCCCCGCTGCGCCGATCGCCCCGAACAGGTTGGACCCTCGCCAGGTGCGGGCTACCGTGGCCGGGGTGGTCGCCGACGTGCGGGCGCAGCCTGGCCAACGCGTGGAGGCCGGCCAACCGCTCATCTGTGTGGAGGCGATGAAGATGGAGATGTGGCTCACCGCCACGGCCACGGGCCGCGTGGCCGGGTTGCACGTGCAGGTTCGCGACGCCGTGCCAGCAGGTGCGCTGCTGGTGGAACTGGAGATTGACCCATGACGGACAAGGCCATCCTCACCTGTGCGCTGACCGGCGTGCTGACGGATCCGAAACAACACCCGGTGCCGGTGACCCCGGAGCAGATGGCGGCCGAGGCGCGCGACGCCTTCAACGCCGGTGCGTCGGTGATGCACGTGCACCTGCGGTCGCTGGAACCCGGCCGGGGCCATCTGCCGAGTTGGGACCCCGAGGTTGCCGATGCAGTCGCTGGCGCCATCCGCGCCGCCTGCCCCGGCGTCATCATCAACCTGACGACGGGCGTGCTGGGCAAGGACATCTCCGGCCCCGAGGCTTGCATTCGACGTGTCAGGCCCGAGATCGCCGCCTGCAACGCCGGCAGCCTGAACTACCTGAAGTTGAAGGGCGATGGCCAATGGGCCTGGCCGCCGATGGTCTTCGACAACCCCGTCGCCAAGGTGCAGCAGTTCCTCGACGTCATGGCCGAATGCGGTACCCACCCTGAGTTCGAATGCTTCGACGTCGGCATCGTGCGTTCGGTGGCCATGTATGTGAAAGCCGGCATGCTCAAGCCCGAGATGGGAAAGCCGGAATGCAATTTCGTCATGGGGGTGGCCTCGGGCATGCCTTGCGACGCGGACCTGCTGAACCTCCTTCCCCGGTGGTTGCCACCTGGCGCGGTTTGGCAGAGCACCCTGATCGGCCGCGCCGAGATCTGGCCGGTGCACCAACGCACGGCCGAGTTGGGCGGCATGCTGCGCACCGGGCTGGAGGACACCTTCTACCTGCCGGGCGGCGAACGGGCCACTGGCAACGGCGAACTCATCCAGGCACTCGCGGCGTGCGCTGAGCGGGCGGGCAGGTCGATTGCATCTCCGGCCGAAGCCCGTACGATGCTGGAACTTCAAGGAGCACACGCATGAGCATTGAACGCAGCCTGAAGGGCCGGACCCTGTTCATCACCGGCGCTTCGCGTGGCATTGGCCTGGCCATCGCCGTGAAGGCCGCTGCCGATGGCGCCAACATCGCGCTGGTGGCCAAGACGGTGGACCCGAACCCCAAACTGCCCGGTACGCTGCACAGCGCTGCCGAGGCGGTGCGCGCAGCCGGTGGCCAGGCCCTGGTGCTGCAGACCGACATTCGCGAGGACGATCAGGTCGCACGTGCGGTGGCTCAGACCATCGAACACTTCGGCGGCATCGACATCCTGGTCAACAACGCCAGCGCCATCAGCCTCACGCCCACCCCGGCCACGCCGATGAAGCGCTTCGACCTGATGTTCGGCGTCAACGTGCGCGGCACCTACGCCTGCACCCAGGCCTGCCTGCCCGCCCTGACCGCCAGTGCCCAGGCCGGCCGGGCCCCACGGGTGCTGACGCTGTCGCCACCGCTCAGCATGAAGCCCCATTGGTTCGGCCCGCACGTGGCCTACACCATGGCCAAGTACGGCATGAGCATGTGCACCTTGGGTCACGCCGAGGAGTTCAAGCGCCTGGGCATTGCGGTGAACAGCCTGTGGCCACGCACCGCCATTGCCACCGCCGCGTTGCAGATGATCCCCGGAGTCGACACTGCCCTGTGCCGGCAGCCCGAGATCATGGCCGATGCGGCCTGGTACATCCTCACCGAACCATCGCCCGCCGCCAGCGGCCAGTTCTTCATCGACGACGACGTGCTGGCTGCCAACGGCATCACCGATCTGGACAGCTACAGCGTGGTGCCAGGCACCCGGAACTTCCTGCCAGACTTCTTTCTCGACTGATGGGCGCCGTGCCACACCTGTCTCGCCGCAGCGCGGCCGAGCAACACCGGCTCGAAGCCAGCTTGACCGAGTTGTTCGAGCAACGCATCAGCTTCAACCAGGTGCTGGGCCTGAAGATCGTCACGCTCGCACCGGCCGGGCCCACGATGCGCTTCGACATGCGGCCGGAACTGGTCGGCCACTACCTCTATGGTCGCCTGCATGGCGGCGTGATCTCGGCCGTGCTGGATGCGATGGGCGGCACTGCGCTGATGGTCGCCATCGGCGAGAAGCATGTCGAGGAGAGCGCCGACCAAGTACTTCACCGCTTTGCCCGCATGGGCACCATCGACCTGCGGGTCGACTTCCTTCGCCCGGGCCTGGGCGCGCATTTCCTGGCCACGGCCGAGGTGACTCGCCTCGGAGGCCGCGTCGGATCGACGCAGATGCGCCTGACCAACGACCAAGGCACGCTGATCGCCACAGCCGCTGCCGCCTACATGATCAGCTAAGCGCCAGCAGAGCGTGGGCCTGCGTCGGGTTTGAATCGACTCGCCCTCCTGGCCGATTTGGCCACCCTGGCCCCACAGGGTTGACCCGGGTGGTTGTGCGTCGCCCGGGTGACGGACAGTCGAACCCGGACAGGCGATAACCCGACACCGCCGCCCTACGGAGACCTTTCCATGAACACACCTGCCGGAACCCACTACCGCATCTGCCCGCTGTGTGAAGCCTGCTGTGGCCTGAACGTGCAGGTGGACGACGGCAAGGTGGTATCCATTCGAGGCGCCGAGAACGATGCCTTCTCACACGGCTACATCTGCCCCAAAGGCTATGCACTGAAGGACCTGCACGAGGACCCGGACCGGCTGCGCCAGCCCATGCTGCGCCGCGGCGACCAATGGATGAAGGTGGGCTGGGACGAGGCGTTCGAGGAGATCGAGCGTCGCCTGCTGCCCATCGTCGAGAAACACGGCCGGGACGCGCTGGCAGTGAGTGTCGGTAACCCCGCCGCGCACAAGATGTCGCTTCTGCTCTATTTCGGCCGGCTTGCGAAGTCCCTGGGCACGAAGAACATCTTCTCGGCTTCCACGCTTGACCAGATGCCCAAGCAACTGGCCTCGGGCTGGATGTTTGGCCACTGGCTCAGCGTGGCCGTGCCCGACATCGACCGGTGCGACTTCATGCTCATCCTCGGCGCCAACCCGATGGCCAGCAATGGCAGCATGTGGACGGTGACCGACTTCCGCGGTCGCGCCAAGGCCCTGCGCCAGCGCGGCGGGCAGATCGTGGTGGTGGACCCACGCCGCACCGAAACCGCCGCCATCGCCGACGCCCACCATTTCATCCGGCCAGGTGCCGATGTGTACCTGCTGGCGGCGATGGTCCACACGCTCTTCGACGAGAACCTGGCCAACCCTGGGCGCCTGGCGGAATGGACGATCGGCATCGATGCGGTCCGCGAGGCGGTATCCGATTTCACACCCGAGGCCGTGGCCACGCGATGCGGCATCGCCGCCAACACGGTTCGCGAGCTCACCCGCCAGCTGGCGGCTGCGCAGCGCGCATGCGTCTATGGCCGGATCGGAACCTGCACACAGGAGTTCGGCACCTTGTCGTCCTGGTTGGTGGATGTGCTGAATGTGCTGACCGGCCACCTGGATTCACCCGGCGGGGCGATGTTTCCGAAGGCAGCCGCCTTCGCCCAGAACACCATCGGCAGAACCGGAACCGGCAAGGGCATCGTCACGGGGCGACACGCCAGCCGGGTGAGTGGCGCACCGGAGGTCTTCGGTGAACTGCCGATGACCGTGATGGCCGAAGAGATCGAGACACCCGGTCCAGGACAGATCCGTGCCCTGATCACGGTGGCCAGCAATCCGGTGCTCTCTTCACCGGGCGGCCCCAGGCTGGCACGGGCGCTGGATAGCCTGGAATTCATGGTCAGCCTGGACATCTATCTCAACGAGACCAGCCGTCACGCGGATGTGATCCTGCCTGGCCCTTCGCCGCTGGAAGATGCCCACTACGATGTCACGTTCCCTCAGCTGTCGCACCGCAACCACGCCCGCTACAGCGGGCCGGTGTTCGCACCACCGGCCGATCACCCGCCCGAGTGGCAGAACCTGCTTCGCCTGATGGCCATCGCGCGTGGCCTCGGGGCGCAGGCCGACGTGCTCGCGCTGGACGACGAAATCTTCTCCACCGAGGTCAACAAGCAGGCCGGTGACCATGCCCCGGCCATCTTGGCAGCGATGTCTCGGTCCGGCCGCCGAGGTCCCGAACGGCAGCTCGATCTGGCCCTGCGCACCGGCCCCTACGGTGACCTGTTCGGCCTGAGGCCCGATGGCCTGAGCCTGGACAAGGTGATGGCAGCGGACGGCGGGATCGATCTCGGCGCACTCCAACCGCGCATTCCCGACGTGTTGCGTACGCCCAGCGGTCGTATCGAACTGGCCCCGCCCGCCTGCCTGGGTGGCCTGGCCAGGGCACGGGACCTGCTCGCCGCACCGGCGCCGGAGATGGTGATCATCGGCCGCCGCGATGTCCGCAGCAACAACAGCTGGATGCACAACCTGCGCACGCTGGCCAAGGGCCCGGTGCGTTGCACCGTGCTGGTCCACCCGGCGGACGCTGCGCGCCTGGGGCTGGCTGAGGGTGCGACGGCGCGAATCTCGTCCGGTGAACGCGCCGTCACGGCACCCGTTGTGCTCTGCACGGACATGATGCCTGGCGTGGTCAGCCTGCCACATGGATGGGGCCACGATCTGCCTGGCAGCCACCTGAGCGTGGCGGCGGAACGACCGGGCGCCAACCTCAACGCGGTCCTGGACGACACCCTGCGCGATCCGCTGTCCGGCAACGCCGTGCTGTCGGGCGTTGCGGTTCGCCTCGAAGCCGCATCAGCGGCGGTGTGACACCGGGCCTACAGCGAGCGCAGGAAAGCCAGCAATGCGCTGCGCGCGCTGCTGTCCATCGTGCGGAAGGACTCCCGCGACGCGGCGGCCTCGCCGCCATGCCAGAGGATGGCCTCGCTGAGGTTTCTGGCGCGGCCATCGTGCAGGTAAGCCTCGCGGCCCTCCGCCACGCCGGCGGTGAGCCCCAGGCTCCAGAGCGGCGGCGTACGCCATTCGGCACCAGACGCCAGGCCCTCGGGCAGGCTGTCGGCCAAGCCTGGCCCCATGTCGTGCAAGAGCAGGTCGGTGTACGGGTGAATGGTCTGGCTGCGCAACTCGGCAAGCGGGTGGAACGCGCTCGTCTGAAGGGTGGCGACATGGCAGGCGCTGCAGCCGGACTGCTTGAAGAGTTTTTCCCCGCGCATGGCGTCGGCCGATGCCAGGTCGCGGCGCGCGGCCACCCCCAACAAGGAAACATAGCGGACCATGTTGGACAGCTCGGCATCACCCAGTTCGGTGCCGGTCGGCCCGCAGCCGGTCTGCCGCTTGCCACAGTCCGGCTGCGGGAAGATGGTGGTGCCGACGCCCATGTCGGCATTGAGGGCGCCTGCCACCTGATGACTCAGGCGCGCCTTGCCCGCCTTCCAGCCGAAGCGGCCAAGCCGCGTCTGGCCGGTCTGCGGGTCGGTGACCACCTGCATCCGCCCTGAGATGCCGTCGCCGTCGGCGTCGTCCGGGTCGGCCATCCGCGCCACGGTTCGCTCCGAGACGGCCTCCAGCAACCCCAGGCCCACCAGGGGCGGCGTATTGCGCACCGAGAAGTGGGTGGGCGCTCGGCCCGAGAAGGCATACACCGGCTGACGCAGTTCGAAGCTCTGCCCGTCTGCGAATTGCCCTTGCGTGGTGCTATAGCTCGAGATGTGGATCCCGCCTTCCGGCGCGCCGTCCGTGCTGAACGGCTGCAGCGAACTGCCGAGCCGCGCGTCGGGTGATCCATCGGCCTGGCCGACCCGGGTCACCGCATTGAAGATGGTGGCGCCTGGGCCCGGCGGTATGGCACGCCCGTTGTTCAAGTGGCATGCGACGCAACTGCCCGCATAGAAGCGCGGCCCGAGCTTTCCGACCTGTTCGGAATAGACCGGGTTGTCGTCCGGAAACTCGGAGTGCCGCCCGGTGCCGAAGTCCGTGTGGTGCAGGCGGCGCCCCAGCATGAAGGGCTGCGCGCTCTGCGCTGTCATTTGCCCGGGGATCTGCTTGAACCTCTCGAGCGGCTCGTTGGAGTATTGGTATGGCAAGGTGGTCCGCCCACCGCTCCACGCCGCCATCGGCAGGGCGAACGAGTCGAGGTTCGAACCGAGCCCCTCCCACGGGACCAGACCGCCCTGCCCTACGATGTAGAGCACCGCCGTGCCGTAGTAATTTGTGCGGCCGTGAAGCGGTGCCCGCAGGAATTGGCTGATCTCCAGTTCCATGCGGTCGCCCACCCGGATGGCGCGGTTCTCCTTCGGGTTGAAGGTGAGCGTCGTGGTGTAGTGATAGGGCAAGGTGCCGACGCGGGTCAGGCTGATGTTGGTGTGGTACTCGCCCGGTGTGGTGATGCCGCGGAAGAAGGCCCGGAACTCCGGCGCACTCAATTCGGTCAACGGATAGATGTTGAAGACCACCTGGGTGCCGCCCTTGGCCACCTTGTCGATGATTTCGACGGTGTTGGTGCGCTCTTCCCAGTACCAGCTCAGGTAGTGGTCATAGATGTGGAAGTTGGCCTCGCGGGCATGGCGGTCACGTGCGCGGTCGGCAAAGCGCGTGACGATGGCATCGCCGGTGTCGACGACAGCGGCCGGCTCGAGCTGGGTCTGGGCGTCGTAAAGGGGCACGATGGCCTTGCCTAGCGGCATTCGGCCCGCACCGTCGGCCACGCAGGCCAGCAAGCCCATGCCCAAGGCCATCAGGTGGACCCTCATCCGGCGGAATGTGGCTGCATGCATGGTGACGGCATCCTCAAATGAAAGCGCTTTCATCTTATCCATTTTTGGCATCCACGCGCTTGGCGTCAAACGGGTAGAAACCCGGGCCGAGGCCCCGAACACACACACCCTGCGGGGGTAGCATTCACCATCTGTTCTTCCCGCGACAAACCCATGCAAGTAGTCTGCCTCGACCTCGAAGGGGTGCTGGTTCCCGAGATCTGGATCGAGTTCTCCCAGCGCACCGGTATTCCCGAGTTCTCCCGCACCACTCGCGATGAGCCTGACTATGACAAGCTGATGCGCTACCGGATCGGGCTGCTCGAGCAGCACGGCCTCAAGCTGGCCGATATCCAGGCAGTGATTGCAGGCATGAGCCCGCTTCCCGGCGCCAAGGCTTTTCTCGACGGGCTGCGCGAACGCTTCCAGGTCATCATCCTGTCGGATACCTTTTACGAGTTCGCCGACCCGCTGATGCGCCAGCTGGGCCGCCCTACGCTGTTCTGCCACCGCCTGCTGGTGGACGAACAGGGCTTCGTTCGCGACTACCGCTTGCGCCAGCCAGACCAGAAGCGCCACGCCGTCGAGGCCCTGAAAGGCCTGAACTTCCAGGTCATGGCTGCCGGCGATTCGTACAACGACACCGGCATGCTGGGCGCTGCCCACGCTGGTTTCCTGATCCACCCGCCCCCGTCGATCGTGCAGCAGTTCCCGCAGTTCAAGCCGCACCACAGCTATGCCGAACTGATGCAATCGATCGACGCCGCGTCAGCTGGGCTTCTCGATGCCTGACATGTCACGACGGCGCATCCTGATCACCCAGGGTCACCCAGACCCGTCGGGCGGCCACCCGTGCCATGCCCTGGCCAAAGCCCACAAGGGCATGGCCGGCGACTGAGAACCCAGTTGAACATGCTGCAGCGCCTACCGCCGCCACTGCAGCCTATGGTGCTGGGTACGGCACTGGCTCTGGCCTACTACCTCACCGCCCGGCTTGGCATGGCCTTGGCCATCGGGCCGCTGGACATCACCGCCATCTGGCCGCCGTCTGGCATCGCACTGGCAGCGTTCATGCTGCTGGGCGTAAGGGCCCTGCCTGGCTTGGTTGCAGGTGCCCTGGGGATGAACTACTTCGCCTTCCTCGGCCCGTTGCTCGGCTGGGGTACCGGCGCGGCACTGGGGTCGGTCGCGCTGACGAGCGGCTCGCTGCTGCAGGCGGCACTCGTCGCCCACCTCTGTCGGCAACTGCCCGCCCGCCTGGAAGCGGCCACGGTCAGGGAGACGCTGAAGTTCGCTGCCGTGGTCGGCGCGGCTTGCCTGATTGCTGCCAGCCTGGGCCAGTTCACCCTTCACGCGCTCGGCATCATCAACTCTGCTTCGGCGTCCTTCGGCTGGCTGACCTGGTGGGTTGGTGACGCGACCGGGATGCTGGTGATTGCACCGTTGGCCCTGGTCTTCCTGCACCCGGTATGCCGGCCAGCGCGTATCGCGGTGCAGGCCTTTCCTATGGTCTCGATGGGCCTGGGCCTGACCCTGTTCTCGACCTTGTCCATGGGCGTGATCGACCGTGATGTCCACATCGAGCGCTTTCGGTCGGACGGCACTCGCCTCTCGATGGCCCTGCAGAATCATGTCGGCATGGCGCTGCGTGACCTTGAAATCATGCAGCGCCTTTTCTACAAGGTGCAGCTGAACGCTGATGAGTTCCGCGCTGTCTCGAGCCCCATGCTTCTGAGGAGCCCTTGGCAGCGCGATTTCGCCTACCTGCCGCGCGTCACGCAGCCCCGGCGGGCCCAGTTCGAATCCTCTGGCGCCTTGCTGGGCGACATGTCGATCCGGGAAGTCAGTGCACGTGATACGGTCGTGCCTGCAGGTCTGCGCAGCGAGTACTTCCCGGTGCTGTGGACAGATCCGGAGGCGGGCCACAACGCGCTGATCGGCATCGACCACCTGGCCGATCTCCAGCGCGGCCCGGCCATCGAGAAAGCTCGCCGCACCGGGCTGCCTGCCGCGTCGTTGCCACTCAATTCTGTTGCCCAGACCGCCTCGACCGAGTTGGTGCAGGTGCTCTACGCCCCGTTGTCCGGGGTGGACCTGACTGAGGACCTTCCGCACGACCCACTGAAGGTGCGCGGCATGGTGGCAGCGACGATTGATATCGGCCAGATGCTGCGAGCTGCCGTCTCCCAGATGGGCACAAGCGGCCATCGCCTGCTGCTCCATGATCCCGACGCGGAGAACTCGTTTTCCCTGGACTGGCGGCCGGGCTCTGAAATGGTGCCACTGAACCAGGCAGAGCGCAAACAGCTGTTGCCGGAGATGCTGGGAGGCATTCACCACGAGGTGGTGCTGTCTGTCGCCGACCGGCGATGGGTGCTGCTGATGCAACCGGCCTGGGCGACGCTGGCCCCTCGGCCAGGGTGGCTACAGCTGGCAGTGCTCGCTTCGGGGCTGACCTTCACAGCCCTGCTGACTGGCTTCATGATTGCGCGGCGCCGGCACGACCGACTCGTTCGCGATACCCAGGAAGCCCTGGAGAGCCAGGTACTGGCACGTACAGGTGAACTGGCGCAAACCAACCAGTCGCTGCGCGATCAGGTGGTGGAGCGCCGGCGCGCAGAGGACCAGCTTCGAATCTTCCGATGGTTTGCAGACAGCGTGCCTCAGGGTTTGGGCATCGCCGACTTCGAATTTCGCATGGTCTACCTGAATCCGGCCCTCCGGCACATGACAGGGGACGCGGCCTGGAAGCCGGGCGACGAACGCAACATGCTGGACTACCTCGGCAAGGCGTTTCGCCTCCGCTTCCTCGAAGAGGCCATGCCTGCCTTGCGCGAGTCCGGTGCATGGGTTGGCGAGATGCACACCCGGGCCCAGGAGGGCCGCCCTGAAGGGTGGTACGCGCAAAGCCACTTCGTGGTGAAGGACGACGACGGCCGCCCACTCTATCTGGCCAACATCACCACCGACATCACCGCCCAGCGGCAGATGCAGGACGACCTGCGCGAGGCACAGCGGCGCGCCGAAGCCGCCAGCCAGGCCAAATCCATGTTTCTCGCCAACATGAGCCACGAGATACGCACACCCTTGAATGCCGTGTTGGGCTTCACCCAGATCCTGCTGGCCGATCGCAGCCTGCCGTCGGAGACCCATCAGCGCCTGCAGGTGATCCTGTCGGCTGGCAACCGCCTGCTGGGGCTGATCAATGACGTGCTGGATCTCGCCAAGATAGAAGCTGGGAAGCTGCATCTGGTGACGCAGGACTTCGACCTCCAACGCGAGATGCAGGAGATCGCGGCGCTCTTTGCCGGGCGGGTCACGGCGAAGGGGTTGTCCTGGCAGTCGGACCTGTCTGCCCTGCCGAACCCCTGCGTGGTTCACGGCGACCGCAGCAAGATTGGCCAAGTGGTACTCAACCTGCTCGGCAACGCGCTGAAGTTCACCGACCACGGCGGTGTGCGCCTGCAGGCCTGGCGGGATGGCACCGACTGCTGGTTCGAGGTGGAGGACACCGGCCCAGGCATGGGCGCTGCCGAGTTGGACGGCCTGTTCGAGCCGTTCAGCCAGGGCGACGCCGGCCGCGAAAAGGGGGGCTCGGGCCTGGGCCTGCGCTTGTCGCGTGACATT
>Ga0075163_10003277_pt1 | contig 21755 bp, 10 predicted proteins | sample JI1023141ADNA_FD_71478 | JGI IMG/M metagenome (GOLD analysis project Ga0075163, IMG submission 71478) | Wastewater effluent complex algal communities from Wisconsin, to seasonally profile nutrient transformation and Carbon sequestration -... | ecosystem: Engineered > WWTP > Effluent > Algae... | reverse complement strand
GTCACCTCCATCTTCTCGGCCCTCCAGCGCTGCCAGTCGTGCCAGGCCTGGCTCCACACCTGGATCGGGCAGAGGGGGGCCTTCGAGTATGCCCCGACCTCCATCACCCCGCTGCCCTGGCGAGAGTAGATGCAATAGTTATCGCCCGACCTCTCGCTCGCCCGCCACTGCTGCTCGTAGTTCGTTCCCTGGGGGAAGAGGACGACGGGGCCGCCGTTCGCGGTGGCGCCGGGAACGAGCGCCAGGTTGCAATTGGCGAACCTCCGCGGCCGGAAGTAGCACCAATTCTCGTCGATGTACTCGCCCTCCCACACGAACGCGTCAGACGCGTTGTCCACGTAGATCGTCACGACCGCGACCGTGAGGACGCCGGACGGGATCAGATAGTTCCCGTTGCCGACGTTCTTGAGGATCATGCGGTGGTTGCCGAGGTGGATCCGCTGGTTGGCGAGGGCCGACCAGGCGCTGTTGAGCTGGGTGCTCAGCGCGGCGACCTGGCTGTCGAGGAGGCTCTTCTCGGCGGTGTAGCGGCTGATGTTCTGGGCGACGTCGATGCGCTCGACGAGGTCGCGGATCCGGGCGTACAGCGCCGCGACCTTGCCCTCGGCCGCCGACAGGGGGCCGGTAGCGACGCCGGCCGGGCTGGCGATCCTGGCCGGGGCGACGACGTCGGTGTAGGTCTCGCGCGAGACGCTGTCGGAGACCAGGCACAGGGTGTGGCGCCGGATGTCGATCGCGGTCCATTCGTCGCCCGGCATGACGTCGCCGGTCCAGCGGCCGCGGACGTCGGCGATCTCGAAGGCGCGCAGCAGCGGGACGCCGTCGGGGATCGTCACGCGGCACGAGGCGAGGTACCAGCCGCCCCCGAGGGACTGGAAGTCGGCCTGCTGGGCGCACGAGGACGGCAGCCGGAGCACCTCGTCGGCGGCGGCGCTGCGCCTCCCCCAGTAGGCGAAGGTGAACAGCCGGTTGCCGAGGCCGTCGACGTTGGCCGGGTTGAAGCCGGGGTCGGGCGCGGTCACCTTGAACTCGAAGCGCTCCTCGTAGGTGCCGAGCTGTTGGACCGCGATCAGGCTCGAATGGCTATACTTGACCGCCCGCTGGCCGCCCGCGGTCGCCCGCTCGAGCCGGCGCGAGCCGCCGTAGGGCGCGCCGTACACCCGGGCGTGCGACGAGGCGGCCGAGAGGTCGGGGACGATCGGCGCAGCCGGGTCCTCGGCGACCACCGCGCCCAGGCGGTAATAGGCGGCGAGGCCGTCCTCCTTGCCGGTGAGGAGCAGGTTCATGGTGTCCTTGAGCTCGCGCTCGCCGACCGGGCGGTCCCAGAGGCGGACATCGGCGAGCTCGCCGGCGAAGCAGGTCGACAGGTTGCCGCGGGCGCCGGCGATCGTGTGGCACAGCGCGACCGGACGCGGCGCGCCGCACGGCTGGCCGTGGGCCTTGCGCGGCGACAGGTCGCGGGCGAGGCCGTCGTCCAGCGGCCAGTAGCCGAGCAGCCCGGCCTCGGTGCCGGTCGGGCAGGTCCACATGTCGATCTTCGCCTCGTCCGCGGTCAGCTCGCGATCCCAGACCCGTACCTCGGCGACCGCGCCCAAAAACGTGTCCCCGCCCGCCGGGCCGCGGCCGATGAACAGCTCGCCGGCGCCCGCGTAGGCGCCGCCCGCCGCGGCCGCCGCGACCTGGACGCCGTCGCGGTAGATCACCCGCTGCTTGCTCTGGACGTTGAAGGTGCAGCAGTAGTGGTGCCATTCCAGGTCGGTGTATCCGACCGGCGTGTCGAGGTCGTCGGCGTAGAACGCAAAAGTGAACACGCTATTCGAGCGAAACCCGATGTGCAACCCGATGCGGGTGCTCGTGGCGCCTTGACCGATCATCATGCGGGTGGCTCCGCCGCTGTTGGGGGCGCGCCGGGCCCAGAACGAGATCGAGAAGCTGCGGTTGTCGAGGCGCGGGCCAGGGCACTTGAAGTAGTCGGACGCGGCGGTGAACTCGGCGGCGCCGTAGACGGTCACGGCCGGCAGGCGGTACACGGAGGGCCTCCACGTGGGGTTGCCGCCGAGTGTGCCGTGCTTCTTGCGCGGCGAGCGGTCGGCGACGAGGCGGCCCTCGAGCGGCCAGTAGCCGACGAGGCCGGCCTCGGTGCCGGTCAACCGGCGCAGGGCGTCGGCGCGGAGCTCGTCCTCGCCGCGCGCGCGGTCCCACACGCGCACGTCGGCGAGCTGCCCCTTGAAGCCCCACGAGCCGTCGAGCTTGCGGCCGATGTTGAGATCGCCGCTGCCCTGGAAGTTCGCGGGCGCCACGCGCGAGGCGACCAGCGCGCCGTCGCAGTAGATCCGCTGGGTCCTCGTCAGGTGGTCAAAGGTACAGGCGAAGTGGTGCCAGCGGGTGTCGGTGTAGGTCGTCGGCGTGTCGAGGTCATTGTTGTAGAAGCTGAACGCGAACGCGTTGGTGTCGCGGAAGCCGATGATGATCGCCTGGTTCGCCTGGTCGGCGCCGTGGTTGACGAGCCATTCGTAGGTGCCGCTGCGCTCGCGGCGGGCCCACAGCTCGACCGTGAAGCTCCGGTTGGTGAGCGGGGACGAGAAGCCCGAGACCCGGACCTCGTCGTCGACGCCGTCGAAGGCGAGCAGCTCGCCGCCGAGGTGGCCAGGGGTCTCGCGGCCGATCACCTTGGTCCTGTCCTCGAGCCACTCACCGGCGGCCGCGACGGGCGTGACCTTCGCGCCGTTTCTGCACAGGAACAGTCGGGTGTGCCCGCCGGCGGCGAGGTCGTAGTCGACGGTGCCGGCGAAGTGGAGCCACTGGCCGGCGACGACGGGGTTTGGATCGACGACGGTGCGGGTCGTGCCGTCGCTGAGATGGGCGGACAGCTGCACCTTGTTGGCCGCGGTGAGCGACAGCTCGAGCAGGTCGTCCTCGCCGCTGACGATCCGCTGCGCGCGGCTCTGCAGGACGGGGACCTTGATCCACGCCTGCACGGTGCGCCCGAACGGCTGCGACGGGGCGCCGGGCAGGGTCATGTCGAGCGGGGGAGTCTCGAGCAGATCGTCGACGCCGTCGAAGGCGAGGCCGCGGCGCTGGACCTTCCTGAGGTTCTTGGCCTCGCCGGGGCGCCACGCGACGTCGAGGGTGAAGCCTTGCCCGTCGACGGCGACGACCTTGACGGTGTCGTCGTGACTGTCGGTGCCGACGAGCTGGACGTCGTCGCCGACGATGAGGTCGTGGGTCGAGCAGGCGACCTTGAGCTTGCCGTCGACGGTCTTCTCGTAGCCGAGGACCATGTTGTCGAAGACGAGGCCGGTCTCCTGCTCGGGGACGACGGCCCAGTACCCGGGCTCGCTGGCGGTGAAGGTCGCCTCGATGGTGAAGGTCGCGCCGTCGACCGCGACGACCCGGTAATTGCCGTCGTAGCTCTGGGTGCCCGACAGGCGGATGGGGTCGCCGACGGCGACGCCGCCGACGCCCGACTTCGAGTCGATCTGCAAGAGGTCGTCGGTCCCGCGCCGCATGCCGGCGACCACGCCGGCGGGCGGCGGGTTGGACAGGCCGATCGCCTTGATCTGGTCGAGCTCGTCGATCGGCAGCAGCACCTCGCGGGTGCGGCTGCGCAGGGTCTCGATGGCGTCAGGCGTCGGGTCGATCTGCGACAGGGTGCCGTCGCCGCCGAGGGAGAAGCCGAGCGCGGCGACCGTCGCCACGGTCTGGCCGCCCTCCTTGACCGGGACGGTCAGCATCACCCGCGTGGCGTCGCGGACCAGCTGCGGCCCGGTCTTGGTCTGCCGCTCCGACTGCAGGTCGTATACGACCAGCGCGGGCCGGCCGGCGACGGTCAGGTTCTGCAGGTCGAGGATGCGCCGGACGATCCCGGCCATCGCCCGGAAGGTCGTCTCGTCGCCGGTTCGCGCGGCGATCAGCTGGTCCTTGACGTCGAACAGGCCGCCCTCGGTCGCCGCGACCGAGTACAGCGCCAGCTTGCCGATCGCCGGGTCGTGGGCGACGATGTGCCAGCGGCCGCGCCCGCCGTCGTTCGGCACCCAGGCGACCGTGAACCACCCGCTCGCCGTCGGCGCGACGAAGCTCAGGCAGGTGGTCGGCTCGTAGAAGGGGTTGCCGGCCATGTCGCGGAAGTCGAGCGAGTCGGCCCGGGCGAGCGCGCTCGCGTCCGTGCCCGCGGGCGCCTCGGCCTTGAAGCGTTGCTTGCTGCGGCGGAAGCGGACCTCGAGCCGCGGGACGAGCTCGTTCTTCATGCCGTCGAGGACGAAGCGGCTGACGAGGATCTGCCTGTTGGTGAAGGCCTGGCGGAACACGTAGATGTAGCCGAACGCGGACACCAGCTGGACCGGCGCCTGGACGGTCTTGACGAGCTCGTGGACCCATGTACCGTCGTCGAAGCACGAGCGGACGAGGTGCTTGCCCTGGCCGTCGGTGAGATTGGCGAGCTCGTCGGCGGCCACCGAGGGGTCGGCCACCGAGACGCCGAGTATCAGCTGTTTCCACGCATCGAAGCCGAACGGGTCACTGGCGTCGGTCAGGGATGTGTCCTCGAATCCGCTGCGCTTGACGGAGTACCAGATCACCCCGTCGGGGTCGACTCCGAAGAAGACGACCTTGCCGTCGTGGGTGATCGCATTGAGGTGCAGGATCTTGCCAGAGATGATCATGATGGTGCTCCGGGGAATGACGAATACAGCGGCGCGGCTCCCCCGATCGCGGGCGGCGTCCGACGAACGCGACGAGTAGCGGCAAGAAGATTGACGCGAGCGCCTGAGCCTCGTGACCTCTATATTTGGGCGGGCAAAGTTGCGGCGAATCCGTGTTCGTGGTCGTCGAGCTCGCGTCGGTGCTCGAGCTATCGGTCGTGCTCGTGTTCGTGCCCGTCTCGATCCGACGCCGCGGAGACGTGAGCGCGAGCCGCAGAAATTACGCATGGGCGGTTCCGGCGGGCGCAGCGGATCGCACGCGCACGCGGGCGCGGGCGCGTCGACGCGATGTTCGGAGACGTCGCGGCCGGCGATCGAACGCCCGGCGGGCCTGGCTCCGGAGTCTCTCTCGCGTTCGCACGCGTTCACGCGGCGACGACGAGCGTGTCCGCCAAGAGACGACGCGCGGGGGCGCGAGGTGTGGGCGTGGCCCCGCGAGCGCCGCACCTTCCCAAGGATCGACGTCCGGGAAACACTGGCACGAGTCGGCTTCAGTCATGACCGAAAATGCAATTTTGGACGAGACGACGCGCCGGGCGGAGGTTCGGGTCCGCCACGACCCGCCCCCGTCTCGTCTGATGTTGACCATCGCCCTCCACCCGGAGCTGCGCCGGATCGGCGAGCGCGCGGAGCTTCCTGCGCTCGCGCGAGGCGAGAGCGTCGAGCTGTCGCGGCGAGCCCCGGACTTCCACATCGCCGACGGCCGCCGCGTCGGTCCCCTCGCCGATCCCTTCCTGAGTCGGTCGCCGATCGTGCTGCGAGCCGCGAGCCAGGGGGTCGTGATCGACGCGGCGGGCCGGGGCGAGGCCATCCTGGTCGACGACAGGGCGCTCGACGTGCCGCGCCTCCTCGATCCGCCGGCGCTGTCGACAGGGGTCCGCATCGCGCTCGCCGAACGCGTGGTGGTGGTCCTGCACGCCCACCGCGCGGCGGACGAGTCGCTGCCGAAGTACGGCCTCGTCGGCGAGAGCGCCGCGATCCAGGGGACGCGGCGCTCGATCGCCCAGGCGGCGGGTCTGCACATTCCGGTGCTTATCCGCGGCGAGTCCGGGACCGGCAAGGAGCTGGTCGCGCGGGCGATCCACGCCGCGTCGGCACGGGCGGCCCAGCCCTATCTGTCCCTCAACATGGCCGCGCTCAACCCCCAGACGGCGGTCGCCGAGCTCTTCGGGCACGAGCGCGGCTCGTTCACCGGCGCCGTGAAGGCGCGCCCGGGGTACTTTCGCGAGGCCGAGGGGGGGACGATATTCCTCGACGAGATCGGTGAGGCTCCGATCGAGATCCAGGTGATGCTGCTGCGGGTGCTCGAGAGCGGCGAGCTCCAGCCGCTCGGCGGGGCCCTCGCGCGACGCGTCGACGTCCGCGTGCTCGCGGCGACCGACGCCGATCTCGAGGCGGCGACGCTGCGCGGCGACTTCCGACCCTCGCTGCTGCACAGGCTCGCCGGGTATGAGCTGCACGTGCCCCCGCTCCGCCGCCGACGCGACGACATCGCCCGCCTGCTCGTGCACTTCATCGGGCAGGAGATGCGCCGGACGGGTCAGGATGAGCGCTTCGAGCAGCTCGCCGCGGACGCGTCGGGGCTCCTCTCGACCGCGCTCATCTCGCGGCTGCTGCGCTACGACTGGCCGGGGAACGTCCGCCAGCTCAGCAATGTCGCGCGGCGGCTGGTCACGGCGCTGGTCGCGGAGCAAGACCCGTCCGAGTGGGGGTCGCTGCTGGTCGACGACGCGGTGGAACCAGTCGCCCCGGGGGCCGTCGCGTCGGCGACGGTGACCGCGCCGCAGCTGTCGGACGAGGAGCTGCTCGCGGCGTTGCGGGCCCACGACTGGCAGATCACCGCCACGGCGCGTCACCTCGGGATCGCCCGCAACACGCTCTACGCCCGGATGCGTCGCTGTGGGGTGGTTCGTCGGGCGCGGGACATCTCGCGCGAGGATCTCGTCGACGTCTATCGGCGTCACGGCGGCGATCTGGCGGTGATCGCGGAGGCGCTGAACGTCTCGCTGCGCGGCCTGCAGCTGCGCCTCCGCGAGCTCGGGCTGATCGCGTGACGCGTCAAAGTGCGTACGACGCGAGCCGCAGCCGCAGCCGCTTGCGGGCGTTCTCGATCCGCTTGCGGGCGTTCTCCGGCGAAATTTCGAGGCGGCGACAGATCTCGTCGTAGGGGAGGTCGTCGAAGTACCGCAGGTGAAACGTCGAGCGCAGGCTCGGCGACAGCTCGGCGACCGCGTCGTCGAGCGCCGGGATGAGCTCGTGGCGGAGCAGCGCCCGGTCGGGCGCCACCTCCGACGACGGCCGATCGGCCACCTCGTCGCTCACCTCGGTGTCGGCGGAGAGCTCGGAGCGCCGCATTCGCTGGCGCCGGACGTCGGCGCAGAGGTTGCGGACGATCCGCAGCGCCCACGGGCGAAACTGCTGGACGCCCGCCGGGTGGCGCTCGAGGAAGTCGAGGGCCTTGAGCGCGGCGAAGCTGACGACGTCCTCCGCGTCGGAGCGGTTGCCGCGGAGCCAGCGGACGCTCATGCGATACAGGTATTCGCGCTCGCGTAGCCAGAGGCCCCAAAACGAGCGGCGGCAAGCCTTGTGCGGGTGATCTTGAGATATACGGTCGTGGCTGTTCACGCGATTGCACGTGCAGCAATTCCCGTGCCCTGACCCGTCGGGCCGGTCGGTCTCGCGGGGGCACTGGCGTGGTGGCTCCTGCGGGGGGTTGAGCGGTCGAGCACCGTAGCGAACCGTTCAGGTCGCGCGCGCGCCGGCCGGCTCGCGGCGATGGCCGCGACATGTCCCTCGAGACATGTCCGTGAGCGCGCGGAGATACGCGCGTCGGCGAGCGCGCGCGGGCGCGCGCGGGCGCGGCCGGCGAGCCGCCCCGGGTGTTATGCTGCGACGGTCAGCATGCGTGTGGAGAGCTCAGGGGATCGCGAGCCCCCAGGCAGGACGCTCGCACCGGAGAGCTCGATGTCCCGCGAGGCCGCGCCCGCGCACGGGGAGGCCGACCTCCCGGCGCGGATCGGGCGCTACGTGGTGCTGCGGCGGCTCGGACATGGCGCCATGGGCATCGTCTACGCCGCGTTCGACGACCTCCTCGACCGCAAGGTGGCGATCAAGATCCTGCGCGACCGCGGCGAGGGCTCCCGGGCGTTCATGAGAGTGCTGCGCGAGGCCCAGGCGCTCGCGCGCCTGTCTCACCCCAATGTGGTGACCGTCCACGATGTCGACGCGTCCGCGGGGCGCGTGTACATCGCCATGGAGTTCGTCGTCGGCACGACCCTGAAGGCGTGGCTCAAGGAGCGCCCTCGCCGGCTGCCGGAGACCCTCGGGGTGTTCGTCCAGGCCGGGCGGGGCCTCGCCGCGGCGCACGCGGTCGGGCTGGTCCACCGCGACTTCAAGCCAGAGAACGTGATGGTCGGCGCCGACGACCGCGTGCGCGTGACCGACTTCGGGCTCGCCTGCGCCGCGCGCCAGGGCGGCAGCACCCTCCCTGACGCCTCCGAGAGCGCTCTCCTGCGCGCCGAGATGACGGCCACCGGGACGATCGTCGGCACGCCGGCCTACATGGCGCCCGAGCAGCAGGCCGGCGCCCCGGCCGACGCCCGCAGCGACATCTACAGCTTCTGCGTCGCGCTCCACGAGGCCCTCCACGGCGAGCGCCCGGGCCCCAGCGTGGTCGCACCGCCCGCAGCCGACGTGCCGGCGTGGTTGCGGGAGGTGGTGCTCCGCGGGCTGCAGCGCGAGCCCGAGGCGCGGTGGCCGGCGATGACGGCGCTGCTCGCCGCGCTGACGCACGATCCGGCGGCGGCGCGGCGAAGGATCGTGCGCCGCGCCGCCCAGGTCCTGGGGCTCGTCGCCGTCGCCGCGGCGCTGACCCTCGCGCTCGTCGGCCTGCAGCGCGCCTGGGTCCGCGAACGGGCCGAGCGCCTGGCAGAGGGGCGCCTCGCCGGCCTCGACGCGGCGCTCGCCCGGGCCGCCGACCAGGGCGACGTCAGCGAGGCCGAGGCCGCGTTCCAGGCCTTCGTCGCCGACCCCGAGCATCAGGCCACCCGCGCGCTGGCGTGGGCGTGGCTGCGCCGCGGCGAGCGCCACGGGCAGGCCGAGCCCGACGCGGCGCTCGCCGCCTACGCGCGGGCCTACCTCGCGGCGCACGAGCCCGCCGACGTGGACGCGGCGATGCGGGCGATGGCGCGGACGTTGCGCGACCAGTCACAGGGCCCGGCGCTCGAGCAAGCGACCCGGGCGCTGCGAGCCCGCGGCTCCGACGACGCCGAGGTCGCCGAGCTGGCGTTCTTCGCGGCGCTGCGCCAGCGCGACATCCCGGCGGCCGCGGCCGAGTGGTCGCGCTTCGCCGCCGACGTGGGGCGCGGCGACCTCGGCGCGGTGCTGGCGAGCCTCGGGTCGGCGCGCAGCACCCCGTTCCATGTGCACTCGCTGGTCGACCTCGGGCGCGGGCGTCCGGCTCGCTTCGCGGCGCTCGACATCAACGCCGAGGAGGTGCTGCTCCTCGACGACGGGCTGGGTGAGGTCGGGCGCTGGCGGGCCGCCGGTGTGGTGGTCCAGGTGGTCGCCGGGACCTCGTGGGCCGCGGTGTCGCGGGGCGGTGAGGTGACCCTGCACGACCTCCTGGCGCCGGGGCGGCCGCTGTGGCGCGCCACGAACGTCCCCCGGATGTTCGCCGGCGCGGCCGCGGATCTCGACCGCGACGGCGTCCGCGAGCTGCTGTTCTCGTATATGGCCCCGAACCGCGGTTTTCGCGTGATCACTGGGATCGGCGGGCCCGCGGCGGTCGACCGGCCCGCGCACGACGCCACCGACCAGGCCGGCTCCGACGTCGACGCGATCCTCGCCGACGACCTCGACGGCGACGGGCGACTCGAGATCTTCGTCGCGCTCGGGGCGTGGCACGCCTTCGAGCTGCGGGCGCTCCGGCCGGACGACGCGGGCCGGCTCTCGCTGATCACGCGGCGGCGGCTCGGCCGGATCACGGCGCTCACGGTCGTGCGCCGCGGAGGCGAGCGGCTGCTCGCCGCGCTCAAGGACGACGGGTGCGCCGAGCCGACGCTCTTCCCCGACCCGCCGCACACCGGCGCTCCGGCGGGCGTGTATCTGTTCCGCTGGACGGGCGACGAGCTCGTCGACGCCGGCTTCGTCGCCGCGACCCGGCGCGATCGGGAGCCGGTCCGGGGCGACCATGGCGCCGCCGCGGGCGACCTCGACGGCGACGGCCGCGACGACATGCTGTTCGTTCGCGCGGACAGCGGCGGCGTGTGGCTGATCGGTCAAGGCCCCGAGGGCTTCTCACCCGCGCCGCCGATCGCCGGACTGACGCTCCTCGGCCTCGCCCAGCTCGACGACGACGCGGAGCAGGAGGTCCTGGTCAGCGTCTCGTCGGAGATGCGAATGTGGGCGCTCGGGGTCGGCGAGGAGGCGCTGCCGACGCTGCGCACGCCCCAGCCGCCGCCCCGGCCGGTCCCCGAGGTGCTGGCGGATCCGTTGCTCGCCCGGCGCTGGGTGCGGGCCGACGAGATCGCCGCCCTCGGGCTCCGCAGCAGCGCCGCCGCGAGCCTGCGCGAGGCCGTCAACCTCACCGCGGACGGGGAGGTCAAGGGCCACCTCCTCGACCGCTCGGCCGAGCTCCTGATCGCCGACGGCGACGATGAAGCGGCCCTCGAGCTCGACCGCCACCTCGTCGACGAGCCGCGCCGCGCCCCGGCGGCGCTGGCCCGCCGGTGGGGCGCGCTGGTCCGGCTCGGGCGCTACGACGCGGCCTATCGCGCGGCCGAGGCGCTGCTCGCCCACGCCGACGCGCCTGCGCCCCTGCGCGCCGAGGCCGAGCGCCTGCTCGCGCGGCTGCGGCCGCTCGTCGACGAGCGCGCCCGACACGAGCTGAGCTTCGGCGCGGGGCTGGATCCTGCGCTGCGGATCGTCCAGTCCGGCGCGCTGCGTCACAACCTGTCCGCGGGGACCCTCGACTTCGCGCTCACGGCCGGGAGCCAGTCGGCCCTCGAGGTGCAGCTCCTGTGGGACGGCGGGCCGCTCGCCGTCGAGGTCGAGGTCGCGATCTCCCGCCTCGAATACGACACCTGCTGGCAGATCATGCTCGTCGACGAAGATGGGCGCGCCTGGCTCGGCGGCATGCTCTGCAGCGAGGGCGGCGGCGGCCGGCTGTTCACCATCCTGCGGTGCCCGTCGTTCCGACAGGACCCGGAGGGCAAGCGCGCGAGCCCCCTGGCCTCGGCGCTGACGCCCCTCTCGCTGGTCGCGCGCCTCGCCTACTTCCCCGGTGAGGGCTCCACGTGCTCGCTGAGCAGCCCCCCGAGCGAGCTGAAGCAGAGCTTCGCGGCCGCCAAGGAGGCGCCGCGGGGGCAGGTCCGGCTCGTGTTCGCGTCGATGGCCGGCGGCGACTCGTCGGGCATCATCACCGGCGCGCTGCGCCGCGTGACGATCCGCGGCGCCCGGGTCGTCGCCGTCGCCGCCGAGGAGCCGCTCGCGCGCGCGGCCCGACATCTGGTCGCCGGCGACCCGCTCGCGGCGCTCGCGGCCGCCGACGAGGCGCCCCCTGGCCGCGAGCGCGCCCGACTGCGGCTCTTCGCCCACGACGACCTCCAGGACGCCGAGGGCCTCGCGCGCGCGGCCGCGGAGCTGCTCCCGGACATGTCCGAAGAACCATGGTCCGAGGAGCTGGTGCTCCTCCTCCGCACGCGACCGGCGGCGGCCGCCGCGGTGCGGGCGCGGCTCGGTCCGGCGGCGCTGCCGGTGCTCGACCGGATGTGGCGCTCGGTGGCGCATCACCACCGCCTCGATCCGGTCGTCCGCGACGAGGTCCTGACGGCGCTTCGCGGCGTCGAGACGCTGGTGCCGGTGCGTCCGGTCGAGCGCCAGGCGCAGCGGAGCCTGCTGGCGATGCGGGCGAGCCTGTGGGCGCTGGTCGGCGACGAGGCGCGGGCGCAGGGCGATCGCCGGGCGGCCCTGACGGTCGCCGCGGTCGAGACCGCGGAGGACGCCGGGCTGCGCGCCGAGCTGCACCTCGCGCTCGCGCGCCAGCGGGGGGTCGAGCCCGCCGCCGCGCTCGCGCACGTGCACGCGGCGCTGGCGACCTCGCCGGCGCCGGAGCTGATCCGCCTGCGGCTCATCGACGATCCCGCGTTCGCCGGGCTGCTCGCGGCGGACCCGGGCCGGCGTGAGCTCCGGTGAGCTCCGCCGCCGCGACAGGGAGGTGACGCGTCGCTTCGACCTCCGCGTCCGCGAGAAGCCGGCGTCGGGAGGGTCAGCCGCCGAGGGCCTTGCGGCCGGCCTCGCGGTAGACGTCGAGCCAATAAAAGACCTCCTCGAGCGGGAGGCCGAAGCGGACGGCGACCGAGCGCGGAGACTCGTCGCCGCGGATGATCGCCAGGACTGCGCGCTCGCGCAGGGCGATCTCGGGGTTCTCGAGGGCGCGCGGGCGGACGACCGCGGCGAGCGGCGCGGCGCCGGCGGGCGGCACCGGGGATTGTGGGTAGTACGGTGATTGTTGGTAGTACGGAGATTGTTGGTAGTACGGCGATTGTGGGTAGTACGGCGATTGCGCGTAAGCGGGCGCCGGGGCCTGCGGGTACGCCTGGGCCTGCGGGTACGCCGGGGCCTGCGGGTACACGGGCGCCTGTGCGTCCGCCTGGGCCCGCGGGTACACGGGCGCCTGTGCGTCCGCCTGGGCCTGCGGGTACACGGGCGCCTGCGCGTCCGCCTGGGCCTGCGAGTGCGCCGGGGCCTGCGCGTCCGCCTGCGCCGCGTCGGGTGGAGGGGTCGCGGCGGGGTGCGTGAGCGGTGTCGTGCTCATCGTGGCCTCGGTTCGGGGTGCTACGAATGTGGGTGGGGGCGCGTCGGCGATCTCCGGGGGGCGGGGTCGCGGCTCGGGTATGCTCCTGTCCTGAAGGACAGGTCGGTCGCTCTGCACGGGGAGGCGGGCCGCGGGGTCGCCGAGGAGGACGTAGCCGCGGAGGTCGTTGCGCTGCATCCACAGCTGGCCGAGGCCGCGGGGGGCGACGGGGTCGGGCTGGCCGCGGGTGAGGGCGTCGCGCTGGAGCTGGTAGCGGCTGGTGAGGTCGTCGTTGGTCTCGCGGTAGACGCTCATCAGCGCGTCGAGGGCGACGCCGACGCGGCTGCCGGCGAGCAGGGCGCGCAGCGTCGAGAATATCCGCGAGGCGCGGCTCTTCTTGCTGTTCGGGTCGGTGAAGCCGAAGGTCCACGCGAGGTCCATGTGCCCGATCACCGCGAGCGGGCCGCGCGGGTTGGCGAGCAGCGCCTGCGGGAGGGCGGCGACGAAGGGGCGCTGGCCGGCGGCGGGCAGGCTGTGCAGGACGGCCTTGACGGCCTGGCGGTCGCCGCCGCGCTCGCCGAGCAGGGACAGCCACGACGCGAAGGCGCTGGTCTCGGGCGTGCCGGCGGCGAAGCAGGCGACGCAGAACCACACGCCGCCGGGCAGGAAGGGCGTCTTCTGCACGGTGTCGGCGGACAGCGGCGACTCGAGGCCCATCGACAGGGCGCCCTGGAGCGCGCGCTGGTGGTCGGGGGAGCGCCAGCCCGCCCGCGGGGCGCCGAGGCCGTGGCTGAGCGAGAGCAGCACCGCGGGGGCGTCGGCGCCGACGCGGGCGAGGAGGTCGTCGGGGCCCCAGTCGCTGTAGGGGATCTCGGTGACGCCGGCGACGTCGAGCTTGCCGCTGTCGGTCCAGGAGCGGGTCATCGCCATGCAGGGCTCGACGAGGTGGCCGTAGCCGGTCTGGATCGCGGAGGTGCCGTCCTGGACGGTGTAGAACAGGGCGCGGCCGCAGGCGACGGGCTCGGCCTTCTCGCGGGTGACGACCTTCTCGGCGTAGTCGCGCAGGCCCCGGTGCGTGGCGCAGTGGAGGCGGCCGACGAGGGCGCCGCCGGCGAGGACGTGCTGCAGCTCGAGCGAGACCTGGTGGAGGTCGCCGAGGATCAGCAGGTAGTGCGGGCGCTCGTCCTCGGGGACCTCCTCGGCGCGCAGGACGTCGCCGCGCCAGCGGATCGCGGCGGCGGCGTCCATGTCGGGCTCGACGCGATAGATCTTCGGCGCGGCGCCCTGCTGCGCCCGGCGATGATCGATCAGCGCCTCGATCGCGGCGAGCATCCGGTCGCCGTCCTCGCCGAGGGGCGCGATGACCCCCCAGCGCTGCGCGGGCAGGTCGTTGGGGTCGCGGTCGGGCGCGGCGAGTTCCATCGAGTCCGCGCCGCGTGGGGCCCTCGCGGGGCCGGGGAGCTCGGAGAGCGCCGACTCGGAGAGCCCGCTCTCGAGCACGGGCAGGAACTCCTCGGCGTCGCTGAGGAGGAGCTGGAGATCGGCGTCCGGGGTGTCCGTGCTCATCGTCGCGGCGCCTCAGTGGTTGAAGCAGTCGGCCCGGCAGGTGTACTCGAGCGCGCACAGGGCGAGCTTGCGGCACTCGATCTCGAGCGGCTCCGGCTGGCAGTCGTCCTCGCCGATCCGGCCCTTGAGCACGCAGGTCCGCCACTTGCTCTTCTTGCAGGCCTTGAGGTCCTCGCAGCACTGGCCGCGCACGCACTTGCCGCAGGCGCCGTCGCTGGCGACCGGGGCGCACATGTCGACCTTCTTCGCGACGTCGGGCAGCGGCGGCGGCTCCACGGGCGGCGTGGCGGCGCCGGTGCTCGTGGCGGCGTCGGGCTCCCCGCCGGCGGTCGGGTCGGCGAGCGGCGCGTCCGGGGGGAACACGTCCCCGGTCGACGCGAGCGCCGGTTCGCCGGTGGACGTGTCGCCGGTCGAGGCGTCGGGCTCCGGCGTCGGCGGAAGTTCAGGCGGCGGGGGTTCGGGGGTTCGGGCGCCGCGGAGCCGCACGTTCTCGTCGCGGCAGGCGGCGAGGGCCTCGCGCTGGTCGCAGAGCTGGGCGCCGGCGACGGCCCCGACGGCGGCGCCGGTGCCCGCGCAGGCGCCGGCGATGGCGGCGACGACGGCGGTCTTGCCGCTGACGTAGGCGGCGATCACCAGCGGGAGGGACAGCAGCCACTGCTTGCCGGCGGGGCGGATCCTGATGTCGTTGCCGAGCAGGCGCCAGCGGCCGCGCAGCAGCTCGCGGAAGGCCCCGAGGTCGGCCTCCTTGACGCCGAGCACCAGGTGCAGGCCGTTCATCGGCATCTGCGCCATGCGGGCGAGGGCGTCGACGAATTGAGCGACCTCGGCGGGGACGCGCTTTTTGTCGAGGAGCTGCTCGAGTCGATAGAGGACGATCAGGATCGCCCGGTCGGAGCGGCGGTCGGCCCGGAGCAGCGCCGACTCGAGGGCGGCCAGCGGCTTCGCGTCGGGGTCGGCGGGTTCGATCTCCAGCTGGCGGTGGATCTCGTCGACGAGCTGGGCGACGCTCGGGCCCTTCTTCTTGTCCCAGCGCTCGACGACGACGGTGCGGACGTCGTACTTCTCGCGCAGGCGCGGGAGGACCTCGGTGTTGATGAAGGCGTCGAATCGGCTCGCCGACGGGGCGTAGACCGTCGAGCAGCGGTAGGCCGTCAGCTGGCCGACGAGGATCGTCGCCAGGGCGGCGGGCTCGTTGCGGCGGAGGGCGTGGCGGTCGATCGGTGCGGCGGGGGTGTTCATCGCTGGACCTCCTCGATGACGGTGGCGAGGTCGGGGAGGGCCATCGCCACGGCGCGGACGGTGCCCTGGCCGAACAGGCCGCCGGCGCCGCGGTCCCAGATGTCCTTCTCGTCGTCCTCGGGGGCGACGACGGCGACGCTCACCCGCGAGGGCGGGCGCTGGTCGAGCAGCCAGCGCAGGAGCATGCGGTGGCGCCACTGCAGCACGGAGACGCCGGCGCAGAGCATCGGGTGGGCGCGCAGCCAGCTGACGAATTGACACTCCCAGTCGGTCGGGAACAGGTCGCGCAGGTCGAGCAGGCCCTGGATGTGGTCGTCCTCGGTCAGCTGCGGGGCGGTCAGCACCGGCTGGGCCTCGGGCGAGTAGCCGCCGTAGACGCGGAGGATCATGAAGTCGCGGCCGAGGTCGATGTCGGGCGGCGGGCTGTCCTCCTCCTCCCACTCGGTCTTGCCGGCGTGTCGGACGAGGAGCAGGCGCTGCTCGCCGCCGCCGGGGGCGGGCGGCTGGATGACGTAGATCGTCGACTTCGGGTGGCGCTGGGCGAGCGCGTACTCGAGGAAGGGCAGCCACAGCAGGGTCGTGTGCGCGCCCGGCCGCAGCGCGCCCGCGAGGGTGGTGATGAAGGGCGGGACCGGCAGCTCGACGCTCGAGCCGACGGTCTTCTGGAACAGGCGGTTGAGCTTGCCCTTGCCGTGGCGGAGGGAGAAGCGCTGGGCCAGGGCGCTGAGGCCGAGGCGCTCGACGTCGCGTTCGCCGGCCTTGCCGAGCTCGGCGGCGAGGTCTCCGGTCAGCTCGGCGAGGCCGGGGATCGCCTTGCCGCCGTCGCCGAGGACGAGCGAGAAGGGGGCGCGCAGGAGGGCGGCGAGGGCCGGGTCGACGTCGCCGCGCGGGGCCCCCGAGGCGGCGGCGACCGGGGCGACGAGGCGGCGCTTCTTGAAGTCGAGGATCCGCGAGTCGGGGCCGCGGAGGTAGAGAACGGGCGAGAACATCTCGGCGCCGCGCTCGATGAAGGTGCGACGGGTCGCCTGGATGCTGGCCGCGACGTCGCCCATGCCGTCGCGCGTGCCGGTCAGGGTGCGGTAGAAGCTGGTGGAGATGTCGCGGGCGACCTCGGCCTTGACCGGCCAGAGGTGGGCGAGGACGGCGTCGGCGCCGTCGCGGGCGAGGATCTCGGCGGCGCTGGAGAAGGCGCCGGGGCGGGCGCCGCTGCACGCCTCGAGGACGATGAGGCGCAGCTCGGCGCCGAGGTTGGTGCGCAGCTCCTGGGCCAGGGTCTCGGCGAGCAGGAAGGGCGTCTCGCCGCTGTGGTCCTCGACGAGGTAGAGGCAGGGGTTGTTTTTCTCGTCGGTGCCGCCGTGGCCGATCCAGTGGATGATGTGCGGCTGGTCGCTGCGGCGCAGGCGCTCGAACAGGCGCGGGCCGGAGGCCTGGTCGCCGACGATCGGGTCGAGCCACTCGAGCGCGCCCTCGGCGATCGGCTCGTGCAGGGCGCCCTTGAGGGCGGCGAGCTTGTCCTCCTCGCCGAGCGGGGAGATCGCCAGCAGGCGGACGGCGCGGCGGATCTCGCGGTTCTCGTGCGGCTCGGTCGAGTTGACGCCGCGCGTGACCAGGAGGTCGGGCAGGCAGCCGACGAAGTCGCGGGCGCTCTCGGGGCGGCACATGACCTCCCACGGGAAGCGCTGCAACTCGGGGTCGCGGATCATCAGGCGCAGCAGCAGCTTGCGGTCCTGGGCGCGCGCGGCCTCGCCGAGGCGGACGACGAGGTCGCGCAGCTGGTCGCGGAAGAGGGCCGTGTAGAGCTCGCGGGTGCCGGCGACGACGTGGTCGGGCAGGGCCTGGCCGGCGGACACGGCCCGCCGCACGCCGCTGCCGATGCCCGTCAGGCGGCCGAGGTTGGCCGGGGCGAGGTCAAAGGGTGCGACCCGCTCGCCGCGGGAGCCCCGCGCCGACGCGCGCAGCGCCTGATCGTCGCGTTCGATCTCGATCTCGATCCAGGACATGCCGCTTTGGTCCTCTCAGGGTTTGGCGTCGATGGCCTCGAGCGCGAGCGGCTCGCCCCGGGCGTCGACGAGGCAGAACTCGATCCGGCGGTTGGCCACCCGGCCGGCCTCGGTGGTGTTGTCGGCGTCCGGCTGCTCGCCGCCGTAGCCGGCGGCGCGCAGGCGCTCCTCGGCGACGCCGAACTCGATCAGGACGCGGCGCACCGATTCGGCGCGCCGCTGTGAGAGCCGCTTGTTGGCGTCGGGGTCGCCGTCGCTGTCGGTGTGGCCCTGGATCTCGAGCCTGAGCTCGGGGTACTCGGCGAGGATCTTCGCGGTCTGCTCGAGGATCGGCCGCGAGGTGTCGGCCAGGCGGGCGCTGAGGAAGCCGAACTGGATCCCGCGAATGGTGCCGAGGATCTTGAGGACGTCGAGCGGGAGCTGGTCCGGGCAGCCGTCGTCGTCCTCGAAGCCGTTGACGGTCTCGGGCTGCTTCGGGCAGCGGTCGGCGAGGTCGTCGGGGCCGTCGCCGTCGCTGTCGGGGGCCTTGCAGCCGCCGTACTCCTTGACGCCGGCCTCGTCGGGGCAAGCGTCGACGAGCCCCGCGGGGAGCTTGTGCTGACCGGGGTCGTAGTGGCCGTCGCCGTCGCGGTCGACGAGCGCCGGGCAGCCGTCGCGCTCGCGTAGGCCGGTCTGGTCGGGGCAACGGTCGTCCTGGTCGCGGAGGTCGTCGTCGTCGCGGTCGGGGCAGCCGCGCAGGGCTCGCTTGCCGCGCTCGCGGGGGCAGGCGTCCTCGACCTTCGCGCGCTGGCCGGGGTCGGGGACGCCGTCGTGGTCGGTGTCGAGGTAGGGGCGGTTGAGGTTGATGGTGAGGCTGGCCATGACCTCGGGGTGGACCGTGCGGGAGGCCGCGGCGGTGTGGGCGAAGCCGAGGTGGGCGCGGGCGTCGATGCGGGCCCCGACCCAGCGCGAGGCGAAGATCTTGAGGCCGCCGCCGAAGTGCAGCGAGAGGTCGACGTCGCGGCCGAGGGCCCCGCCGGCGCCGAGCACCCCGGCGCCGGCGAGCGCGAAGGGGGCGACGCTGTACAGCGGCAATTGAGCGACGATCTGACCGCGGGCGCCGAACAGCCGCGCGGGGTCGCCGGCGTCGGTGCGCGTCGGGGCGAGGCCGGCCTCGGCCTCGACGCCGAGGGCCCGCAGCGGATAGAACCCGGCGCGCAGGGCGAGGCTGGCCGCCGGTCGATAGGGGCGCCAGGTGCGGGTATGATCATAGAGTTCGTGGTCGGCGCCGGGGATCAATGCACCGACGGCGAGGCCGAGCTCGATGACGTTGCGCTGCGGGCGGTGGCGGGAGATCCACGGGAGCGCGGGTGCGGGCGCGGGCGACGTCGGCGCGGCGGCAGGAGGTGTCGCGGGCGTGGGCGCGGGGGCGGCGTGCGTCATGGAGCTCGCGGCGATGGCCCCGGCGATGGCGAGCCGGGGGACGATCCAGCGGGCGGTGGCGAATGTGACGCTTCCTTTCATGAGAGATCCCGTCCTGTCCGCGAACCGGCGCGACGCCGGGGCCGTGGGGCGAAGAAGTCGCCTCCGCGTGGGTGAGCGACCGACGCGACGGCCCCGACATCGTTGCCCCCTCGATCCGACGCGAGGCCCGAGGTCCTGTGACCTCGCCCCGTTTGTGCGCGTCGCTGCCCTGGCCGGGCGCGTTCGCGCGCGCCGACAAGTTACCTGCGCTCGCGCCCGTATCCGCGATGCGTTCACGGTTCCTCGCGGCCCGCGTGGATCCCCATAGAGTGCCTCGAATTGGACGCGTCCTCGCCGGCATCGTCCTCCTGCGCCTCGCGCTGCTCGGCGACGACGTGGCGCCGCTGCGGGCGCGGTCGTACGTCGATCCCGTCGACGAGCCGGTCGCCGCGACTGCGGTCCATTTTCTCGTCAGCAACGAGACCCGCCACGACGTCTTCGCCGCCGCGATCACGGGCCGCGGGGGCGCCTACCTCGGGGTCGGTGCCGACCAAAATTACACGATGATCGCCGTCAGCCGGGCCGAGCGGGCCTTCCTCCTCGATCACGACCGCAAGATCGGCGCGCTGCACCGCGAGCTCGGGCGCCGGATCGTCGCCGCCGCCGGCCCTGCGCTCCTCCTGCGCGGCCTGGTGGATCCCGCCGAGCCTCCGCCGGCCGCGCTCGCGGACGCCTGGCCCGCGGTCGCGCGTCACCTGCAGCGGGTCGCCGCGCGCCGGCGGGACGGTCGTCCGACCACCTGGCTCGGCGACCCTGTTCTCTATGCCACGATCCGCGATCGCTGGCGGCGCGGCGCCGTCCACGTCGTCACCGGCGATCTCACGGGTGACACCGCGATGGCCTCGATCGCCGCGGCCGCCATCTCGCGCGGCCTGCGATTCTCCGTCGTCTATCTCAGCAACGTCGAGGAGACCCTGAGCGCGCCGCACCGCCTCGTCCGCAATCTGCTCGAGCTCCCGCGGACGGACGACGCGATCGTGCTGCGCACCGTCTCCCGGGGTCCGGCGCCCGCCGAGGACGCCCTGTGGAGCTATCAATCCGGCCCCCTCGACGGGTGGTACCCGTGAAACCGATCGAGCGACGAGTTTACCGCTGGGCGTCCAGCCTGGCGCCGGCGGCGACGGCCTCGTCGATCAGCCGCAGCGTCACCGCTCGGTCGTCGGCTCCGTGTCGTCGTCGTCGGCCCCCCAGATCGCGTGGGCTTTCCTAAGAAACTCCCTCCGCGCCCGCCGCTGGGACGAGGTCGAAGCCAAAGCCCTTGGCCCTCCGGCGGACGTCCTCGTCCTCGGGGGGCTCGGGGGACATCACGGGTGACGGGGACGGTTCGAGTTCGCTGGGGAGTTCGACCGGGAGTTCGACCGGGAGTTCGACCGGGAGTTCGACGGGGGGTGGGTTCGAGGAGGGGTCGACCGGGACTGGGGGGTCGGGCGAGGAGTCGTCGTCGGGCGGGGATGGCGGTGGGGGCGAGGTGTGTGACCCGTCGCTGCTTATGGCCATGACGCCGGAGTGTGTCGTCGGCGAGGAGATCCTGTTCTGGGGATGGTACGCCGAGGGCACGTGGATCGACGACAACGGTGTGGTGCATGGCGCGGGCGGTGATGCAGGACATGCGGCGCAGCGTGAAGCAGCAGCACGGCCTGGCGTCGGTCGCGTCCTTGCACGCGGGCATGGTCACGGTCGTGCAGCGCTTCCGCAGCGACCTCGCGCTGGCGCAGGTCCACGAGGTCATCCGCGCCGACGACGACGACGACGACCCCGCGCTGGCCGCCTGCCTGCAGCTCTCGCTCGCCGGCCCGGCTCGCAGTCCGCAGCGCCGCCGCCGATGACCGGTAAGTTTCAGGATAGTTGTCGCCTCGTAATTCAGGCGCGCTTCGCCTTGGATTTCGAGGATCCGTTGTCGTATTCCGGGTTGAGGCAGACGACGCGGATGGGGTCCCAGTTGCGGGTGTTTCCAGACCAGCGCTCGGGGTGGCGCTTGCGGGCGGCCTCGTAGACGCGACTACGGGCGGCGAGGATTTTGTTGGCCAGGACTGTTCACCTTTCGCACCGCATCCGCCTGGAACTCGGCCGAGTGGCGCCTGCGGATCTTCGCCGTCACGCCGGCTCTCCCACCGGGATCCGCACGCAGGTCGCCCCGGGGTAGCTCTCGACGTCGACCTTGAATTTGATCCCCCGGGGGATGATCACGAGCACCGCCGTCGCCGGCTTCGCCGGACTCGCCGGCGTCGGCTCGATCGCCTCGTCGAAGGTCACCTCGAAGTCGCTGCCGTTGGCGTCCGACTGGTTCGTACTGGGAAAATTCATCGCTGTTGGTTCTTGTCTCGCCCCTCCTGTGGTTTATCGGTCAAGGCGACAACTTTCCTGAGACTGGGGGTGGGCGAGGTCGAGCACGGACTCGTTCACCCCGTCCATGGGCGCGAACTCTGGGCGCCCGCCCCGCTTGCACGCCCTGACCGGCGATCCGGCCGACCGCTGGATGCATGCCGTGAAACAGTCGTTCGCGGAGATCGCGGATCGACACCGTGGGCGCCCGCCCGCCGCCCGCCCAATCGCCCACAATCATCGATGAACGATTCACCGCCTCAACGTGCACCGCGCCGCTCGGGTCGACATCGTGGGCGCCCGCCCGCCGCCCGCCCAATCACCCACAATAATCGGCGAACGATTCAGAGTTGACATCCCCTCGCATGGTCGTTCAATCTGCGTCGCATCGATGGGTCCTCGCCGGGGCGCACGGGAACTGTCTCTGCGCGTCTTCGAGTAGAACCACACCGATCGCCCTGGAGTAACCTCATGCGCTCGATCTCTGCCGTCACACTCATTCTCGCCCTCGGCGAACACGTCGCGCAGGGTGTGGCCGCGGATGTACTCCATCGCCAGGAACACCTGACCGCCAGCGGCCCCGACCTCGTAGATCGGCACGACGTTGGGATGCGACAGTCTGGCGAGAGC
>Ga0075163_10003276_pt1 | contig 21755 bp, 16 predicted proteins | sample JI1023141ADNA_FD_71478 | JGI IMG/M metagenome (GOLD analysis project Ga0075163, IMG submission 71478) | Wastewater effluent complex algal communities from Wisconsin, to seasonally profile nutrient transformation and Carbon sequestration -... | ecosystem: Engineered > WWTP > Effluent > Algae... | reverse complement strand
AAAAGCCTGGAGAGCTACTACCAGGAGACCGGCCGCGGCGGACGCGACGGTGGCGAAGGCAAGTGCGTAGCTTTCTACAGCTACAAGGACATCGAGAAGCTGGAGAAGTTCCTCCAGGGCAAACCCGTTGCGGAACAGGAGATCGGCAAGCAACTGTTGCAGGACACCGTCGGTTATGCGGAGACGAGCATGTGCCGCAGGAAATACCTGCTACACTACTTCGGCGAAGAAATGCCCGGTGACGTCTGCGGATCGTGCGACAACTGCACACATCCGCAGGAGACCTTCGAAGCGAAGGATGATGTCGCACTGCTCTTGGACGCCGTGATCGAGAGCAAGGAACGGCACCGCGCGAAGTACATCTGCGACCTGCTCACCGGCAGCGAGACCTCGGAGATCAAGACCTACAAGGGCGATAACCTTGATATCTACGGAAAGGGTTCCGACAAAGAAGGACAGCATTGGATGGCCGTTCTGCGACAAGCCCTGGTGCAAGGCTTCCTGCACAAGGACATTGAGAGCTACGGCAACCTGAGCCTGACCGATCAAGGCAAGAAGTTCCGCAAGAAGCCCTGGTCGCTCACCTATGTGAAGGAGCGCGACTACACGGATGGTGATCCGGACGATGAAGAAGGTGCTGGCGGTCGCGGTGCGGCGGATGAGCGCTTGATGAAAATGTTGAAGGACCTGCGCAAGCAGGTGGCCAACAAGCACAAGCTGCCGCCGTACGTCATCTTCCAGGATCCTTCGTTGGAGGAGATGACCATGCGCTATCCCGTAACGATGGACGACCTGACCCAGGTGACCGGTGTCGGTCCGGGGAAGGCCCAGAAATATGGAAAGCCCTTCGTGGAACTCATCGCTGCTTACGTGGAAGAGCATGACATCCAGCGCGAGGACGAGGTGACCGTGCGCTCCGTGGTGAACAAGAGCGGCAACAAGGTCCACATCATCCAGAACATCGATAAGCGCTTACCGCTGGACGCGATCGCCCGTGGCAAAGGCCTCACCATGACCGACCTGCTCACCGAGTTGGAAAGCATCGTCACGAGCGGCACGAAGCTGGACATCAACTACTACATCAACGATATCCTCGAAGGCGATTCCCAGGAGGAGATCATGGACTACTTCCGCAGCAGCGAGACCGACGATATCGAGACCGCGGTGAACGAATTGGATGGCTCGTTCAGCGAGGAGGAGATGCGGTTGGTACGGCTGAAATTCATGAGCGAAGTGGCGAACTAGAATGCAGGAGGCGGGGGCAGGAGCAGGACGCGACATTGTCCCTGCTCCTGCCCCTGCTCCTTTTCGGATCGAACGACCCCAAGTCAACTCCATCGACAAATGGGCCCCAACGAACTAGGTCTGGTCGCGAAGCATGTGATGAAGCTGCTCGTGGAGCGGCGCTTCGATCAACTGGAGGAAGCCACCAATGGCAAGCAACTGAGTGCAGATGATCTTGAAGGAGCGGTGGACGACATCGGCACTCCGTTGGTGATGCCGCCGGAGCCCGCTTGGAAGGATCTACGCGTGACCGCAGTGCGCAACTGGCCCGGTGCGTTCAACGTTCAGTTGAACTTGTGGACCTCCCGTGGCCGAACGCCACACACCGTGGAACTGACCATCCACGAGAACAACGGCAAGCCGGTGATCGAGGTGGACGACATCATAATCGCTTGAAGAGCGTAAGGTTCCTTAGCAATCCAATTCGCTGTTATCCCCCCGCGCCAACATCAATCCCTGCCTATGACACGGGCATTCTCGACGCTGGCGTGGCAGTCAACCCCAACAGCCCTGCATAACCTGTTTGCCGTTCACAGACCAAGAAAGGATCGCACACTCCTCAGACTCCATGCACTCGATAGTGAAATCGATCTTATCCACGGAGCTCGGATCCCTTACGCCCATGTAGGTAGTAAAGAAGAAACGACCTCGTTCGCGTTTATTGAACTTCAACTCGACGAGTCCTGCGTTCAACAACGTCTCCTCACTCCAATAAGAACTGAATTTGTCCTTGGAGACTGTAATATCGAAGATGCTCCCTTCGGCATTGGCAAGGGTGATCTTGAAGGCCAGATCAAGAGAGTCCGGCCTCAAGCTCGCACAAAGAACTATCAGTTGGTAAGCAACGCCGTCTATCTCGACGACATGCACGGAAATAGCGGCATAGTGAAGGCTCGAATACAAGCTCGGGTTCGCCGATGAGTCTGCCAGGTCGTTGGGACCAACCTCTGCTCCGGGCGATCGGGTCGATCTCTGCTCACGTGTATTAGGTTCTGTTCCGCAACCGAAAAGAAGGATGCAAGAGAGAACCCCAGTAATCGATCGGATCTGGATCATTGGAGTTCGGCGAGCGCCCCCCACGCCATCATCCCAGCTCCTATCGCCAGCGCATCCTCATCGATATCGAACTCGGCGCGGTGCAATCCCGAGGTAGTTCCCGGCTTCGCTGGATTCCCTGTTCCAACGCGGAAGAAACAGCCCGGCATCACGTGCGTGTAGTAGGCGAAATCCTCGGCGCCCATGCGGATGTCCATGTCCACGATGTTCTCTTCGCCGATGAATTCGACAGCAGCGGCGCGAATTCGTGCAGTGAGCTCGGGATCGTTCTTCACCACGGGTGATCCTTTCACGATGGTGAAGTCCACATCGCCACCGAGACCATTGCAAATGCCTTTCGCGAGGTCAGGTAGCATCTTGTGAAGCTCTGTGCGCCATGCTTCGTCGAAGGTGCGAAGGGTGCCTTCGATCGTGACCTCATCGGGAATGATGTTCGTCGCACCATTGGCAATGACCTTGCCGAGCGAAAGCACCATCGGTCTGCCCGGCTTGTTGTTACGACTGACGACCTGCTGCAAAGCGAGGATCAATTGTGCAGCGATCACCACGGGATCCACGCACAGATGCGGCGAACCGGCGTGGCCACCGCGCCCTTTCACGGTGATGTACAACTCATCGGCAGCCGCCATGAAGGCGCCTGAGCGGAAACCCAGTTTGCCGATGGGCAATTCGGGCGTAACGTGCTGACCGAGGATACCCGAGGGCTTGGGGTTGTTCAACACATCTTCCTTCACGAGCAACGATGCGCCGCCGGGTTCTTTTTCCTCACCGGGTTGGAACACCAACACCACCGTACCGGACCACTCGGCCCGCATCCGATGAAGTGCGATGCCTGCACCCAACACCATGCTCGTATGTGCATCGTGCCCGCAGGCGTGCATCACACCGGGGTTCAGCGAGCAGTAGGCGTCCTTTCCCACTTCAATGATCGGTAAGGCATCGAGGTCGGCGCGCAAGGCAATGCACTTTGATGGACCAGGCTTTGTTCCCTTCACCAACGCGACGGCACCGGTACCACGCGAGTCAGGTGTGAGCTTGCCGACACCGCCCCGCACTTCAATACCCTCGGCCTTCAACCGTTCGATGACGTACGCTACGGTGTTGTGTTCATGGAAGGACAGCTCCGGATGGCGGTGCAAATGCCGACGCCAGGAGACCATGTCACCATGGAGCGCCGCGATGGTCTGCTTCAGGAGTTCGATCATACCGTTGCGGAATATGTAGTGGTCCTATTTCGCCTCCGGCTCATCGTACCGCATATATTCTCGCACACGCATGGTTCACTTACCGAATATGAGCTTGATGGCGATCAGGAGCGTGATGCCGCCGAAGACCTTGCGCACGGTATCCATGGGCAGCGACAGTGACCACTTGCTACCGAAGTAGGAACCAAGGACGAAAGCGATCGCGATCACAGCGACCACTTTGGGGTCGATGACACCGGCCTTGTAATAGTTGCGCACGGCGAGAAAGACCACGGGCAACATCAGGACCGCCAAGCTCGTGCCCTGGGCCTGGTGTTGTGAATAGCCGAGCAGCCAGACCAACGCAGGTACCATGATGATGCCCCCACCGATACCGACGAAGCCGCTGAGCACCCCGGCACAGATCCCGACGAGGAGCAGGATAAGTACGGTATTGGTATCCATGGTCATCACATATCGAGGCTGAGCGAGAAATGGAAAACGCGCGGCATGATAATGCCATCATCAACACCCCACGCCCAGTCCGCGCGGACGAAGTAACCCAACAGCCGCGTCCGCAATCCGAAGCCATAGGCCGCCACGATGGGTTCACGTTTGCTCGACAAGGTGATCGTGAGCGGATTGCGTTCGATCACCACGCGGTTGAACGTGTTGTCCTCGGAATACGGGTTGCTGCCCGTCCATGCAGCGCCAACGTCCCCGAAGCCCACGATCTGGAAATTGTGGATGAAGTCCGACCGGATCGGGCGGTTGACCAGGTACCGGAAGATCGGCAAGCGTATCTCCGTGTTGAACACACCGAAACTGGAACCGTTGCGAGCGTTGTAGAAGAAGCCGCGCATGGGCACCGCCATGGATTGGTAGAAGTAGTTCTGTGAGAAGTCGATGGGGATGGAGTTGTCCACTTTGGCAAAGAGCCAGTTGTCGACGCCACCCAGGAAGTACGCGACCTTCCGACTGCCCAGCGAGGTGCTGCCCGCAAGACGTGTGACCCAGATCATTTCCCGATGGATGCGGAGCGAGTGGCGGAGGTCCATGCCCACCACTTGCATGTCGCTCTTGCTCTTCGTCTGCTGGTAGTATTCCGCGAAGAACTTCAGCTTCCAGCCGGTCCACAGATTGAGGCCTCGTGGCATCGAGCTATCATACACGTACTCCAACTTCGCACCGGCCATATGGTCGAACTCGTTCGGCTGGCGCAGGCTCAACGGATCGATGCTTTGCAGCACGTAACGATCGGCACGGTAGACCACCGAAGCACGCACGCTCGCGAGTTCGCTGAACGGCCAGCTGATCTGGTAACGCGCGTTGTGCGTATGCACTTTCACCACACCGAAGTCGGTAAGCGATTGGTAGGCCTGTCGCTGGAAGGAGAAGCGTTTGTCCAGTCGTCGCTTCAAGTTCTCGTAGCTCAGGAGATAGTCGTTGTTGTTCAGGTCCAACGCAAGGCGGAAGCCGCCCACGATCTTGTGGTCCTCGAACAGATCGCTCACCCCCATGCGCGTGAGTCCGCTGAGTCCTGGGTTCAACGAATTGGGTCCTGAGAAAGGCTGGTAGAACTGGTTGGAGAAACTGTTGTCCACCTGCGTGACCACACCATCAATGGCGAAATTGAGGTTGTAGTTCCGTTGATCCGGGAAGGTGAACGGCTTTACTACAGCGGTATCAGCAGCAGTGGCGGTCGTGGTGGTCGCAGGCAGGCCGCCGGGCGGTGTCGGCTTTTCCGGTTGCGCCGTTCCACCCACTTCATCCAGGAACACGTAGTTCCGGACATCGATGGCATTGTTGCCTTGGGGTCTTGGGAACTGTGGGTCCACTTTCACCACGGGGCTCATATCATTGGAGAGCGATGTTGGATTTGACGCATCGCGTTCCTGCGGACCTCCACCTTCACCGCCACCACCTGTTGCTGTCCGGTCCTCGACCGTGCGGCCCGCGTAGAATCGGTATCGACCATCGGCGAATTGCAGTTGCGTATACCGGCCGTACTTGGGGTTCAGGTCCTGCTCGAGTATCGATCGACGGAGGTCGGTCTTCCGCTCTTCAACAGTGAAGTAGCGATAGTGCATGGTCGTATCGATGTGGCTGATGGTACTATCGTAACGCACCAGGAAGCGGTTGCGGATCCCATCGGCCTCGCTCAGGATCACGTAATTGGCACTATCATACTGCGCGGGTTGCACTTCATTGACACCCGGCGTGTTCGTGAGCCGCGTCAGCAAAGGCGAACGGTTCTCCACATCGAACAGGAAAATGTCCTTGCTGCCGTTCACCAGGGCGACATCAGTGATGGTCCGTAACGTATCGTCCGGCCGGTCGCTGCTGAAGATGATCCTGCGACCGTCATCCACGAAACGTGGTTCCAGGTCGTCGTACTGATCGTTCGTGAGCTGGTCCTGCCGATTGCCGATGACATAATAGAGATAGAGGTCGGTGCGTCCTTCGCGCACGGCGCTGAAGACCATGTTGCGACCATCCTCGCTGTAGGCCATGCTGAGGATCTTCTTCAGTTGGATCACCGGCTTCTCACTGGTCTTATGATCATCCAGCGTGTAGGTCCGCAGGAAAAGTTCGCCGCGCTTCTCCACGGCATAGGTCAGCGCCTGGCTCGTGGGGTGCCATGCGAGGATGGGGAAACTCCGGTCCACGATACGGTCCAGCTTCTTCTCCCCCTTCACGATCCGGCGCAACTTTTTGGTGGCGATCTCATACACCCAAACCTTGTACTGCCCCAGCTCGTTGCTCACCCAGGCGAGGTAGCGCCCGTTCGGACTTTGCTTGAACTCGCTGTAGGTCCGCGTCTTCTTGGTCTTGATCGGCAGAGGCTCCAATGCGATGTCCTTCCGGAACCGGTCCTCCTCGGCATAACGGCCCTTGTAGTACGCAAGGCATTCCTGCGTAAGGGTCTTGAGCGAGACTCCGAGCACAAAAAGGAACCCGCTCTCCGGGTTACGGCTCACGCGGGTCATGTAGAGGATGTTGGGGATCACACCAGGACCGTACACATCGGCCACGTACTTCCAGATCATGTGGCCTGCGTACTTGGCCTCCTCGTTGTTCAACCGGTTGAACTTGTCGAACCGACCGCTCATGACACCATCACGGATCCGGTTGTTGAGCGTGGCATCCCATGGCTGCGAGTGGTAGGACATGATGCCATCCGTATACCACGGCGGCAGGCTCATGAAGGTGGAGCTCTTCAGCATATCTCGCCAGTTCCCGCCGAACATCATCTGATCGATGATCACATGCGCGATCCCAGACCGGATCTGGCGATCCAACAGCGCGTGATCGCCTTCGTAGTACACGAAGATCTTGGTGCCGACGATCCGGGTAAGTCCGCCGATATTCTGTTGCCCATCAACTCCAGCGATACCGATGTTGCTCTGCCGGAAGTCGGTGAGCGAGTTGTAGACGATGAACTGTAAGCGTTCATCAATGGCGAAATCGAACTGCTTCTCCAGATCCTTCAGGTGTACCTCAGCGGCTTGCGCCGTGTACTTGGCCAGGTCGCGCCCTTCCTTGTAGAAGAACACCTCCATGTCCTTGAACCGGTATTGCTGCCAGAGGAATTCCTGGTATTGGACGCGGTTCTTCCCGTAATCCTGTCGCGACCCGGAATAGAACTGCGCATTCCCCGATCCGCTGAACGCAAGTGCCAGAAGCAGGCCTGTCAGGCGCAGAAGGAAAGGAAGAGAGGGAACGGACACTCGTTGAAGATAGCTACTTTTCGCACCCCGGAACCGACTGCGACGGTACGAATTTCGGGCTTTTCCGGTCATGCTGCGCGTTGCCAAGTTTACCTTCAACCCCTTCCAGGAGAACACCTATGTGGTGCATGATGGAAAGGACGCCATCGTGATCGATCCCGGCTGTTGGAACGGTCAGGAGGAGCACGAGTTGGAGCTCTATCTGAAGGACAACGAGCTTACCCCGGTCCGTCTTGTGCTCACCCACGCACACATCGACCATATCCTCGGCTGTGCTTGGATGCACAAGCGTTTCGGACTACTTCCGGAGATGCACCGGGCCGACCTTCCCACGATGAAAGGCAGCGAGCGTGCCGCGGACATGTACGGCATCTCGTATACGGTTTCCCCGACGCCGGAGAAGTTCATCGCGGAAGGCGATACCATACAACTGGGCAGCGATCACTTAAACGTGCTTTTCGTGCCCGGACATGCACCGGGCCATATTGCCTTCTACTGCGAGGAGCAGAAATTCGTGATCTCCGGCGACGTCCTGTTCATGAACAGCATCGGCCGTACGGACCTGCCCGGTGGTGATCTGGACACCCTGCTCCAGAGCATCCGGGAGCAGTTGTTCCCGCTCGGTGATGCCGTGATGGTGTACTGCGGTCATGGGCCCGAGACAACGATCGGAAAGGAGAAACGATCCAACCCTTACCTGCGGGTGAAGCCCGCATAAGGCCGGTCACTTCGGCGAGTAGCCGTCCTGCTTGTAGGTCTTCTCGATGCCGTTGTGCTTGATCGGCGGTGGGCATTCGAAGCCCTGCCGGGCACGCAGGAACATGAACCGGACGCTGAAGAGAAGCGGTCTGTAGTCGCTGCTGAACCACTGGAGCGCGCCAAAACGCACGTCATCCGAAGGAACGATGCTGAAGATCGGGGTTTCAACCGCTGGGATTATGAGGAGGTTCCCAGTAACCTTGAAACCATAACCCAGTTTGAAATGGACCTGCCCCCAGATATCAGCGCTTGTGCCCGTTCCATTCGCAACAGAATACGCTGGAGTGTGCGGAAGTATCGCATTGTTCCGAACTTGACCTTCTGCGGAATACGTAAGATCGCCCGATCGGAAAAGGTCGGCGTTCATCCCAAGAGTTAGCTGTACGAACTGGTAGCGGAATGTAGGAATGAATTTGTTGGCATTAAAATGAAGTGTAAGTCTTGACTCCGAGAAGTCACCTTCACCGAAAACGCCCATCGCGGTGTCTGCTACAGAGTAGACCCCATCGAAAGACTCCGCGCCCCGCAGATTCTTGTATGCGATGCCCATGTCAAGATAGTCCACGATGACCGGATCGCGGGTGTACCACGCAAGACCGGCTTCCAAGTAAAGACCGATTTTCCCGCTTGGGTCGTAGGTCGCAACGTATGAGGTATCCGCGTTCCGGAAGACCTCTTCTTCCGCATCCTTGAAGCGGACAAGGGTGTAGGTGACCCCAGGAGCAAAGTAGAACCCGATACGCCGCGCCTGTCCTTCCAGCGGGATGATGTCCGGTCGTTTGCGCTGCATCAAGCGTTGGGACCAGCCCGGCAAGGCGGTGGCCAGCAACAGGAGCAATAGCAGCACACGGATCATGGCTCGAAAGTCGGGCAGGGTACAGAGGTTGAACGCACACTTCCGGGCGAAAGTGTCAACGGAGGCGTGTGCGTTGCACAGGGCTGGGCGTACTTTTCCGCACTGCCATGCGCAACCGCCTGACGAATATTCTGAAGAACAGCTTCCTCGGCCGCGCTGTTGCGCAGGACCGGCGCTTGGGCATGTTCTTCAGCGCCTTCGTCTGTATCCAAGTGTTGGCGCAACTGTTAACGGCGGACGTTACGCCGTTCTTCCTCTACGGCATGTATTCAGACGTGCTGCACCCCGAACCGACCTACGTGCGGGTGGCCTGCCATGTGGATGGGAAACCGTTGGTGCAGGAGGATATGCCACGCTACGCCGGTGAATTGTTCTTCAGCACGCTTTATCGTTTCGAGCAACTGGAGGCGAACGGGAACGAGGATCTCTTCAAACCCTTTCTCGACAAGCGCTTCGGTTGGTTGTCAGAAAGTACTAGGGCCTTACTAGCAGCGCGTATGTCCTACCAACCGGAACAACGACCAGCACTGGAAAGCTGGGTCCATCGCTACTTGGAACGTGCACTTGGGAAGTCGATCGATACGGTACGGATCGACCGCGAGATCTATCGCTATCAAGAGCAACGACCGGTCCTGCTCTCCAGTGCAAACCTGATGACCGTTTCCCGATGAACACGGTATTCAGCGGCGAACAACGGAAGATCCTTGTGCGGATCTACTTCGGCTGGATCCTGCTGGCCCTGCTATGGCGGTGGATGGATGTTTCCATGCTTTCGCAATTGGAAGCACCGGTGCTCGGGAACGTATATAAGGACCTCACCTTTTGGCTTTTCCAACTGCTCGGCATCCAGCAGGGTTTGACCGCCCACCATGGCATAGCACTGGCCTTCGACATCATCCTTACAGCAAGCGTTGTTCTCGCAGTTGTACGTCCGAACAGCGTGTGGTATCCGCAGATCTACTGCACGGCGATCCTCTTCTACTTCGTTACGCACACCACGTACGCGAACCATCACTACCGTCCGATCATCGGGCTTTTGTTCGCCGGCATTCCGTTCGCTTTCCGATCGCTCGATCGCTTCGATCGGTCGTTCCAAGCATTGCGGTACTACGTGCTGTTCCTCTACACCAGCGCCGGGCTGTACAAGGTGTTCCGCGGTTCCTGGTTGAACATGGACCAGATGACGAACATCATCGAGAACACACAACTGGAATTGCTTTTGACGCACGGCGATGGCTGGCACGCGCAGCTCTTCACCTGGTTGCTGATCAACGAATGGGCGGGCTGGGCCTTGTTCTTCGCATGTACGGTGATGGAGACGCTCTTCATCATCGGCTTTTTCACGCGGCGGTGGGATGTAGCGCTCTTCTGCACGGCGATCACACTGCACATCGGCTTCTACTTCACCATGGGCTTCTTCGCCTTCGAGCTCATCGTACTGGACCTGACGCTGTTGCCGTGGGGGCGGATACTGGCTTCCAATAGCACTCAAACCGGAGGTGTTGGGCCCGTTTCAAAAGGCCAAGCACACGCCTAGCCGCATCCACCCCTAAATACTCACGTATTCCACGACTTTTCCAGTCGCCAAGATCTTTATGGATAGGCGGTCTCGTCCTCCGTATCGCCATGTCCGCTCGATAGTGGCAAGGGTCGTATCCGAACGAAAGATCGTGTCATTGCGAACGTCCCAACCACCGCGTCCAAAAGAGATGATGTCACAATGAGGAAACGCAGCAGCCTGATCGTCGTTGAACTTCCAAGTGTGCTGAAGCACCTCCTCATCGGATAAACTACAGCCCGAAAGTGCCATAATTGCCAAGAGCACGATCGTGGCCCTCATCAAATCACCTAGTATTGGAAGTATATAATTCCATCACCCTCCTCTCCACCTCCCCACTCTCCCACTTCTCCTCCACACCCGGCATCGCGAGCACCTCTTCCATGATGCGATCGTGCCGGAGGCCTTCCTTCCACGCATCCTTGTACTCGATGTCGCTGAACTTCACTTGGCTGTAGAGCGGCAGCCACTTGTCCGGGTGCTTCGCTTGCAGGTGTCCTTCGATCTTCTTGCGCAACAGGAACTTCGGATCGGACACGAGATCACGCATCTCCACGAAGTTGCGCAGGGATAGATCCGCGATCGCATCGCCGTTCGGCTTGCGCGCTTTGGCGTAGGCATTGAGCACGGTCGCCCAGTTATCATCGCCGTGTTCATTGAGCAGGTCGTTCAGCACTTTGCAATCCTCGTAACCGGCGTTCATGCCTTCGCCATAGAAGGGCACGATCGCGTGGGCGGCATCACCGATCAGCGCCACCTTGCCATTGACCTGCCACGGGTTGCAGCGGATGATGACCAACGAGCTCTGCGGGTTACGGAGGTATTGCTCCACGAGATCGGGAACGATGGGCAACGCATCGGCGAAGTGTTCCTTGAAGAATGCTTGCACCTGCTCCGGAGTACGAACCGTGTCGAAGCCCGGCGCGTTCTCCGTGTGCGTATTCGGCATGAAGAGCGTGCCCGTGAAACCGCCATCCTGGTTGGCGAGGCCCATCATCATGAACCAGCGGCGTGGCCAGATGTGCAGGCATTGCGGATCCATCTTCGGAGTGCCATCGGCGTTCGCGGGGAAGGCGACCTCCTTGTAATCGTGCTCGATGTACTCCTGGCTATAGGTGAAGCGGCCCTGCATCATCTTCTGGCGCACGGCGCTGAAGGCGCCGTCGCTGCCGAAGACCACATCCGCCTTCACATCGATCGTTGCACCACCTTCCGGCTGGAAACGGCATGTCGCATGTTCGAGATCCACATCCAGACACTTGTGGTTGAAGAACAACTTGACGTTCGGCAGCTGCTCTGCTTCACTGAGCAAATGACGGTTCAATTCGCCGCGTGAAACGGAATAGATCGCGCGGTTGTCGATGCTGTACGGCACACGATTGAGTTTGCCATCGCGATCGTGCATCATGCGTGCATACACCGGCACGGTGATCTGCTTCACTGCTTCCTCCAGTCCTGCTGCGCGCAAGGCGGTCCATCCGCGATGGCTCACGACAAGGTTGATGCTTCGTCCCGCGTACACATCGGTCTTGCGTGGATCGCTGCGGCGCTCATAGACGTTCACCGAATGGCCGCGCTTCGCCAGGAACACGGCGAGCAAACTTCCGACCAGACCTCCGCCGACAATGGTGATGTTGCTCATGACAACGATGACTTCAGGATCTCAGAAAAACGAAGGACGTCCTCGAACGAATTGTACAAGGGCACTGGAGCCATTCGTAGCACATCTGGTTCACGCCAATCGCAGACGACACCTTGCTCCGTAAGCCGCTTGAAAATGCCGCGACCATCGCCGTTCACGAGAATGGAGAGTTGTGCCCCGTTCTGGGCGGGATCCTTCGGCGTGATGATGTTGAACATCTCACCACTGGCTTGGGAGATGCCTTCGATCAACCAACGCAGATAGCCGGTGAGTGCAATGCTCTTTGTGCGGAGACGCTCGATCCCTGCACGATCGAATTGTTCCAAGGCGACACGATGTACGGCCATGGCAAGGACAGGCGCGTTGCTCACCTGCCACGCTTCAGCCGTGGCCATGGGCTTGAAGGTGCGCTCCATCTTGAACCGCTCCTTCTTGTCATGGCCCCACCAACCTGCAAGGCGCGGCAACTCTTTGCCCAGATGGCGTTGATGAACGAATGTGCCAGCGACACCACCGGGGCCACTGTTCAAGTACTTGTAGCTGCACCAGCACGCGAAATCGGGACCGTCATCATGCAACTTCAAATGGAGATTACCGGCAGCATGGGCAAGATCGAAACCAACGAACGCTCCGGCCTTGTGCGCCGAGGATGTAATGGCTTTGATGTCGAACGCTTGACCGGTCAGGAAGTTCACACCACCGAAACAAACAAGGGCGAGTTCATCACCCAGTTCGGCGATCTTGGCGAGAATGTCCTCTTGCCGTAGCGTGTATTCTCCTTGACGTGGCTCCACCTCCACCAGGCACTTCTCCGGATCAAGGCCATGGAATTGGATCTGTGAGGCGAACGCATACGTGTCACTCGGAAACGGTCGCTTCTCCGAAAGGATCTTCACACGCTCTCCTTTCGGCTGATAGAAGGAGACGAGCAGAAAGTGCAGGTTGCTTGTCAACTGGTTCATCACCACCACCTCCTCGGGCAATGCACCGACCAAACGCGCGGTGCTGGCGGTGAGCTCTTCGTGGTAGCTATACCAAGGATGCTTCGCATTAAAATGGCCTTCCACGCCGAACGTGGACCAATCATCCAGCTCTTGTTGAAGTGCGGCGGCGGCGGCTTTCGGTTGCAAGCCGAGCGAATTCCCTGCGAAATAGATGACGGGCGTTCCGTCGTGCTGCGGGAAATGGAATTCGTCCCGAAAGGCCCGAAGCGGATCATTCGCATCCATGCTGCGGGCGAAATCCAAGGTGTTCTGGTACGTGCTCATTGCAGGTGTTCAAAAGTAGCGGGTCGTCCTCGCTCCTGTTCGTGCCACATCAGAAGCCCGCACCGATCCATGCGAGCAAGGGAACAAGGATGAGCATGCCATCAAGTAGTATGGTGAAGTACCACCACGGCCGCTTCACGTCGGCAAATGCAACGACCACCGCCGTGGCAACCATTCCGAAGAACGGAAGGAGAAGGCCCATGTCCCATCCCGGTGCCCGCCATCCGGGCTCGATGGGATGGTAGGAGATGACCAACGAGATGCTGAGGAATGTCAGCCAAGGGATGAGCAGCACCACGGCGGCGATCCTGGCACCGCGCGGACCGAGGAGTTGTGGAATAGTGCGCAATCCCGGCCGGTCGTAACGCAGATCACCGATGTCGAAAGCGATGGCCAAGGCAAGTAAATAGCAGAACTGCATCAGCCCGAACCAGATCTTGATCTCTTGTTGGTAGAGCCATGGCCGCTCACTGGAAAACCCGCAGGTAATGAAGGTCCACGCGAGAGCTACCAGAACGACCTTGAGGCCGGGCACTTCACGCAGGCCACGTGAACGGCCATTGGGCGACCGGAGCGGAACCAGGTAGAACGCGAGCGCAGCCACAGCAAACAAGCTCCAAGGACCGAAGACCAAATCCTCGTCACTGGCAAGGAACAGTGCAAGGATCCCTGCGACAGCGACCAACGCGATCACCGGCTTGCGGTGTAGACGCACCCAACGAATATGGTCCGATGGAATTGGATCAGGCTCCGAGGCGCGCACCAGACGCAGGTAACCGTATCCGGCAACGACCGCGAACGCTGTTGCAAGAAGGCCCTTGGCATCGATCGGGATACCGACCTCGTCCAGCCACCAGCGCTGTGCCACCGCACCCAAGGCAAGCCAGAAATGACCGTAGAACAGGATACGCAGGACCGGATGACGGATGGTCCACGCCATGCGACTACTCGTAGTCCAGGTTCGGGTTGATGATCAACTGCCGCACGGCGATCCCTACACCAACGCCGATGAACGCCGCGACCAAGGAGCGCACCACACGTTTGGATTTGCCCACTCGCGCATACCCCGTGGCGTAATACTCGTTGCCCTCCATCATCGGATCCGATATGGAACCTTTGGTGATATGCACGCGCGGCAGCGCCATGGCCCCGCTCATCACCGGTGGAATGAACAGGGCATTGGTCTCCAGGTTCAATCCGATCGTAAGACCCGCACCAACGGCGAAGGCACCGACCACCGGCCAGATGGGTTTGTAGCTCTTCCGTGCATCCTGTTCACCCTTGATGAACCAACGCATCTGCTCGATGTTCAGGTCATTGCCGAACACGGTGTCATAGAAGTACCAGATGCGTTCATGCCCCAGGCTATCGGTCACGGAGAAAACGTCCTCCGTGGGTTCGGCCCGTTCGATCTGCCGCCCGTTCTTGCGCGTCTCGAGGTAACGGACCTCCAATGTGCTTTGACCCAACACCTTGGCCTGGATCAATTCGCCGTTCATCAGCAGGATCTTGTCCTGTGCGGCAACAGGGCCGAACGCCGCAAGAGGAAGCAACAAGCAGAGCAGAACGCGTGCGGTGAACTCCATTTGCGGTAGGCGCCCAAAGATAGACCTTGCCTGATAGCACTAGCCTCGGTGAGCGGTATGATGTGTCGGGCATGCATTAACCCGGCACGCTGGCCGCCAGTATATTTGCACGCCTTTCCAGAACCCCACGAACATCATGCGATCCGTCACCTATCAGGAACGCCACATCGGCCCGAACGAAGCCGAGACCAACGCCATGTTGCAAGCTGTCGGCGTGGCCTCCCTTGATGAGCTCATCCAACGCACCGTGCCGAAGGGCATCCGCTCAGCGAGACCGTTGGATGTTGGTCCAGCGTTGAGCGAACGCGAGCACTTGGACAACTTGCGCGCGCTGGGGGCGAAGAACAAGGTGTTCCGGAGCTACCTCGGCTTGGGCTACAGCGGAACACTGCTCCCACCACCCATCCAGCGGAACGTCTTCGAGAACCCGGGATGGTATACGGCTTACACACCCTACCAAGCGGAGATCTCGCAAGGCCGTCTGGAGGCGTTGTTGAATTTCCAGACGATGACCAGCGACCTCACCGGGTTGCCGATCTCCAACGCATCGTTGCTGGATGAAGCCACCGCGATCGCCGAAGCGATGCACATGCTCTATGCGGCTCGCCCGAAGGAGTTGAGCAACGCACACAAGTTCTTCGCCGATAAGGGCCTGTACCCGCAGAACATCGATGTACTCAAGACACGCTGCGGACCCATCGGTGTGGAACTGGTGGTGGGCGATGTGAAGGACTTCGACCCTGCCGGTGGGTACTTCGGATTGGCACTGCAATACCCGGCGTTGGATGGCAGCGTGAATGATCACCGCTCCATCGTAACCAAGGCAAAAGCTGCTGGTATACGCACCGCTGTTTGTGCCGACCTGCTCTCCCTCGTACTACTGACCCCTCCCGGTGAATGGGGTGCTGATGTATGCGTCGGCAACAGCCAGCGTTTCGGGGTTCCGATGGGCTACGGCGGGCCGCACGCCGCGTTCTTCTGCACCACCGAAGAATTCAAACGCCTGCTCCCGGGCCGCATCATCGGCGTAAGCCAGGACCGACGTGGTCGTCGTGGATTGCGCATGGCGTTGCAAACGCGTGAACAGCATATCCGTCGCGACAAGGCCACGAGCAATATCTGCACCGCACAGGCGCTGCTCGCCGTCATGGCCGGCATGTACGCTGTTTACCACGGCCCCGATGGGTTGAAGCGCATCGCTGGGAACGTTCATGCGCACACACGCTCAGTTGCCGAAGGAGCCAAGGCACTTGGGTACGGGTTGGTGAACACTTCCTTCTTCGACACCGTCACCTTCACCCTACCGAGCGGAACAACGACGGACAAGGTGAAGAACGCCGCTGAAGCGCGCAACATCAATTTCCGCTTCAACGGGAACACCATCAGCATCTCGTTGGATGAGACCGTGCGCTCCTCGGATGTCAACGACGTACTCTCCGCTTTGGCCGAAGCGAGCGGCGGCAAGGCGACGAGTATTCCGGGCAATGGACCATCCATGGCCGTCCCTGCGGAATTGCAACGTAAGAGCGAATTCCTGACACATCCCGTCTTCAACACGCACCACACGGAGCTGGAGCTGCAGCGCTACATCAAGCGATTGGAGAACAAGGATTTCAGCTTGATGCACGGCATGATCCCACTGGGTTCATGCACCATGAAGCTGAACGCGGCGAGCACGTTGCTTCCCTTGAGCTGGCCGGAGTGGGGATCATTGCATCCGTTCGCTCCAGTGGATCAGACCCAGGGTTACCAGGAAGTCTTCGCGCAGCTGAGCGACGCCTTGGCGAAAGCGACCGGCTTTACGGCGGTGAGCCTGCAACCGAACAGCGGCGCACAAGGTGAATATGCCGGCCTGCTGGTGATCCGCGCGTACCACGAATCGCGCGGCGATCACAAACGCACGGTCGCATTGATACCATCTTCCGCGCACGGCACGAACCCTGCTTCCGCGGTTATGGCGGGTATGCAGGTAGTGGTCGTGAAAGCCGATGAAGAAGGCCATGTGGATGTTGCCGACCTGAAAGCGAAAGCCGAGCAGTACAAGGACACCTTGAGCTGTTTGATGGTGACCTATCCGAGCACGCATGGTGTGTACGAAGAGACCATCAAGGACATCACCGCGACGATCCACGCGAACGGTGGTCTGGTCTATATGGACGGCGCGAACATGAACGCGCAGGTCGGCTTGACCAGTCCCGGCGAGATCGGTGCGGACGTATGCCACTTGAACCTGCACAAGACCTTCGCCATTCCGCACGGCGGCGGTGGTCCCGGCATGGGTCCCATCTGCGTGAACGATAAGTTGAAGCCCTTCCTCCCGGGCCATCCGCTGATCAAGACCGGAGGCGAGAAAGCGGTGCCCGCCGTGAGCAGCGCGCCTTGGGGCAGCTCATTGATCCTCTTGATAAGCTACGGCTACATCAAGATGCTGGGCGGCGTGGGATTGACCGATAGCACGCGCTACGCGATCCTCAACGCCAACTACATCAAGGCGAAACTGGAGAAGCACTACCCCATCCTTTATGTGGGCAGCGAAGGCATGGTGGCACATGAAATGATCCTGGATTGTCGCGAGTTCAAACGCACGGCGGGGATCGACGTCACCGACATCGCGAAACGCCTGATGGACTACGGCTTCCACGCACCGACGGTGAGTTTCCCGGTAGCGGAGACCTTGATGGTGGAACCCACCGAGAGCGAAGCAAAGCACGAGCTGGACCGTTTCATCGAAGCGATGATCAGCATCCGTCACGAGATCACGGAGATCGAGAACGGCAAGGCCGACAAAGCGGACAACGTGCTGAAGATGGCCCCGCACACGAGCGATGAGGTCTGCGGCGACAACTGGTCGCACCCCTACGGTCGCGAGAAAGCAGCCTTCCCGGTCAGCGTGAACCGCGATTGGAAATACTGGCCCACCGTGAACCGCGTGGACAGTGCCTTCGGTGATCGCAACCTCATCTGCACCTGTCCTCCGGTAGAGGCTTACGCCGAAGCAGAGGCCTGAACCATGCAGAGCTTCCGTCCATTGCGCACGACCATTCTAACACTTACCGTTCTCGCAGCTTTTTCCGCTGCGGCACAACCTCGGGCAGCAGCGTGCTTCTACTCTGCCGACTTCGAAACCATCGACCAGTTCTCCGGATGGGATATCGGTGATTTCGTGCTTACCCAAACACCCGATGGGGACACTCTTGAGGGGATCGTTCCCGCGTGGGAGATCAGCACTGCGGATCTGGCCAATGCAGATGGCTATTTCCCAGTTCCGGACCAACCGGTAGGCGATCATTTCGTGGCGGTGAACGATGCAGCTGCGCCATGCAATTGCACGATGAACGATGTGGCCTTGGTTACTCCGGCATTCGACCTTTCCGAACGTTCCGGTGTAGCGCTGGAGTGTCGTGTCTTCAATGAAGGAACACTTGGTGCCGGAACAGCAAGCATCGAGGGGAACTTCGGCGGCGGATCGTGGATCGCACTCGCCACCATCCCCACACTTGCGAATGAATGGCAACCGCTCTTCATCAATCTTTCCGCGTTCGATGGCCAGCAGGATGTGCGCATCCGGTTCCGGTGGAGCGATGGTGGTGGCTGGTCCTCGGGCTTTGCACTGGACGACTTCTGTTTGCGGGAACGCTTGCCGCACGACATCTCCATGACCGCCGCCAGCATCGGTGATGCGACCGTATCGCCCTTTTCCACCACTTCGAGGTCGCTCAGTTACAGCGCGATCCCGTTGGAGCAAGCAGCCCCTTTCCAGGTGAGCGTGTCGTTGAGCAACCGTGGAACGGAGGTAGTGGATGTGACCGGTATAACTGTGGACATTACACTGAACGGTGAACTGCGGACACAAGCGACCTCATCGGCGATCGGTAACATGCCACCGGGCATGGACACGCTGGTCGTACTGCAAGTGGATTGGACACCGGATGAGGTCGGTGAACTTTTGATGGCCTGCCAGGTGGATCTATCAGCACCGGACGACGATGACAGCGACAACAGCATGACGATCGCGCAGCGGATCACCGGAGCGGGCTGGGACAGTGGTTATGGTGCCATGGCCTGTGACAATGGTTTGCAACAAGGCGCGGTCGGGAATTCCGACGGGTTCATCGCGGCGAACCGTTTGGAAATAGTGAACCCCGGCAGCCATGCGCGGGGGGTTAGCGTCCAATTCGGTACGGGCACACAAGTGGGAGCAACCATCCGGGCGATCCTCATGGATGCCAATTTCGCCTTGGTTGACACATCGACCCGACAAGTGGTCACGCAAGCGGACATCGACATGATCTGGAACGGAGGTGCGCTTTACCTGCCATTGAGCACGACCCCTGAACTGGCCATCGGTGACCATTTCGTCGGCTTGCAGCACATGGATATCGGCGATGACAACCCTGTGCAAATAGCTGTTGGTGGCGATGCGCCCATAGGACGAAGTGTGCTGATGGAAGGTCTTGCTTTCACCGTGCGGTACTTACGCACCACACCCATGGTACGCTTGCACTTGGAAGACTTCGGCGTTGGCATCGAGGATGCTCCAAGCCAACACGCAGCGAACATCCGTGTTAGTCCAAACCCCGCGAGTTCGACGGTCCAGTTGATCATCGACAAGCCCGTGATGGAACATACCCAAGCGCGTCTCTTCGATGCCTCGGGCAGAATGGTCCGGTCCTGGTCGATCAAAGCGGTCGCACAGGGTACAGGTGCAATTCGATTCTCTGTGGAGGACCTTGCGGCAGGCAGTTACATGGCTGTGCTTTCCTCCGCGACCGGTCGCTGGCACGCGCGCGTGCAGGTGGTACACTGACCGTCACGGAACGCGCCTCCGGGCACGGGACCGGCTTTTTGCATAATCCCCAGTGGCCCAATTCACAGCGCATCGTGGGATCTTGTCGCCTGCACGTTCCATCTCAACACCTGTTTGCGAACTGAGCGCCGCCTAACTTCGCTGCCACAACGAACAGATCCCATGACCAGAACGACTTACTCCGCCATCGGCCTGTGTGCTGCCCTGCTGACCACACCGGTCATGGCCCAGCGGTTGGACCAGACCCTGCCCGGAACGGAAACGCACCACCCACAACCCACAGGGGTCTACCGTCCCGAAGTGCAGATCCCGCAGAACGGCGCACGCGGTGGTGGCGATGTGGTATGGACGGAGGATTTCTCCAACGGCATGGCAGGCGCCAATCCTTCCGGGGCTTGGACCGTTGCCGGTGACAACGGCGACATCTGGCGGATCAACGCCAATGCTCCTCGTGGTGCATACACGCAGAACGATGAACGTATTTCATCCACCACGTTCGCCAACGGATTCGCGAAGTTCGCTTCCGATTCGGCCAATTCCTCCTGGAGCGGAGCCACGCCTACGGCACTGGATCCCAACACGTTCATTTCATGGGACGGCAGCCTCGTTTCACCGGTCATCGACCTGAGCGCGAACCCGCTCGTGGAGATCGAGTTCCAACAACGTTCGCGGTATTGCTGTGGGGAATCGCCCTTCTTCCTGGAGATCAGCACCGACGGGGGGGAAACATGGCCTACGGTGATCATGACCAACGAGGGCCTGCCGGAGAACCAAGGAGCGCCGGGAACGAACACGACGTCGGCCACGACGGAGACGCGGACTTTCAGCATCGCGAGTGCGATCGCAGAGAACCCATCGAACGTACAGTTCCGCTTCCATCACGACGGTACAAAGAACACATCGCATTACTACTGGCAGATCGACGACATCAAGATCTCCCTCTTGCCGGACAACGAGATCGTGATGAACTATGCTTACACGTCCTCCACCGGTGAAGGGGAGGAATACGGCCGGATCCCTGTTGGTCAATTGCCCGCAGAACTCAACGTGGGTGCGGAAGTGTACAACTATGGTGGACAGGACCAGACGAACGTGGTCGTTACCTGCTCGGTAACGAATGCTGGGGGTACTGAGGTCTTCTCTTCCGTGGCGAACGTTGGTACAATCGCTGCCGGCGATACGGTTGTGACCGATGAAAACCCCACACTACCTACCCTACCGGTGGGATCATACACGGCCACCTTCACCGTGACCAGCGATCAATCGGACCTGGATATCGATCCGAGCGACAACGTTCGTGTACGCAAGTTCGAAGTGACGGATTTCGTTTACTCGTTGGACAACCTGGGCTTCCACCCTGCGGGTTTGGAGACCTTCGAGCAGGTAGGAACGGCCTCCTTCACGGACAATCCGGAAGGGACCAAGCTGATGACGATGTACGACGTCAACACCGAGATGCAAGTGACGGGGTTGGAGATCGGCCTAGGGTCCAATAGCCGGGTTGGGACCGGTGCCTCGATCAAGATCAGCATACTCGATACAGCCGACGTGCTCAGCACACCTTCCGTGGTCACCAATTTCGTGGACGGCATTGAGTCCGATTGGGTCAATATCACACAGGCCAATATCCAGGCCGGGGTCATCACGATCGAATTCCCTAGCCCGGTCAACCTTACACCACGGGGCTACTACGCCGTGGCGACGCTGCGCGGGAATGGTACGCAAACACCGACCACCGATCCTGAGGTATACATCAAGGATGACACGACCGTACCACAGCCCGCATTGGGAAGTGGGCTATGGATCCCCTTCGACATCAACGATGATGGTTCCGAAGGGCGCCACTTCTATGGTGGTAATGGCACGGCCTGGGCGATCCGCATGACCACGAACCCCACCATCTCCATAGCCGAGAACGCAGAGTTGAAGGGTGTCACCATGTTCCCCAACCCTACCAACGGTATCCTGCGCGTGAACACCACCACGAGCGAGAAGTACACTGTTGACGTGATGAACGTGTTGGG
>Ga0075163_10003275_pt1 | contig 21762 bp, 20 predicted proteins | sample JI1023141ADNA_FD_71478 | JGI IMG/M metagenome (GOLD analysis project Ga0075163, IMG submission 71478) | Wastewater effluent complex algal communities from Wisconsin, to seasonally profile nutrient transformation and Carbon sequestration -... | ecosystem: Engineered > WWTP > Effluent > Algae... | reverse complement strand
GCTGCGCGACAGCGCGGCGCAGGTGCTGGAGGGGGCGTGGCGCGCCGCGAGGCGCGACGCGCGGCGCTTCGACAGCGCCGGCACCGAGGCGCGCCACCGCCTGCGCAAACGGCTCAAGCGGCTGCGCTATGCCGCCGAGTTCCTGCTGCCGGCCTTCGCCCCTGCGCGCGGCGGGAGCACGCTGAAGCCCTTGCGCGCGGCGCTCGAGGCCTTGGGGAACTGGAACGACCTGCAGGTGGCGCAGGCCCACTTTGCCCGCCAGGTCGAGAGCGATCCGCAGGCCTGGTTCGCAGTCGGCTGGCTGGCGGCCCAGGAGCCACGGCAGACCCGGCGCTGCAGCAAGGCGCTGCGCCGGCTGGCCGACGCACCGCGTTTCTGGCGCAACGAGCGTTAGCCGGGATCAGGCTTGTCGCCGTCGAAGGCGGCCGCCACCGTGGGCACGATCTGGTCAGCGCCGATCCGACTCTCGAACCCGGATCGACGGATGAGCGACAAGGGCTGCTCGTTGACATTGGCCAGCACCAGCGCGATGCCCTGCCGCTGCAGGCTGCGGTGCAGCTGCTCCATGGCGTCGATGCCCGAGGTGTCCATCGAGATCAGGCGGTGCATCTCCAGCACCACCGCCCGCGTGCCGGCCGGCAGCTGGGCCGGCAGCCCCTCGAGCTTGCCCACCGCGCCGAAGAACAGCGAGCCGAACAGCTCGAACACCTGCACGCCAGGCGGCAGGTCGGCGCGTGGCGTGGCCTCGACGCGGAACAGCGTGCTCATGCGGTAGATGAAGAAGGCGCAGGCCAGCAGCAGCCCGACTTCGACCGCCACCATCAGGTCGAAGACCACCGTCATCGCGAAGGTACCGACCAGGATGGTGCGGTACTGCAGGCTGAAGTTCTTCAAGCGGACGAACTCGCGCCACTCACCCATGTTCCAGGCCACGAACAGCAGGATGCCTGCCAGCGCCGCCAGCGGCACGTTCAGCGCCAGCGGGGCGGCCAGCAGCACCACCGCCAGCACCGTCAACGCGTGCACCATGCCGGCCACCGGGCTGCGTGCGCCGGCCCGCACGTTGGTCACGGTGCGCGCGATGGTGCCGGTGGCCGGAATGCCGCCGAACAGCGGCGAGACGAGGTTGGCGATGCCCTGCGCCATCAGTTCCTGGTTGGGGTCGTGTCGCGGGAACTCGGTCATGTTGTCGGCCACGCGCGCGCACAGCAGCGACTCGATCGACCCCAGCAGCGCGATCGTCACGGTGGGAATCACCAGCTGCTTGGCACTGGCCCAGCTGAAGTCGGGCAGGGCCAGGCTCGGCAGCGCTTGCGGGATGCCGCCGAAGCGCGTGCCGATGGTCTCCACCGGCAGGTTCAGCAGCGTGACGGCGAGCGTCGCCACCACCAGCACGACGATGGTGCCGGGCACGTGCGCGGCCAGGCGCAGCAGCCTGGCCGCGGCACCGACCGGCGCGGTGGGCATGGCGTAGGACTTGGGCCACAGCACCACCAGCGCCAGGCTGACGACGCCGAGCCCCAGCGCCACCGGATTCAGGCTGCCGGCATGCTGGGCCAGCACCGATATCAGCGAGAAGAAGTCCGCCGGCAGCTTGGGCGTGACCAGGCCGAAGAAGTCCTTCAGCTGCGACACCGCGATCAGCACCGCGATGCCATTGGTGAAGCCGATGACGATCGGCACCGGCACGTAGCGCACCAGCGCACCGAGCTTGAACCATCCCATCAGGAACATCAGCACACCGGCCATCGCGGTGGCGATCAGCAGGTTGGCCAGGCCGTAGCGCTCGACGATGCCGTAGACGATGACGATGAAGGCACCGGCCGGCCCGCCGATCTGCACGTGCGAGCCGCCGAGCGCGGAGATCAGCAGCCCGGCGATGATGGCCGTGAACAGGCCTTGTTCAGGCTTGACGCCGGAAGCGATGGCGAAGGCCATCGCCAGCGGCAGTGCCACGACGCCGACCGTGATGCCGGCGCCGATGTCGGCCACCAGGGCAGGGCGACCGTAGTTCGCCACCGCGTCGAGCAGTCGGGGTCGGAAGCGGTGCAGGCGGCCAGGGGCGGGCGGTGGTGACATGGACGGGGCGGGTCGGCTGCGGGTCCGCCGCCGCGGGACGACCGCCACGCGGAGATCGCATGACGAGGCGCGGCTTGCAGCTCCCCGCAGGCGACGATCATGCCACTGCCGCCGAGCCAGCCCCTTGCCGGAGCGCAGTCAGTTGGCGCGGACCTGGTTGCGCCCGTCGCGCTTGGCGGTGTACAGCGCCAGGTCGGCGCGGCGCATCAGCTCCAGCGCGTCGTAGGCCGGTGCGCTGGCCACGCCGATGCTGACGGTGACCTGCAGGCCGGCGGGCAATTGCGGCCAGGCGTGCTGGGCGATCTGCTCGCGCAGCCGCTCGCAGACCTCGCGCGCACGCTCGGGCGGCGTGTCCGGCAGGACCACCACGAACTCTTCACCGCCATGGCGCACCAGCACGTCGCCGCCACGCGTGTTCTCGCGCAGCAGTTGTGCAAAGCCGCCGAGCACCAGGTCACCGACCGCGTGGCCATGCACGTCGTTGACCTGCTTGAAGTGGTCGAGGTCGATCACCGCCAGGGCCAGCGGTTGCTGCGCGCGTGCGGCGGCCGGCAACAGCTCGTCGACCCGGCGCGCAAGGTGGCGGCGGTTGCCCAGACCGGTCAGGGGGTCGCGCTCTGCGTGCGCCGCGAACTCTGCGGCCCGCGCGCGGGCCTGCTGGGCCTCCAGCCTGGCGTGCTCGACCTGCAGCTGCACGCGCTGGGCCTCGACACGGCTGACGAACAGCTGTGACTGCGCCTGCAGCTGGCTGGTCGCCCGCCGCCGCTCGATCAGCTCGAGGGTCTCGAAGTGATGCAGCGCCTGCTCGAACAGGCCGAGTTGCCGGCAGGCGCGGTAGGCCACCCGATGGGCGCGCACCTGGGTCTCCTGGGGGCCACTGGCGCCCATCTCGGCGAGCGCCTCCTGGGCATGCACCAAGGCGGCCTCGGGCTGCCCGACGGCGAGCAGCAGGTCGGCGCGGTTCGCGGCGATGCGCCAGAGGTGCGCGGTCAGGCTGTGCCGGCGGCCGAGAGCCAGTGCGTCGTCGAGCAGGGCCTGTGCCTCGGCGAGATGGCCCAGGTGCAGTTCCACCTCGCCGAGGTTGCCGACGATGGCGACCTCGAAGGCCGCCTCGGTGGCCTGCGGCAGCAGCGCGCGGGCTTGCTGCCCGGCGTCGCGCCCGCGCTCCAGCAGTTCGCGCAATTCGCAGTCATCGGCCAGACCGCGGCGGCGGTGGAAGGCACCCAGGGTGACGGCACACAGGCCGTTGAGCGCCAGCAGCAGCGGGCGGCCTGGCGGGCTCCGGCCGCGCCGTGCGAGCGCCTCGCCGAGCACGCGCACCGCCTGCCAGGAGTCGCCCATGCGTTCGAGGCACACCGCCAGTGAGTAGGCGGCGATCAGCGCCGGACCGTCGTCGACGGTGTCGGCCGTCGAGCGGACCAGGTCGTGGGCAGCGTCGAGGGCGACGTCGAAGGCGCCGACCTCCGACGCCGACAGCGTCAGCACACGCAGCAGTTCCTGCCGGTCAGGCTGCAGCGCTGCGGCGTCCATCTCGGTCAGCACCTGCCGCGCGACCTCCTGCGACTCGACATGGAGACCGGCGCGGTTGAGCTGCGAGGCCAGCCAGCCACCGGCTCTCGCGGCCTCCAGCGGGCGTTGTTCGGCCAGCGCCAGCGCGCGTGCCACCGTCGCCGCCTCGGCGCCCTGCTGCGGCGTCGACGGCCCGGTCGGGTCGGCGAGCAACAGCCAGTCGCGCAAGGCCTTCGAGACCGGCACGGGGTCTGTCATCGGGGGACGGGGCGTGGTTTCACTCCGGCGGTATCGGCCCCGATGACCTGGCCTGAAGTCTCGCGCAAGCCGGCCCGGCCCCTTCGCGCGACAACTTCACGCAGCAGCGGGCGCAGGCCTCAGCCAGCCTGCAGTGGCGCGTTCAGCGCACACGCAGGCCCGGCACCGCGCCCGGCCAGGGCTCCAGCACGAACACGCCCGGCTGGGCCTTCTCGTCGGCGTGGCTGGCCGCCAGCACCATGCCCTCGCTGACGCCGAACTTCATCTTGCGCGGCGCCAGGTTGGCCACCATCACGGTGAGCTTGCCGGTCAGCTGCTCGGGCGCGTAGTTGGCCGCGATGCCGCTGAAGACGTTGCGGTGTCGGCCTTCGCCGACGTCCAGCGTCAGGCGCAGCAGCTTGCTGCTGCCTTCCACGGCCTCGGCCTTGACGATGCGCGCGATGCGAAGGTCGACCTTGACGAAGTCGTCGATGCCGATCTCGGGCGCCAGATCCTCGCCACCGGGAACCGGCGCGGCCGGGGCGGGTGGCGGCTCGAACAGCGCGTCGAGCATCTTCGGGTCGATGCGCTGCATCAGGTGCTTGTACTCGCCGATCTGGTGGCTGCCCATCGCGCGGCCGGCGTCGTGCCACTTCAGCGGCTCGATCTTCAGGAAGGCCTCGACCTGCACGGCCAGCGCCGGCAGCACCGGCTTGAGGTACAGCGTGAGCAGGCGGAAGGCCTCGATGCAGACCGTGCAGACGTCGTGCAGTGCAGCCTCCTGGCCGGCCTGCTTGGCGATCTCCCAGGGCTTGTGCTGGTCGACGTACTCGTTGACCTTGTCGGCCAGCAGCATCACCTCGCGCAGCGCCTTGCCGAACTCGCGCTCCTCGTACAGCGTGGCAATGGCGCCAGAGTGCGCGCGCAGGCCGTCCAGCAGCACGCGGCCTTCGACGCCGACATCGGCACTCAGCCGCCCGCCGAAGCGCTTGCTCAGGAAGCCGGCGGCACGGCTGGCGATGTTGATGTACTTGCCCACCAGGTCGGCGTTGACCCGGGCCATGAAGTCGTCCGGGTTGAAGTCGAGGTCCTCGACGCGGCCGTTGAGCTTGGCGGCGATGTAGTAGCGCAGCCATTCGGCGTTCATGCCGAGCTCGAGGTAGCGCAGCGGGCTGATGCCGGTGCCGCGGCTCTTGCTCATCTTCTCGCCGCTGACCGTGAGGTGACCGTGCACGTAGATGTGGTCCGGCACCTTGCGGCCGCTGAAGTGCAGCATCGCCGGCCAGAACAGCGTGTGGAAGGTGACGATGTCCTTGCCGATGAAGTGGATCTGCTCCACCGCCGGGTTCGCCAGGTAGCCCTCGAAATCGACGCCGATCTTGCCGAACCAGTTCTTCAGGCTGGCCAGGTAGCCCACCGGGGCTTCGAGCCAGACGTAGAAGTACTTGCCCGGCGCATCGGGGATCTCGATGCCGAAGTACGGCGCGTCGCGGCTGATGTCCCAGTCGCCCAGGCCGGCCTTGCCGTCCTCGTCACGCTTGAACCACTCGCGCACCTTGTTCGCCACTTCGGGCTGCAGCTTGCCGTCCTGCGTCCAGTTCTCGAGGTACTCGACGCAGCGTGGGTCGCTGAGCTTGAAGAAGAAGTGCTCGCTGGACCTCATCACCGGGGTCGCGCCGGTCAACGCCGAGTACGGGTTCTTCAGTTCGGTGGGCTGGTAGACGGCGCCGCAGACCTCGCAGTTGTCGCCATACTGGTCCTTCGCGCCGCAGTTCGGGCACTCGCCCTTGATGAAGCGGTCGGGCAGGAACATGCCCTTCTCGGGGTCGTAGAACTGCTCGATGGTGCGGGTCTCGATCAGCTCGTTCTTGCGCAGCGCCAGGTAGATGCTCTTCGCCAGTTCGTGGTTCTCGGGCGAATCGGTGGTCGACCAGTTGTCGAAGGCGATGTGGAAGCCCTCGAGGAACGGCCGGCGCCCGGCAGCAATCTTCGCGACGAACTCCTGCGGCGTGACGCCTGCGTTCTGCGCCGCAATCATGATCGGCGCGCCATGCGCGTCGTCGGCACAGACGAAGTGCACCTCGGCCCCCTGCATGCGCTGGAAACGCACCCAGGTGTCGGCCTGGATGTACTCCATCATGTGGCCGATGTGGAATCCGGCGTTGGCGTAGGGCAGGGCGGTGGTGACGAAGAGCTTGCGGGTCATGGCGGGCTCGCACGAGAGGAACGCGGGCAGCCGGTGGGCGCTGCGGGATCGCGATTCTAGGAGCCGGGCGCGCTGGCGGCCTTGCGCTGGATTGGGTTAGGCTTCTGTCATGACCCCCGTCACCCGCCTCGTCCGTGCCACCGGCGCGCTGCGACGGCTGCTGCCCGCCCTGCTGGCCACCACGGCCGGCGGCGCCACGGCGCAAGCCGCCTTCGACGGCACCTGGCAGGCCACCGTGGTCTGCAGCGACCACCAGTCGGCCAGCGGCATGGTGGCCAAGGGCTACACGCTGGTGATGGACGCCACGGTCCGCCAGGGCTGGCTCGACGGGCAGTACGGCAAGCCGGGCTCGGCCAATTCACTGCGCCTTTCGGGTGCCATCCAGGCTGACGGCCAGGCCATCCTGATGGCCGAAGGCTTCACCGGCAATCCGCAGTATTCGATCGACCGCGTGCCGTCCAGCAGCCGCTACAGCTACACGCTGAAGAGCCGGTTCGAGGCTCGCCGCGGCAGCGGGCAGCGGGTGGAAGGCCGGCCCTGCGAGGCCGTGTTCGTGCGGCCATGACCGCGGCGCCCTTGGAGTGGCTGGACCTGGCCGCGTGGCCGCGCCGGGGCACCTTCGATTTCTTTCGCCGCTTCGACAAACCCTATTTCAGCGTCTGCACGCGGCTGGACGTGGCGCCACTACGGCGGCGCCTGCGTGACCGTCCCGGCGCGGGCATCAACCTGGCGATGCACCATGTGGCGCTGCGCCTGGCCAACGAACAGCGGCCGTTCCGCTACCGGCTCGACGGTGAAGGCGTGCGCGTGGTGCCGGTGGTGCACGGCAGCATGGCGGTGCTGCGCGACGACGAGAGCCTGGCCTTTGCGCGCATCGGCTACCAGCGAGATTTCACCGCGTTCGTGCGTGACGCCCGCCAATCCATCGACGAGGCGCGCGCCCCGGAGCGGGTGCTGGGCCTGCTCGACCAGGACCACGACCTGATGCACTTCACCACGCTGCCGTGGGTCGCGTTCACCAGCTTCGAACATGCGCGCAACTGGGGCCGTGACGACTCGGTGCCCAAGATCGCCTTCGGCCGCATCACCGACGACGGAGTGCACCAGTGGCTGCCGATGTCGGTGGAGGTGCACCACGGCCTGATGGACGGCCTGCACGTCGGCCGCTACGTGCAGGGCTTCGAGGCCGCACTGGCCGAGCCCGACGCCTGGCTGGCGCTGGAGGCCTGACGATGGCGCGCCACCTGGCGGCGGTCAGCCTGCTGGTGCACGACTACGACGAGGCCATCGCCTTCTTCACGCGGGCGCTGCGCTTCACGCTGCTCGAAGACGCGCCGCTCGGCGCCGGCAAGCGCTGGGTGATCGTCTCGCCCGGCCCGCGTGGCGCCAGTCTGCTGATTGCCCGCGCCAGCGACGACGTGCAGCGCGCGGCCGTGGGCCGCCAGGCCGGCGGGCGCGTGTTCCTCTTCCTGCACAGCACCGACCTCGATGCCGACGTGGCGCACATGCAAGCGCACGGCGTGCGTTTTGCCGAGACGCCGCGCGACGAGGTCTACGGCCGCGTGGTGGTCTTCTTCGACCTCTGCGGCAACAAGTGGGACCTGATCCAACCGAAGGAACCCGCATGACGGACACCGCCGACATCGTGCGCCGCTACTGGGCGCTGGCCAACGCCCGCGACTGGGCCGGTTTCGGCGCACTCCTCGCGCCCGACGTGGTCTACGAGGTGCCGCAGACGCGCGAGCGGGTGCGCGGCCGCGACCCCTACGTCGAGTTCAACCGCACCTGGCCGGGCGCGTGGCACGTCGAGATCACCGAGCTGATCGCGCAGCCTGACCGGGCCGTGTCGGTGACGGCCTTCCACGTCGACGGCCAGACGATGACCGGCATCTGCTTCTTCGAGTGCCGCGACGGTCTGATCACGCGGCTGACCGACTGGTGGCCCAGCAACTACGACCCGCCGCCGCGCCAGACCTCGGTGATCGAGCGGTGGTGAGCGAACGGTGGTGAGCGCCGGCCCGCCCTTCACCTTCGAACCGGCGGTGTCGCAGGACCTCGAGGCGCTGGTGGCGCTGCGCATCGAAGCCATGCAAGAGAGCCTGGAGCGCATCGGCCGCTTCGACCCGCAGCGGGCCCGCGCGCGTTTTGCCGACGGGTTCGAGCCGGCCTGCACGCGGCACGTGGTGGTGGGCGGGCAGCGCGTCGGCTTCGTCGTCGTCAAGACCGCGGCGGAGGGCCTGCGCCTGGACCACCTCTACATCCGGCCGGCGCGGCAAGGCCGGGGGCTCGGCGCGGCGGTGCTGCAGACGGTGTGCGAGGAGGCCGCGCGCGAGGGGCTGCCGCTGCGTCTGTCGGCCTTGCGCGGCAGCGATGCCAACCGCTTCTACCAGCGCCATGGCTTCGTGCCCGATGGCGAATCGGAGTGGGACTTGCACTACCTGCGCCTGCCACCACCTGTGCTGCGCCGGGCAAACGTGGCCGATGCCGCGGCCTTCGCCCGCTTCGCCGTCCAGGTCTTCCACCAGACGTACGGCGCCGACACCGCGCCGCAGGACCTGCAGGCCTATTGCGGCACGGCATTCGCCGCCTCGCTGCTGGCGGCCGAACTGACCGACCCGGCGATTGCCAGCTGGCTCGCCGAGGCCGGCGGCAGGGTCGTCGGCTATGTGCAGGTGGCGCGCGGCGAACCCCGCCCGGCCTGCGTGGCACCGAACGACGCCGCGGCGCTGCTGCGGATGTACGTCGACCCCGCGTGGCACGGCCGCGGGCTGGCTGCGCAGCTGATGGCGGTGGCGCGGCGCAGCGCCAGCGCCTTCGGCAGCCGCCACCTGTGGCTCAGCGTGTGGGAGCGCAATCCGCGGGCCATCGCCTACTACCGCAAGAGTGGCTGGGTCGAGGTCGGTCAGGCCGAGTTCGTCGTCGGTCACGACCGCCAGCGCGACAAGGTGTTCCTGCTGGACCTGGACGCGCCGTGAGCGGTGATGCCGATGGCCGGCCGCTGGTCGGTGTGCTGCTCTACCCCGGCTGCATCTTCCTGGAGATCGCGGCGGCGGTCGAACTGCTGGCGCCGCACTGCCGGCTGCTCTACGCGACGCCCGACGGGGCCGAGCATCCCGCCTCCAACGGCAGCCTGCTGCGGCCGCAGGCGTGCTATCTCGACCTGGTGACTGCGCCCCTGCAGGCCGTGCTGGTGCCGGGTGGCGACCCGGGTTCGATCGTCACCACCGGTGCGGCGCATGACGTGCTGCAGACCGCGGCGGCACGTGGAGCGCTGCTGGCCGGCATCTGCGCCGGGGCGCTGGTGCTGGCCGATGCCGGGCTGCTGCGTGGCCGGCGCGGCACGCACAACTACACTGCCGAGCATGCGCCGCCCGAGGTGGTGGACTTCGTCGCGCGCTACTGGGTCGGCCTGCGCTTCGAGCGCGCCGATCTGGTGCTGGACGGCCGCGTGATCACCGCGATGCCCTGGGCCCACGTGCGCTTCGCGGCCATCGTCGCACGTGAACTCGGGCTGCTGACGCCCGAACAGGCCGAGGCCCATGTGGCCTACCATCGGCGCCAGCACGGTCCCCTCTGACCCGCACACATCCATGGCCACGTCCGTCGGCTACTCGGGCACGCCGCTGGCCCGCAAACTCGGGCTCCAGCCCGGCTTCGTCGTGCACCTGGCCGACGCGCCGCCCGGCTACCTCGAGCTGTTGGCGCCGCTGCCCTCCGGCCTGCGCTTCGTGCCGGAAATGGGCATCGACGTCGACCTGGTGCACGGTTTCCTGACCAGGCGCGCCGCGCTGGCCGACCTGCTGGCCCGCGCGCGGCGCATGCTGCCGCCTGACGCGACGCTGTGGGTCTCGTGGCCGAAAAAGGCCTCCAAGGTGCCCAGCGAGGTCACCGAGGACACCGTGCGCGAACTGGCGCTGCCGATGGGTTTTGTCGACGTCAAGGTCTGTGCCGTCGATGCCGTCTGGTCGGGCCTGAAGCTGGTGGTGCGCAAGTCCTTGCGCTGAGGAGATGGCGATGGTCCGACTGACGACGAAGTGGCTGGTGCTGTCGCTGCTGGGCGGGCCGCTGCAGGCAGCGCAGGCGCAGGACGACCCGCTGGCCCGCCTGGCCTGGCTGGGCGGCTGCTGGGCGGCGGTCGGCGCCGAGGCCGGCAGCGGGGAGCAGTGGCTGCCACTGGCCGGGGGCACGATGCTCGGCGTGGGCCGCACGGTGCGCGGTGGCCGCACGGTGGACTTCGAGTTCCTGCTGATCCGCGCCGCCGCGGATGGCCGCATCGCCTACATCGCACAGCCCGGCGGTCGGCCACCGACGCAGTTCCTGTCGACCGCGGTCAACGACCGCGAGGTGATCTTCGAGAACGCGTCGCACGACTTCCCGCAGCGCGTGATCTACCGCCGTGGCGAGGGTGGCACGCTGCGCGCTCGCATCGAAGGGCTGCGCAACGGCACGATGAAGGAGATCGACTTCCCGCTGCAGCGGATCAACTGCGAATCGGCCGCACTTCCCCGCTGAACCGGCCCGCCGAGCGGCCGTCCGGGCGACCCTGCTGGCATCGGGCCGGGGCGGCCTCCGCTAGACTGCGCAGCCCCGTCTGCCCCCAGCCCCCACCGCCCTCCCATGTCCACCGTCACCGAAGCCGCGCTGCTCGAAGCGCTGAAGACCGTCGTCGACCCCAACACCGAGCGCGATTTCGTCAGCACGCGCCAGCTGAAGAACATGCGCATCGAGGACGGCGACGTGGCCTTCGACGTCGAACTCGGCTATCCCGGCAAGAGCCAGATGCCAGCACTTCGCAAGGCGCTGATCGCTGCCGCGCGCAGCGTGCCGGGCGTGCAGAACGTCAGCGTCAACCTGAGCAGCCGGATCGTCTCGCACGCGGTGCAACGCGGCGTGCAGCTGCTGCCCAAGGTGAAGAACGTGATCGCCGTGGCCTCGGGCAAGGGCGGCGTGGGCAAGAGCACCACCACGGTCAACCTGGCGCTGGCGCTGGCCGCCGAGGGCGCCAGTGTCGGCATTCTCGACGCCGACATCTACGGCCCCAGCCAGCCGATGATGATGGGCCTGGAAGGCCGCCCCGAAAGCACCGACGGCCAGACGATGGAGCCGCTGGAGAACTACGGCGTGCAGGTCATCTCCATCGGTTTCCTGATCGAACCCGACCAGGCCATGATCTGGCGCGGCCCGATGGCCACCCAGGCCCTGGAGCAGCTGCTGCGCCAGACCAACTGGCGCGAGCTCGACTACCTGCTCGTCGACATGCCGCCCGGCACCGGCGACATCGCACTGACACTGAGCCAGAAGGTGCCCCTGACCGGCGCGGTGATCGTCACCACGCCGCAGGACATCGCGCTGCTCGACGCCAAGAAGGGCCTGACGATGTTCGAGAAGGTCGGCGTGCCGATCCTCGGCATCGTCGAGAACATGGCGGTCTACTGCTGCCCGAACTGCGGCCACACCGAGCACATCTTCGGCGCCGACGGTGGCAAGCGCATGGCCGCCGACCATGGCGTGGACTACCTCGGCGGCCTGCCGCTGACGATGAGCATCCGCGAGCAGGCCGACAGCGGCCGGCCCACCGTGGTGGCCGACCCCGACGGCGACATCGCCAATGTCTACAAGGCCGTGGCGCGCAAGGTGGCGGTGAAGATCGCCCTCAAGGCCAAGGACTTCAGCGCCAAGTTCCCGACCATCACGGTCTCCAAGGGAACCTGAGCATGACGGGGGCGGCCGCGGGGCCCGCTCCGCCGCCCTGGCGCCAGCGCGACTACATGCTGCTGTGGAGCGGCATGTGCGTGTCGACGCTGGGGTCGAATGCCGCCGGCATCGTCTACCCGCTGCTGGTGCTCGCGTTGACCGGCTCGCCGGAGACGGTCGGCTGGGTCACCGCGCTGCGCTCCACGCCCTTCGTGCTGCTGGCGCTTCCGGTGGGCGCGATGGTCGACCGCTGGGACCGCCGCCGCGTGATGCTGATCTGCGATGTGGCACGCGCCTTCGTCGTCGGCAGCCTGCCGCTGGCCTTCCTTCTGGCCGAACCCAGCCTGCTGCACATCGTGGTGGTGGCGGTGGTCGAAGGCACGCTCGGGGTCTTCTACAACCTGGCCGAGGTGGCCGCGCTGCCGCGCGTGGTGCCACGCTGGCAGCTGCCGCAGGCCACCGCGCAGAACCACGCGGGCTTTGCCGCGGCCGGCGTGGCCGGGCCGGCCTTCGGCACCTGGCTGTTCCAGATCGGCCGCGGCCTGCCGATGGCCTTCGACGCCATCAGCTACGTCGTCTCGGCCTTCACGCTGTGGCGCTTGCGCGGCGACTTCTCGGCCGTGCCCAGCACGGTGCCGCGCGACCTCTGGGCCGAGGTGCGGGCCGGGCTGAGCTGGCTGTGGCACGAGCGCCTGGTGCGCACGATGTCGCTGCTGACCGGCGGTCTGAACTTCGTCGGCGCCGCGGTGCCGTTGCTGCTGATCGTGCTGGCGCAGCAGCAGGGCGCCACGGCGTCGGAGATCGGCCTGATCTTCAGCCTCGGCGGGGTCGGCGGCGTGCTCGGCGCGGTGGTCGGCAGCCGGCTGCAGCAGCGCTTCAGCTTCGGGCGGGTGATCTTCGTCACCGTGCTGCTGCAGGCGCTGCTGTTTCCCTTCTACGCAGTGGCGCCGGGGCCGCTGGCGCTGGGCCTGGTGTGCGGGCTGATCCACTTCATCGGCCCGATCTACAACGTGACGCAGCTCAGCCACCGGCTGGCGCTGATCCCGCCGGGCCTGGAAGGGCGCGTCAATGCCGGCTTCCGCTTCGTCGCACACCTGCCGAACCCGATCGGCGCGGCCTTGTGCGGGCTGGCGATCGAGCGGCTGGGCACGGGCTGGACGCTGGGTGGCTTCGGGCTGACGTTCGGGCTGCTGGCGGTGGTGGCCGGCAGCTCACGAACGATCCGCCACGCACCCCGCGTGACCGGCATCGACACCTCGGCGAAGCCCTGAACTCAGGCCGATGGCGGGGCCGGTGCCTCGGTGCGCAGCTGCACGGTGAAGATCGCGCCGCTGCGGCCGTCGTCGCGATTGGCCGCGCGGATGTCCCCGCCATAGCGTTCGACGATGCCGCGGCTGATCCACAGGCCCAGGCCGGTGCCTTCCTGCTTGCGGGTGACGAAAGGGCGGAACAGCTGCGCCAGCAGCTCCGGTGCCAGGCCGCTGCCGGTGTCGGCCACGACCAGCGCCACGCCGTCCTCACCCCAGTCGTGCACGCCCAGCGTCAGCGTGCCGCCGCCGGGCATCGCGTGGATGGCATTGACCAGCAGGTTGACCAGCACCTGCTGCAGCTCCTGCCGGTTGATCTGCACGCTGCGCTGGCTGCGGCTCTCGCGCCGAACCTCGATGTGGGTCTTGTTCAGCAGGTGCCCGACCAGCACCAGGCAGTCGTCGATCAGCCGCACCGGCCACACCGTGTCGACGTAGCCGGCGAACTCGGTCGGACGGGCGAATTGCAGCAGCTGCGTGACGATCAGGCGCATGCGCTCGACCTGCTCGTCCATCAGCGCCAGTTCGGCCTGCACCCGCGCGGCCTGCTCGGGGCCGATCAGCTCGCGCAGCAGGTCGAGGTTGCCCTGGATCACCGCGATCGGGTTGTTGACCTCGTGCGCGATGCTGGCCGTGAGCTGGCCCACTGCGGCCAGCTTCTCGCTGCGCACCAGCTGCGTCTGGGCGTCTTCCAGCGCGCGGGTGCGCTCGGCGACCTTGGCGTCGAGTTCGGCGTTCCAGCGCTGCAGCGAGCGGGTCTTGTCGTCGATGACCTCCAGCAGATGGTCGAAGTGGCGCGCCAGGCGGCCGACCTCGTCGCCGCTGTCGACGGCGCCGACGCGGGCCTCGAGCGCGCCGCCCTCGACCCGCTGCATCGTCGCCTCCATCTGCTCCAGCGGTCGGAAGATGGTGCGCGCCCAGCGCAGCGAGATCACCGCGGCGGCGACCATCACCGCGAAGAAGACGATGCCGATGCCGGCCAGCGCGCTGTACTTCACCGCGGTGTACGGCGCTTCGAGGAAGCCGACGTAAAGCATGCCGACCCGGTTGCCCGCGCTGTCGGTCAGTGGCTGGTAGCCCGAGACGTACCAGTCGTTCACGACGAAGGCGCGGTCCAGCCAGGTCTGGCCCTGGCCGAGCACGCGGTCGCGCACGGTCTGCGACACCCGCGTGCCGATCGCGCGTTCCTCGGACTCCGGCCCGAACAGCCGCACGTTGGTGCTGATGCGCACGTCGTCGAGGAACAGCGTTGCGGTGCCTCGGCTGCCGAAGGGCAGCGAGCCCTCGGGGTAGACGATCTGGTTGATGTGGTCGATGAAGGGCAGGTTGCGGTTGAGCAGCACGCCGCCCTGCACGTGGCCGAGCACCTGGCCGTCGGGTGCGCGAACCGCGCGGGTCGACAGCAGCACCATCGCCCGGTCTTCGTGGCGGCGGTCGCTGGGTGCGGCGTTGAGCGTCGGCACCACCGGCACCGTGACACGGCCGCGCAGTTCGGCCGTCAGCAGCGCCAGCTGCTGCGGCAGCAGGATCTCGACGCTGGTGCGGTCGCCGCCGGTGACGGTGGCCTGGAAGGCCGGCGAGCGGCTGTCGGTGGCGGTGGCCGGGCCGCTGTCGGTGAAACGCAGTGTGCCGTCGGGCGCCCGCAGATTGATGAAGTCGAGCTTCTCGCGTTGCTGGAAGCGCCGCAGCAGCGGCGAGAGGTCGGCCTGCGGCGCGGCCATGGCCTGCTGCAGCGCATGCGAATCGGCCACCGCCGCGGTGCTGGCGCCGACCTCGCCGAGCACGCGCTCGAAGTAGCCGTTGGCCACCGCCAGGTCGGAGCGGATCTTGGTCACCACCAGCTGGTCGAAGGCGGCGTTGCCCCACCACAGCAGGATCAGCCCGAGCAGCGGCAGCACCACCAGCAGCGGCAGCAGCACCATCGCCAGCAGCTTGTTGCGGATCGACAGGTCGTCGAAGCTGTTGCGGCGGAGTGCCGCCAGTGCGGCGCTCAACCTTCGGCCCATTCGGCGACGCGCCGCTCCAGCGTGCGGCGCGAGATGCCCAGCAGCTGCGCGGCGCGGGTCTTGTCGCCGTCCACCGAATCGAGCACCGACAGGATGTGGCGCTTCTCCAGCGTGTGCAGGTCGGTCGGGCGGTCGGCTGGCAGGCTCGGGCGCTGGCTGGCGCGTTCGGCGCGCGCCAGGCTCTGGTACAGCGCCGAGACGTTGAGCGCACCGACGATCAGCGAGCGCTCGATCAGGTTGCGCAGCTCGCGCACGTTGCCCGGCCAGTCGTACTGCTGCAGGTACTGCATCTCGTCGGGAGTCACCTCGATCGGCGCCACACCCAGCTGCGGGGCCAGCGTGTCGATGAAGTGCGCCACCAGGTCGGGGATGTCCTCCTTGTGCGAGCGCAGCGGGGGCAATGTGATCTCCACCACCTGCAGCCGGTAGTACAGGTCGTCACGGAAGCGGCCGGCGTCGACCTCACGGCGCAACGGGCGATTGCTGGCGGCGACGATGCGCAGCTCGACCGGGAACTCCTGCTCGCCGCCGGCCGGGCGGATGCGCCGTGTCTCCAGCACGCGCAGCAGCGTGGCCTGCAGCGGCAGCGGCATGTCGCCGACCTCGTCGAGAAACAACGTGCCGCCCTGCGCATAGACGAACAGGCCGTCGCGCCGCTCGGGGCCGCTGGCCTGCCCGTAGAGCTCGGTCTCGATCAGCGCCGGCGACATCGTCGCGCAGTTCACCGGCACGAAGGGGCCGGCGGAGAAGGTGCTCTGGCGGTGCAGTTCGAGCGCGGCCAGTTCCTTGCCGGTGCCCGATTCGCCGGTCAGCAGTACCGTGCTGTCGACCGGCGCCACACGCTGCAGCGCCGCCTGCAGGCCGCGGATCGCGATCGAGCGGCCGACCAGGCCACCGGCCGGCGGCGTGCGCTGCGACAGCGAGCGCCGCAGCACCCAGTTTTCGCGCTTCAGGCGGGCGCGTTCGAGACCATGCTTGAAGGCGTTGAGCACCTGCGTCACGCGGAAGGGCTTGAGCAGGAAATCGCTGGCGCCGGCGCGCAGTGCCTCGATCGCGGTGTCGAGGTCGGCAAAGGCGGTGATCAGCACCACCTCGCAGGCGTTGCCCTGCTCGCGCATCTCCTTCAGCAGCGCGATGCCGTTCTTGCCGGGCAGCGTGATGTCGAGGATGACCAGGTCGAAGCGGTGCTTGTGCAGCAGCCCCTCGGCTTCTTCGGCCGAACTGGCCCCGAGCACCTGGCCTGCGCGCGAGACCAGCGTCTTGAGCAGGAAGTTGCGCATGCCAGGCTCGTCGTCGACGACCAGCACCGAGGCCAGCGGCCAGTGTTCGGGCAACGCGGAATGGGTGGCGGTCGTCATCGGCGGCGTAGTCTATGCTCGGCCGATGGACCCCACCGCCCCCCCGGTCGACCTGCGTTCCGACACCGTCACGCGCCCCACCGACGCGATGCGCCGCGCGATGGCGGCCGCACCGGTCGGTGACGAGCAGTACGGCGAGGACCCCACCGTCAACGCACTGCAGGAACGCCTGGCGGCACTGCTGGGCAAGGCCGCCGCGCTGTGGCTGCCGTCGGGCACGATGGCCAACCAGGTGGCGCTGCGTGTGCTCACGCGGCCCGGCGACGAAGTGCTCGCCGCACGTGAAGCACACGCCGGCTGGCACGAGGCCGGCGGCGCCGCGGCCAACGCCGGCGTGCAGATCGTCGAACTCGGCCAGGGCGGCGTGTTCAGCGTCGAACAGATGCTGGCTGCGATCAAGCCGCGCAGCATGCCGGTGTTCCCGCCGACCACCCTGCTGGAGGTGGAGAACACGCACAACCGGGCCGGCGGCATCGTCTTTCCGCAGCACGAGGTGGTGCGGCTGTGTGAAGCCGCGCGCTCGCGAGGGCTGGCGACCTTCCTCGACGGCGCGCGGCTGTGGAATGCCAGCGTCGCCAGCGGGCTGGCGGTGGCGACGCTGGCCGAACCTTTCGATCTGGTGGCGGTGGCCTTCTCGAAGGGCCTGGGCGCCCCGGCCGGCTCGCTGCTGGCCGGCTCTCGGGCCTTGATCGACGCCGCCGCGCGGCATCGCCGCATGCTCGGCGGCGCGATGCGCCAGACCGGCATCCTCGCGGCCGCCGCGCTGCACGGGCTGGACCACCACCTCGGCCGGCTGCGCGAGGACCATGCCAACGCCCGCGTGCTGGCCGAGCGACTGGTGCTGTCGCCCAAGATCAGGCTGGACCTGTCGACGGTGCAGACCAACATCGTCGTCTTCCACCTGCAGCCGGACGCGCCCGATGCCGCGGCGCTGGTGCAGCGTGCCCGCGAGCGCGGAGTGCTGCTGAACGCGTTTGCCGAGCGTACCGTGCGTGCGGTGACGCACCTGGACGTCGACACCGCGATGTGCCGCCATGCGGCGGACGTGCTGCTCGGGCTGCTCTGAGCTTCAGCGCGGCTGCAGCCGGTGCAGTTCTTCCAGCGTGTTGGCGTTGGCGAAGGCCTGGGCGTCGTCGAACGGCACCTCGACGCAGCGGTGCTGCCCCGTCCAGCGGTCGATCTTGCGTTCGCCGCCGTGCAGGAAGGCCACCAGGCTTTCCATCAGACCGGATTGCAGCAGGCAGAACACCGGCTGGCGCTGCAGCCGGCCATCCTCGACCGTGGCGACCATCGCGATCTCGGCCTGCGCTTCGGCCGCCGCCGCCGCCAGGCGCGCCACCAGGTCGAGCGGGAAGTTCGGGCTGTCGCAGGGCACCGTCACCAGCCACGGCGTGCTGCACTGCTCCAGCCCGGCCAGCATGCCAGCCAGCGGGCCGGGGTAGTCGGGCAGCGCATCGGGCCAGACCGGCACACCCATCGACTCGTAGGCCGACAGGTTGCGGTTGGCATTGATCATCACGTCGCCGACCTGCGGCTGCAGGCGCAGCAGCGCGTGCAGCGCGAGCGGCACGCCGAGGTGGTTCTGCAGGCCCTTGTCGACGCCGCCCATGCGGCTGCCGCGGCCGCCGGCGAGGATCAGGCCGGTGATGTCTTCGGTGGGGACGCTCATGGCTCAGGCCTCCAGCAGGTCGAAACCCTGGGTCTCGACCTCGATGTACGCCTGCGTGAAGCGGGCCACCGCGACCCACAGCTGCGCACGCGGGTGGGCTTCGGTGGCCGCACACAGCCGCTCCAGCCAGCTCTGCACATGGCTGCGGAAGAAGCGCCGCTGCTGCTCGAGGTTGCACACCGCGACATCGTCGCCGGCGATCAGGTAGCGCATCACCTCGAGCACGAAGGAGACATGGTCCTCGGTCTCCATGCGGCCCTCGTCGCGCCCCAGCCCGAGCGCTGACAGGTCGGCACGCAGGTCGGCCAGCGGCCGGTCGTTGAGCGTCCCGCTGAGGTAGAACGAGCCGAAGGCGAAGACCTCGGGCTTGCCGACCCCCTGGAAAAGCGCGGCGTGCTCGGCGGCGGCCTCTTCGACCGTGGTGGCGCGCATCGCGGCGACCAGGTCCTGCCACGGCCGCTCGAGGTGGCCGCCAGGCTCGGGCGCCTCGGTGACGGCGACGCGGAACTGCTCCAGCAGCGCGTCATCGGGCGGCGCCAGCCACAGGCGCGACAGCAGGCCGTAGAGCTCGGCGCGGCCGACCTCCTCGGCGTCGCCGCGGGCGGCGAATTCGATAGGGGCGGGGTGGGTGTCGCTCATGGTCGAGGGCCGTCGTTCAGGCGTCCGTGATGCGGACTTCGCCCGGGTTGGTGTGGATGTCGATGACCCGGCAGTCGCCGCACATCTTCAGCCGCTCGGCCGCCGCGCCCTGGAAGGCCGGGTGCGCACCGAGCTTGCCGATCATCGCCTCGATGGCCTGCAGCGTGCCGAAGGGCTTGCTGCAGCGCACGCAGCGGAAGGGCTCGGCCTCGTTGAGCACCCGCGGCGCCTTGCGCGCGCGGCCGCCGTCGGCCAGCCACAGTCGGGGCTGCAGGCGGATGGCCTGCTCTGGGCAGGTGGTGGCGCACAGGCCGCACTGCACGCAGTTGCGTTCGACGAACTTCAGCTGCGGCTTGTCGGGGTTGTCGGCCAGCGCGCTGGCCGGGCAGGCGCTGACGCAGCTCAGGCACAAGGTGCACTTGGCCGTGTCGACCACCAGGCTGCCGAAGGGCGCCCCGGCGGCCGGCAGAGCGATCTCGTCGCGCGCGGCCGGGGCCTGCGCCAGCAGGTGGTCCAGCGCCAGCTCCAGCGTGCCACGCTTGGCCGCCTGTGCAGTGAAGGCCGCCGGCCTGGCCACGCCGCGGGCCGGCGGCGCGCGCAAGGCCGTGTCCAGCGCGGCCAGGTCGCGGGCATCGCGGGCCTCCAGCAGCTGCAGGTGGCGGCCCTCGTAGCCCAGGCCCTGCAGGATCGATTCGGCCACCGCCATCTGTTCGGTCAGTGCCTGGCGGTACTCGGGCGCTTCTTCGTCGGTGAGCAGGACCCAGACCTGGCTGGCGCCTTGGGCGATGGCGGCCAGCCAGAGGTCCAGGCCGACACTGGCGGTGTGCCACAGGGCCAGCGGCAGCACGCGCGCCGGCAGGCCCTGCAGCGCACGGTCGACCCGCGCTGCGCGGCCCAGCTCGTCGAGCAGGCGCTGGCCGGCAGCCTGGCTGTGCAGCAGCAGCGCGACGTCGCGCCCGCCGGCCTGCTGGTAGGTGCCCAGCATCGTTCGGATGCGCTTGCCGAGGTCGACCGCATCGGGGTAGCCGAAGGCCATCGCGCCGGTCGGGCAGACCGTGCTGCAGGCGCCGCAGCCCACGCACAGGTGTGGCTCGACGACCACGCCGCCGCCGGCGTTGGCCAGCACCGGCGAGACGCCGGGTGTGGCGGCCACACCGTGGAACTGGCTCTTGCCGGCGGTCTTGCCCTTGCGTGACGCGTCGCTGCGGATGGCGCGTGCCGAGCAGACCTCGATGCAGGCATCGCAGCCGACCTGCTCGTTGCGGCTGTGGGCACAGATCTTGGCGTTGTAGCGGAAGAACTTCGGCTTCTCGAATTCGCCGGTCATCTCGCGCAAGGCCAGGACGGCCTGCGCCAGCGCGGCGTCGTTGCGGCCGGGGTGGAAGTAGCCCTGCGGCAGCTGGTGCATGCCGAAGGCCGGCGCCGGGCGCAGGTCGAGCACGAGGTCGAAGCGTTCTTCGTGGTCCTGCGGCGGCCGGGCGAAATCGATCGCGCCGGCGGCGTCGCAGACGCGCGTGCAGTCGCGGTGGCTTTTGCAGGCCGCGAGGTCGACCTGGTAGTCCAGGCCGATCGCGCCTTCCGGGCAGGCGTCCACGCAGGCATTGCAGCGTGTGCACAGGTCGAGGTCGATCGGGTTGTGGCTCTGCCATGTCGCGTCGAAGGCGCCCAGCCAGCCGGTCAGCCGGGTCAGGCGGCCGATGGCCGTGGCGCGGCCATGCGTCTGCGCGATGGCGCCGCTGCTGCCTTCGACCAGCACGCTGACGTCGAGCTTGTCTTCGAGCATCGTGGCAGCGCGTTCGGCCGTTTCGCCGTCGCCGATCACCAGGCAGCGCCCGGCCGAGCGGTAGCTGACGACCGGCACCGGATCGGGGGCTGGCAACTGGGCCGCGGCGATCAGCGCGGCGATCTTCGGCGTGTTCGGCGCGCGGTCGCGCGACCAGCCGGCGGCCTCGCGGATGTTGACGAAGTGGATCGGCCGCTGTTCGACGCTGGCCGCGCCTTCGGTGGCAGCGTTGAGCTCGAGGAACAGACGCCGCTCCTGGGTGCAGGCGACCAGCAGTTCGTCGCCGCTGGCGGTGGTCGACTTGGCGGCGCGCTGGAAGGCCGGCGCTTCGCGCCGGCACAGCAACGTGTGCGTCGTCTCGAGGCCGTCAGTGCTGGCGCCCGGGGTCTTCGCCAGGGCCTGGCGCAGCGCCACCGTGTCCAGCGTCATCGTCCGGTTGCAGTCGCAGAGCAGTGTCTTCATCGGGTGGGGTCTCGGCGGCCTTTGCAGGCATCAAGGGGGCGGCTTTCGGGGCGGCGGCAGGGTCTTCGTCTTCTTCGTCGTTGAAGAGTCCCAGCAGCTGCGACTGCACCATCTGGCGCAACATTCCCGCCGGCAGCGGGTCGGGCTTGCCGTAGTCGTCGATGTAGGTGTCGAGCCCGTCCATCACGTTGAAGTGCGGGTCGCTGAAGAGCTTGCCCAGTGCGGCGTTCTTGACCTCGGGGTCGACGCCGCTGGCGACGAATCGGCGGTAGTCGGAATCGCGGTTGAGCGCGGCCACGTCGGCCAGGGTCGGTGCCAGCGGCTGGTCCTGCACGGGCTCGGTCGTGGCCGGCTCGGCGATGGGCATCACCGGGGTGGGGGCGATGGCTGTCGGGGCGATGGCGGGTGACGCAACCGGGGGTGATGCCCGGACCTCGTCGACGACCGCGCCCTCGCGCACCTGGGCCTTGCGCCTGGCCCAGCGCGAAAGGAATCCTGACTCTTCGGCGTCGGTGGCCATGTGTCGATCAGTGGGCGACGCCCAGGAGGGGGCGTGCTCGCGGAGGGGAGCGGAAGATTCTAGGGGTCCGCGATCCCGGTCGCTGGTGGGGTGATCGGCCGCGGGTTCGTATCCGACTGGCCGGGGGTAGACTGGCCGCGTGTCTGCCTGCCCTTCCGCCCGCCGAACCCGATGAAACAACCGACCCATGCCATCCAGGTGGCGGTGGTGCTGGAGCGCCTGGCCAAGCCGAACCGCTGGGAGGACTGGAAGTTCCGCCTCGTCGAGGTGGTGCCCGACCAGGGCGCCTTCGG
>Ga0075163_10003273_pt1 | contig 21764 bp, 18 predicted proteins | sample JI1023141ADNA_FD_71478 | JGI IMG/M metagenome (GOLD analysis project Ga0075163, IMG submission 71478) | Wastewater effluent complex algal communities from Wisconsin, to seasonally profile nutrient transformation and Carbon sequestration -... | ecosystem: Engineered > WWTP > Effluent > Algae... | reverse complement strand
CATGCCCTTTCAGCCGAACTGGCCGACCGCTTCCGACCGCGCCGACATCGACGTCGCCGTCCTCGGCGCCAGCTACGCGCCGCAGGATGGCCGCTATGATTTCGATTTCTCCAAGGTCCGCATGACCTTCGACAAGGCCAGGGTCGACACCGCCATTCAGCAGGCCTGCCGTGAATACGCAGCGCAGGGAAAGACCTTCCTTGCGAAACTTGACCCGCTGGTCGCGGCGCAGAACTGGGAAGGCGCTCACCGGCTGGAGCAGAGCGCCTTTGCCTGGCCGACGCCAATCGCGACGCGTCTTGAGGATGTACTGAAAGCGCAATCGCCTGCCGGCGACTACGCCCTGCTCAACGCCCTGCAGGCCGGCAAGCGCGTCAAGACGCCGAAGAAGAAATAGGCGGCCCCCCCAGCCCGGAGATTGCGCGGCCTCCCCGGCCCGCAATCACGGGCCGCCTTCAGCGGCGCAGGCGCGTTCCTCCCACGCCCTGCGCCGCCTCTCTCCACACCCGCCTGACACAAGAGCCGGAAAGGCCTTTCCCATGATACGATTCTATCACGATCCCACCTCCGCCCCGTGCCGCGCCATCGCGCTCTATGCATCCGAAGCGGGCCTTGCACTGGAAACCATCTGTGTCGATCTCGCAGCGAAGGCTCACCTCGCCGACTGGTTTGTGCGGATCAATCCCAACCATGCCGTCCCCGTCATTGCGCACGATGACTTCATCCTCACCGAAAGCCCCGCCATCCTCCGCTATCTGGCCAGTCTTACGCCGTCACAGGGCTATCCCGCCGACCTTCGCCAGCGCGCCCGCATCGACGAAATGCTGAACTGGTTCGCCACCGGCTTCTCCGAGGATTTCGTGCATGGTCTCTGCTATGTGCGGATCGTGCCGAAATACATGGTTCAGGAGCCGGCGTTGACGGCGCATTTCGCCCGCGTACGTCCGTATGTCCAAGCCCGCCTCGATGTCCTCAACACCTGGATCGACGCCAACCCTTATCTTTGCGGCAAGCAGCTCACCATCGCCGACTGCTACGGCGCAGCGCTCATCACGATGGGCGATTTCATCGGCTTCGACCTCTCGCCCTGGCCCAACGTCGCGCGGTGGGTCGACAACATGAAGCGCCGGCCGGCATGGGCGGGCGCCAACGCGGTTTTCTATGACGCGATCGAACGCATGACCCAGTCGAAGATGTCCGCCTGAATCCGGCGGGCGCGCCAGCGCATGAAGCCTTACATGAAGTTGTAGGGCTCGACATCCAGCTGTACGCGCACGCTCGGCGGCAGCTTCACACGCGCCTTCCAGGTCGAGAGGAACGCCGACAGGTCGACATTGCGCTCGGTCCGCACCAGGAAGCGCCGGCGATGGCGCCCGCGCAGCACAGAGATTGGCGCCGGCGCCGGGCCCCATACTTCGACGCCTTGCGCATTGGGCTGCGCATCGGCGAACGCTCGCGCGAATTCATCCGCCTGATCCGAACTGCTCGCCGCAAGGATCACGGCGCCGAGGCGCCCATAGGGCGGAAAGCCCATCAGCTCGCGCACTTCCATCTCGTGCGCCATGAAGGCGTCGCGATCGCCCGCCGCCAGCAGCGCAATTGCGGGCGCTTCCGGCGCATAGCTCTGGATCATTGCGCGGCCCGGCTTGTCGGCCCGTCCGGCGCGTCCCGCCACCTGCAGCAGCAACTGGAAGGTGCGCTCGCCGGCGCGCAGGTCGCCGCCTTTGAGGCCCGAGTCTGCATCGATGGCGCCCACGAGCGTCAGGTTCGGGAAGTTGTGGCCCTTGGCCGCCATCTGCGTGCCGATCAGGATGTCGATCTCGCCGCGCTCCATCCGGCCGACCAGTTCGGCCAGCGCTTCCGGCGTTGAGGCCGTGTCGGAGGAGAACACCTCGATCCGCGCCCGCGGAAACCGCTGCCGCGTTTCTTCCGCGAGTCTCTCCACGCCCGGCCCCACGCCCGCCAGCGATCCTTCGGCGCCGCAGTGCGGACAATGCCGCGGCTTCTTCATCGTGAAGCCGGTGAGGTGACAGATCAGCATTCCCGAATAGCGATGCTCGGTCAGCCAGCTTTCCGTGCCCGGCGTCTTCAGCCGCTCACCGCACGCGCGGCACAGCACCAGCGGCGCATAGCCCCGGCGGTTGAGATAGAGCAGCGACTGTTCGCCCGCCGCCAGCACCTGTGTCAGCGCGGCCACCAGCGGCGGCGAAATCCAGCGCTCCTTCTCCGGCGGATGTGTCCGCATGTCGGTGATGGTGATGATCGGCAGGCGCGAGACGCCCGGCCGCGCCGTCAGCTTGAGGTGCGCATAGCGTCCGGCCTTTGCATTCGCCAGCGTCTCCAGCGATGGCGTCGCTGACGCCAGCACGATGGTGCACTGCTCGATATGTGCACGCATCACGGCAAGATCGCGCGCCTGATAGATCACGCCCTCTTCCTGCTTGTAGGAGGCGTCGTGCTCTTCATCGACGATGATCAGCGCCAGCTTCTGGAACGGCAGGAACAGCGCCGAGCGCGCACCGACCACGATCCGAGCCCGCCCCGCAGCCACTTCGCGCCACACACGCCGGCGCGCTTTCGATCCCGCCGCTGAATGCCATTCCGCCGGCACCGCGCCAAAGCGTTCGCCAAAGCGCGTCATCACCGCCTGCGTCAGCGCGATCTCCGGCAACAGGACCAGCACCTGCGCGTGAGGGTCGCGATCCAGCGCCTCGGCGATCGCCTCGAAATAGACCTCGGTCTTGCCCGAGCCGGTGATGCCATCCAGCAGCGCCGGCTTGTAGCTCCTGGTGCGCACCATCTCGCGCAGCGTTTCGGCCGCGACCAGCTGGTCGCCCGTCAGGTCCTTGCTCTTGCGCGAGGTGTCCGGCGTATCAAATGGCGGATCGAGCGAGCGCTCCACCAGCTTCAGCGCGCCTGCTTCCACCAGCCCCTTCACCACACTCGACGACACGCCAGCTGCACGCGCCAGATCACCCGGGCTCATCGCGGCGCCGGCTTCGGCCAGGACCTTCTCGCGCGCAGGCGTCAGCTTCTCGGGCGCCGTACCGGATGCGACCAGCAACACCTCCATCGGCGCAGGCTCGAGCGCCTCGCGCGAGCGCATCGCCATGGCCAGCATGTTGCCCGCCGGGGCGCAGACATATTTGGCCGCCCGGTCGATGAAGTTTCGCGTCGTCTCGAGCAGCACCGGCGCGGTCGCAATCACCTCGATCACCGATTTCAGCGGCCGGTTGCCAGGCCCGGCGCGCACGCTCCACACCACGCCGATCAGTTCGCGCGGCCCCAGCGGCACCACGACAAACGTCCCCGGCCCGGCCTCGAAGCCGTCCGGCAACGCATAGTCGAACGGCTCCGGCAGGGGCTGCGGCAGCAGCACCGAGACGATTCGTGAAGACGCTTGCATGTCCCCAACATGGCCGTTGTCGCCCGCCGCATCAACCTCGACCGGAAGAAGCGCAAAACCGCGCCCCGATGCGGGTTTCAGCGATTGCAGTGCGGCGCGTTAGCGTCGAGTGTCGGCGCGTACGGACCGCTTTCGATGCGCGGCCCCCCCTGGAGCGCCTGGTTTGACGCAGACAGTCAGGACACGACCCCCACGCTGGAAGACGCCCGCCGTGATCGGCGTGGCGGGGCTGGTCCTGCTGTGGACGATGTGGCGCGCGGGCGGCGACTTCTGGCCGATGCAGCGGCCCTTCATCGCTGTGACCCTGGTCAGCACAGCAGCGATGGTCGCAGCCGCAACATTGGCCGCCGCCCTTCCCCGCGGGGCCGTTCGGCTGGCGATGATCGCGTTGACGGTGTTCGCCATGCTCGCGACCTTTTTCGGCGAGGACTTCGCCGAACGCGGGCGGTTCGACAGCCTTCGCGCCGCACTGTCACAGGAAGTCGAGGCCATCGCAGAGGGCGCGGATTGCACAACGCCCTGCCGGATCGACTCCCGCACGCCGCTGCGCATCGCGTTCCTGCTGAACGGCGAAGGCGCGCACTGGAGCGGCGCCTGCTATGACGCATCTGACAAGATCTTCGGCGTCGAATCCGGCCACGCGGTCCGTCCGCCAGACCCGCCGCAAGCCGCCATGCTGAAAGAAGCCAGCGGCATGTTCAGCGGCCAGGTGCGCCACGCGCCTGCATGGGGTGATCACTGGTATGGCTGTTCCACCCGTCCTTGACGACCGAACTTTCTTCGCGCGCACCGGTCACACTGTAGACATGGGCAAGGCTTGACGCAGCGGCGCGCGAGGGAGGGTCGCCGGCCGCCGCCGCGAACGTGAAGTCCGCCTCGCATGACAGGGCTTCCAGCCAGGCGAGAGCGGTGTCTAGATTGACGCAATCGCCTCGATAGACAGGCGTCGACCAAGGGTGGGATGGCAATGCGCGCACAGCGTAGGCTCTGGATCGGGGCGTGTGGCGCCCTGTTGGCATCGGCATCTGGATCCTGCGCGGTTGCGCCAGACACGCCGCCATCACATGTATCCGCCGCGACGCCCGAAGCCCGTCTCGAACGAATGCAGCCGGTGTCGCCCGCCATGCTGCGCGATCCGGCGCCGGGAGACTGGCTGCAATGGGGCCGCACTTACGACGGCAAGAATTTCAGTCCGCTGAAACGCATCACCCGCGAGAACGTGACGTCCCTCGCGCCTGCCTGGCGCACGCCAATCCAGGGCGGGCTCAGCATGCCGACGCCGCTGGTCCACGACGGCGTGATGTTCCTGAACACGGCGCCCGACACCGTGCTGGCGCTGGACGCCACAACCGGAACAGAGCTGTGGCGCCATGTGCATGTGCTGTCGGGCGGCGCTTCAAGCATGAAGATGGGGCTGGCCCTGTCAGGCGCACAGGTGTTCGTGCCGACCTCCGATCTGCACGTGATCGCACTCGATGCGCGTACTGGCCAGAAGGCGTGGGACCACACGATCGAACTCAGCGCGCCCGCTGCTAGCCGGGCTGTCTTCAACCTGCGCAGCGCGCCGCTTGTGGTCGGCGACAAGCTGATCCAGGGCGTCACCGCAAGCGCCGGACCGGGGGGCGGGTTCATCGTCGCGCTCGATATCAACACCGGGAAGGAGCTGTGGCGTTTCCACACCCTTGCCCGCCCGGGCGCGCCCGGCGGCAACACATGGAATGATCTGCCGCTGGACAAGCGCACAGGAGGCTCGGTCTGGGATCAGGGCACGTACGACAGGGACCTGAATCTCGTCTACTACGGCGCAGGGGCGACCTACGACACGGGTCCCCTGCTGAAGGCGTCGTCCGCGCCCGGCGTGACGAACGATGCGCTCTATACCAACTCGACAATGGCCATCGACGCGACCACCGGCCAGTTGAAGTGGCATTACCAGCACCTGCGCAACGACCAGTGGGATCTCGACTGGGCGTTCGAACGCACACTCGCGACGGTCAAGGTCAACGGCCAGAATCGCAAAGTGGTGATGAATGTCGGCAAGATGGGCATTCTCGACGCTCTCGATGCAGCGACGGGCGCCTACCTGTTCTCGATCGACGCCGGCACGCAGAACGTCATCAGCGCCATCGACCCGAAGACAGGCGAGAAGACGATCGATCGGCAGCGCCTGCCTGATCCGGCGCGGCAGACAGTCTACTGTCCCAGTCCCTCCGGCGCGCGCGCCTGGCCGCCGACATCGTTCAGTCCGGCCACGGGCCAGCTCTATCTGCCGCTGACGGAGTGGTGCGCCAAATTCGGCACGGAGGGTTCGCCGCTTCTCAGCGCGTCCGGCGCGCGGATTTCCAACGCGGATCACCCGGATGCGCTGGCGGACGGCAAGATGGGCCGGCTGCAGGCCATGGATGTCAGCGGCAAGAAACTGGCATGGCGGCATGACCTGGAGGCGCCTATCTCGACCTCCGCACTGTCCACCGCCGGCGGCGTTGTCTTCGCTGGCGATCTCGATCCCGCACTGAAGGCGTTCGACGATCGCGATGGAAAGCTGCTGTGGAGTGCGCCGCTCGACGCAAATCCGAGTTCCTCTGTCATCACCTACAGCGTCGGCGCCACGCAGTATGTGGCCGTGGTCACGGGCATGGGGAACTACCACATCGGCGCGATGGCGGGGCGTTATCAGGAATTCCGCAAGAGCCGCGGCCTCCCCGCCAGCACGCCGACAGGCGCGCCGTCCATTCAGGTATTCGCGATGAAGAGCCAGACATATTCCAAAAGCCCTCAATAGCTCCAGCTGAGGTCTTGGCGTCGTCTACTTCGACTGGAACTCGGTCGATTCCAGCATGCTGCGCACCAGCGTGCGGCGCTGGCCGGTTTCCTGGATGAAGGCGAGATTGCTCCGTCCACCGCCTTCATCCGGCCCGCGGCCCAGCACGGCCTTGTAGGCGCCTTTCAGGAACGCCTGATCCTCCGACACGAAATCCGCCGTTCCGTCGATAGCGTCTGCCGCCATCATCGAGAACGCATAGCCAAGATCGACGCCGGTCGTCTCTTCGGCAAAGCCGTAGGGGCGCAGCCTTTCGCCAATATCGGCCGGGCAAGGCCCCGCCAGCACGTTCATGCAGAAATACTGCACCAGTTCGCCATCGCTGCCGATCTTCACCGTCTCGGTGATGTTCTTGGAGTATTCCTGCAGCACCTCGCCGGTTGCAGGCACAGCCTGCGTGATATCCGGCTCCTTTGCGTCACATGCCGCCAGCAGCGCCAGGGCCGCTGCACACACCGCCATTGTCAGCCGCATCTCACGTCTCCGTCACATCCCGAGCCCGCAAAGGCGTCGCAATCCAGCGCGCCCTCGTCAACGGCATCCGTCAACTGTAGCCGCCAAGACAGCGTTGTGAACCCGACTAAATTGCGGCTGCCCGCCTCTGCATCCGGCTTCGGAAACGCCCTCTTAAGGCCCCCGGCCCATGGTCGCGTCATGACCATCAACACCGGAACCGAAGCCCTCGCCGAGTTCTCCACCTGGCTGGAGACCGAGCGCCGCGCGTCCGCCCACACGGTCGAGGCCTATACCCACGACATTGCGCACTTCCTCGCCTTCCTTGTCGGCCATCTCGGGCAGGAGCCGCACGTCTCCGATCTGGCGCGTCTGTCGCGTCACGACGTCATCGCCTGGCTTGCCTCGCGCCGCTCTCAGGATGGCCTCGCCGCCTCTTCCCGCGCCCGCGCCGCATCGAGCTTGCGCGCCTTCTACCGCTTCCTCGACCGCCGGCTGGATTCGCCCAACGCCAAGGCGATGATGTTCGAAAGCCCTCGCCGCCCGCACCGCCTGCCCCGCCCCCTGCCGGAGTCGATTGCGCCGAAGACAATCACCATGGCGGGCGAGGGCGACGGACACGACGAACCCGAATGGGTGCTGGCGCGCGACGCCGCCATCCTCTCGCTGCTCTATGGCGGAGGCCTGCGTCTCTCCGAAGCCCTTGGTCTTACCGGACGCGACCTGCCGGCGCCCGAAGTTCTGCGCGTCATGGGCAAGGGCAAGAAGGTGCGGCTCGTGCCGCTGATCAGGCCGGTACGCGAAGCGGTGAACGCCTACGCAAAGCTGACGCCGTGGGCCGCAGCCCCCGACGAGCCGATCTTCCGCGGGACCAAGGGCGGCCCGCTCAACCCGCGGCTGGTCCAGCGCCTGATGGAAAAACTGCGTCATCAGCTTGGCCTGCCGGAGACAGCTACGCCCCACGCCCTGCGTCACTCCTTCGCGACGCACCTGCTGGCGAATGGCGGCGATCTGCGTTCCATCCAGGCCCTGCTTGGCCACGCCAGTCTCTCGACCACCCAGATCTACACCGGCGTGGACGCCGCCCGCCTGATGAAGGTTCACGCCGAAGCGCACCCGCGCGCGTAACGCCTATTGCGCGCCAAGCGTGTCCAGGAGGTCGGTCGGCACACCGCAGCCCTTCAGCGTCTCGCCCTGCCAGACCACTTCCGCTTCGTAGGGATAGGTGCGGTCCGACATGCCGTCGGAGCAGTCCTTCTTCCTCAGCGTCATCTCGATCTTGCCTTCGGCCGCCGTCGCCGTCAGCTTCGCGCCTTCGCTTGCGCCCGCACGCTCCGGCAGGCCTGCCGTCACTGCGGCGTGATCTGGCCGCGTGAACGTTGTCGCATTGCTCGGCCCGGCGATCACGACGCCCCAGAACGGCTCGGTCCCCAGCAGCGTGAGATCACCCGCCAGGGCCGGGTCCAGCACGGTCGGGGCGGCGCCGCCATCCGCCTCATCGCCTTTCGGCGTACACCCTGCGGCAAGCATCAGGATGCCGGCGGCAAGCAAAAGGCGGGTCAGGTCGGTCATTGGGCATTTCCCTCGTGGCATGCCCTGAACCTAGTCCGCATGGCCGATCTGACCAATCGCGCTTGCCCTTCGGGCGCTCTGGCGCACAGTGTGAGGCAAAGTAGAGTGCCGCACATCATATCGGGAGGACGTGCATGAGCTCTCACTCGAGCCTCGACCCTTCGCTTGCGACGACCAGCGCCACGCGCCTCGCCGCCAACCTGCGCAAGAAAGCCTTCAGCGCACAGGAGCTCTGCGAAGCCTCCATCTCCCGCATCGAAGCGCTCGATCCCCAGATCAACGCTGTGGTGGTTCGCGACTTCGAGCGCGCCCGCGCCGAAGCCCGCATGGCCGATGACGCGCTGGCCCGCGGCGATGCGCGCCCCCTGCTCGGCGTGCCGATGACCGTCAAGGAAAGCTACGACCTGCGCGGCCATCCCACCACGTGGGGTTTCGAGGAGCATCGCGATCATAGCGCCCGCGAGGATGCGCTGGTCGTGCAACGCCTCAAGGCCGCTGGCGCCGTCGTTCTCGGCAAGACAAACGTGCCGCCCGCCCTGGGCGACTGGCAGGCCGCCAACCCGATCCATGGCCGCACCAACAACCCGTACGATCTAACGCGGTCGCCCGGCGGGTCATCCGGCGGCGGCGCCGCGGCAATCGCGATGGGTTTCTCGGCGCTGGAGATGGGCTCGGACATTGGCGGCTCGATCCGCATCCCCGCCGCCTTCTGCGGCGTCTTCGGCCACAAGAGCACGTATGGCCTGATCCCGATGCCGGGCCACATGTATGGCGGCATCATCGGCGCGCCGCCGCCGCTCAGCGTGCTTGGGCCGCTGGCGCGTTCGGCCGAGGATCTCGCCCTGGCGCTTGACGTGGTTGCCGGGCCCGACAGCGATTCGCCGTTCAACAAGCTTGCCCTGCCGCCGCCGCGCCATGATCGCCTGTCGAACTACCGCGTCTTCATCCTCGACAGCCATCCTGCGGCCGACGTTGATTCCTCGGTCCGCAACGCCATCGAATCCGTCGCGCGCCATCTCACCGCCGAAGGCGCAAGCGTCGCGCACGCCTCCAGCTCGCTGCCCGACATGTCAGTCAGCTGGCGCACCTATCAATCGCTGCTGCATACCGTCACCTCGCGCCGCTCAGGCGGCGACCGGCCGCCGATCTCCGCGCACGCCTGGCTCGATCATCTCGACAACCAGGTCCGTATCCGGCGCCAGTGGGCTGATTTCTTCCGCCATTTCGACGTCGTGCTCGCCCCCGCCTTCGGCACGACTGCCTTCCCCCACACCGACGAACCCGACTGGCGCAAGCGCGCCCTCACCATCGATGGTGAGACGACGCCCTATGGCGCACAACTTGCCTGGGCCGGCATCGCCACCGTCGCCAACCTCCCCTCCACCGCCGTGCCGCTTGGCCTCGATGCACATGGGTTGCCATTGTCATTGCAGGTCATCGGCCCGCATCTGGAAGACCTCACGACCATCGCCTTCGCCGGCCTCATCGCACGCGACACGCCGCCTCCAAAGCTGGCGCTGTAGACCGCGCCAGCGCACCCGCATGCAACACCGTGAAATCTCGGTCACATCAGGCCTCGCCCGATTGCGCGGCCCGAAAAACAGGACTAACCGACCGGCCATGAACACGACCGCCCGAAAGCTTATTCTCAAGCAGCGCGCTCTTATGGAGCTCCCGCTGGCGCGTCGTGATTGAAACGACGGGCTGGCGGCGGAAACGCCGGCGACCCCCCGTCCCACCGACCTTTCCGCAACTGAACCTCGGGACGATGCGGCCAAGGACGGCAAGAGACAGACGATGACCACCGCCACGCCGACCGTTGAAGACGCTCACACCGCGCGCAACCGCGCCATCGGCGTCGGCATGGCGCTTGGCGGCGCAGCGCTGTTCTCGCTCAAGGGCGTGGTCATCAAGCTGGCCTTCGCAGAAGGCATCGGCGTCAGCCAGTTGCTTACGCTGCGCATGGCGTTCTCGCTGCCTTTCTTTCTCGCAGTCGGGATTTTCACCTTCGTCCGCTCGGGCCGGCGCCCCAGCCTGAAGCTCTACGCCGCCGCAGCAGCGCTCGGCATCCTCAGCTACTACATCTCGTCCTGGCTGAACTTTCAGGGCCTGCGCTACGTCTCGGCCCAGCTCGAGCGGCTGATCCTCTACATCTACCCGACCATGGTCGCGCTGCTGGCGTGGATGTTTCTGAAGGAGAAGGTGACGCCTCGCCACATCGTGGCGCTGCTGCTCGCCTATGCCGGCGTCGCCGTGCTGTTCGGCGCCGAGATCGGCCACCAGGGACCCAACGCCCTGCTCGGCGGCGGGCTGATCTTCGCGGGCGCCTTCCTCTATGCGATCTATGTCACCGCATCGAGATCGGTGATCACGCGCATGGGGTCGGCGCTGTTCACGTCCTTTGCGATGAGTGCGGCCTCCGTCGCTTTCCTCGCGCAGAGCGGCATCGAGATGATCTTCACAACGCCGCCGCCCGTCACCGCCAACGGCCTGTGGCTCAGCCTGGTCCTCGCCACGGTCTGCACCGTCATCCCCGCCTTCATGATCGCGGATGCGATCGGTCGCATCGGTCCGGGCCCAATGAGCGCCATCGGCGGCGTCGGTCCCGTGGTGGCTGCGTGGGCTGCGGTTGCGATCCTGCACGAGCCGTTCGGCGTGCCGCACATCATCGCAATGGCGCTGACCATCATCGGCGTCTGGTTGCTGGCGCGAAATCCGCGACCGCCAATGGGTGTTGTCGCCGCGAAAGCAGGATCGCCGACGCCCTAGTCTCTCAGGATCGCGTCGTCAGAGCCTGAGATGGGCCGCCGCCCATGCGCCAAGGCGATCCACCGCCTGCCGCGCCGGCGTCAGCATCTTGTAGCGCGCCTGGAAGACGTGGAACATGTCGGGCCAGATCTCGAGCGTCACGGGCGAGCCCGACCCGCCGAGCCGCTCGGCCAGCGACGTTGAATCCGACAGCAGCACTTCCGCTTCGCCGGTCTGGATGATGGTCGGCGGCAATCCGCGGAGATCGGCGTTGAGAACCGCCACGCCATTGTAGAGCGGCTGCACGTCGCCGAGATACTGATGCCGCCGCACCTCCAGCGACGGCCGCGTCAGGAACGGATCGCGCGCCGCTTTCGCATCCCAGCTCCACCCGGTGTTGGCGAAGTTCACCCACGGGCTCAGCAACATCATGCCAGCCGGCAGCGCCACGCCCTCTTCCTTCAGCCGCATGGCGCTCGCAACCGCCAGGCCGCCGCCGGCAGAATCGCCCGCAAGGATGATCTTCGCCGGATCAACGCCTTCGCCCAGCATGCCCTTGTAAGCGGCGACGCTGTCTTCCAGCGCCGCCGGATATTTGTGCTCGGGGGCCAGCCGGTAATCGGGGATCACCGTGGCGCATTTCGCAGCCGCCGCCACCTGGCTCGCCAGTCCCTTGTGGCTGCGCGAGGAGCCCATCGCATAGCCGCCGCCATGCAGCCAGAAGATCACATGATCGCCGCTCGATCCTGGCGGCATGATCCCGAGGCAGTTCACTCCGCCAAGCGGCAGCTCCGATTGCACGGCGTTTGCCGGCATCGGATCGTTTTCACTGAATTCGTCATACGCGCGGCGAACCGCGGCCAGGTCTGTGGGGTCAATGCCCCGCAACCGACCCGCGACGGCTTCACGCGCGGCGGCAAGTTCGCCAACGAGGCCAGCAACGGTGCTCACGCATCCCTCCGCAGTGCACAGCCCCTGCGCCCCGCAAGACTTGTGCCGTGTCACATCTGTGTGGTCCAGCCTTCAACTGCCATCGCCGCCTGGCGAACGGCTTCCGTGAGCGTCGGGTGGGCGTGGCAGGTGCGGGCAATATCCTCGGAGGATGCGCCGAACTCCATGGCGACGCAGATTTCGCCGATCATTTCGCCTACGCCCACGCCCATCAGATGTGCGCCAAGGACGCGATCGGTCTCGGCGTCGGCGAGGATTTTCACGAAGCCATCGGTCTCGTGGTTGGTCTTGGCGCGCGAGTTGGCCGAGAACGGGAACTTTCCGGCCTTGTACTTCACGCCAGCCGCTTTCAGTTCTTCCTCGGTCTTTCCGACCCATGCGATCTCCGGCTTGGTGTAAACCACACCCGGAATGATATCGTAGTCGAGGTGGCCGGCCTTGCCCGCGATCAGCTCGGCGCAGGCCATCGCCTCGTCTTCGGCCTTGTGCGCCAGCATCGGGCCGGTCGTCACGTCGCCGATCACCCAGACGCCTGGCGCGGACGTGCGGTAATGGTCGTTGGCGATCACGCCGCGCTTGTCGGGAACGATCCCAACCGTCTCGAGACCGAGGCCCTGCGTGTAGGGGCGGCGGCCAATCGCAACGAGCACGACATCGGCGTCCAGCGTTTCCGCCGCGCCGCCCTTCGCAGGCTCCATCGTCAGCTTCAGCTTGGTCTTCTGCTTCTCGACGCCGGTCACCTTCATGCCGAGCTTGAAGTCCATGCCCTGCTTTGCGAATACGCGTTGCGCCTGCTTGGCGATCTCGCCATCGGCGCCGGGAATGATGCGGTCGAGATATTCGACGACGGTCACTTCCGCGCCAAGGCGGCGCCACACCGAGCCCAGCTCAAGCCCGATGATGCCGGCGCCGATCAGGATCAGCTTCTTCGGCACCTGCTTCAGCGACAGCGCGCCGGTTGACGACACGATGCGCTCTTCATCGATCTCGACGCCCGGCAGCGTTGCCGGCTCGGAGCCGGTCGCGATGACGATGTTCCTGGCCGCCAGCGTCTGCTCGCCCGCAGCGCCCGTGACGATCACCTTGCCGGGACCTGCGATACGGCCCGAACCGCGGATCACGGTCACCTTGTTCTTCTTCATGATGTAGGCGACGCCGTTGGTGAGCCCGGTCACCGCTTCGGCTTTCTGTTTCAGCATCTGCTCGAGGTTGAGTTTCACGCCCGACACCTCGATGCCCAGGCCGGCGAGGTCTTTCGACGCCGTCTCAAAAAGTTCGGACGCGTGCAGCATCGCCTTCGACGGGATGCAGCCGACATTGAGACAGGTCCCGCCCAGCGTCTGGTCTTTTTCGATCAGCGCGACCGTCAGACCGAGCTGGCTGCAGCGTGTGGCGCAATTGTAGCCGCCCGGCCCCGCGCCAATGATGACGACGTCATAGCTCTCGCTCATGGGATGGTCTCTCAAGCCGGATCGAATGCGGGCGCAACCTATACGCGAGCGCCCTCAGGTCAACAGAAGCGATATGGCGTTCGTTGCGGCCGTGTTGAACACCTGAAACGTGTCAGATTACTGAACAGCGCCGTCAGTCGCGCCCCACCACGGCCGCGATTGCGGCCAGCACAAGAATGGTCACGCCCACTGACGCCTCGTTTTCCCAGACCTTGAAGCCTTCGGGCAGCAAGCGCTCACCGAGATAGACCGACAGACCCGCCGAGATCACGCCGCCGGTGATCGCGATGGCCGCCCCGCCAGCGCCGCCAAAGAAGACGATCAATCCACCTGCCAGACCGAGCAGCCCGCCAATCGCAGGCCCCAGGAAGTAGGGATTGTCGAATTCAGCCATGAAAGCCCGGGCCAGATCGCTGCCGCCGAGAAAGTGACTGTGGGTCTGATAAAGCAGCCAGCCCGATGTCATGATCAGCAGTAGCGCAGCAATCCGCCTCAACATGCGCGAGTCTCCCGCCGCGTTGCCCCCTGTGCCTGAAGTCTAGGCATTCGGTGTCTGCAAGCAATGGTCCCTAGCCAAGTAGGCTTCGGTACGCCGCCAGCCAGACCAACCCGGCTGCCGCGAGCGAAAACCAGCCCGCATTGCGCGTCGACTGTTCGGGGCGCGCCCCTGCCGCAGCGTCGGCCGTAGGGGCCTCACGTGCGGCCCGTTCGCGTTGGATGAAATAGACGCCCTGCCCGCCGACCAGCAGCGCCACAAGCCATACGGCGAACGGATGCAGCATCAGCATGGCGACGGCGCACAAGCCCAGCACGACGCCGTTGATCGCCAGCAGCCGGCGCCTTCGTCTGTCGTCGCGATCGATCCACGCCTCCTCGGCTTCGCGTGCCGGATCGCGCTCGCGGGGCTCCATGGGCCGGTCCATGTCCATAAAGCCGCCGTCGTCCGTATCCGAAGCGGCGGCCGGGTCGACCGCATCCAGCGTCGCTTCGAAATCGCGCGTCATGTCGCCGATTCGGCTGATCATGCCGTCGAGCACAGCCTGACGCCGCAGCGTCACGAACAGCGCAATCGTTCCGCCAACCCACAACAAGCCAATGCCCCGGATGATCCATCCGAGGAGGACATCCGAGGCGTCGTGGATCGTCACGCAGAAGGACTAGAGATCGAGCAGCAGACGCTCGGGATCTTCCAGCGCTTCCTTCACCCGCACCAGGAAGGTCACGGCTTCCTTGCCGTCGACGAGGCGGTGATCGTAGCTGAGCGCGAGATACATCATCGGGCGGATCTCGACCTTGCCGGCGATGGCGACCGGGCGCTCCTCGATGCGGTGCATGCCCAGCACGCCGGCCTGCGGCGGATTGAGGATCGGCGTCGACATCAGCGAGCCATAGACGCCGCCGTTCGAGATCGTGAACGTGCCGCCCTGCAAATCGTCCATTGCCAGCTTGCCGTCGCGCGCCATCAGGCCGAGACGGCCGATGTCGGCTTCGACTTCCGCAATGCTCATCATGTCGGCGTCACGCACCACCGGCACGATCAGGCCTTTGTCCGTGCCGACAGCAACGCCGATGTTGTAGAAGTTCTTGTAGATGATGTCCGTGCCGTCGATCTCGGCGTTGACCGAGGGGATTTCCTTCAGCGCGGCGACGCACGCCTTCACGAAGAAGCCCATGAAGCCCAGCTTCACGCCATGCTTCTTCTCGAACACGTCCTTGTATTTCTTGCGCAGTTCCATGACCGTCGACATGTCGACATCATTGAACGTCGTCAGCATCGCGGCTGTGTCTTGCGCTTCCTTCAGGCGGCGCGCGATGGTCTGGCGCAAGCGGGTCATCTTCACGCGTTCTTCGCGCGGCCCGAGCGGACGCGGCTCACGGGCGGCCACAGGCGCGCTCGCAACCCTGGCGACAGCCGTCGAGGATGCGGCAGCTTCGGCGACATACTTGACCGCATCCGCCTTGGTCGCGCGGCCGCCCTTGCCGGTGCCCGGCACGTCAGCGGCATTGACGCCGCCTTCAGTGGCGACGCGCAGCACGGACGGGGCGACCTTGTCGGTGACTTTCTCGGCGGCGGCCGCCGCTTTCGCGGCCGGAGCAGCGGCAGGCGCAACCGTCGCAGCCGGTTTCGCGGCGGGAGCGGCCGAGGCGGCGGCGCCTGTCGTCATGCGCGCGATGATCGTGCCGATGGAAACCGTCTCGCCTTCCTTGACGAGCTGTTCGGAGATCACGCCGGCGGCCGGAGCGGGAACTTCCACAGCAACCTTGTCGGTTTCGATCTCGGCGATCGGATCGTCCTGCTTCACGGTCTGACCGGGTTTCACCAGCCAGTTGGCGAGCGTGCCCTCGGTCACGCTCTCGCCCATTGCGGGCACTTTGATGTCCATGAAATCTCCCGATCCAGATCTTGCCGCGGCGGGCGCTGCCGGCGCGGCGGGTTTTGCATTCGATATTTCGCCAATTGCGTCTTTGGCGGGCGCCTTGGCGCCTGCCGATGTTCCGATCCGTCCCAACAGGGCGCCGACTTCCACAGTCGCGCCCTTCTTCACTACGATCTCCGACAGCACGCCGTCCTCGGTGGCCGAGACCTCGACGGACACCTTGTCGGTCTCAAGCTCGACCAGCGGCTCGTCGCGCACGACCTTGTCGCCGGCTTTCTTCAGCCATTGCCCGACGGTCGCTTCCTTGACGCTCTCACCAAGGACGGGAACGGTGATGTCAGCCATGTCGCGTGTCGCCTAGGCTTCGAAGGCCGCCTCGAGGAATGCCTGCAGCTCCTTGTTGTGCAGCGCCATCGTGCCGGCCGCAGTCGAGGCTGACGCCGGACGGCCGACATAACGCGGGCGCCTGGACTTCACGTCGAGCTTTTCGAGCGTCTTCTCGATGTTCCACTCGACGAACGTCCATGAGCCCATGTTGCGCGGCTCTTCCTGGCACCACACGACGTCGGCGTTCGGGAAGCGGCCCAGTTCCTTCATCAGCGAGGCGACCGGGAACGGATAGAGCTGTTCGACGCGGAGCAGATAGACGTCATCAACCTTGCGCTTCTCGCGCTCCTCGAACAGGTCGTAATAGACCTTGCCCGAGCACAGCACGACGCGGCGGATATTTTCGTCAGGCCTCAGCTTCACCTCGGCGCCGCGGCCCTTGGTTTCAGCGTCGTCCCACAGGATGCGGTGGAAGGTGGTGCCCGCTTCCATGTCCTCGAACGCCGATACAGCCCGCTTGTGCCGCAGCAGCGACTTCGGCGTCATGATGATCAGCGGCTTGCGGAAGTTCCGGTGGATCTGGCGGCGCAGGATGTGGAAATAGTTCGCCGGCGTCGTGCAGTTGGCGACCTGCATGTTGTCCTGAGCGCACATCTGCAGGAAGCGCTCGAGGCGCGCGGAGGAGTGCTCCGGCCCCTGGCCCTCATAGCCATGCGGCAGCAGGCAGACGAGGCCGGACATGCGCAGCCATTTGCGCTCGCCCGAGGAGATGAACTGGTCGAACAGCACCTGCGCGCCGTTGGCGAAGTCGCCGAACTGGGCTTCCCACGCAACCAGCGTGTTGGGCGCCGTCAGCGAATAGCCGTACTCATAGCCAAGCACCGCCTCTTCCGACAGCAGACTGTCGATGACTTCGTAGTTGGCCTGGCTCTCGCTGATGTTGTTCAGCGGCGTGTAGCGCTCCTCGGTCACCTGATCGACGAGGTGCGAGTGGCGCTGGGTGAACGTTCCGCGGCACGAATCCTGGCCCGACAGGCGAACCGGGAAGCCTTCATCCACCAGCGTCGCGAAGGCGAGGTGCTCGGCCATGCCCCAATCGAGCCCTTGACCGGTCTCGGCCATGTTGCGGCGGCTGGCGATGGTGCGCGCGACCGTCTTGTGGATGTTGAAGCCCGGCGGCACGTCGGTGATGCGATGGCCGATCGCCTTCAGCTTGCTGACCGGCACGCCGGTCAGGCCGCGCTGTTCGTCGTCCTTCGGCAGGCCAAGGCCCGCCCATTTGCCATCGAGCCAGTCGGCGCCCTGCGGCTTGTAGGTCTTGCCCTTCTCGAATTCGGCGTCGAGCAGCGCTTCCATGTCGCCGACCAGCTTGTCGACGCCGGCCTGATCGATCACGCCCTCTTCCACCAGACGGTTGGCGTAGAGTTCGCGCGTCGATGGCAGATCCTTGATGCGCGCGTACATGATCGGCTGCGTCATCGTCGGATCGTCGCCTTCATTGTGGCCGTAGCGACGGTAGCAGAACATGTCGATGACCACGTCCTTGCCGAACTTCTGGCGATACTCGGTGGCCACCTTGGCGGCGTGCACGACCGCTTCGGGATCGTCGCCGTTCACGTGGAAGATCGGCGCCTGCACCATCAGGGCGACGTCCGAAGGATAGGGAGACGAGCGCGAGAATGACGGCGCCGTGGTGAAGCCGATCTGGTTGTTGACGATGAAGTGCATCGCCCCGCCGGTGCGGTAGCCGGTAAGACCCGACAGCGCGAGGCATTCGGGCACAACGCCCTGCCCGGCGAACGCGGCATCGCCATGCAGCAGCAGCGGCATGACTTTCACGCGCGTCGCGCGCTTGTCTTCCTGGAGGTCGAACGACTGTTTCGCGCGCGCCTTGCCCAGCACGACCGGGTTGACGATCTCAAGGTGCGACGGGTTCGCCGTCAGCGACAGGTGGACGGTGTGATCGTCGAAGGTGCGATCCGAGGACGCGCCAAGGTGGTATTTCACGTCGCCCGAGCCGAATTCGTCGGCGCCCTGCGTGTTGCCGCCCAGGAACTCGAAGAAGATCTTGTGATAGGGCTTGCCCATCACCGCCGCGAGCACGTTGAGACGGCCACGGTGCGGCATGCCGAGAATGATCTCGTCGACGCCAAGGTTGCCGCCGCGCTTGATGATCTGTTCCAGCGCGGGAACCATCGCCTCGCCGCCGTCCAGGCCGAAGCGCTTGGTGCCAGGATAGCGCTTGTGCAGGAAGCGTTCGAACGCTTCGGCTTCGACCAGCTTGGCCAGGATCGCCTTCTTGCCCTCGGGCGTGAAGGTGATCTCCTTGTCTTCGCCTTCGATGCGCTCCTGGATCCAGGATTTTTCTTCCGGATTCGAGATGTGCATGAACTCGACGCCGAACGTGCCGCAGTAGGTGCGGCGCAGGATGTCGATCATCTGGCGCGGGGTCGCGTAGTCGAGGCCCAGCACGTGGTCGATATAGATGCGGCGGTCCATGTCCTCGGGGCCGAAGCCGTAGGAGGCCGGATCCAGCTCGGGCTGGTAGTCGCGCTCCTGCAGACCCAGCGGGTCGAGGCGCGCCTGCAGGTGGCCGCGGATGCGATAGGCGCGGATCATCATCAGCGCCTTGATCGAGTCCTGCACCTGCTGGTGATTGTCAGCCGGGGCAGCGCCCGCGGCGGGGAGAGCCTTGGCCTTGCCGTCGAGCTTGCCCTTCAGCGCGGTTTCAACCGCGCCCCAGTTGCCGTCGAGCGCGGAGACGAGATCGCCATTGGCGGGCCGGGGCCAGCCGGGGCGGCGCCATTCCGGGCCGCGCGCCACTTTCTTGGCGTCCTCGCCGACATCGGCGATCTGGCTGAAGAACGCGCGCCAGCTCTCCGGAACGGAGTTGGGGTTCTCGGCATACTGGGCGTGGAGCTGCTCGATCCAGACGCCATTCGCTCCGTAGAGGAAGGCTGTGTCGAGCATGGCCTCGTTGGATGCGCTACGCGCTTCCCCGGCGGGGGCCTCAACCGTCATGTCTAGTCCTTTCAGGGTTCTTGTCGGTCGCGCACTGCAGTCCGACGGCAAGTCCTGGTGGCGTTCAGATGTCGTCTTTCGCTCCCCGACTCAAGAGGCGGGGAATGGGTAATCGCTCATATCACAGTTAATTTCCTGCGCACGTCCGCAGGACCTGATCCGAGGCGCGACGTTTAGCGCTTCAGAACCTCGCTCATGGTCACGCCAAGGCGCGCCGGGCTGGGGCTGACGACGATGCCGGCCGATTGCATGGCCTCGATCTTCGATTCCGCGTCGCCCTTGCCGCCCGAAACGATGGCGCCGGCATGGCCCATTGTCCGGCCCTTGGGCGCCGTGCGGCCCGCGATGAAGCCAACCATGGGCTTCTTGCGGCCGCGCCTGGCTTCGTCCTTGATGAACTGGGCGGCGTCTTCTTCGCCCGAACCGCCGATTTCGCCGATCATGATGATCGACTGGGTTTCGGGGTCCGCGAGGAACATTTCGAGCACGTCGATGAAGTCCGTGCCTTTGACCGGATCGCCGCCAATACCCACAGCCGTCGTCTGGCCAAGGCCTTCCGCCGTCGTCTGGAACACCGCCTCATAGGTCAGCGTGCCCGAGCGCGAGAGAACGCCGACCGTGCCCTTGGAGAAGATGTTGCCCGGCATGATGCCGATCTTGCACTGGCCGGGCGTCAGAAGGCCCGGGCAGTTCGGCCCGATCAGGCGCGATTTCGACTTCGAGAGCTTGTCCTTCACCCGCACCATGTCGAGCACCGGAACGCCCTCGGTGATCGTCACGATCAGGGGGATTTCAGCGTCGATCGCCTCTTCGATGGCGGCGGCGCAGAATTTCGGCGGAACGTAGATGACCGTGGCGTTGGCGCCCGTGGCGGCCTTGGCCTCGGCGACCGTGTTGAACAGCGGGCGCTGGACTTTCGAACCGTCCGGCAGCGTGCCTTCCCAGTTCGTGCCGCCCTTGCCCGGCGTGATGCCGCCGACCATCCGGGTGCCGTAGGCGATCCCCTGCTCGGTGTGGAACGTGCCGGTCTTGCCGGTCATGCCCTGGGTGAGGACCTTGGTGTTCTTGTCGATCAGGATGGACATCGCTGAGCCTTGCTTGGTCAGGTCGGAAATGAAAACGAGCGGCCTTCGGCCAATCGCGTGAAGCTATTTGCCCTTGATGGCGGCGACGATCTTCTGCGCCGCGTCGTCGAGGTCGTTGGCGGGGACCACGTTGAGGCCTGAGTCCTTGATGATCTTCTTGCCAAGCTCCGCGTTGGTGCCCTCGAGGCGCACCACCAGCGGGACAGCGAGGTTGGTTTCGCGCACGGCGGCCAGAACGCCCTCGGCGATGACATCGCACTTCATGATGCCGCCGAAGATGTTGACGAGGATGCCCTTCACCTTGGGATCCTTCATGATGATCTTGAAGGCGGCCGCCACCTTCTCCTTGCCGGCGCCGCCGCCGACGTCGCAGAAGTTCGCGGGCTCTTCACCGTAGAGCTTGATGATGTCCATCGTCGCCATGGCGAGGCCGGCGCCGTTGACCATGCAGCCGATCGTGCCGTCGAGCGCGATGTAGGCGAGGTCCCACTCGGACGCCTCGATCTCTTTCTCGTCTTCTTCCGTCTTGTCGCGCAGCGCCTGGATGTCCGGGTGGCGGAACAGCGCGTTGCCGTCGAACGACACCTTGGCGTCGAGTACACGCACGCGGCCATCCTTCATGACGATCAGCGGGTTGATCTCCAGCATCGCCATGTCTTTCTCGACGAAGGCTTTGTAGAGGATCTTGGACAGGCCGATCATGTCGGTGCGGGCCTGACCCTCCAGCTTCAGCGCATCGGCGACGCGCGCGCCGTCGGCGTCGGTCACGCCGGTCGAGGGTTCGATCTGCAGGGTGTGGATGCGCTCGGGCGTCGAATGGGCGACTTCCTCGATGTCCATGCCGCCTTCGGTCGAGACCACGAACGCGACCTTGCCGGTGGCGCGATCGACCAGCAGCGAGCAGTAGAGTTCTTTTTCGATGTCGGCGCCGTCTTCGATGTAGATGCGGTTGACCTGCTTGCCGGCGGCGCTGGTCTGCGCCGTGACGAGGTGTTTGCCCAGCATTGCCTTGACGTGTTCGAAGGCGGCTTCCTTGGTGAAGCCGAGGCGAACCCCGCCTTTTTCACCGGCGTCCTTTTCGATGAACTTGCCCTTGCCGCGGCCGCCGGCGTGGATCTGCGATTTCACCACCCACAGAGGTCCCGGCAGGCTGTCGATGGCGGCCCTGGCTTCGTCGACCGAAAACACGGCGACGCCAGCGGCCACCGGCGCTCCGAACGACTTCAGAACGGCCTTCGCCTGGTGCTCGTGGATGTTCATGGAAATACGCCCCTGTAGGGATGTGTCGGGAATGCAGGGTCCGCCCCGCGAGGCTCGCGATTAGCGCACCCGGGAGCCGGAGGCAACGTCGCGTTTCCGGGGTTTGGGGCCTGAATCCCGGGCCGGATCAGGCCTTTTGCGGGTCGTGATGGGGCAGCTTGCCCCCGACCTCCGCCTCCTCCGCCACCTCCCCCTGAACAACGCTTGTGGCGCTGACCGGGTTGAAGGGGGAACGCTGGCTCGCCTCAGGCCGCCTGTGCACCGTAAGCCGCCACAGATTGGCGGCGATCA
>Ga0075163_10003272_pt1 | contig 21772 bp, 10 predicted proteins | sample JI1023141ADNA_FD_71478 | JGI IMG/M metagenome (GOLD analysis project Ga0075163, IMG submission 71478) | Wastewater effluent complex algal communities from Wisconsin, to seasonally profile nutrient transformation and Carbon sequestration -... | ecosystem: Engineered > WWTP > Effluent > Algae... | reverse complement strand
GCTTTTTTGAATGGCGCTGGCTCGATGATGCGGGCACTGTAAAGATTCCCTACTACGTAACGTTTCGCGATCAGAAGTTGCGCTCCATGGCCGGGTTGTACAGCCGCTGGAAAGATCCGGGCACGGGGGAATACTATTATAGCTATACGCTGTTGACTTGTCCGGCTAATTCGATCATGCAATATGTTCACAACGCCAAGCAGCGCATGCCGGTTTTTATAGACCAGGAGAATTATAAAGATTGGCTGAACCCTAATTTAAAGAAGGACGAAGTCATTGATCTGTGCAAGCCGTATGACGACCCTAATATGCGTGCTTATACAATTTCGAAGCTGTTAACTACTCGTGGCATTAACCCAAACGTGCCGGAAGTGTTGCAACCCTTTAATTATAATACTGCTATTCAGGAAGCAAACGAATTTCTAAAACGCGGAGAAAAAAAGAAAGCAATGGAGGTATTCAAGAATACGATCTCAGGCGACAAGATGAAGGAAGAACATTTGCAGCTGGCAGCAGGGCAGGAGATTAGGGAGGAGTTGGTTATGCCCTAAGAGCAGAGATTAAAAAGTGAAAAAGGCGAGGCCGAATTTCAAATCGGAGTCACCGGCCCTCAACTTCTCATTTTCAGCACGTTACAAATTATTAATTAATTTGATTAATCAATTTAAATCAATGCTTTGTGAGTTGGTTCAAGCCAGTGTGCTGCCGGCTTGGCTTGCACCAGGATTCCGTGCGGCCTGCAGTACTGTGGCTTGGTGCGGCTGGCTGTCCTCAAGCGCGTTGGCAAAAACTTTCGTACTCAGCTTTTCATGCTTTACAGACAGTCAAGGACGTAGTGCGCATGTGCGGATCATGTTCTGGTCATAAATAGATCTAAGTGATTCGCTCAGAGAAGCTCGACTTGATTTAAGTTTTAAGGAAAATCTGCCAGAAAAGTCAGGAATCAATTGAAGTTGTAACAAGCTGTTTTATAAAATTTTCCGAGCTTTGGAGGTGGGAGGAGAGTGCGGCTGCACAATGTGTGGCGATATGCGTTCGTAGATATCTAAAACGCCTAGTTGGAAGCCAAAAATTTTTTCAAACAGCGAAGAAATTGGTTGAAAAATTATGTTTCTGGCTTCTCATTCAAATTGACTGCAACTCCAGATATCATAATTACCATTTGCTTTTTTGTTAGCGATATATAGCACTCTATCTGAATAAAAATATAATGGATCGTTAAGTGCTTGGGGAATGGTGCAACCTCCTTCCACTTGGCAAGCACAAAATTGAATTCCCACATTTTTTGGCCCGAGTGGACATATAAAAACGACCCCTCGAAAGGGAAGAACATGTGTGTCTGACCCTCAATGGCGCCCGGAAAAGGAAAAGTAGCGATCAGACGCGGAGGGAAGCTTCCGTTAAATTCCTGGATCTTGCCATCAGTTGTCAGAATGTAATACCCCCCATAGTAAGCTGTTCCAGTGACAATTGCTTCCCCGGGAGACAGCGGGAGTGTTGTCCCTGTTTCCCATATGTTGTCCCTGTAATTATAAAGGTGAGTACCGAAACTTCCAAAAATATAGATATGCGGATAATACTCGTTTATATACACATCACCCATAGCCAGCTTTTCGGGGTCGAAAGGTAACTGTGTAATAATTGCCCAGCTACCATCCCTTTGCAGTATGTAGATATTATTGTTCTGGCTGTTTAGAACAAACGGCATAACGCAATAAAGCTTTACGTCTGGCTGATTGGCGTTCAATGGAAAGTCCAGTCCTCCCGATGTTAAACTTTTTCCGTTAAACCTTGTAACCTTTCCATCTTGCTGAATAATATAGACACCCCGCGAGACAACAGCTATTCCTTCACCAGTGCCTGTGAGGGCTTCATTGGCTCCTCTCAAACTCCAGACTGGTCGCTGGCCTGCTACTTTTGAGTCAATAAGCAACTTATCACCATAAACCGTTTTTTTTGTGGAATTATCCAAATACGTGACGAATGCGCGGAAGTTATACGTTGGAATTTGACCGATTGGTGGCGTGTTTAACATAAATGTTTTATCGCCCGGATTTCCCAGTTTGTAAACAATCGCTCCGGAACCGCGGCTGCGGCCTTCAGGAGCATACATGAACCCGTGCATCAAGATCTCGTAGCCACTGTCGTCAATGAGTTCTCCTTCAAATCTAAATCCCTGCTCATGTGGTATTGCCTTAGTCGTAAACACAATGGGAAAATCCTCCGATACGGGAAGTTCTTCCCGACATTGCATGAGGATAGCTGAAAATAGGAGGAGGGTAAAGATTTGTTTTTTCATATTCAGAATACAAAGCCCACGGATACAGACATTATATTTATGTGAGTTGAAATCATTGAGCTACTGAGTGGTCGCATCATTCGATAGTCGCCTTGCAACAAGATCGAATGTTCTTTGCGGGGAAGAATTACCGCGCCAGCTGAAATGCCAAAGCCAACCTGTTGTTTTGGCACAAATAAAAATCCCTCACGTTTGGTAAGAAAAATGCTGTTTCCTTCCTGTTCAAATTCGTAAAGTGTCGTTGAGCCCGACAGGTGTTGAGAGTAAATAAGGTCAGCTTCAATGAACGGGGTGACTAGCGATCCATAGAAAGAATAGCGCAAGCCTACGGGAAGACTTGCATGTAAGTCCTGAAACGTGAGACTATAGACTTTGTCCAAGCCAATGGCTTCTCCCGAACCATGATAATAGTCCAGCATAAGCCCAGCATTCCATGAAAGGTTAGATACTGCCACTGGGCGATCGATGAAAACTCCCAAAGAGAACCCGCTGGCGCGAAACTTATCAACCAGCGGAAAAGATGAACTTTCCTGAGCTTCTTGTTGATTATATGTATTTTGGTGGATCCCACCTTTAACCGCGAATCGAAATCGGGGAAAAGCGCGGTTCTTACACCGGTTATAATCCTCACTGAAACGAGCCAGGTGGTAGCGTGTCAACTGCACATGCCTGGCATTCTCACTCACGCCAGGGCAATTTTCAGTCACCTTTTTCAACGTATCAGACAATTCGCCTTTTGAAAGTTCCTTTAATTCCCCTCCACCCGAAGACATGTAATAAACTTCGCGATTATCCCGGTCAACCAGGTAATAAAAGTTTATTAGACCCGATGCAATCCTCTCGAAAAAATACCGATGGCGTTCACCGTTTTGGGTTTGAATTGTGAGGGCCACATATGTGCGACCGTCACGCAACCGGTAGCCAGGAATGTCGTTGGGCGTATGCCTTATTTCTTTGGTACCGCGAATTTGAATAATGAACCTCGCGTTTTCCGCAGCCGTTCCGGGCTTCAACTTGATGCCCGTTGTATCTTTCAGCGTTCGGGTAGATTGTGCTTAAGAACAATAAGAGGCAGCAAATAGAAATAATAGTAAAGGGAATTTTTTAAGATGCATTACTCTCAATCGCCACTTATGGTGTGCGACAAATATACAAGGTCCCAAGCCTAAAAATCTAATTTTCTATCCGCTAGAAATTTTTAATTCATTTGAATAATCTAAGGAGTTTAGAAATCAGGCTTGCCTGTGGAAACTTTACCCCAGTCAAAATTTTTAGTTTCTTATCGAAAAACTTACACCAATATTATTTCTTAGAAAAACCGTGCCACGCTAGATGCTGGCATTTTCATATAGGTTAATATAGGAGTAACTCCTATTCGAAATTTTATTCTAGTTGAATTCCAGTCAATATAGTACGTATGTACTTGCAGTTATTGGACTGATCCAAAATCTTTATCTCATGTAAATACATACATTTAGTAAACCCTAACCCCAGTCTGCGATGAGAAAATCTTCTCTGAAGCGTGCTATATATTACCTGTGTAGACACATCAATACAAAGCCATTTAAACGCTGTTCTTTAAGTCCAAATTTTTGGCTCGTTGTTTTACTGCTATCAATTTCGGTGATTGCGCACGGCCAAACCAGTGGTCTGATGCGCACTGACCTGATCAGTCCTTCGCCTACAGCAGCCAACCTGGGAAAGTATGGTGAAATTCCGGTAACGTATTACACCGGCATACCGAATGTTTCGATTCCTATATTCAACGTTACGGGCAACGAGCTAAGTGTTCCCATTACTCTGACCTATAATTTCAACGGACATCAGCCCTTGCAGAAATCAAGTTGGGTTGGGCTGGGTTGGTCGTTGCAGGCAGGTGGTGTGATAACCCGCACTATCGGAGACAAAGTTGAAACTGATTTCAACGGTTATGACAAGGCAACAGCAACAAACGTAGGGGCTGATCAGCAGTACCTGATTGACTCTTATCAGGAGGGATATTATGATAACCAGCCGGATATTTTCAGCTACAATTTTGCTAACTATTCCGGCAAATTCGTGTGGGAGAATGGCGTTGGCATTGACATATCTGATCAAAGGTTCCATATAACTCATGTCGGCAGCGATATTGTTATTAGAACTCTGGATGGAACGGTGTATACGTTTGGTGAAAAGGAACAAACCACATTAAGGCCTTCAGCAGGTTCGGAGTATTCGGTTCCCGCGCATACATCCTCATGGTATCTCACTAAAATCACCAATGCCACGAATACGGAAAGCATCAGGTTTTATTATGAAAGTGATGGAACAGTTTTGCAATACGGCCCTAAATCTCAATCCCTTAAAGAATTCCGGCCTTTTTGGGGTAATGGATATGAAGGGTTTGCTGTAAACCCAGGACCTAACACACCAACTCCGCCAAATGACGTTTTCCCCACGAAGGTCACGGCCAAGCGCCTTTCCAGTATTGTCTCGGATAAGTTTTCTGTTTCCTTCTTACCCGGTGACGCGCGGCAGGATATTTTGACAGAGTCAGGGACAAGCTCATCGCTTCGGATTATCCATATCCTTTCCTGCGATGCTTTAACGGTCAAGCAATTCACTTTCGAATATGATTATTTTGGAAACTCAGCCAAATTTCTGAAGCTAAAATCGGTTACCGATAACGGGATCTATTCTGGCGCCCGTATCATGAAGCACTCATTCGAATATTTTAACGAAAGCGGAGCGTTCGGTACGGGATCTCTTTCTGCTGTTGATAAATTCGGATATCTCATGGGTGATGGATTTATGAGTATGTACATCAGCAATGATGTCTACGAGTTCGGGGCAAACCGTGAACCTGTGTTTGAGGGGACGGTAAGTGGAGCCCTGAAGAAAATCACGTATCCTACAGGCGGCAGCACTGTGTTTGACTATGAGCCTAATCGTTTTTATGATGGGGAACATTATGTGTCCTATGAAAGGACTACCACGCCTCAAGATTTTACTTCAAACCATACTATCAGAGATGGTGTATTTGAACTTTTTGTGGATGATATAATCGATGTTACCTATATCAGAACCCCCATAAATCCTCAAGAGCCCTTTGTACCACATAACAATGCAGCTGAGTTCGAAATTCATGAAGTCTACCTGGATGCTAATGGTATTGAACAGATTGGAACGGCTGTGTTTGGTAGTGGCACAATACAAGGGGGTGGAACCAATAATACGGGTCAAAAAACTGTTTCTCTGACCGCAGGAAAATATGTCGCCAGAGCACTTTGTGATGTATATGAGAGTCAGGTTGATGTTATCATTAAATGGACAGAAGTAACAAATGCGAAAAAGCCTGGACCGTTGGGCCCCGGCATCAGACTCAGTGAACTTACTCATGACAACGGTATGGGGAACACCATAACGAAGAAATTTTCCTATACGAACATCAATGGATTTTCTTCGGGTGTTCTACTACAAAACAATTTTTACCATAGTAGCGATTATACAGATTATTATCACAGCACTCAGTATTCTGGAGGTATAGTGTGGGAAAATCATTTTGTTATGCATAACTCGGTAATTGCCGAAACACCGGGTCTTGGCCTTCCGCATTACTACCAGCGGGTTGTCGAAGAAACGGTTTCAGGAAATGAAAAGCATCGCTCAGTTTATGAATTTGATTATTTCTCTGCTACGAAGAGTGCTGAGCTCGTTAAAAAAACCGATTACCAACAGACGGGCCAGGTGGGTCATGCGGCTGGCGGGTTTATTGCGGTTGCCAAAACCGAAAATAGTTTTAACGAGTATCAAACTCAGGCCTTTGGAGGGATGGATATTTTTCCAATAGCAAGCCATATAAACTACGAATTTCGGGAAGCATCGTATTTAGAATATGGTTTTAATCTTACCCTCATAGCGGGTGGATGGAAACACCCCAGGGCATCAAAGTATACACAGTATACCAACAATCAGCCACTGATTTCGGAAACAAAGTCATATTATAATCTAGGCACAAGAAACCTCACGGCCACCAAGCAGCTCAATTCAGATGGTTCAACGATTTATACAAAGTATAAATATGCTGAAGATTACACCGATGCTGTAATGCCACTCAAGACTGCTCATATTTTCTCGCCCGTAATTGAGGAGCAGGTTTGGCGAAAAAATCCGGCCGGGGATTCGGTTTTGATTAGTGGAAAGATCAACGAGTATTCGAACGGACGGATTTCAGCGATACATGTACTTGAATCGGCCCAGGGAATTTACGCCCTGAATAACGAAACGAAAACTGGCGCGCTTTATTCATCGCTCATTAGCGATACCAACTACAAGAAAAAAGTTGAGTTTAAATATGACGCTACGGGCCGCGTAATCCAACAGCAGCTTACAGATGATACGCCAGTTTCATACAAATGGGCTTACCCAACCCTTACATTGTCAGGCTCGCCTGTGCAGGGCAATTCGTATCCCGTTGCCGAAGTAAAAAACGCAAAACCTGATTCTGTTTTCTATACAAGCTTCGAGGACGTAACTGGAACCTCGATCGTTTCGGCAACTGGTTTCAAGGCAAAGGCTGATACTTTTAAAATTAAGAAAACATTTACCGGAAGCTACGTGCTTACATACTGGAAAAAAACTGGCGCAAATCCGTGGCAGCTCATTCAGCAAACCCTTACCAATCCTTCAAATTATATTATTGGAACCGCAGGTTCGTACATTGATGAAGTAAGACTACATCCGGTTAAAGCACAGATGACTACGTACACCTATCGCACAGGAATCGGAATAGCAACAGTCAATGATCCCAACAACAAGATTAGTTATTATCAATACGATGCAGGTGGCAGGTTGAAAACCATAAAAGATCACAAAGGAAATATCATTAACGAATACCAATACCATGTTAAAGATCAGATTAGCATTGTCGCTGAGTAGCCTTATGCTGCTTCATACAATAACGTACGCTCAGGCAAAGCTTAACGTGCTTTCCGATACACTGCGTTGGAAGGCGGAGAGCTACAAAGATGTTGTAACGGATACCACAGCCGGAAATACAAGTGAATTTGTAACGTATGGCTCATCTAAAATCATCTGGACCCAGACGGGTGCCGAGCAACCCACCGTTTTTGAGTTTAATGTGTTAAGCGCTGAAGATCATTGGGAAACCGGTGGCTATTTTGTTCTCAACACCATACGCAAAACGATAAACCAGACCTTCAAATTTGAGCGAATTGGCGCAACAACTCGCGTTACACTTACTTATTCAACACATGAAGGTCCACGGACTTTGATTTTTTCCATCGATGAAATTTCACCTATCACCAACTGAGATGAAGCATGTTTTACTAAGTCTATTATTATCTTCGATCGGTTGGTCAACGATCCTGGCAACACCGTTGCCGCCCAGCTACTGGACCGGACCCTCTTCTTCAACCACGGGTACAACCGACACGTATACATTCAACAACGGCAATGTTTACATGGGTGTGACTTGGTACGTAAGTAAGGGAAGCATCGTAAGCTCTTCTCAGAGTGGCACCACGTATTCCGTAGTTATCCAGTGGACTGATAACGGAACGGCAAGCATTGAAATTGCGTATGATACTGACCTACAGATTTCCGGTGGAATAAAAACCGTGACAATCACAGGCACGGCTGCTCCGCCAATGCCAGTCACTACATTTTCAACGGTCTCCTCCTGCGGCAGTACGACAATAACTCGCAACAGCAGTCCGACCGGAACTGTGAACTGGTATTGGCAAACAACATCAACTGGGATAAGTACGGCTAACAAGACTGCAACCTATATACTTTCTGCGACAGGGGTAGTTTATTTAAGAGCACAATTAATAGCCGCTCCCTATACCTGGAGCTCAGCGAAAGCAACATCGACCATTACGGTTCAAACCCAACCAGCCACGCCTGCAACTTCCACGGATGGTCATGTGATCAGCAGTTCAGCCCTTGCCATTCCTATTTCCGTTAGCGCTGTATCGGGAGCAACATCTTATAATTGGCATGAACATCCAACCGAAAGCAGCGTTATTTCGTCTGCGCCTTCAACAAACACCTGGTCCCCGGTGCGAAGCACCACCAAGTCGTATTATGTGGAAGCCGTAACCGGAACGTGTACGAGCCCGGCTCGGAAGCAGGTGACCGCATTTGTTCATCCCGCACCTGTAATTACTTCAGAAGATGGAAGTTTGAATATGGGCTCTCAGGCAGTATTAAATGCCACACAGTATGCATATGATTCGTACCAATGGAAAAATGCCGTTACAGACGCCATCATTCCGGGCCAAACTTCATCAACCTTTACGACAACTGTTGCCGGTAAGTATAAAGTACAGGTGACCAAAGGAAACGCGTCCCCATACACCACAGCAGATTTTACGGTTGGATCAGGATTGACGGGTTTGAATATGAACTATGTCGTTTCAAACAAAATACTGGTAGAGGGTATCACTAACAGTGATGCAATTGACGCGTTGAGTATTCAGCAGAAATCTCAAAGCATCCAATACTTTGATGGCCTTGGCGCCCCGATCCAGTCCATTGTCACGCAAGGCTCACCGCTAATGAAAGATGTTGTTCAGCAATCGGTGTACGATGGTTTTGGCCGTGAGCATCGCAAATATCTGCCAGTTGTTGTAGATAGAAACAGTGGTTGGTACAAGTCAGGAATTGTTAACGCCACTGGGGCATACTCAAGCATTGCCGCTAACTTTTACGCCAACAACCCCAACGGCAAAATTGCGCAGGATAACAATCCATACAGCCAAACGGTATTCGAAGCGTCACCGCTCAACAGGCCGCTTAGGGAGTATGGTGCGGGTGCTGCCTGGAGCACAAACTATAAATTCATTGGCTATGAATACAGGTTTAATACACACAGTGTGACCGCAAGTGACACAGCCGAAAGAATTATTGCCTGGAAAATTATTACAAACATGCCGGTGCGTCAAACGGCTGTTGCCAATCATATTTTAACAGGGGGGTATTATGCCAACAACCAGTTGAGTATTAAGATAACAATCGATGAGCAAGGCAACATGGTGCGTGAGTATACCAATAAAGCAGGACAGGTTATTCTGAAAAAAGTGCAGGCGATTGCAGGCATAACAGACCTTAGTCATGCTACAGCCTGGGCGCTTACCTATTATGTTTATGACGATGTGGGTAACCTGCGCGTTGTTATGCCCCCGGAACTCAGCCGAATTATTCATGCAGCTGCGGACTCCTATGTTGTGTCAGGGACTGACCTGACAAACTGGGCGTTTCAGTATTCTTATGATGCAAAGAAGCGTATGATCATCAAGCAAGTACCGGGATCCGGTCAGGTTTACATGGTGTATGATAAACGTGATCGGGTTGTCCTGACGCAGGACGCTAACCAGCGCTCAACAGCGAATAAATACTGGTCGTTCACCAAGTATGATGATTTGAACCGCCCTATTCTTACTGGGATAAAGGACACGGCTGCTATCCTTACGCAAGCCGACATGCAGGCACGGGTGGACGCTCACTATGCAAAAGCATGGACACGACTGGGTGAGAAATACATTGGCACCGCAACCGGCAACATGCATGGCTACACCAATAAATCATACCCTGTTGTAACCGGGCCAACTACGACAAACGATAAAGACAGGTATTTATCCGTTACCTATTACGATAACTATAATTTCAAAGCTACACTCCCAGACAGTGGCAATTATACCTTTACTACAAACCATCTATCAGGCCAGAAGATCGCTTTCTTTAAACGTGTGACTGGACAGGTGACCGGTACTAAGATAAAAGTATTGGATGGCGGTATTGCAGGAGGTTATACCTGGCTCAAGACGATAAGTTATTTTGATGACGATTACCGCGTTATCCAATCTGTAACCGACAATTACAAGGCAGGTACAGACAGAACAACAAGCCGCTATGACTTTGGTGGTAAAGTGCTGCAGACGCGATCAACGCATTCTGAAAGCGATGTGACCTGGAAAGACCTGGTAAACGTGAAGTTAAACGGAAACAACTTGATCGGCACCACAACGGCTGCGGGCGCTGCTTCTACACAGCAACTGGCAGCAGGCGTAAATGGCTGGCTTGAAGTAATTTATTCAGAAGGTAACACAACCCGGTTTATTGGCCTGAACGATGCTAACCCTGATGTAAGCGCTGCCAACATTAATTATGCATTCCGATTTACAGCAACCAATACAGCCAATGTATATGAAAACAATACGGTTAAGGCTACCATCAGCAATGTTAAGCCGGGCGATATCTTTCGAATTGCGCGGACAGGAACAGTCGTAAAATATTATCGCAATAATGTTGAAATTACACTATCACCGGCATCCACCGCGTCTTCTACGCTGCTGATGGCCGATGCCTGCTATACAACCGCGAACGGAACCTTAACCAATGTCCGGACTTCGTTCAGCACAACCGCACAAACCGTTACCCGCAGGTTTGAATATGACCATGCTGGTCGGTTGTTAAAAACGTGGCACAAGCTAAACAGTGATTCTATCCTGCTCGTAAAAAATGAATACAACGAGCTCGGCCAATTGGTCGATAAAAAGCTTCACAGTACACTTACCTCGGGAGCCGATGCAAAACAATCCGTTGATTATGCCTACAATATCCGCGGCTGGCTAACCAAGCTGAACGAAAGCGATGTGAGTGTTCCGGTAAGTGGCGAGGCAAAAGACCTGTTCGGCATGCAGCTTGGGTATAATGACGATATCGGGGTATCGGCTACAGCCTTGTACAATGGTAACATCAGCGCGGTCAAATGGAGCAATAACCTCTCCGCAGGAGCGGTAAAGGAAAATGCTTACACGTATACGTATGATGCGATGAATCGTCTCAGCACTTCAGTGTTTAAAGAAAAGGCTGCAACCTGGACTACACCGGGAAGCAACGCGAATGCTGAAACCGGTTTTACGTATGATCTAAATGGTAACATAAAGACGCTGCAGCGGAATGATAAACGCACAAGCGGTTTGATGATGGACAACCTGACGTACACCTATGGATCGGGAAGCACCCTGAGCAACAAACTCTTAAAAGTCGCTGATGCAGGCGATGACTTTACAGGATTTATGGATGGGAGCGATGTCGCAGCAGAATACTCCTATGATGGTAACGGTAACATGATCACAGACCTGAACAAAGGACTGTCAACGGCAATTACGTATAACATTTTAAACCTGCCGGAACTTGTAACGAAAGGCAACAATACGATTAATTATATCTACGATGTCTCCGGCCGCAAGCTCACGCAGTTAACAACCTACAGCGGGGCGCAAAAACAAACTGACTATGTCGGTGAATATCAATATGAGAACGATGTGCTTCAGCATATTTCGCATGAAGAGGGACGTATTGTAACCGCTAAAACAGAAACTGTCCTAACACATAGCGCTGATGTTACAACGGGTATTACAGGTGTGAATGCAACGTTGACAGCCATGACGCAGAACGGAACCGAAAAATACGTCCGGGCAACATCCACCGGTACTATTGCCCGCACTGGCATGTATCCCATCGGAGGTACATTAACAGTAGCAGCAGGAGAAACCTACCGCATCCGGGCGAAAGGCTATCGCATGGGTGCAAGTCCCGTGTATTTGCAAATCAAAGCCAACGGAGCGGACTTGAACTGGCCGGGTGCAGCCCTGGCCTTTGGCGTAACAGCAGAATCCTGGACGGAACAAACGGTTACCATCCCGGCCGGAGCAACAACCCTGCAGGCAGGTGTTGTCTGGAATACGGTGACCAACGGTGAGCAGTTTTTCCTTAATGCATTTGAGATTATTAAGGTTAGTACTAATGCGCCTGAGTATCAATACAACTTAAAAGATCATTTGGGCAATACGCGAATTACCTTTACATCCAAAGAGGAAACACTCAGCCAAACGGCTACACTTGAAAACCCGAATACCGATCAAAGTCAGTTCTTACGCGTTTCGGAAGCTAAAAGAATCCAGTCCTTCTTATTTGATAAAACCAATGGTTCGAAACCCTCTAATGTGACGGGCTATTCCCAGCGGCTCAATGGCTCGGCCAACGAACGATATGGATTAGGTAAATCAGTCAGCGTAATGCCGGGCGATGTAATTTACACCGAGGTGTATGCCAAGTATGTTGATCCAGCCAGTATAGATCCCAATACGAGTGAGGGTCAGGCGCTGCTGGCGCTACTAAGTGCTATCGGCTCAGGAAGTGCAGGCGTTGTGGTTGACGGGGCAAATTATATGGGTAGTACAAGCTCATTTCCTTTTCCGGCAGCCGCCATCCAAAATACCTCCGCCAGTTCCGAAGCCGGGCCCAAAGCCTACCTTAACTGGCTTGTATTTGACCGGGATTTCAATTTCATTGTAGGAGAGAGTGGGTACGACCGTTTAAGTACGACTCCGAAAGAAACTGGCCAGGATGTAACGCATGAACTGCTGTATTCTCCGTCAATTACAATAAAACAGGCGGGCTATGTTTATATTTACCTAAGTAACGAAGAGACCTCTCCGCTGGAGGTTTATTTCGATAACTTTAAGGTGACCCATCAAAAATCACCGGTTGTTCAGAGTGATGACTACTATGCGTTTGGGCTAACGTTTAACTCGTATCAAAGAGAGAACAATTTACTAAATAAATATCAATACAATGGTAAGGAGAAGCAGGTTACTTTAGATCTAAACTGGCTTGATTATGGCGCTAGGTTTTATGATCCGGCCATTGCACGATGGCTTGTCGTTGATCCACTTTCAGAAAAAGGTCGAAGGTGGAGTCCATACAACTATGCATTTAATAGTCCAGTAAACTTTATTGACCCGGATGGCATGTGGCCGGACTGGGGTAAGCTCGCTCGAAATGCGTATGATGTTGCAAGTGGTGTTAAAGATGCAGTTCTTTCAAATGCCACTACTGTTAAAGGTGTTGATGGTTCAACATTAGTAGAGGGTTATGCCAGACCTGCGGCAAGGTCAGAAGCACATGATGTTGGAATGGCCTTAGGTGATGTTATTAGTGTAGCGGGTGGTCTTTTAGAAGCTGCTGTAGGAGGAACGGCAGTTGCAGGAGGTGTTACGGTTTCTGGTACTGGTGCAGGCGCTATAGTTGGAGTACCTGCTGCTACCGGTGGATTAGTGATTGCTGCACATGGTGTAAGTACTGCGAAGAATGGACTGGATAATTTATTGAAGTCGGATGGAAAGAGCAATCAGGGGTCCGGTGAGGGTCGAGGTAAAAACAATCGAAAACCTGATTCTGAAGCAACAGGAGATCATACTGTAAGTAATGATAGAGGTTCTACTACCTACCAAAAGAATGAAAAGAACCCTTCTGGGTTTCAGGAAGTAAAAAGAGTGGATACTAAAGGAAAAGCTGACAATGGAGTGCCAACACCCCATGTTCATGAAAATGGTAAAGTAAGGCCTGCGAACCCTGATGAAATACCTAAGACAGATTTAAGTAAAAATAAACGCAATTAATATAGAAGAACATGGATACAAGTTTTGGTTTGGAGAAGTTCATTTGGGATGAGGGTGATTTTGAACAAATGGGCTGGCATGATAGTAAAATCTATGCTCTTGCTTTCAACGACAAAGATTTTGAATTTGTTTTAGATATAGATTATGTCCTTAAGTGGGTAAATCCTAATGAAGATGAATCTGATTTTAAATTTTGGGTAGCACCAGCTACATTGGTTTTTAGGAATGTTTGGGATTTAAATATTGACTTGCAGGGCAGTATTGATTTAGAGATACAGGATTTACATAAAGAAAATCCTCACTCTCCTAAAAATGCTAAGCATATTCAAGAATCTATTGAATATGACTGGAGAATGGAAACCCAAAACGGGGAAATAACTTTTAAATCAGTAGGATTCAAACAGTACTTTAGAAAAAATCCTATACTATTGAATTCTCAAAAGATCGAATTAGAGGAAAGAGGTGGAATATCTTTCGAGATAATGCCTTAAAGTGATAAACGGAAGTAATATTACTCCTTATATGGAATAAGTTCTTAAAACAGAGGGGTAGAGCGGAAGGTTGGAAAAAATATATCAAAGAGGTTTTTTTCCATTTGATATATTGTGGAAGTTCAAGAAGGCTTATAAGGCCTTCTTCCTCCGGAGTATTTGGAAGATCTTCAACTTCTGTATGCTGAATATTAAGAGCGTGGCATGCTGGCAGCAATAATCATAAATCGAACCGAATAATATGCCCGCCCGAGTAGTTTATAAGGCAGTTCAAAACAAGTTCGTAACTTCGATTTACTTGAAATATCTAACCATCATACTGATTTTTCTCAACTTTGCTACCTACGCGCAAAACGATACGCTTATTTCACGACAGGATACCCTATTTGACAAGACAACTACAAAGCTCGATTCTATAGAACATGAATTCATTATTGAAACCGATAGCATCAAACAATTGTACTCCACTCAAAAGGAAAAGATCGACCTGTTGAAACTTAAATATCAAGGTAGAATCGATATTCTTAAAAAATTTAATAGTCCATCTATAAGTCTACCTGATAATCCGCTCGATAGTCTTGATAACTCTGCTCCCGATGTAAGTCGCTACACGCATAAAATTGACAGCCTTGAACAACACCTCGCGGCTGCTCAACAACGAACAACAGCTAAGCTTGATTCAGTAAAACATAGTGTCAATGAAAAGATCAACTCGCTAAAGCTTCCCAAGCAAGCTGATGAGCAAGTGGCGAAGCTTACTTCTGGCATGGGCAAAGTTACCATGCCTTCCATGGATGACGATGTTAACAGTAAGCTCGGACTTGATAAATTAAATACAGCCCTTCCAACTCTACCGGGAGCAGGCAAGCTGCCGGATACAAACCTACCTGATGTTGCTTCAGCTATTCCGGATGCAAATCTACCTGCGGTTAATGCAGCTATTCCGGAAGCAAACCTTCCGGTAGTCAATCCTAATCTTCCGTCAATAACCGATATCAATACCGGCAAGATCGAGGAAGTTACAGGCCAGATTAGCGATGTTAACAGTCAGGCTGGCGTTATTCAGAAGCAGGTAAAAGAAGCAACTGCATCCCCGGAAGCAGCCGGTAAAACAATCGAAAATAAAGTTGGTGAGTTGGATGTAATTGCAGCATTGCCACCTCAGCAATTACCGGATCAAACCGGAATATCCGGAGGCATGCCTGCCAATGGTGACGAAGCAAAAGAACAATTGATTGGAATGGCAAAGACAGAAGCCATGAATCACTTTTCCGGAAAAGAAGCTGTGCTCATGACCGCGATGGATAAGATGAGCAAGTACAAGCAAAAGTATGCCAGCGTAACCAGTGTGAAAGATTTGCCAAAAAAGGTGCCGAATGAATTAAAAGGTAAACCATTTATTGAACGGGTTGTTCCGGCCCTCACGTTGCAGTTCCAGAGCTGGCGTGATTTAATGTTGGATGTTAATGTATCGGCAGGGTACAGAATTACTTCCCGCATAACCGCAGGCCTCGGTTGGAATCATCGTTGGGCTTATACACTTGATGACCGGCAGTTCAACCCAAATGCACGAGTATATGGTGTGCGCACATACGGAGAGTACATGCTAAAAAAAGGTTTCGGCTTCCGCCTGGATGTTGAAACAATGAATACTCCAATTGAGTCCAAAAATGGCCAGGTCGCTGAAACGCTTTCACGTGCCTGGGTGTGGAGTATGCTCACTGGCATCAAGCAAAAATATCCAATAACAAAATATTTGAACGGCAATGCACAGATCATGTACAACTGGTTTGACAAGGACCACCGTAGTCCCTACGTAGACCGGTTGAATTTCAGGATTGGATTTGAGTATAGCATTAGAGCGAGAAAGACACAAGGCAAGTAATTAACCAGGTTCGCTGAACTTTTACGTAGCTTACGGGGCCGTAGACGTGAACGGTTATCAAGACGCCACGTCTGCCATTTTTTAAACAGCGAATTAACGCACCATGCAATCTGCTATGAAGGATTTAATCAATCTAAAAGAAAACCATTATGTTGTCCAGCACCTGGATAAGCCGTATGCCGTGAACGGTATCAAGCACCCGATCGAAAACCTGAAAGGTGAAAAAGTTGTCGATCTGCATCCGATCTCCAAAGTAGGCATTATAAATTACAACGAAATTGTGAAAGTTAAAAGCAGCCCCCTCAAGATAAGCTCGCATTCAATTGCTGCTTCGTGAAAGCCCGGGTGGAAAGGTGAGGTCAGTGTAATCTATGAGATAGGTTCTCTTACATTTGATCAAGATATAGACGAATTTATAAGGAAGTATTCGGGATCAAATTAATTTTAAGGCCAATGCCAAAATATCCCAAACCTAATCTTTATCTATCTTTGATTAGTTTATAAGTTCCTTTATGAAATCCGTTTCGTTGAATGCTTGCAAAGTAAACTCCTGGGACCAGGGATTGTAAGTTAAAAGTAGTTGATGCCTGCCCAAGGATATTTTGCAAAACCTCTTTACCCATTGAATTAGTAATAGTAATTGTATAGTAGCCGCCTTTAAATTCAGGAATGCTGACGGTTAAGTACTGCTTTACGGGATTCGGAAACAAGGTGACTATATCGTTCGTGGATTCTTCAACGTCTGTAATGATTTCTTCTACCGTAAAACTGGATCCCCTTAGCCCAGAGTCAATCGTTTGAACACCCCATTTAAATGAGCCAAGGCCGGGATTCTTAATTTCAATGCTGCTATTGAATGTAAGTCCCCTCATATCCACGAGTTTTCTCTGACCACCTGCTAAACTATAATTACTGACGATATCCTGATCGGTTGCTTTATCGATTATGTATACAGAGTATGCGAGCCCGTTTTGTGGGGTTTCCTCATCATCCGCCTTATCCCAAGAAAGTATAATCGATTCTTCGGTTATCTCACTTGTAAGATTTACAGGAGCCGCTGGTTGAGTGTTTGGTCTTGGCCAGCCTTCGGAATAGTTATTTCGATATGCAATAATCTTTGGGTTGAGTCCATCTATTTCACCCAATATTACAAAATCAAGATCGCCATCTCCGTCAATATCTCCCTTGCTTGCGCTTCCACGTTCGCGGCTGTAGGGGAGATACAATAAATAGAGATCCTGAAATACATTATTGATGTTACGGTAAATCCGGCTGTAAGGTTCGTATTGGTATGGGTTTCCATACATATAAACATCGAGATCACCATCGTTGTCAAAGTCTCCCCAATCAGCACGTACATCATAAACTTGTTGCATCAGCTCTGCGTGAAGAACAAATCTCTTCAACCCAGTGTTGCGGTAAATCCTTGCGCTACCTATGGGATTATTAATCTCGGAAGGACAACTGGTTTTACCCGCTACGAGAATATCTGGGTAACCATCATTGTTGAAATCGCCCCATCTCATATCTCCGGAGTTTCTATTAAACTGATTAATCGTACTCTGAAGTGCGGGTAGCTCAATTGGCGCAAACGTATTGTTCAACTTATTTTCAAGAATTACAATAAATGAATTGCAGGAAGGTGCAACACTTGCAAGAATATCGAGATCACCGTCTTTGTCAAAATCGGCCCAGGAATTCCTACTCTTTAAATAATAGGCGGGTGCAATACTGATGCTTGCATTTTTTGTAAAATGACCTTTGCCATCATTGTCGTGAATTTGTATGCCATTTGAAGATTGAGAGAGCATATCCTCATCCCCATCGTTATCGTAATCGCCCCAGGAAACCCCTGCTTCCCAAATAATATTGGTTGGTAAGCCCGTAGTTGTTTGTTCAGAAAAGGATTGTGCATTCTGATTGCGATAAAGCTTGTTGTTGTCCAAATACAAGTCGATGTACCCGTCATTATCAAAATCAGTCCAGGTAGCATGTGAGAAATCTCCCGCAAAAGAAATACCGGACTCAACGTATCCGGTGCCATTGAAATCATAGAGCTTTGTGTGAACAGTACCGGCAGACAATTGGGCATAAGAAAGCAGCATGTCCAGATCACCATCGTTATCATAATCTCCTAACAGCACCATTCTTCCCTCCGCATTTCCCAAGTCGATCCAGTTAGTTGGGATCAGTGGGGCTGGGTACGTGGTAATTGAGGTCTCAGCATAAATCTCAAATGGGTAAGCACAATTGTAAGCAACTATTTTATAGGTGTAAGAGGTGGACGCCACGGTGGAATATCCGTCAGTATAAGAAGTAGCATTGGCGGCAAGTGTGTCGTAGCTGGCATAAATACCCGTATCCGTTTCTTTACGAAACACAATGAAACCATCTTCTGAATCGCTTTGGTCTGTCCACGTAACAACAATTTGATTATCGTCGGACACCAGTTTGGCAGCTAGTCCCGTAGGCGCAACCGGAGCCGGATTTTCAATAACAAAAGTTCCTTGTGCAAATTCAGAACCTGAATAACTCGCATCAATGGCCTGGACTTTCCAGTAATAGGTACCCTGCTGTAAACACTTTAAATTAAATGACAGGTTCTGATAGGCATTACCCAGTGTATAGATTTGGCGTCTGCCGGATTCTTGGGAGTGTCCGGGAACAATAATCTGTCCATTGGCATCCCGCACATCAAGGTTATAGGTAAGGGCTTTGGAATCTGTATGATCATCTTCGCTCGCATTCCAACTTACTGTAACGGAAGTTCCTGTTACCGTTGCGGCTAAACCTTGTGGAGCAGAAGGTTTAGCGTTTACAACCGCAACATTATTTCGAAAAACGCCATCCAGGTTAACAATGTCAAGGTCCCCATCATTATCAATATCCCCTATAGAGCTATATCCTTCGTTCGCGTTCATGGGCGATGTGTCTATTTGCGTGAATACATCACCGCCTTGGTTGAGATAAATAATTGTTCCCCCCAGGATTACATCATATAAACCATCATTGTTAATATCTCCGAAATACATCGTCCCTTTCCCCAAGAACGACACTCCGCTAAAAATGAAATTGCCATCCTCATTTTTAAAAAGTCGTATTGTATTTTGGCCGGACAGCATATCCAGATCGCCATCATTGTCGTAGTCGGCAAATGCTGTATTATAAAGGAATCCCTCAACCGCCAGCGTTTTAGATACATTCAGGTGATCACCATCTCTTTTAAGTATATAATTTCCTCTTAAAATATATTGATACTCAACGGTTGCAGCGGACTGAATCACTTCGAGATCCGTGTCACTGTCAAGATTCACCCAATTTGCGTACGTAGTATATACCGGTGTAATAAACGGCCTTGGATAAAATTGCAGGCCGATATTACGGTTTACCGTGCCCTGAAATCCAACGACAGTGGAACCTGATGTCAGTAAATCCAAATCACCATCACTGTCAATGTCTCCCAAGTAATTTGCACCATCCGAATGCGGAATTGGCTGACCGCTCCCAATATTTTCAAAGCCGGGGTCTTTATTGATAAAAATGTAGACATTATCATTTACCGTATTCGGACGAGTGACAAAATCGAGCAACCCATCCCGATTGACATCTCCCAGACAAACCGATCCGGGATGTGTAACCATGCTTCGTAATTCGGAATACACAACCGGTGAATCGAAAACTCCACCTGTGTTAGGATAGAAAAACTGCCCGTTTCCAGACGTTAAAATTATGTCGCAATCCCCATCAGCATCCATGTCGCCAAATACCGGATAGGCCCAGTCAATACCGGTAAAGCTGGTGCTGGGCGACACTTTTTCAAAGGGCTGGCCGTTGACATAAAAACAAACCAGAAGGACGTGAAATAGAAGCAGAATTATTTTCATTCTTGGGGAATTCGCGCCAAGGTATTAAAGAGCACGTGAATCTACAACCTCGCTAGCCTCGCGTGCCAACTCACTGTAAAGATCGATGCTGTCCTAACTGTGAAAGCACGGGTCAACAATACGTTGGCAGTTGCCATTCAGTATCTGTAAAAAAGAAAGATTATTGTGAAGATTATTGCAAAGACAAAACCAGCACGCATTAGCATGAGGATTAAGGGTGAATGTTAATATCATAAAGTTACCTATATCTTCTTTTCTACGTAAAAGAGTTGATAGCAAGTGCAGAATTTTAATAGCCTACAGGTTTATATAGCACTTTCTACCTCGGACTTAAAAAGGAGACTTATCTGTTAAAAGAATAATGTTGCTATAGCTCTCCATTTAGATTAAAATCGTCTCATCTTTTTAAGGTAATTTTTATCAACAGATTTTTGAGTATAGATCATGGTTGATCTTAAATCTGCATGCCTCAGAGTTTTTTGAATAAACTCGAGGAGAACTCCTTTATCATACATGATTTGTCCGGCAGTATGCCTCAAACTGTGTGGTGTGTACCTTCCTTTTAATCTAAGCTTTCGAAAGTACATCATCACTAGTTCATCTAATCTTGCTCGATCCAGATTCGGAAATACCTTTCCTTTTTTAATCTTTTCGCTTTTTAGGTAACGCCCAACTTCCTTTTTAACGGTTGATGACATTTTTATGGTGTCCTTGGACTTCTCACTTCGCCCTTTACCCCAGATAGTTATCCGCCCTTGACTAAACTTAATATCAGGAACAGAGAGGCGTAACACTTCTATAGACCGCAGTCCGTTCCAAGCCATTAAGGACAGTATTGCTCTATCTCGTTTTATTTTAGCTACGCGAAGTAATCTATCTCGTTGTTGTTCTGTGAGGCTGTCTTTGTGATAGGTGGAAGTAAGGCTTCTAGGCAGAACCACCCGCAACGATGCAACTTCCTTTAGCGACTGAGTGCTGATTTTCTTCAGCGCTGCCTTTATTTGACGCTGGTCTTTCGAAAGGTCTGACGTTTCAAATCCTTGGTATTCCAATACCCATTCACAGAATGACTTTAGAACAGCCTTATATAATCTTTTGGTAAAGTCAGAAAGGCTAGGGGAGAGTATGTATTTTGCAGCTGTTCTTTTATTTATTCGAGTGATATCATCTTTAATGGAGGAGAAGTATCCATTTAATACAGTTGCATAAATTGATACACTGCCTTTTGATCTAAGCCTATCCTGAACTGAAGCAAGAAAAAGTTTTACATAGATATTAGAAATAGGAAGCTTCGGCTCATTAAGGTCGTTAATTAAAAACTGAATTTTCTTTAGCTCAAGAAATGAATAGAATCGCTTAAGAATGGATCGGAGGGATGTGTTCTTTTGTTGAACGTAGTCAGTTAATTGTGACAAAACATCTCCACCTGGTTTATACGTCTTGAGGAAAGACTTAGCGTTAACCAAGTACGCACCGGTTACACAGTATTTTCGCTTCAGCCAATATTCGTAGTCTACCAAGATTTGGCTCGCTGTAACGATTGGTTTTGAAACTTCTGACCCAACCACTAAAACCTTGCTCATAAATCTACATGTTGAGAGGTAGGCATATTGACAGTTAGTATTTACTAAATATTATAAATGTACATTTAATTTTTAGTAAACAATAAACAACATTCGAATTTATTCTCTTGCGAAAACATTGTACTTAGATAATCTTTTTTAATACATATTACCCATACC
>Ga0075163_10003271_pt1 | contig 21774 bp, 17 predicted proteins | sample JI1023141ADNA_FD_71478 | JGI IMG/M metagenome (GOLD analysis project Ga0075163, IMG submission 71478) | Wastewater effluent complex algal communities from Wisconsin, to seasonally profile nutrient transformation and Carbon sequestration -... | ecosystem: Engineered > WWTP > Effluent > Algae... | reverse complement strand
TCCATCGTTGGCGCAACCGCCGCCAGCGCCTCCGGATTCCCAGATCCCAAGGAAACGCGCGCGTCCGCGCAACCCCGCGTCATCCGATCAGTTCAGGAGCGCCGGTATGAACTCTGGGGCTCACTGCGGGAGGTACAGCGTGCTGGTGAAGCTGGCGGCGATCGGCGCGCCGGCCGTGCGGCTGGCGGCCCACCGCGTCGAGGGGCAACCGATCGGATCGTCGGCCGGCAGCCGATCGGATCGTCGGCCGGTCGGATGGTCAGCAACCGATCGAAGAATCGGCTGCGTTACCCAGTGGGTAACCACGGCTGTGTTCCATCGCGGCCTTGGGCGAGCGCGCTTACCCACTGGGTAAGGGCCGTGCGCGCATCCATTCGACTTCGTTGACTGACGCTTACCCACTGGGTAACGGCGCCGCATGAGGACAGGGCCCTCGCCGACCTCGCGGGCCGCGCCGGCCAGTCACCCGCGGCGCGCGCGGGCCAGGCCCACCGTCACCGCGCGTCGTCGCCAGTCGGCGGCGGCGGTGCGGGGTCGTCGGCCGGCGGCGCGTCGGCGGCGATCGCGTCGCGCAGCGCGGCGACGTCGGGCGGCAACGCGAAGGCGTGGGGCTGCAACCGAGGGTTCACGTCCAGCGTCTCGATCTTGATCACCATCAGCTCGTCGCCAAAGTTCGTCGTGATCGTGTCCGGCTGCTTGATCGCGCCGAAGCGCCGGTAGGAAGGGAAGTACATGCGCGAGGTGACGTCGCCGCCCGGCGTCCGCTCGGTCGAGTCCTTCCCGAGCTCGAGGTGCGTCGCGCGGTCGTAGTAGACCGTCGTGGTGACATCGGCGGCCGTGAAGACAACCTTCCACGCGGGGTGGTCGTGGTAGGTGACCGGGCCGACCACGTCGCCGCGCTCGTACTGTCTGCGCCAGTCGAGCGACTTGATCGACGCGTCGCGCAGCGCGCGGGCCGCCTGATCGCCGGTGAGAACGCGCGGCTCATCCTTCCCGTCGACGCTCCAGGTGGTCGCGCCATCACAGCCGCTCTCAATCACCTGGCCGGGCGTCATGATGAGCATGTGCCGCAGGTTGGGGGCACGCGCGACCATCACGACCTCGCCCACGGCCCGGTCGCTTGTGGTGTTGAGCGTCCCCTCGCTGCGGAGGGTCCGGATCGACGCCCAGGCCGTGCGCCCGCCGCTGGCGGCGAGGTCGGCCTCGAACAGCTCGTCGACGGTCGGGGCCTTGCCAGGACCCGACGCGCCGGACCCGCACGCGATGAGGGTGGCGAGCGCGGCCACGCTCGAGGTGCGCATCAACGACGTCCTCGCGCTCGCCTGCGACATGTGCATCCTAGGTTGTTCGATCATCGGCCACGGTATCGGCCGCCGAGCCGCACGGTTGCGTCGCGGTGAGCATCACCGCGCCCGCCCGGTGCTCACAGCGGGAGGTACAGCGTGCTGGTGAAGCTGGCGGCGATCGGCGCGCCGGCCGTGCGGCTGGCGGCCGAGAAGGTCCAGGTGCCGCCGCCGAGCTCGAGCCGGCGCAGCACGGCCGCCGGGGTCACGGTCAGGTCGGACTCGACCACCGTGATCGTCAACGGCGGACTGGCGATGTCGTGCGGGCCGACGACGTCGAAGGGATCGAACCACTCGGAGTCGGGGAAGTTGAGGGTGACGGCGTAGCGGCGGGTCGCGCTGTCGACGGTGGCCAGGATCCGGCCATCCACCCCGGCCAGGCCGGCCCGGGCGCCCGAGCGCACGGCGACGACCGGCTGCCCGGCCACGGTCAGCGTGAGCGCGCCGGTGGCGTAGGTGGTCTGCCCGAGGGTGTCCCAGCGGGTGGTCACCGTGCCGGTGATGGCCTCGGCCGCGACGCGGCACGGCAGCGTCCGCAGCGGCAGGGTCCACGCATCGCCCGCGGCGCGGGCGGCGGTGATGGCGTCGGCTCGCCCGAGGATCATCGCCTTGATCGCCGCGGCCACGCTCGCGCGCTCGGCGGCGCGGGCCGGCAGCAGCACCGGGTCGGCGACCTGGCCGATGCGGTCGACCTCCGCGACGAGCTCGGTCGGGCGCCACGCCTCGGTCAGCACGGCATCGACCTCCGCGGTCAGCCGAGCGCGGCCGCTGGCGAGCGAGATCAGCCGCCGGCTGAGCGCCGAGAACGCCAGCACGGAGTCGGGCACCTCGGGTCGGTTGTCGACCGAGAGGGCCGCGTCGGTGCCCCACGGCAGGAACACCATCCGGCCGCCGCGGCCCGGGTCGGCGTACAGGTAGAAGTTGTTGGCGTTGCCGCTGTAGCCGTCGCGGTGCCACACGACGATCTCGGTCGCCCAGAACCGATAGAACTGATCGAGATCGACCACCGCGGCCAGCGCCGCCTCGACCTCGCCGTCGGCCGCGTCCAGCGCCGCCAGCACGGCGTCGAGGTCGGCCCGCGACGGGTCGCCTTGGTTGGTCTCGCGATCGAACCCACCGATGGCGTCGGGCCGGAAGTCGTTGGCGGTGCCCTCGTACAGGTTGCCGCCTGGTTGCGCGAACTGCCGGGCCAGGAAGTGCGCGTCGATCTCCTCGACCAGGCTGTACACGCCCTGATCCTCGCCGTTGACCGTCACGTGGGCCAGCGTGCAGCGCGGCGCCGGGATGCCGGCCGCGCGGAACACCTGGTAGCTCACGCAGCTGCGCGCGTGCGAGGGGTCGTTCCGATCGTTGTTCAGCGCCACCCCCTCGAGGCCGTCGTAGCGACGGCCCGGCGCGACGCGATCGAAGTCGAGCTTGAGCGCCGGCCGCAGGTCGGTCTGCGACCCGATGTGCCCCTTCTTGCGCAGGCCGACCGCGCCGAGCGCGACGCCGTCGATCGTGACCTCGGCCTCGTGCCACAGGTACGGGCTCGGCAGGCTGACGTTGCGACAGTCAGCGCCGCCGAAGATGACGTGGCGAGGCTTGCGCTCGTGGCGCAGCAGCTCCCACTCCGACGCCGGCAACGTCAGCGCCACCTCGACCAGCGGGCGGGCGAACACCTGATCGCTGTCGTCGACCGCCTGGCACCCCGGCAGACAGCCGCCGCCCAGCGCGTCGTTGCGGCCGTCGTCGCACACCTCGCCCGGGTCGACCACGCCGTCGCCGCAGCGGTCGGCGACCGCGTCGTCCGGCGCGTCCGCCGCTCCGTCCGGCGTGCCCGGCGCCCCGCCGCTGCACGCCACCACCGCGGTCGCGGCCGCCACCGCGGCGAGCGCGCCCGCGCTTGTTCGTGTCGAGCCGCGGCGAGGCTGCATCTCCCCATCGTACACGCGCGGCGGCGCGCGGCGACGACCGGGGACGGTGATGCCCCGCGCCCGATCGGCTGCAACCCGCGCTGTGGTTGGTCGAGGGATTCGCCGACGCCGACGTCCGCGGCCAGGCGACGTTCCAAGCAAGGTACCTGGTCGACGATCCGGCCCGGCGAGCCAGCCAGCTCCCGCTGTTCACGCCCGGCGAGCGTCACGCCGTCGCGGCGTGCCTCCGTTGGTACGCTGAGGTCGATGCGGTGGACCGCGCCGACGCGACCGCCGCGCTGATCCATTGGGGCGCCTGAGCGGCCGGTCGGATGTTGCCCGCGGCGAGTCCGCGCTCCGATCGGCTGCCACTCGGTCCTCCGGGCCACTCGGTCCTCCGGTGTTGCTGCCGCTCGGTCCTCCGACGCCCACGAGGCCTTGCGATCTCGATGACTTCGCCGTTCGGGGAAGATCTGGCGGCGGCTCCGTCGACCCGGGCATGGACTACTTCGGAATGCGCGCGGCGGCGCTCGATGTCGATGACCTGAGCTGGCTGGCACCGCGCCCGACGCCGGGCAAGGTCAGCCTCACCGACCGGATGCTGGCGCGGCCCCACGCGGCGGTCGCGAGCGCGACGGCGGCGCCGGTCCAGCGCAAGGCCGCCAGCGGCGACGACCCGTTCGCCCTCCACCTCCCGGTCCAGGCCCACGCCAGCGGTCAGCTCGGCACGGTCGCGCTGCGCGCCGCGAGCGGCGGCACGGCGCTGCCCGCGCCGGTGCGCGCGAAGATGGAGCGGGCCATGGGCGCCGACTTCGGCGCGGTCCGCGTGCATCTCGACGGGCAGGCCGAGGAGCTGGGCGCCAACGCGTTCGCCCACGGCGACGACCTGCACTTCGCGAGCGGCACCTACGATCCTGACAGCGAGCGCGGCCAGGCGCTGATCGGCCACGAGCTCGCCCACGTGCTGCAGCAGCGCGAAGGTCGCGTCAGCGGCGGCGCGGGCGATGGCGCGGCGGTGGTGCAGGACGCCGGCCTCGAGGCGGAGGCCGACCGCCGCGGCCTGGAGGCGGCGCAGTTCCAGATGGCCGACGGCGACGTGGTCGGTGACGCGGCGCTCGAGGCCGAGGCCGACCGGCGCGGCGCCGCGGCCGCCAGCCCGCGCGGCGCGATCCAGGGACACGGCATCGTCCAGATGAACCCGGCCGGTGCCGCCGCCGCGGCCGCGACGTACTTCGGCCTCAGCGCGGCCGACGCTGCGGCGGTCGGAGGGACGCTGATCTCGGCGGCCACCGCCGCGGCCCAGGCCGGCGGCGCCATCGCGCCCGGCGCCAGCGGCGTCCAGGAGCTGACGCTGGGCTCGCGGACCTCGCGGCGTGACGAGGCCGAGCTGCAGAAGATCATCCAGGTCCGGCTGATCAACGCCTACGTGGCGGCCTGGCAGCGCGCCCACCCCGAGGTCGCCAGCGGCACGAGCGCGGTGTCGCCCACCACGACCACGACGGTGACCACCACGTCGCCGACCCGTCGGACCCGCAGCGGCGGCACCGAGCGCACCACCACCACCACCACGATGACCGAGGAGGGGCCCGAGGCGGGCGGCGCGATCGACGAGGTCGTGCGCCAGGCGGTGCGGACGCAGGTCGAGCAGGACGTCCAGGCGCTCCTCGACGGCCACCGCGTCGAGGTCGAGTCGCCCGAGTACATCTGGTCGGACAGCGGCGCCTCGACCGCCGACACGCTGGGGACCGTCGGCGCCATCCAGCTCACCGAGGTGCGCGGCGCGGGCATCGAGTACGCCGCGAACCTCGAGGGCGAAGCCGCCAACATCCCGAGCCTGCGCGCGTTGCCGTTCCTCGGCCAGACCCTGCGGGTGCGGCAGTACCGCGGCGGCTACCTGCGCCAGGGCCTGTCGTGGGCGGTCGGGCTCAACGACGCGCTGGCGGTCAACGTCGCCGGCGGGACCGACGCCTTCGACGAGGCGGCCCAGTCAGGGCACGGCGAGGTGACCATCAACACCACCTGGAACTGGGACGGCGGCGTCACGCGCATGCGGCTGCGCTACCACGTCGCCGCGAACGGCACGCCGACGTTCTCCACCGAGCACCGCGAGGGCAACCCCGACGACTGGAACCTGTGGTGAGCGCGATCCACCACGCGTGGACGGTGGCGTGCCGGCGCAGCCTGGTCGACGGCGACACCGGCGACACCGCCCTCGAGGTGCTCGACGCGATCGACGTCCCCGCCGCCGTCGCCACCACCACCGCGACCCTGGCGATCCCGCAGCGGCTCGACGTGGTGTCGCTGTGGTGGCGCGACGACGCGACCGCGCCAGCGATCGCGCCCGCGCGGCTGGCGTGGCACGACCCGCGCGGCGCCCGGCTGGCCGAGGCGCGGCTGGTGGTCGCGTTCGTGAGCGGGCAACGCCGGCTGCGCACGCGCCACATCTTCGAGACCATCGGCGTCGCGGGCATCGGCCCCCACGCGCTGCTCGTCCACCTCGGCGACGCCGATCGCGTGGTGGCGCGGGTCCCGGTCGAGGTCCGCGCGCCAGCCAAGGACGTCACGGCGCCCACGGCGCAGCCCGCGCCGCAGGGCTGACCGACCCCGGGGTCACAACCGATCGGATCGCCGACGGGTCGCCGACGAGACCCGCCGCTCGATGCCCGCGACGCGCGGGTCCGTCACGGCAGCTGCTGCAGCAGCGCCTCGGTGAGCGTGTACAGCCGCTCGGCGAGCGCCGGGTCGCGGCCGAGCGCCGACGAGCTAGCGACGTCGCAGTCGGCGAAGTACTCGCCGTTGCGCGTGGCGACGCTCGGATGCACGGCCACGTAGCACTGCGTGGCGGCGCCCTGGTGGACGCTCTTGAGCGCGATCGCGCTCGCCACCGGGCCGAGCACGCGCGCCGCCAACCCCATGTGGCGGCCGAGGTTGGTGAAGATGACGCCGGGGTGGACCGCGTTGGCGGTCCGCCGGGTGCCGACGAAGCGGCGAGCGAGCGCTCGCGCGAACAGCAGGTTCGCCAGCTTGGACTGGCCGTACGCGCCCCACGGCGTGTAGCCGCGCTCGAGCGACAGGTCGTCGAACGCGATCCCGCTCCGCGGGGCCCGCCGGTGGGCGCTGCTCGACAGGATGACGACGCGCGCGTCGTCGGCGAGCAGGTCGCGACCGACCGCGCCGAGCACCAGGATGGCGTGGCCGAGGTGGTTGGTCAGGAACTGCAGCTCGTGAGCGTGCCGGACCTCGCGGCGCGGCAGGGCCATGATGCCGGCGTTGGCGATCAAGCCGTGGAGGCGGTCGCCGCGCTGCGCCAGCGCGTCGACGCAGGCGCGCACCGACGCCGGCTCGGCGAGCTCGCACGCCAGCGGCACGTGACCGTCGCCGAGCGGCGCCAGCGCCGCGGCCGCGCGCCCCGCGTCGCGCGCACACCCGAAGATGCGCGCGCCCCGCAGCGCCAGCACGCGCGCCGACTCCAGGCCGAGCCCCGAGGTGACGCCGGTGATGAGCAGGTTGCGGCCGCGCAGGTCGAGGCCGGCGGTGACCTCCATCGCGGTCGACGCATAGCCGAAGCCGCTCGCGCCGCGGCGGCCCTTGATCAAGGAGACCAGTGACATCGGCGGAGCGTAGCCTCCGCGCATCGCCCCGTCATGGCCACAGGCTGTGAAGGACGATCGACTCGACGACGCTGCCGTCGGCGCGGCGGATCGGCGTGACCTGGCGTTCGTCGCGCGCGTCGGCGCCGCCGGCGCCGTGGCGGTAGGTCTTGGTGCGGGTGATCGAGCGCAACCCGGGCAGGCGCGGCGAGCGCGCGAGGGCCTCGACGCCAGCGTCGCTGACGCCGGTGTCGTCCGGCGCGCCGACCCCGTCGCCGGCGCGGGGCACCTCGCCGAGCGCCAGGTGCGCGACGTGGTCGAGCGTCACCGCGGTGCTGGCGAGCGCGTGGGCGCCGGCGTCGGTGAGGCCGGCGTCGTCGAGCTCGAGCGCGGTCAGCGCCGGGAGCTGGCCGCACGCCGCGAGCTGCGCGACGCCCGCGTCGCCGAGCCGGTTGCGGCCGAGCACCAGCCGGACCGCGCTCGCGTAGGCGCCGGTCGCGATCACCGCCGCGACCTCGGCCGCGGTGAGGCTCGTCCCCGACAGGTCCAGGACGCCGAACCGGAAGCTCACCCGTTGCGGCGGGCGCGGCAGCACCCGCGCCTCGCCGAGGATGGCCCGGAGCTCGGCGACCCCGGCCGCCGGGATGACCGCGCTGCGGACGTCGAGCAGCTCGAGGCCGCGGGCGAGCGCCAGCGCCCCGAGTTCGGCGCAGGCGCGACCGGCGATCGTGCCGTAGTGCGTGCTGAGCCGGCGCAGCCCGCGCAGATCGCGCAGGTCGGCCGCGAGGCGGGCCACGGCGGACGGGCCGTCGAGCTGCAGCGCGAACTCGAGTTCGGCCAGGGCGCCCAGGTGCGGAGACGCGAGGACCGCGGCGCGGTCGGCGTCGCCGGGCGCGCGCAGCCGCAGCCGCCGCAGGCGCGCGAGCGCCGGGCACGCGGCGAGGCTGGCGCCCTGGCCGTGGATCGGGCCCGCGTCGTACACGCGGATCGGCGCCACGCGCATCAGCCGCGCGGCGTGCGCGACGAACGCGGCGGCGCTGCACGCGAGCTCCTCGACGAAGCCGCGCCGCACGACGTAGCTGTGCGGGAAGTCGCGGTCGATGTTCTCGAAGAACGCGAACGATGGCAGCCGGGCGCAGCGCGCGGTGAGCGCGGCGTGCGCGGGATCGTCGGGGGCCAGCTGCGCGAGCGCGCACGCCAGCCGGATCTGCTCGCCCCGCGCGTCGCCCAGCTCGGTCAGGCGCGCCGCGAGCGCGAGCCGCGGCGCGTCGTCCTCGGGGGCGTCGAGGATCGCGTCGAAGAGCGGGCGGAGCGACGCGTCCATCGACGATGCGGAGATCAGCGCAGGTCGATCTGCCACGGCATGAGCGGCGCGCTGGTCGGGGCGCCGGAGGTCGGTGCGTCGCCGCGCTGCAGGGCGGCGACGGCGGCGTCGCGCTGTGCGGCGGACAGGAACAGCACGGGGCCATCCTCGAGCAGGAGCACGCCGCGGCGGCCGGCGTCGACGCGCACGGCGAGGAGGTTGGCGGCGACCCGCGGCGCGCCGGCGGTGCGCGCGCGCGCGACGACGGGAGCGCTGGCCTGCCCCGGGATCCACGCGAGGCGCGCGGTGGCGGCGGGATCCGGGGCCAGCGCGAACAGCACCGGCGCGTCGCCGACCGCGGCCAGCGCGGCGGCGAAGGCGCCGGCGTCGCGCCGGGACACGCCGACGTGCCAGGTGCCGGCGAGCTCGGCGCGCGGTGGCGGATCGGCGTCGAGGACCACCGCCGCGGTGAGGTCGCCGGCGTGGACCGCGACGGCGTCCCGCCACGCCGTGCGGATGACATCGTCATCGGTCAGCGTCGCCGGTCGATCGCGATCGAACCACCACGGCACGTCGACCGAGCCGGTGCGCCAGGCGAGCATCGCGGTCCAGCGCGCGGCGCCGAGCTGACGCACGAGCGCCGCCTCGGCGGTGGTCGCCGGCATCAGCGTCAGCGCGCCCGCCGGCACCGGGATCCCTGGTGGTGCGTCGGCCAGGACGGCGATCACCTCGCCGCGACCGCGCTCACCGAACGCCGGCTGCCCCAGCGCGTGGGCGGTCCCGGCGGCGACGTCGGGGCTGGCCGCGAGCTCGGCGAGGATCCGGAACCCGTCGGCCGGCGGCTGCCGCTCGCGATCGAGCGTGCGCCGCACCACCGACAGCACCAACTCGGGCTGCCCGTGGCTCGCGCGGCCGCGGGTCACGAACGTCCAGCACAGCGTGCCAGCGTCGACGCGGCCGGCGTAGACCTGCACCGCAAGGCCAGGCCCGGCGGTGACGTCGATGATCGGGCGGGCCAGCGGGGGCGGCGCCTCGACCTCCGCCGTCGACGCAGGCGGCGCCACCGGCGACCGCGGCGTCGCGCCGCCACCGCGGCAGCTCGCGCCGATCACGAACCCGAGGGCCAACCACCGCAGCGTGCGCGCCATCGCACCAGCTTGCCACGGCGTCGCCGCCGAATCGCGCGATCATCCGCAACCGTGCGCCTGAGCGGCCGATAGTGCTCGGCAAACATGGGTCCCAGCAGAAGTCACGCCCGACCGAACCCGCCCGCCGCTTCTCCCACCGTGCCACAGGCAAAGGGTTCGGACACCCACGTCGCGACTGGCACATCACATCCCGTGCTGCCCCACCCGCCCGGCCTTGCGCCGCCGGCGCGAGCCGTTCATCGATGTCTTGACCACTCCCGCGCCTTCCCCTACACCGGCCTCGTGATCAGGCCCCCGACCGTATGCGCATGGCTTGTCGGCGCCGCGCTCCTCGCGTCTGGCTGTGGCGCTGATGACGAGCCGGCCGTGGACAACGATCCGCGCCTCGTGGGGATCTGGGACACCGGTTGTCAGGATGCCAATGTCACGCTCCTCGGTGTAGTCCGCCAGCGTCAAGAAGTGACGTTCACCGCCACCGACTACTCGGCCGTGTGGGAGTTCTATGGCGGCTCTGGGTGCGTGAGCCCGTATGTTCGATTCACCGAGTCCGGCGCGTACCGCACGGGGAGCCTCATCGCGACGCCGCCCGACACGATCGCCCTGGATCTGGCGCAGACTTCGTACACGGCACTCAACTACCCCGACGCGCCCACGACCGGGGCTTGCTCGGGCGTGACCTTGGTGGACAACGTCGAGACGAGCGTCGCCGGCACCTACTGTGATCGGGTGCAAGTACCGGCCAACGGTGCGAGCCTCTACGGCTCCTTCCAGTTCACCGACGCGACCGAAGCCACCCTGCTGTTCGGCGGCGTCGACCGATGGAGCCAGCTGGGCGGGTCCGCGCGACCGAGCGATACGCGCCTGCCTAGCTACCAACGGCTTTGACGGGCCCGCGCACAAGACCGGGTCGAAGTTGATCGCCCGTGGAAGGCCGCCGAACACGGATGTCGCGCTGGAACACACCAACGCTCACGCTCGACCATGCGCTGCGCATCGATGGCAACCTGCGGTGACTCCATGAAGCGCTCTCTCGGCTGGTGGCTCGGTGCGTTGGTGGTGGTAGGGGCAGCGTTCGCCGCCGGCCTCGCGACACGAGACCGCGCATCCGGGTCGGGCGCCGGGGCGGCGAGCACCGCGGCGCCGTCACCGTCTGCACCGACGACGAATCAAGCGCTGGCAGGCCCGCCAGCGCAGCCGGCCAGCGCGACGCAAGCGACACCGCGCACGGACAGCGCGACGCCGGTGGACGCGCTCGCGCAGGCGCACGCGCTCGGGGTGCCGGTTCCAGAGCTGTTCGATCGAGAAGCTCGCGATGGCGCGTGGGCCGGCGCGGTCGAGAAGTCGGCGCAGGCCTCCTACCTGCAGACGCTCGTGGCGGTCGCGCCGTGGGCCGATCGCGTCGTCGTCGAGTGTCGAACGGCGCTGTGCAAGGTGACCGTGCCAGTCGATGAAGGCCACGTCGCAGCCACGATGAACCGCCTGCAGGTCGTGACCATCGCGGCCGGTGTGTCGCCGTTCGCCGACCGAGCGGATGACGGCGAGTGGTACGCGGGCGTGTACGTGCGCTTCGACGAGAGCGAGCGGGCCGCTGCCATGCACGCCAACTACTGGACCGATGGCGTGCGAGCGCGCTTTCCGGGCGGCAACGCGCAGCTGGCGGCCTGCCTCGAAGCAGACGAGCGTCGCGCAGCGGAGCGGCAGCGCGCCGTCGGGACGCAGCCGTGACCCATCCCGCAGTCCGCGTGGGCTTGGTCGCCGTCGCCGCGGCGGGGGCGTTCTTCGCCGGGCGCGCCTGGCCTCGTCCGGCCGCCTCACGGGCGCCCGCCGCGGCGGCAGCCGCGCCGACGCCGCCCACGCCCCACGATGTGGCCGTCGCCGGCGCCCCGCCCCGCTCACGAGGACCGGCGCCACCGCAGTTCGTCGCGGGCATCGAGGTCCCCGACGATCTCGCGCGCACAGCGCGGGACAACCCCGAGGCGGTGGGCCGGCTGCGCAGCCACGTCGTGATCGCGCTCGACGCGCGACGCCGTCAGCGCAACGCCGCCTTGCGGCTCTGCCTCGACACGGGCGCGCTGGTGGAAGCGACCCAGATCCGCTTCTCCGTCGAGGTGAACGCCCGCGCCCACCGCATCGACGTCGGGCCGGTGGTGATGGCCGAGGTCATCGAAGGCCCCGGCCTGACCGACGCGACCCTGACGTGCTTGATCGCAGCGCTCGATCAGCGCGAGACGATCGACCTGCCGCCCGACCAGGTCATCGTCCCCTATGACGGCCCGATCGAGGTCCCGATCCGCTTTGCGCCCGCGCGCCCGCGCCCCGTTCAGGGCGACGCGACCGGCGCGGCGCGGTAAGCCGCGGCCGCCGACATCACCAGCACGTCGGCGACGGCCCGTGGGCCGAGCGCCCCACGCCAGCGACGAGCGCTCGACGCCTGGTCGCCGACATGGTGAGGTCAGGCGATGCGTATCGCCCACGTCGGCTCGGCGGCCCGATCGGGATCGCCCGTGGTCCTCGATGATGGCTTCGTCGCGGTCCTCGGCGATGGCGCGCGGGTGGTCGATGTCCGGGGCGAGCCGGCCGACGCCGTCGCATTGCCGGGCGTCATCGCGGCCGCCGCGACGCGGGGCGGGCTGGTGTCGCTCGACGCGACCGGCGTGGTCGCGCGCTGGGAGCGGAGCGGCGAGCGCTGGCGCTGCGCGGCGCGGGTCGCGCTGCCGGCAGTCCCGCAGCGACCGAAGCTCGCCGCCTCGCCGTCAGGTCGCTGCGCGTTCGTCGACGGCGCACGCGGGTTGCTCGTCGATCTCGATGCCGGCCGGACCGTGACCGAGCTCGACGCGGACTACGGCACCGCGCGCCCCTGCTTCGACGTGCTGCCCGACGGGCGCGAGGTGCTGTTCGTCGCGGCGCCCGGCTACATGAGCGTACGCATGCTCGAGGCGACGACCGGCCGCGCGCTCGCCAGCTTCCGCCAGCAGACATCGTACGACTTCTGCCACGTCGACTTCCGGCTGGCGCTCGACGGCACGCGCCTTGTGACCTTCGGTTGCGTCTGGGCCGGGCCGTATGAAGCGCGCATCTACGACGCGACGCCGTGGACGTGTGCCGACGGCGCCGCCGCGCCACCGCCGGTGGGCTTCCCGCTCCCGCGCATCCGCACGCTCCAGCCGCTCGCTTCGAACACGCTGCTGACGTCTCACCTCGACCCGTCCAGCGGCGAACTCACCAGCGCGTGTCTCGAGGACCGCGCCGACCTTCGCCCCGATGACACGGGTTGCGTGCCGGACACGATCGAGCAGCTGCTGGCCGAGGAGCCGGCGTTGGCCGCGAAGCTCGACGCCGTGACCGGAGACGCGCCCTACGTCGTCCTCACCCGGCGGATCGAGCTTCGCGATGGCCGCACCGTCAGCGCCACCGCGCACGCCATCCCTGCGGTCGCCGAGCAGCGGGTCCACTACGCGCCCGGGCATCGCGTCGTCCTGGCCGGCCCGCGCCTGCTCGTGTGCGACGCGAACGACGACCGCCTCGAGGACCACGGCGAGCTGCACCTACCGCCCGCAGCCCACACCGCCGTCACGCCCGACGGCACCACGCTGATCGTCGTCGCGCCGTGACGTGGCGAAGCGCCGTCCGCACGGCGGTGGTGCTGGCCGCGTGCGCCGCCAGCGCCGCGTGCGGGTGGTCGCCCGCGATGCCACTCGCTGGCCCGTCACCTGGCACCGCGAACACGCGACCGCCTCCGCCGGACGCGGGCGCGACCGTCGAGCTCGGCGCCGGCCTGCGCGGCGTGCGGTTCGTGCCGGGCCGCTACGCGACGGTGATCCACCGCCGCCTCAGCGGCACGCACGCGCGCCAGCTCGTGCGCGAGACGTCGTCGGCCTCGCTGGCGATCACGCTGACCTCGGGCGGCGCCGCGCAGGCCTGTCGCGGCTGGCGCTACGCGATGACCAACGACGGGCCGCGGATCCACACCGACGATCAGTTCCGCGAACAGGCGGGGTTCGCGGGGCGCTGGCGCGCCGACGGCGACGCGATCGTCGTCGAGCTCACCAGCGACACCGCGGTGTGTGCCGCGATCGCCGAGAGCCGGCGACCGCAGGCGCGCGCCACCGCCTTGACGCTGCGCTGCGCTCGGGCCGAACCGGCCGGGCATCCACACCTGACGACGCCGGTGCTGGTCTGCCGCTGGGACGGCGCGCCGACGCCGGAGCGCGAGGCCCACACGCTCGACGACCTCGGCCCCGCCGACGCCATCGTGCTCGGCGCCGCGCCCGGCCTGCGCGTGACGGTCACCGGCGCGCCGCCGCGCTTGGTCGGCGCGCCGCGATCGCTCGCTGTGACGAGCGAGGCGGTCGCTGATGACGCGTGGTCGACCGGCGGCTGACGAGATCCACGACCAGCGCCGAGGCGAGCTCGAGTCGCGCTTGGCGCACGGGTTCGTATCGCGACCCGAGGCGCGCTCGGCCCCCGGGCCTGGAATGGTCGCCGGCGGGCGCGCGTTCAGTCGGCGTGCGCGCCCTTCTCCTGCTGGCGTTCGGCATCACGCTCGTCGCCGCGAGCGCGACGGCCGGCCGCGCGGACGACCAGGTCGAGGCCGGCCATCCAGTGCGCCTGGACGGCGGCTACGTGCTGGACTTCGACCGCGACGGCTTGCGTGTGCGCCACGGCCAGCGGCGGGCGCCGCTGACGATCGCCGGCGAGCGGCCGGCCCCGCACCACGCGGTCCAGGTCAGCGTCGCCGGCGCCGCGGTCACGCTCGGCTTCATGCCATCGTGCTGGGACGTCAGCGAGACGTTCACGGTCGATCAGCTCGAGGCGCGCCTGGCGCTCGCCGAGGGCCTGGCCGCGCGCCGCCGCGATCCCGACGCGGCGCTGGCCGCGCTGACCCGCGCCCACGCGCTCGATCCGGCGTTCGCGTCGGCCGCCGATGCGCTAGCGCGAGCGCTGATCGCCGTCGGGCGGCTCGACGACGCGGCCGCGGTGCTGCCGATCGCCGACCCGGTGGCGCGGCTGGTGGCGGGGGCCATCGACCCGACGCTGGCGCCGCTGCGCGAGCACCCGACCATGATCACCGCCCGCGCGGCCAACCCCGGCGGCGCGACGCTGGGCCCGACCGGCATCGGCGTGACCGCGGCCGGCGATCTGGTCATGCACGAGGCGCTGGGCAACCACGGCGCGTGCTGGAGCGACGAGGCGCTGGTGGTGCGCGACGGCCAGACGCTGCGCGTGCGCGCGCGCCTGCCGCTCGCGGGCGGCGTGGACGCGCGGGGCGACGGCTGCGACGGCGCCGACCCGTACACCGCCGCCGGGCGCAAGCGGGTGCGCGCGCGCCAGGCGCTGGCAGATCTCGTGCTGACCGAGCTCGGCACCACGCCGGCGATCGGCGAGGTCGCCACGGTCACCACCGACACCACGCGCCACGTCCGCAAGCTCCGCTTCGCTGCGGCCGACCTGGGCCTGGTGATCGGTGCCGACGGCGCGGCGCGCTGGTTCCGCGACGGCCAGCTCCTGGCCGAGCACGGCCCCGGCACCGCGCCGGCCGACGGCGGCCTGCTGATCACCGAGCCGCACGTCGTGCTCATCCCCGACCAGGGTCGCGCGGTCTTCTCGGACAACGAGGCCGGCTGCGAGTGGAACGAGACGCAGGTCGTCGTCTCCATTCCCACGCCGTGAGCCCCCGCGGGCGTCACCCGCGGCCCGCAGATCCATCGCTCGTCGCCGCCACGCGGTCGCGGAGCCGCACGATCATCCGCAACCGCGCGCCCGCGCGGCCGATACCCGCCGCACGATGCGTGGACAGCCATGATGCGCCGGGCAGCGATCGCGGTGCTGATCATGCTCGCGGCCTGCGGCCCGCGGGTGAGGACGCCCAAGCCGCTCCCCCAGGCCGCCGACATCCAGGCCCGGCTCGAGCGGGCACGGACGCACCTCGCGACCGCCGAAGCGCGCGTCGCGGTCGCCGACCACCGCGGCGCCTACGACGCCGCGCTCCTCGGGATCGACGCGCTCGGAGAGCGGTACGCGGCCCGGTTCACGAAGGATGACACCGAGCAGCACCTCTTCGCCGCGACCTACTTGTTCGACGCCGGCGACGTCGCCGACGCCGCCGCGGAGGCCGTCGGCGCGCTCCGCACCCGCATCGACCTCGCGACGCCACCTGGCGCGCCGGCCATCGAGACGCGCGCCCCTGGAGCAGCCGCGCCCGGCCCGCCGCGCGACGACGTCACGGCCACACCCGACGCCACCGACGCGGCGCCGTTCTCGACGGCCGATCACGACGCGCTCGGCGAGGCCCTCGCGCGGCTGGCCGACGAACACCGCGAAGGATGGGAGCCCGCGGTCGCGTGGCTGGTGGAGCACCCGACGCTGTCGCGCAACGCCCTCCGTGACATGGTCGATGCCGGCGGCTCGGCCGCCGACCTCGCCGTCGCTCGTGCCGCGCTGGCGCTCGGCGAGATCGGCGCGGTCGACGATGTCGCGACGCTGGCCCGCGCGCTCGCCCGCGGCGGGGAGACCGCGTCCTCGGACTTCGCCCAGGCGCTGGCGCACCACCGCTCCGCGGAGGCCCTGGCCGCGCTGATCGAGGCAACGGCCAGCCCGAGCATCGACGTGGTCCAGGCCGCCGCGATGGCCCTCGCCACCCGAGGCGGCACCACCGCGCACGCGACGCTAAAGGCGCTGCTCGACCATGCGGACGTACGCGTCCGCTACACCACGGTCGTCGCGCTGATCGACCTCGGACCCAGGCCGAGCCGCGCCGAGCTCACGCGTCGGAAGCCGATCGAGCGCGACGCCGAAGTGCGAGGCGCGCTTCGCAAGGCGCTGCGCCGATGACCGCGCCCGGCCACGCAGCTGCGCCCGACGACAGACGCCATCGCGACGCGACCATCCTGAGGAGCTCCGATCGTGACTGACACCTACCACGCGCCGAACTACGACGGCCCGGACGCGCTCTGGGCGGCCATCGCGCGGGATGACGTCGAGTACCTGCAGCACGGGATCGTCGCTGCGGCGCTGGACGAAGATGACTACGCGACCGTGCGTCGGATATGCGTCGCGCTGAGCGACCACCGCGACGAGTTCGTTCGCGGCAACGCCATCCTCGGGTTTGGCCACCTGGCCCGGCGCTTCGGCGAGGTCGCCCCCGGCGACGCCCGCCTCGTGCGCGCGGCGACGCTCGACGACTCGGGGCACGTCGCCGGGCACGCGCGGTCCGCCGCCGACGACATCCACATGTTCGTCGGCGTCGACGTCCTCGTCGATGCGCCGGGGCAGCGATGATCCGCGCGCTGGCGCTGGCGGCGATGTCGGGTCGATAGCTGCGCGGCGCGGGTCGACCTGGACCGCCTCCCGCCGCGGTTGCGCGCGCGGCGGCGATCTTCGACGATGAGCCATGGCGCCCACGCGATCGACGCCCGCGAAGAAGCCCGCCGCCAAGAAGCCCGCCGCCAAGAAGCCCGTCGCCAAGAAGGCCGCCGTCAAGCGGCCCGCCGCCAAGAAGCCGGCGGCGAAGCGGCCGGCGGCCAAGCAGCCCGTGCCAGTCGCCCAGCCCGCGCGGTTCGCGTTCGAGCCGCTGCCGGTGCTGAGCGCTCCGGAGCAGCTCACGCCGCTCCTCCGCCGGCAGCTCGTGGTCGACGTGCTGCTGGAGACCGGCCGAACGACGACGCCGGATCGCGTCCCCGCCAGCTACTTCACGCTCGGCGTCCACCGCTGGCGCGTCGTCGAGGGCGGCCAACCGCAGTTCGAGGTCGTGCAGAACACGGTGTTCTTCATCGACAGCGACGAGCCCCTCGGGCTCGAGCGGATCCAGGAGTGCTGGGAGGCGACCGGGCGCTACGCAACGCGCGGTCGCGCGCTCGACCTCCACCACCTCGCGTGGGAGTTCAACCGCGACTGGCCGGGTCGGCGCCTGCCGCTCGATCCCGAGCCCGCGCGCGGCCGACCGGTCAGGGTCGTCGAGGGGCTGCGCGACGAGCCGTGGCCGCCCGACACCGTGTTCGTCTGAGGATCCGCGACCGGACGCCAGACCTCGCGGTGCGCCATCCGCGGCGCGCCCGGGCCTCGCGGACGTCGGCCCGCGGGCTATGCTGCGCGCGCATGACCGCCGACGGCCGAATCGCTTTGGGCTCCAGCTTCTCCGCTCACCTCGCGCAGGTGCTGCCGCGCCTCCTGGGTCAGCCGGGCGCGCTCCCCGATGACTGGGATCACCGCGCGACCACCTACGACCTGTTCCGCTTCGACTCGGACGACCAGTTCGCCGAGCGCTTCGAGCGCGCGATCGCCGGCATCGTCGCCGAGGACGTCACCAGCGTCGCCGCGATCCGCGAGCGGCTCGCCGCGTGCGGCCTGCCCTTCGACTACGCCCGGCTCGGGCAGCCGCTGTCGACGGTGTTCGAGCTGGCCGAGCAGGCCCGCACCAACGCCGCGCGCTGCTTCTCGTTCGCGTCGGTGACCAAGCCGTGGCTCGCGGTCATCGAGGCGCCGCGCCGGACGCTGCCGGTGCGGGTGTTCGCCGAGGGCGCGCTGCCACTGTCGGCGCAGAAGCGGGCCGCGCTGGTCGCCGCCGGCGTCGCGCTGCACGAGCACGCGCGCGAGCTGCCGCCCGCCGATCCGGCCGTGCTGACGGTGTGGGTCGCCAGCGGCCGGTTCGTCGGCGACGTGCAGGCCAGCGCCGCCGACGCGATCTGCTACCCGGTGCACCAGGGCGGCGTGCTGCTCTTGCGCGACACGGCGCGCATCGCGCCGGGGCCGATCCAGGTCATCCGCAAGCGCACGGTCGCCGCGCTGCTCGCCGCCGACGCGCAGCACGAGCTGGCGCGCGCCGCCGACCTCACGCCGCCGACGCTCGCGACCGCCGACGCGGCGACCTGCCAGGCGCGCCTGACCAGCCTGTTCCCGCAGATCACCGACAGCCTGTACTTCTGCACCGGCCTGGCCGCCGAGGCCGCGCTGTTCACCGGCGCCGCCGAGGTGCTCGGGCCCGCGCCGGTGACGCTGTTCTACGCGCAGAACGGCTACGGCGGCACCGGCCAGCTGATCGGCGATCTGCTCCCCGCGCAGACCAACGTCCGCCCGGCGCCGCTGCCGGTGCTCGGCGTCGACGCCGCCGGGCGCCCGGCGACGATCGTCGACCGCATCGTCGCGCGCCTCGCCACCGAGACCGGGCCAGCGGTGGTGTTCCTCGAGACGCCGACCAACCCCGAGCTGCAGGCCCACGACTTCCCCGCGCTGCTCGCCGGGCTGCGCGCCTACGCCGACCGCACCGGGCACCGCGTCCCGGTGCTGGTCGACACCACGCTCGCGCCGCTCTACCCCATCTTCGCCAAGGACTTCGCGCACGACTGGCCGTTCATCCTGGTGAAGAGCGGGTCGAAGTACTTCACCAAGGGCAAGGCGACGCTCGGCGTGGTCGCGTGCGCCGGCGACGCGCTCGCGCACCGCATCGTCGCGCGCGCGCGCGAGCTGGGCCGCGACGCCGACTCGTTCGCCCGCCCGGAGCAGCTCGCCGAGCTGGCGACCGGGCTGGCCGATCTGGCGCCGCGCATGGCGACCATCGCGGCGCACACCACGCGGCTCGCCGCCGGCCTGCGCGCCGCGCTGGGCGCCTACGGCCACGCGATCACGCTGTACGCGATCACCGAGCAGCAGATCGCCGACGGCCTCGCGAGCGGCCTGCTCTCGTTCTACCTGCCGCCCGCGCCGACCACCTACGCCGACCTGGTCGACGAGTTCGTCGCGCACCTGCTGGCCGCGGCGCCCGCGCTGGTGAAGAGCCGCGTGAGCTACGGCCAGTCGACCGGCGGCGGCAAGCCCGACGTCTTCTACGTCATCAACCCCGAGGAGTCGACCCAGGGCGCGCTGTCCGCCGCGGTCAAGAACGCGCAGAAGAAGGACAACGTCCAGATCTGCCGCATCTCGGTGCCCGAGCACGCCGACGTCCCCGCCCTGCTCGCCGCGATGGCCCCGTTCTTCGCCCGCAAGTACGACCCCGCCGCCGCGTCGACCTGACGCGCCCGTCGCCCGCGCGCCACGGTCGTCAGTCGCCAGCGATCGCGGTCAGCGAGACGGTGCCGCCGCGGGCGAGGCCGACGGAGACGGTGGTGCCGGCGGGCACCTGCAGCAGGTCCCAGCCGAGGTCGACGCGCAGGCCGGTCACGGCGTGGCCGTCGACGGTGACGATGGTGTCGCCGGCGACGAGACCGGCCTGCGCGGCGGGCCCGGGGCGCACCGCGCTGAGCGTGAGCGCGCGGGTGCGCGGATCGGCGTCGGGCGCGGGCTGCGCGAACGTCCAGCCGAAGTCGCCCGGCGCGTCGGCGTCGTCGCCGCGACGCGCGACCATCGGCACGTCGCCGACGTCGGCCACGGCGCCGTCCGGGAGCTCGACGAGCCAGCGGACCAGGGGCCAGCGCGCGCCGCGGTCGGTGTTCAGGCCGACGACGTAGACCAGGCCGCCGGGCGCGTTCGCCACGGTGAAGCGGCCGTCGGCGCCGCTGAGCGCGCGCCCGTCGCCCGCGGCGCCGACGTCCGGGATCCCCGCGCCGGCGCCCACGGCCGGGGTGACGTGCGCGCGCACGCCGGCCACTGGCGCGCCGGTCGCGAGGTCGACGAAGCGGCCCGTCACGACGCGCTTGGGCGCGAGGACCAGCGCGACGCCCGCGCGGTGCTCGTCGGCGGCGAGCGGCACCGTCGCTTGCGCGCGGCCCGCGGCGCTGTCGGCGACGACGATGAACGCGCCGGCCGGCAGGTCGCGCACGACGAACGCGCCGTCGGTGCGCGCGAAACGCTCGCGCCGCTCGAAGCCGGTCCGCGCGTCGGTGACGACCACCTCGAACGCCGCGGGGGCGCCGCCGCTCGCCACGGTGACCGTGCCGGCGATCGAGCCAGCGCCCAGCAGCGTGAGCGTCGTGTCGCTGCCGGTCGCGACGTGCTCGACGACGGCCTCGCCGCCGCCGCGGCGATACGCGCGCACGGTGTGCGGCCCCGGGCCGAGCCCGCGCACGGCGAAGCGGCCGTCGGTGCCGGTGAGCGCCGGCCGATCGGTGCGCCCCCACGTCCAGCGGGTCTGGCGCACGCCGGCCCCCGCGGCGGCCCCCGGCCGGTCTGGCTCGCGCATCGCGACCACCCACGCGTCGACCACCGGCTCGCCGCGTCCGTCCTTCACGATCCCGGTGATCACGCCGTCCTGCGGCTCGACGACGAGCCGCACGGTCGTGGTCTGCCCCGCGACCACCACGACCGACTCGCCGCGGTCGTCGCCAGCGGCGGCGCGCGGGCGCCGCACCGGATCGTACCGGCCGCGCGACACGGTCACGCCGTGCTGGCCCGGCTCGACGCCGTCGAGGCGGAACGCGCCGTCGTCGCCGGTGGTGGCCGCCGCGTCGAGCCACCGCCCCCCGGCCGAGACCAGCAAGCCGGCCTGCTGCCGCCCCGCCGGATCGACGACGACCCCGGCGACGGCGCCGCTCGCCGGGAAGACGACGTCGGCGGTGGCGACACCGCCCGGCGCGACGGTCACGGCCGCCGGCACCTCCGCGTCGGTCTGCCCGCGCGCGCTCGCCTCGAGCTCGTAGGTCCCGCCGCGCAACCCGGTCAGGTGGTAGACGCCGTCGTCGCCCGAGCGCGCGAACGCGCCCGGGAAGACGTCACCCGCGTCGGTGGCCCGCGCCGAGACCCAGGCGGCGGCGACCGGCGCGCCGGCGGTGGTCCGCGCCGTGCCGGTGATGACCGCGCCCGGCGTCACGGTGAAGACCAGGCCCGTCACGTCGGCGCCCGCGGCGACCTCGACCGGCGGGTACTGGCGCTGCGCGGCGTGGCCGTTGCAACGCACGCGCGCCTCGTAGCGCCCCGGCGCGAGCGCCAGGATCGCGAACGCCCCATCGAGCTCGAACGAGTCGCGCCCGCGCACGTGCGATGCGGGATCGGTCAGCATCACCGCGCCGCGCGGGCACGGCTCGACCTTGCCCCCGCCGCGATCGATCACGACCGTGCCGCGCACGCGGCTCGCCGGGTGCACGACGATCTCGATGCCGTCGACGCTCTGGCCCAGGCCGAGCAGGACGCTCGCGACGGCGTCGCCGCGGTAGCCGTCGCCCGACGCGCGCGGGTGGTAGCGCCCGGGCACGAGCCGCGTCAGCCGGAAGCGCCCCTGGGCGTCGCTGCGCGCGCTCGCCTCGCCGCCGTCGTCGTCGTCGAGCGCGACCGCGACGATCGCGTCGGCCACCGGCCGCGCGTCGCCCGCCGTGACGACCGTGCCCGCCAGGCTCGACTCCGGCGTCAGGGAGAGCTGCGCGCGCGCGGTCGGCGCGGACACGGCGCTGGCGCCCGGCGTGTACCCGTCCGCCTGCGCGCGGAGGCGGACCGGCCCCGCGGCGCTCCACAGCGAGAAGCGCCCCTGCGCGTCGGTGCGGGCGGTCGCGGCCACGTTCTCGAGATCGCCCGATGAGATCGCCACCAGCGCGCCGACGATCGGCCCGCCGCTCACGTCCTCCACGGTGCCGC
>Ga0075163_10003270_pt1 | contig 21778 bp, 17 predicted proteins | sample JI1023141ADNA_FD_71478 | JGI IMG/M metagenome (GOLD analysis project Ga0075163, IMG submission 71478) | Wastewater effluent complex algal communities from Wisconsin, to seasonally profile nutrient transformation and Carbon sequestration -... | ecosystem: Engineered > WWTP > Effluent > Algae... | reverse complement strand
ACCTCGCGCGCCATGCAGCTGTCCAGCCAGATCGACGAGCCCGACTACGCGCCGCTGATGGACGACATGTTCTTCGAGCAGGGCGGCGACATCCCCATCAACCGCTTCATCGCCCCGCGCATCGAGGTGGAGCTGGCTTTCGTGCTGGGCAAGCCCCTGCGTGGGCCCGGTGTGACGCTGACGCAGGTGCTGGCCGCCACGGACTACGTGTGCCCGGCGCTGGAGATCATCGACGCGCGCATCGAGCAGTTCGACCGCGACACCAAGGCCATGCGCAAGGTCTACGACACCATCAGCGACTTCGCGGCCAACGCCGGCATCGTCATGGGTGGCCGCCCGGTCAAGCCCGACGCCGTGGACCTGCGCTGGGTGGGCGCCATGCTGTTCAAGAACGGCGTGGTGGAAGAAACCGGCCTGGCCGCCGGCGTGCTGAACCACCCGGCCACCGGCGTGGCCTGGCTGGCCAACAAGATTGCGCCGCACGGCGAAGGCCTGAACGCAGGAGACGTGGTGCTGGCCGGCAGCTTCACACGCCCCACCACCGCGGTGGCTGGCGACACGCTGCATGCCGACTACGGGCCGCTGGGCACCATTTCTTTCCGGTTCACTTGAAACCCGTCTGACGAGGCCCGCATGGCAAGAGACGCTTTCCCCCGCCCTGCCCGCTTCAGCCCCGAGGAGTGGGACGCCCGCGTGCAGCTGGCCGCGGCCTACCGCATCTTCGACCACCTGGGCTGGACCGAGCTCATCTACAACCACCTGTCGCTGCGCGTGCCGGGGGTGGAAGGGCAGTTCCTGGTCAACCCGTTCGGCCTGCACTACAGCGAGGTCACCGCCAGCAACCTGGTGAAGGTGGACGTGCAGGGCAACATCGTGGGCCACAGCGACCGGCCCATCAACCCGGCCGGCTTCACCTTCCACGGCGCCATCCACGCCACGCTGCCGTACGCGCACTGCGTGATGCACGTGCACACCACGCCCACCATGGCCGTGTGCTGCCTGGAAGAAGGCCTGTCCTTCACCAACTTCTACGCCGCGCACCTGTGGGGCAAGGTGGCGTACCACGCGTTTGAGGGCATCACGGTGCACGCCGAAGAAGGCGAGCGGATTCTTGCAAGCGCCGGCGGCAAGCCGGTGCTGCTGCTGCGCAACCACGGGCCGGTGGTCATCGGCAGCACGGTGGCGCAGGCCTTCGCCTACATGTGGGTGCTGCAGCGGGCGTGTGAGGTGCAACTGGCGTCGCAAGGCAAGGGCGCGCTGCGGCCCATTCCCGTGCCGGTGCTGGAAGCCTGCGTGCGCGACGCGCTGAACTTCGACCCGCGTTACGGCGCGGGTGAAGATGGCTTTGCGGCGCTGCAGCGGCTGGTGGATGCCAAGGACCCCAGCTACCGGTCCTGATCAGCCCGCGGCCTGGCCGGCAAGGGCGGCCTTCAGGGGTTGGCCGGCAGGCAGGCCGAAGCCGACATCGCCTGGCTGCCGGTGTTGAGCATCATCGCGCCAGGGGCCGCCCAGTCGGTGGACAGCACCAGGGCCGACCGCGCCGGCACCTTCAACGCGAAAACACCCTGCGCATTGGTGTAGGCCGTACCCACCGCGCGGCCGTCGGCCAGCACCACGTGCACCGCCACGCCGGCGGCGCTGAGCCATTGGCTGTCCACCACGCAGCCTTCCAGTTGCACGGACTCCAGCCGCTTCGGCTCTTCCGCGGGCAGGGCCCGTGTGGTGATGGACGTGCTGGTGAGTCCGAAGACCTCGCCGTCGTTGGCGCTGATGCCACTGTTGCCGCCGCCGCCGCAAGCAGCCAGCAGCAGGCCGAGGCCTGCCAGGGTGATCATCGGAGCGGCCGTTGGGCTCTTGAACATGGTGTCCTCCTGTACGTTCTCTGGCTTGTCCGGGTCTGGGCCGGCGGGCCCGCATCGGTGATGGACTGTCTTCGCGCAGGAGCCGACCCGTCCTTCAGGCGCCTCAAACGTTCTTAAGACGGCTTCAGAATGCCGGTGTCGTGTCCCCCCTGAGGGCGGGGCGCCGTGCGGGAAAAGGCGCCAACATGGCCCGTGTTAGGGTCCTGCTGACGCCGCTGGCAGAGACCAGGTCGATGAACCTGAGAGGCGAGCCCGGAGGGCACGTGGATTTGGAATACGTTTGGGGTGCGTACCGGGTGCATCCGGCCGAACGCCGGGTCTGGCACGCCGGGCAGGCGGTGCTGCTGGGCGCCCGCGCCTTTGACCTGCTGCTGGCCCTGATCGCACAGCGCGGCCAGGTCGTCAGCAAGGAAACCCTGCTGAGCCAGGTCTGGCCCGGCCTGGTGGTGGAAGAAGGCAACCTGGCGGTGCAGGTCAGCGCCTTGCGCAAGCTGCTGGGCCGGGACGCTATCGCCACCGTGCCAGGGCGGGGCTACCAGTTCACGGCCACGGTGTCTGAACGCCACGCGGCCGAACCAACGGCGGCGCCCGCTCCAGCCCAGGCGGCTGCAGACGCGCCAGCCGCCGCGCCAACGCCAGAGCCAGAGCCACGCGGCTGGGTGCCATCAGCGCTGACGCCCATCCTGGGGCGGGACGAGGCGCTCGCTGGCCTGCAGCAGCGCCTGCAGGCGGCACGTTGCCTCACGCTCACAGGCGCCGGTGGGTCGGGCAAGACCCGGCTGGCCCAGGCCCTGGCGTCGGCCGTTCGCGCCGCCTACCCCGGCGGCGTGTGGTGGACGGGCCTGGACCGCCTGGCCGACGGCAAGCTGCTGGCCACGACCCTGGCCCAGGCCCTGCGCGCCGCAGACCCGCACAAGCCGCCCTTGCAACGCGTGCTGGAGCAGCTGAAGGGGCGTGCATCCCTGCTGGTGCTGGACAACTGCGAACACCTGGTGGACGACTGCGCCGAGCTGGTGGCACAGCTGCTGCGCGAACTGCCCCTGCTGCAGGTGCTGGCCACCAGCCGCGAGTCCCTGCGCGTGGCGGGTGAGGTGGTGTGGACCGTGCCGCCGCTGGACCTGCCGTCGGCCCTGGCCCCTGAACAGGCCAGCAGCCTGCTGCAACACGCGTCGGTGCAGCTGCTGGTGCAGCGCATCGGCCAGCACCACCAGGCCTTCACGGTGACGCCGGACAACGCCGCGGCGCTGGTGCAGATCTGCCGCGGCCTGGACGGCCTGCCCCTGGCGCTGGAACTGGTGGCCGCGCAGGTGGGTCCGCAGACCCTGTCTCAGGTGGCCGCGCGCCTGGACCACAGCCTGGGCCTGCTGAACGTGGGCACACGGGGCGGCACGCCGCACCACCAGACCATGACCGCCGCGGTGGCCTGGGGCTACCGGCTGCTGAGCCCAGCCGAGGCGGCGCTGTTCCTGCGGCTGTCGGTGTTCGTGGGCGGGTGGACGGAAGACAGCGCCGCGGCGGTCGGCCCCGGCCTGGACCTGCAGGAGGGCGAGCTGCCGGCCCTGCTGGGCCGCTTGCAGCGCGTGTCCATGGTGCTGAGCCGTGAGTGCAGTGGCAGCGTGCGCTTCCGCATGCTGGAGCCCATACGCCAGTTTGCCTTGGCGCAGCTGCAGGCGCAGGGTGAGCTGGAGCGCGTCAGGTCGCAGCTGCTGGCCTGGTATGCGGACCGCTGCAAGGCCGTCGCCTTGCAGCTGGGCGGTCCGCAGCAGATTGCCGGCTACCGCTTCCTGGACGCGGAGTTCGACAACCTGCGCGCGCTGCTGCATGGGGCGCTGCAGGCCGGGCAGGCCGAACACGCCGACCTGGAAACCGCGCTGCGCCTGGCCAGCAGCCTGTGGCGCTTCTGGCAGACCAAGGGCCACGCGAAAGACCTGCTGGGCTGGTTTGAAGACGCGCTGCCGCGGGCCGCGGGCGTTTCACAACAAGTGCTGGCCGACGCCAGCAACTCCGCCGGGGTCATGGCGCGCACCTGCGGCCAGTACGACGTGGCCGTGCGCTGGCACAACGCCTCGCTGGAGCTGCAGCGCGCGCTGGGCCACCGGCGGGGCGAAGCCGTGGCCCTGAACAACCTGTGCGTGGTGGCCCGCGACCAGTACGACCACGCGCAGGTGGAACAACACGGCCGCGCCAGCATGGCCATCGCGCGCGAGATCGGCGACCGGAACCTGGAAGGCCTGGGCCTGATGCACCTGGGCACGGCGCTGCGCGGCCAGAACCGCGTGGCCGAAGCGCGGGCCAGCTTCCGCCAGAGCTACGCCATCTTCGACGAGCTGGGCGACCCGCTCACCGCGGCCGCGCTGCTCAACTACCTGGGTGGCCTGGACCAGCTGGAAGGCCGCTGGCCCGAAGCGGGCCGGCATTTCGACCAGGCCCTGGCGCTCAACCAGGCGCTGGACAACCACTGGGGGCTGGCCATCACGTACAGCAACCTGGCGTCCTTGCACCACGCCCAGGCCCAGGACGAAGCCGCCATGGCGCCGCTGCTGCAAAGCCTGGCGCACTTCCGCAAGGCCGGAGCCAAGCATGGCCTGGACACCTGTTTTGAGCTGCTGGCGCGCATTTCACAGCGCAGCGGCGGTACGGCGCACGCGGCCTGGTGCTGGGGCGTGACGGAACAGCTGGAAGGCGACATGGGCAAGCAGCTGCGCTCCGACCAGCAAGCCGAACGCGAGGCCTTGCTGGCCGGGTTGAGCGCCCGCCTGGGCGACACGGCACTGGCGTCGGCGCGCAGCGCGGGCCGCCATGCGACGCTGGAAGAAGCCTTCAGCACCGTGGTGCCGCAAGGCCGCTGAAGAAGCCTGACCCGCCCGCCGGGTGCGCGGGAAAGACCTGATTCACGCTGGCCTGTTTGGGCAAGTTGATGGCCGGATCCATCAACTCCAAAGGTGACGCCTGGACATACTGACCTGCGTCGTACCCCCGACGCCAACCCCGACGCATCTCAAGAGCCCGCCTGCCGCCACAAGGCAACAGGCCACAACACCGACATTGGAGACACACATGCTTCGCGCACTCACATTCAGCCTGGTGGCCGCCGCTTGCGCAGGCAGCGCCATAGCCCAGTCGACCGTCACCGTCTTCGGTGTCATGGACACCAACATCGGTTGGGGCAAAGGCTCACTCACCAGCATCAAGCGTGTACACACGGGCGGCCTGGCGGGCAGCCGGCTCGGCTTCCGCGGCACGGAAGACCTGGGCGGCGGGCTGCGCGCCAACTTCATCGTCGAACACGGCCTGAACAGCGACGACGGCTCGGCCACGCCGGTGTTCTGGAACCGCCAGGCCCTGGTCGCGCTGTCCGGCAGCTTCGGTGAGGTGGCCCTGGGCCGCCAGTACACGCCCACGTTCCTGGTGCACGCCACCTACGACGCATTCGGCCCGCAAGGCGTGGCGGCGCAGCAGGTGCTGTTCGGCTCGATGGAGATCTCGCAGGCCGCCAACATCCGCGCCAATGACGCCGTCAACTACAAGACGCCGGGCGGGCTGGGCGGCTTTTCCCTGCAGGCCATGACCACCGACCACACGGCCTCGCCCGGCTGGTACCACGGCATCAAGGCCGGCTACGCGGGCGGCCCCGTGTCCGTGGACCTGGCCCTGGGCCACTTCAACAACCCGGCCATCGGCGACCTGGACACCATCACCGTCGGCGGCCGCTACACCGTGGGCCCGGTGAAGCTCTATGCCTTGTTCGACAAGGCCGACAGCGGCAGCGGCAACGACTCGCGCGGCATGCAGGTGAGCGCGGCCTACACGCTGGGCGTGACCGACCTGAAGGTCTCGCTGGCGCAGTCCAGCATCAAGTCCAACGCGGGCGCCACCGTCGGCACCACGCGCCGCTACGGCGTGGGTTTTGTGCACGCGCTGTCCAAGCGCACCTTCATCCACGGCAACGTCGCCAAGCTGGCCAACAGCGACGGCGCGCGCATGGTCGTCAACGGTGCGACCACCGGCGTGAACCAGGGTGCGCAAGGCCTGGACCTGGGCATCACGCACATGTTCTGAGCTGCCCTGCCCCGCCCAGGAGACACGTTCATGACGACCCTTCAGCCTGCAGCACCCGCCGTGGTCCGCGCGGCTTCGCTGCCGGACTCGATCAAGGTCGAACCGCTGACCTGCGCCATCGGCGCCGAGTTGAGCAACGTGCACCTGGGCGTGGCCTCGCGCGACCCGGCCCTGGCGGCCGAGATCCGCCAGCTGCTGCTGCGCCACCGCGTGCTGTTCTTCCGCGACCAGGACATCACCCGCGCGGAGCACGTGGCCTTCGCACGCCACTTCGGCGAACTGGAAGACCACCCGGTCGCTGGCAGCGACCCCGACCACCCGGGCCTGGTGCGCATCTACAAATCGCCGGACTCGCCCAACGACCGCTACGAAAACGCCTGGCACACCGACGCCACCTGGCGTGAGAAGCCGCCCTTCGGCTGCGTGCTGCGCTGCGTGGAATGCCCGCCCGTGGGTGGCGACACCATGTGGGCGAACATGGTGCTGGCGTACGAAAACCTGCCTCCGCACGTCAAGACGCAGATGGCCGGCCTGCGCGCTCGGCACAGCATCGAAGCCACGTTCGGCGCCGCCATGCCCGCGGACAAGCGCCTGGCGCTGAAGGCGCAGTACCCGGACGCCGAACACCCGGTGGTGCGCACGCACCCGGAAACCGGCGAGAAGGTGCTCTTCGTCAACGGCTTCACCACCCACTTCACCAACTTCCACACGCCCGAACGTGTGCGCGTGGGGCAGGACTATTCGCCCGGCGCCTCGCTGCTGCTGCAGTACCTCATCAGCCAGGTGCAGATCCCGGAATACCAGGTGCGCTGGCGCTGGAAGCCCAACAGCATGGCCATGTGGGACAACCGCTCCACCCAGCACTACGCGGTGATGGACTACCCGCCCTGCCACCGCAAGATGGAACGCGCCGGAATCATCGGCGAAGGGACGTATTAGCCCCCAACCTCGCTAGCGCTCGGTACCCCCCGAGGGGGCCGTCCGCCAGCGGCCCGGCAGAGCCGGTTCCGCGGCGGGAAGCTTGATCGATTGCCACACGCACGAAGATTCCAACATGAACTACCTCGACGGTTCCCTGTACCCCGAAAACCAGCAGCCGCTGATCATCACCGCCGCGCCCTACGCGCCAGGCTGGCTGCCTTCGGACTTCCCTGAAGAGATCCCGGTGACGATGGCGCAGCAGATCCAGAAGGCCGTGGACTGCTACAACGCCGGTGCCACGGTGCTGCACCTGCATGTGCGTGAACTGGACGGCAAAGGCAGCAAGCGCCTGTCCATGTTCAACGAGCTGATCGCCGGCGTGCGCAAGGCCGTGCCGGACATGGTGATCCAGGTGGGCGGCTCCATCAGCTTCGCGCCGGAAAGCGAAGGCCAGGCCGCCAAGTGGCTGTCCGACGACACGCGCCACATGCTGGCCGAACTGGAGCCCACGCCGGACCAGGTGACGGTGACCGTCAACACCTCGCAGATGAACGTGACCGACCAGGCCGAAGACGCGGACTTCGCCGGCACCTCGCGCAACATCCCTGCCATCTTCAACGCCTACAAGGAGATGACGGTGCCGGCCCAGCCGGGCTGGGTGGAAGAGCACGTGAAGCGCCTGAGCGCCAAAGGCATACAGAGCGCCTTCCAGTGCTACAACCTGAACAGCTTTGAATCGGTGGAACGGCTGATGCGCCGCGGCTTCTACAAGGGCCCGCTGGTGCTGAACTGGGTGGCCATTGCCGGCGGCATGGACACCCCCAACCTCTACAGCCTGGCGAACTTTGTGCGTGCCGTGCCCGACGGCGCGGTGCTCACCGTGGAGAGCAACGTCCGCAACGTGCTGCCCGTCAACATGATGGGCATCAGCATGGGCCTGCACGTGCGCTGCGGCACCGAGGACTGCCTGTGGAACCAGACGCGCACCGAAAAGATGAGCACGGTGCGGCAGATCGAACAGCTGGTGCGCATCTCGCAAGAGTTCGGCCGCCCCATCGCCACGGCGCAGGAGGCCCGCCAGCTCTTGAGGATCGGTGTGTTCTACGACACCGCAGACGAGACCTTGGCCGCCAACGGCTTCGCGCCCAATCGCAAGGGCGGCAACCAGGGTTACTTGCGCAAGTCGGCCTGAAGCCGCCGGCGCAGCCCCGGCGCGCACGGCAGGAGCGCCTGGCCCCTGCCCCCGGTCACATCGGCTTGCGCAGGAAGCCCTGGTTACCCCCGTTCCTGTTCGGCGCAAAGCCGTTCGCGGCCAAGGTCTCGTCTGCGGTGTCGTAGAACACGCCGATCTTGAGGATGTCCCTGGCCTGCGCGCCGGTCGCGATGGGCCGGCTGAACTCACCGGCGATGCGCACCAGCTGCTTGATCTGCTCGACCGAGCTCATCTTGCCCGAGCGGTCCTGCTTCCACAGCACGTCTTCAATGCCGCAGCGCACGTGCAGACCCAGCGCCATGCCGATCATGTTGATGGGCAGCACATTGAGCACCGAACTCTCCACGGTGAGCACCGCCCCGTCGGGCACGGCACGCAGCATGTTGGCCAGGTTGTAGATGTTGGCCTGGTCCATGCCACCGCTGATGGCCACCCAGTTCATCACCAGCGGGCCCTTGTAGACACCGCGGCGGATCATGCGTTCGATGGTCTCGAAGCTGTTGATGTTGTAGACCTGGAACTCGCTCTGTATGCCGGCTGCGCTGAGACGCCGGATGTGCTCCTCCACGAAGCTGGGGTTGGACGGCACGATCATGTCGCGGTACGTCTTGTGCAGGTGCGGGAAGCCACGCGACACGCCGCGGAAGTCGTCGTCGCCGGCGTGTTCGGTGACGTTCATCTGCGTGGTGTTGACCGTCACCGTCACCTGGTCGGGCTTGGGTGTCAGCTCGGCCAGCATGTGGCGCGTGTCGTCGCTCAGCCACTTGGCCTCGCCGTCCGGGCCTTCAGGTGCGAAGCTGATGGAGCCACCCACCTGGATCACCATGTCCGGCACGGCCTTGCGCACGCCGGCAATCAGCTCGTTGAACATGGACAGGCGCTTGCTGCCCTTGCCGTCGGGTTCGCGCACATGCAGGTGCAGCACGGCCGCGCCGGCTTCGTAGCAATCCACCGCTTTCTGGATCTGCTCGTCCATGGTGATGGGGATGTCTTCCGGGAAGTCCGAAGGAATCCAGCCCGGCGCATAAGGCGCGGCGGTGATGATCAAGGGCTGCTGGTTCTCGGGGTACAGGTGTCCGTCGAGGAAGTTCAAGGGTGGGTCTCCTGGCTGCAGTTGGGCGACGGGTGTGCCGAACGGGGTTGATGCGGGCGTCGGGTTCGACGGGACCCATCATTCAGCCGACCCACCGCTGCGCGCTTGACCTGGCACGCCGCGCACTTGCCTATAGCTGACAGCCGCCGGAATGCCGGCGAAGACCGGGGCCTAAGCCAGCACCGCGCGCTCGGCGCGGCTGCGCGTGGCGCTGCAGCCAAACTGCGCCATGTACCAGCGCGAAAACGCGCTGGGGGCGGAAAAGCCCAGCAGCGCGGCCACCTCCGTCAAAGGCCGGTCGCTGTGCAGCACGTGGCGCGCGGCCAGTTCGCGGCGCACGTCGTTCACCAGCGCGGAGTAGCGCTGCCCCTGTTCCGCCAGGCCCCGCTGCACGGTGCGGCAGGCCAGGCCCAGGTGGTCGGCCACCTGTTCGATGCTGCAGCGCCCGCTGGGCAACAGCAGCACCACGGTGCGCTGCACGTCCAGCGCCAGCGTGGGCGGCTGCGGCTTCACCGCGGCGTCCAGCAGCTGCTGCGCATAACGCACCATGGCCGGGTCGGCCGCCGGGTTGCGGGCGTCCAGCTCGGCCTGTGTGCAGACGATGCCGTTGAAGTCGGCGTTGAAGCTGAGCCCACGGCCCAGCACGCGCTGGTGCACGCCCAGGTCGCGCGGCACGGGGTGCTCCAGGCACACGCGCCGCGGCCGCCAGTCCTCGCCGAGGAACTGGCGCATCAGGCCCAGCATCACACCCAGCGCCAGTTCGATGCGCTGGCGCGTGGGCTGCTGGGGCCGGCCGGCCTGGACCTCCTGCCGCAGCACCGCCAAGCCGGCTTGCTCTTCCAGCATCAGGGACATGGAGCCGTTCAGCAGCACCTGGTAGCGCATCAGCACCTGCAGCGAATCACGCAGCGTGGCCTGGTCCCGGATCAGCAGGCCCACGGGCCCCAGGTTGGACAAGCGCCGGGACTCCGCCATGCACAGGCCAAAGCCTTCGTTGCCGGACTGCAGCGCCGACGCCTGCAACAGGCGCCCCACGCGGTCCACGGGAATCAACAGGTCGGGCTCGCGCTCCACGCCAGGGTGCAGGCCAGCTTCCGACAGCATGCGGGCCGGATCCAGACCGCTGGCACGTGCGACGTCGCTGTAATGGGTGAGACAGGCGGCGCGCACCAGGGGCGACATCGGAAGCACACGCTGAAGAAGGGGCCCCGAGCATAGGGGGCCACCAGGCACTGTCAAGCGGGCGGCGCGGCTGCGTCGCCCGGCGCTGGCGTCGCCTAGAACTGCTCCCAATCGTCACCGGCCACGGCCTGCGCCGCCGGGGCGGGGGCAGTGGCAGGCGCCGGCGCGCGCGCCGCTGGGCTGGGGCGCGGCTCGGGCGCCGACCTGGCACACGATTCCTGCTGCAAGGCCTTGATGGCCACCACCGTGGCCTGGGTGGCGCGGGCAAAGGCGGTGCCACCTTCCAGTGCACTGCGTGCCTGGTCCTTCTGCCCGGCATTCACCAGCTGAGCCACCTGGCCCACCTCGCGGTGGAACTCGGCATGGCGGCCCAGCAGTTCCATGAAAGCGGGCGCGTGCCCGCAGCTGCGGTGCCCTTCGCCATGCAACCACTGGCCCAACGGGCAGCGGTCATCGCGGCGAACGGTTTCCACGTCCAGCTTCTCGCCTTGTTCGATGGCGTTGCGCAGCTTGGTCTTCCAGGCCAGGTGCGCGGCAATCGCCTTGCCCATGTCCATGGACGCAGCGCCCGCAGCGCCCTTGGACTCGCGCCGCAAGGCCACGGCGTCCTGCTCGGCCAGGGAGGCTTCATTGGGACGCAGCCGGAACAGCCGCATGGCCTGGGTCACTTCGTTGACCTGTCCGTCCAGCGCCTGCGCGGCGGCCGCCAACTGCTCCACCATGGCGGCGTTCTGCTGCGTGACGCCGTCCATGTGCGTCACGGCCTCATTGACCTGCGACACGCCCAGCTGCTGCTCCTGCGCGGCGTGGTCGATCTGCTGCAACACCGAAGCCACGCGCCCCACCACGTCCAGCGCCTGGCCCATGGCGGACTGCGCGGCATCGGTCTGCTGCACGCCCCCGGCCACACGCTCGGCCGCCTCGCTGATGAGCTGGCGAATTTCGCGTGCCGCCTCGCTGGTGCGCTGCGCCAGCATGCGCACCTCGCTGGCCACCACGGCAAACCCGCGGCCGGACTCACCCGCGCGAGCCGCTTCCACCGCAGCATTGAGCGCCAGGATGTTGGTCTGGAAGGCCACGCCTTCAATGACCTGGATGATGTCGCCGATACGCCGCGAAGACTCGCTGATGCCCTGCATGGCCTGCACCGCGCCCATCACGGCCTGCTGGCTCTGCTCGGCCACACGGGCGGTCTCGGCCGCCATGCGCGCACCCTCGGCGGCGTGGCCGGCGGTGTTGCGCACCGTGCCGTTGATCTGCTCCATGGACGCCGCGGTCTCTTCCAGGCTGCTGGCCTGCGACTCCGTGCGCTCGGACAGGTCCTGGTTGCCGGCCGCAATCTCGCGCACGGCGCCACGCACGTTCTCGACCTGGTGGCGCACGTCGCCCACCGCGGCCCGCATGTTCTGACCCAGCTGGTTCAGCGCCAGCTGCAACTGGCCGATGTGGCCTGGCGTGCCGGTGGCCGGCACATGCAACAGGTCGCCCGCGGCCAGCCGCAGGGCGTCGTCCACCACACCGCCCAGCGCGGCCTGCTGCCGCCGGTGCGTCAACCACCAGGCCCCGGCCGCCAGCGCGGCCGCCAGCGGCACCCAGGCCACCGCAGGCAGCAACTGCGCGGCCACGCCCGCGCCCAGCGCGGCCGACAGGCCCAGCGCGCCGTCCACGCCCCAGCGCCGCAGCTGGTTCCGCATGGCACGGACCGCACGCCCGGCGGCGCCCAGCGGCACCACGTGGCCAGCATGCAGGCCGGTGCGCAGCCGGCCCTTGGCCGCTTCCTGGTTCAGCTGGGCGTACAGGGCCTCGGCGGCCTGGATTCGGTCCCGGCCCACAGGCCCGCGCACCGACAGGTAGCCCACGATGCGCTCGCCCTGGCGCAGCGGCGTGGCATTGGCCAGCACCCAGTAGTGGTCGCCGTCCTTGCGGCGGTTCTTCACGACACCCTGCCAGGGGCTGCCGGATTCGATGGTGGCCCACAGGTCGCGGAAGGCTTCGGCCGGCATGTCCGGGTGCCGCACCAGGTTGTGTGGCTGCCCCAGCAGCTCTTCGGTCGAGTAGCCGCTGACCAGCACGAACGCCGGGTTGCAGTAGGTGATGCGCCCTTGCAGGTCCGTCACAGACACCAGGGTCTGGCCGGCGGGAAAGGGGAACTCTCTTTGGGTGACGGGCTGGTTGTTGCGCACGGTGTGGCCTTGAGGCGGTTTGTCCACTGGTTCGCGACGCGACCGTGGATCTTCGTCCGCTCATCATCGGCCGGCGCCGCCCGCCCCAAGGCTGGAACAAAGGCCGTTTGAGCGCCTACTTGAGCGCCTACTTGAGCCCCTACTTGAGCCCGTGGGCCAGGCTGAAGGCGATCCACCACATGGTCAGCCCCACGAACAGGTCCAGCACCCGCCAGGACGCCGGCCGCGCAAACAGCGGCGACAGCAGCCGCGCCCCGAAGCCCAGCCCGGCAAACCACAACACGCTGGAAGCGCCCGAGCCCAGCAGGAACGCCGCCTGCTGCCCCGCCGGCTGCTGCGCACCCACCGAGCCCACCAGCAGCACCGTGTCCAGGTAGACGTGCGGGTTCAGCAGGCTGATGCTCAGCGCCTGCCCCACCACCTGGCGCAGGGGCACCGGCTGGCCGCCCGCCTGGGCACTGAGGCTCGCCGGGGCCAGCGCCCGCCGGAAGGCCTGCAAGCCGTACCAGGCCAGCACCGCCACACCCGCCAGCGTGGCGGCCTGGATCAGCCGCGGCCGGTCGCCCAGCACCGCACCCAGTCCGCTGACACCCACGGTCATGAGCGCCACGTCCAGCACCGCGCAAACCGCCACCACCGCTGCGACGTGCTCGCGCCGCAGGCCCTGGCGCAGCACAAAGGCGTTCTGCGCGCCAATGGCCATGATCAAGGACGCGCCCAGGCTGAAGCCGGTGACGAAGCTGGGGGTAGCCAGGGTTTCAAGCATGGCGGCAGTGTGGTGCCACTCCAGCAGTATGGAACATGAAACCTGCTAATGTTGGTTCAGTTTTTCTAACGACACAGGACCATGCTGAACACCCCGTTGCTGCACGCCTTGGCCGCCGTGGTGCGCGAAGGCAGCTTCGAGCGCGCCGCCCGCGCCTTGCACGTCACGCCCTCGGCCGTGTCGCAGCGCATACGGCAGGCCGAAGAGCGCATGGGCACGGTGCTGGTGGTGCGCGGCCAGCCCTGCACCGCCACCGAAGCCGGCGCCCGCTTGTGCCGGCATGCGCAGACGGTGGCCCTGCTGGAAAGCGAACTGCGACGCGACCTGCCCGGCCTGGCGCCCGAGCCCGCCAGCCGCGGGCGCGGCACGCTGCGGGTGGCCATCAATGCCGACAGCCTGGGCACCTGGTTCGTGGACGCGCTGGCCGCCTTTGCACACGAAGACGACACGCTGGTGGACGTGCTCATCGACGACCAGGACCACACCGGCACCTGGCTCAAGCGTGGCCATGTGCTGGCGGCCGTCACCTCCACCGCCACGCCGGTGCAGGGCTGCAAGAGCCGCAAGCTGGGCGCCCTGCGCTACTGCGCCACGGCCAGCCCGGCCTTTGTGGCGCGCTGGTTTCCGCAGGGCGTGAACGCCGACGCGCTGGCCCAGGCGCCCAGCCTGGTGTTCGACCACAAGGACCGGCTGCAGGAAGACTGGGTGCACCGGGTGCTTCGTCGGGAAGTGGACTTGCCCGCGTACCGCCTGCCCTCGCCCCAGGCCTTCGTGGCCGCGGCCCTGGGCGGTGTGGGCTGGGGCATGAACCCGGAACCCCTGGTGCGCAGCCACCTGGCCGCAGGGCGCCTGGTGGAACTGCTGCCGGGCCGCCCGCTGGACGTGCCCTTGCACTGGCAGGTGGCGCAGATGCCCATGGCCCAGCTGCAGTCGCTCACCCGCCATGTGCTGCGGGTGTCGGCCTTGTGTTTGCGCTGATCTTGCGTTGTTCTTGCGTTGACCCCGCGTGGCGCCTGAAGCCTTGACCGCCTGGTCCTACACCGTCTCCGTGCGCGAACTCTGCGAGTTCACCGCCAAGCACGGCGACCTGGACCGCCGCTTCACGCCGTCGGCCACGGCGCTGGAAGGCATGCAGGGCCAGCAGACCGTGGCGCAGCGGCGTGGTGCGGACTACGAAACCGAGATCGCGCTGGAAGACACCGTGGGCCCTTTCGACCAATTGCGCGTGCGCGGCCGTGCCGACGGCTACGACCCGCGCCGCCGCTGCCTGGAGGAGATCAAGACCCTGCGCGGCCACCCGGACGACATTCCCGCCAACCGCCGCCAGCTGCACTGGGCGCAGCTGCAGACCTACGGCGCGCTGTTCTGCCGCAGCCGCGGGCTGGAGGAAGTGGCGCTGGCGCTCGTCTACTTCGACGTCGCGTCACAGCACGAAGTGGAGCTGCGCCAGGTCTTTGGCGCCGACGAACTGGAAGCCGAATTCCAGGCCCGCTGCAGCGCCTTCCTGGCCTGGGCCGAACAGGAAGCGCAGCACCGGGCCGCACGCAACGCGGCGCTGAAGCACCTGGCCTTTCCCCCAGGGGCGTTCCGCCAAGGGCAGCGCAACCTGGCCGAAGCCGTCTACCGCACGGCGGTGCGCGGCCGCAGCCTGCTGGCCCAGGCGCCCACCGGCATCGGCAAGACCGTGGGCACGCTGTTCCCGCTGCTGCGGGCCATGCCGGGCGACGGGCCTGCAGGCGAAATCACCAAGATCGCCTACCTCACCTGCAAGGGCACGGGCCGGCTCACGGCGCTGGAAGCCCTGGACACGCTGCGCAGCGGCACGGCAGGCCAGGCGCTGCGCGTGCAGGCCCTGGTGCCCAAGGAACAAGCCTGCGAACACCCCGACAAGGCCTGCCACGGCGACGCCTGCCCATTGGCCCGCGGCTTCTACGACCGCCTGCCCGCCGCACGTGCCGAAGCCGTCGCTGCCGGCTGGCTGGACGCACCCGCGCAGCGGCGCGTGGCGCTGCGCCACGGCATCTGCCCCTACTACCTGGGCCAGGAGCTGGTGCGCTGGGCCGACGTGGTGGTGGGCGACGTGCACCACCTCTTCAGCAGCCAGGGCCTGCTGTGGGGTTTGGCGCAAGCGCTGGGCTGGCAACTGGCCGTGTTGGTGGACGAAGCGCACAACCTGCTGGAGCGCACGCGGGACATGTACAGCGCCGAGCTGGACCTGGGCGACCTGCGCGCCGCTGCACAGCAATCGTCCGCCGCCAGCGGCGTGCTGGAACGGCTGCTGCAGGCCAGCGTGGACCTGCTGGCGGACGCAGACAACGCAGACAACGCAGACAGCGCCTACACCGTGCTGCCCGCGCCGCCCGACGATTGGGCGCAGGCGCTGCAAGCCGCTGCAGGCGCGCTGTCCGAGCACTTCCACCAGCACCCGCTGCAACTGGGACCGCTGCTGCAGTTCCACTTCACCCTGCAACGCTTCACGCGCCTGGTGGACGCCTTGAGCGAGCACTCGCTGTTCGAACTGCACCGCGGCGAAGGTGCAACCAGCAGCCGCGTTGCCGTGCGCAACGTGGCGCCGGCCTGCTTCCTGCGCCAGCGCTTTGCGGCGCTGCACAGCACCACGCTCTTCTCCGCCACGCTGGCCCCGCCGGACCACGCGCAGCGCCTGCTGGGCCTGCCGGAAGACACGGCCTGGGTCGACGTGCCGCCGGCCTTCCCGCCGGAACACCTACAGGTGCGTGTGGCGCAAGGCCTGTCCACCCGCTTTGCGCACCGCAAGGGGTCGCTGCAACAGCTGGTGCGCGTGCTGGTGCAGCAGTTTGACGAACACCCCGGCAACTACCTGGCCTTCTTCAGCAGCTTCGACTACCTGGACCAGGCCGCGGACCTGCTGGCCCTGCAGCGGCCCGGCATCCCGCAGTGGCGGCAGGACCGCCGCATGTCCAGTGACGCGCGGCAGGACTTCCTGGCCCGCTTCCACCCGCAGGGCCAGGGCATCGCCTTCGCGGTGCTGGGCGGCGTGTTTGCCGAAGGCGTGGACCTGCCGGGTCGGCAGCTCATCGGCGCCTTCATCGCCACGCTGGGCCTGCCGCCGGTGTCGCCCCAGCAGGACCAGATGAACGCCCGGCTGCACAAGCTCTTTGGCACCGGGCCGGCCGATGCGGAGCTGATTCCTGCCATGCAGAAGGTGGTGCAGGCCGCCGGCCGCGTGCTGCGCACGCCCGAAGACCGCGGCTGGCTGTGGCTGCTGGATGAGCGTTATGCGCGGGCCGACGTGGTGGCGCTGCTGCCGCCCTGGTGGGGGCTGCGGGCGACGGGCTGAACCTGCTGCAGGCTCCGCTCAACCCAACCGCCCCGCCGGCAAGGCCTGCGGCAGGTGCAGCATGCGCCGCCAACGCCAGGCCAGCAGCCCTGCAGCCAGCAGCACCATGACCGCCAGCCAGGGCAGCAACGCGCCAGGCGCGCGGCTCGTCAGGAAGGCGGACAGGCCGCCAGCCAACACACACAACAGGATGGGCACAACAGCCCCTGCCTGGCCGGACTCGCGCAGCCGAGAAGCGTCACGCCACAGCCAGGCACTCAGGGGAAGGGCCGGCGCCACATAGGCCAGCGTCGTCCAGCCCTTGCCCGCCCACACCACGGTGGCCAAGGCTGGCAGCAAGACCGCCCAGCTCCACAGGCACTGCCGCATCTGCCGCCACGCCACGGCCCGTGTCAGCGCGGTACCCGTTGGCATGCCCGGCAGCAGCACCAGCAGGGCCTGCTCCCGGCGGGACTGCCACAACGCCCCCGGCAGGGTCATCACCGCAGTCAGCGCCATGCTGGCCAGGCCAACGCTGATGCCCACGTGGCCGCCCTCCAGCAGCACCCGCAGGCTCAATCCGGTCTGCCAGGTGGTGGCCACCAGGCACAACGCCACCACCAGCTGCACCAGCAAGGCGGTGCTGAGCTGACGCACCCAGTGGTGCGGGCCATGCATCACCACCTCCGCGCGCGCCATCACGCTGCGAGGGCTGGGCGTGGCCTGGCGGCACACCCAGGACAACCAGGCGTTGGCCAGGCGCTGCCAGGGCAGGCCGAGCCACTCGCCCCAGAGGCCGTAAGCGGCCCATGCGGGCATGCGGCCGGCGCTGCTGGCCGCCGTCACCTTGCGCCAGCGTTCGCGGCTGGCGTAGGCCCGGGCATGGCGGCCGTCGCCGTGGCCGAAGATGACCGGCAGCACCAAGCCCTGCAGCAACAGCACGCCCAAGGTCATCAATACCGGTTGCGCCTGCCACTGCTGCTGCAGCCAGGCCCAGGACGCCACCACCAGGTGCCGCCACGCTGCAAACCCGTAGAACGAAAAGCCCAGGCAGATCGGCACCCACAGCCACCACCAGCGTATGGCCAGCGCCAGCACCCACAGCAGCGTGGCCGCGCCCACGGCCACCACCAGCCCCGTGCGCAGTCCGTCGCCCCCCAAGAGCCCCACCGCCAGTGCCGACACCAGCCCGCACAGGGCCACCAGACCCAGCCACAAACCCAACGCCACGGCGCGCAGGGCGCGTGCGTGTCCCGGCACGGTGTGCGCCACTCGGGGATGGTCCAGTCGCAACAGCACACCGATCTGCAAACCCCAGACCAGCGCCAGCCCGACGAAGATCGCGACGCCCACCACCACGGCCGCCAGTGGCAGTGGCATCCACCACAGGGCAGCTGCGGCGGGTGCGCCCAGCAACAGCAACGCCACGGCGCCGTACAGCCGCAACGCCCACAGGCCACCGTCGTTGCGGGTCCAGTGCCAAGGGGCCAGCAGCATGGCGCGGGACTGCGGCCACCGCCTGGCTGCAACGGGGGCCGATGAGTGGGCCACCGGGTCGGCCGTCATGTCAGCTCCATGAACAGGTCTTCCAGGGTCACCGCTTCGCCATCCGCGCCTGCGGGCAGCTGCGTGCCGGCGGGCAGGCGCGCCAGCACCTGTTCGCGCCCGGCGGCCAGCGGTTTGCGCTTCAACGCCGTGGCGCCCAGGCGCTGCACCAGGCCCTGCACCTCGGACGTGGTGCCGGACAGCAGCCGCACCTCGTCCAGCAGTTCATCCAGGGGCGCCTGCAGCGTGATGCGGCCTTCACTCATGAACGCCATGTGGAAGGCCACGCGTTCCAGGTCCGACAGGATGTGCGTGGAGAACACCACCGTGGTGCCGCGTTCGATGACCTGTTCCACCAGCTCACGCAGAAAGTCGCGCCGGCCGGCCGGGTCCAGGCTGGCCACGGGCTCGTCCAGCACCAGCAGGTCGGGGTCGTGCGCCAGCGCGCGGATGATGGACAGGCGCTGTTGCTGCCCGCCGCTCAGCTTGGCGATGCGCTGGTGGCGGTTGATGTCCCAGCGGGACATCAGGCCGTCCACTTTGGCCTGGTTCCAGCGCGGGTAGAAGCTCCTGAAGTAACGGAGCAGTTGATCGGCCGTGAAGCTGTCGAAGAGGTCTGACTGCTGCGGCACGTAGCCGATGCGCGCACGCGTGGCGTCGTCCAGCGCAGCCACCGGCTGACCGAACACCTGCGCCTTGCCCGCCTGCGTCTCGCGCAAACCCAGCAGCGCTTCCAGGAGCGTGGTCTTGCCGGCACCGTTGCGGCCCAGCAGGCCCACCACCTGGCCCGGCAGCAACTGCCAGTCCAGCCCCTTCAGCACGGCAGGTCCGTTGCCATAGGCCAGGGTCACGCCCGCCAGGTCCACGCTGGGCGTGGTGGCAGCCAACAGGTGCTCGTTCATGTCTCGGGGCCCTCGTCCAGGATGTCTTCAAACAGCTTCAGCGCCGCGCGCTTGCTCAGCTGCAACTGCCGCGCCTCGGCCGCGGCCCGGCTCAACACCGGGCGCAGCAGTTCAATGCGTGACGCCGCCGGCTGCGCCCGCAGGTGCTGCGGCGCCACGCGCATGGCCAGGCCGCGGCGGCGCTCCAGCAGGCCCTCCGCTTCCAGCAGGCTGTAGGCCTTGGAGATGGTCATGGGGTGCACGGCCAGCACCTGTGCCAATTCACGCACCGAAGGAATCTCGTCACCCGCCCGCAGTTGCCCGCTGGCGATGCGGCGGCGCACGTGCTCCACCAGTTGCCGGTAGATGGGCTCGGCAGAACCGGTCTGGATGCTGAAGGCAAAGCTGTCTTCCAAGCTGCAGTCAACCTAGGTGTCTATGTGTACCACTACTATAGTACACGTGGACAGCCAGCAGCAAGCCGTTGGCGGTGGAACCGGCTCAACGGCCCTGGACTCAGCTCACGCCCGGCGCCTTGGCCTGCCGCAGCGCCGCAGCAGCCCTAGCCCTAGTGCGGCCGCTGCACCGTGGGGTAGGCATAGTCCCGCCCCACCATGGCCCGCGCGCCCAGGTAGGCCGAGCGCAGGCGCTCGCTCAGGGTGTCCAGGTCCACATGCCCCAGCGCGTCGCAGGGCACCACCAGGCCGCGCCCCGGGTCGTGCAGCGACGCAGAGCGCAGTTCGTGTGAGCACCCCTGCGCTTGCAGGCCGCCGGGCTGGGCAACGGGCTTGGAAACGGAACAGGCGGTCATGGTCTTCCCCCTTCAACGCCCCGCTGCGGCTTCGGGCTTGCATGCAGGCTTGCAGCGGGCGTGCCTGTTTATCGACGCGAAGGCGCCCGGGCACTCGCGGGAAGAAGGCCGGGTCGGCGGCCCAATTGGCGGCCATGCGGATGAAGCTGTGCGCCGCAACAGAAGGTGCGCGCGTGCAGTGCGAGGCGCTGGAGCAATGCCCTACATTGAGAGGCGAACCCCGCGTCTGGAGATCTGAAATGTCACTGCCGTCCCTGCTGAGCCCGCTCCAAGCCGTACCGCCCCTGCCGGTACCAGCGCCGCACCGCGGCGCGGTGTGAGCATGCTGCGCGCGCTTGGGCCCACCCGGCGCCAGGCCTTGCTCGCAGGCCTGGCCGGGCTGGGTACAGCCAGCGGGCGAGTCGGCGCCCAGGCCACGTTGGACCCTGACCCAGCGCCCTGGGCCGTGCGTGGCGTGCCGTCGCACGAGCCCCTGCGGCAGCTGCACGCGGGCGGGCCGTCGGGGCTGCTGGGCACGGGCGCCAGCGGCAGTCTGTGGGCCTTGTCGCTGAAAGGCCAGGCACCGCGCCGTATCGCCGATGGCATGGACACGAACACGCCTCTCGCCACAGGCCACGGGCGCATCGCCGCACGCATGGCCGATGGCGGACTGTGGGTCTGGGAAGAGGCCGGCGGGGACGGCCGCTCGCGGGTGTCACCTTCGGCGGGCCTGTCGGTGCACGCGGGGCTGTTGGTGCTGCAGCTGGCCGTGCTGGCGGTCGTGTCCGCGAGCGCAAGGCCAGCCCACGCCACCGGCCACCGGCTGGCCCGCTTCGAGCCCGACGCGGCCGGTCGATGGCGTGAAGTGGCGCGGTCCCTGGACGCCGTGCTGCCCGATGCACGCCCCGTGCAGGTCGACCTGGATGACCGCGGCGACGGCGGCCACATCGCCGTGCTGGGCGGCCCGGACGGCAGCCGCTACGACCACGGCGTGCTGGGCGATGCGCTGGAGGCCACGCGGCTGCTTTGGCTGGAGCGCCACGGGCTGCAGGTGCTGCGCGAACTGAGCCTGCCGCCACCGCATGTGTTCGAAGACATCGCGCCCCGGCCCGTGGTGCTTCGCGGCACCCCGCACGGCACCCAGCCCGGCCTGCTGACCGTGCGATCAGGCCCCGAAGGCGGCCAACTGGCACTGGTGACGGCCGACCCGGCACGGCCGCAGGGCCTGCGCCTGGCCGCACTGGGCGACACCGTGGGCGGCTACCACCGCTGGCTGGCACCCACCACCGACGGCCGGCACCTGGCAGCCGTGCACACGCCGCACATTGGCGGCGTGCTGCACGTGTACCAGCCCGAAGGCGAACGGCTGGCGCGCCGCCGCCTGCACGCAGACGTCAGCACCCACCGCATCGGCTCGCGCGAAACCGACCTGGCGGCCTGGCTGCAAGGGCTGCTGCTGTTGCCCAGCCAGGACGGCCGCCAAGTGCGGCTGTTGAACCCGGCGGCGAACTGGGCCGAGTTGAAGACGGTGGCGCTGCCCGGGCGGGCCATCCTCACCGCCGCGGTGCCGGACGCCGCCGCGCTGGCGGTCCTGCTGGAAGATGGCCAGGTGGTGCTGGTAGCGCCAGCAGCGCGCCCGTCGGCCCGCGGCTGAACGGCGCGCGGCTGACCTGCTTGGGCTGCCCAGGTGCAGCAGCTCCCGCAGGCCCCGCGTCCAGCTCAAGCCGCCAGCGGCAATGCCAGGCACAGCCGGGTGCCGCCCCCCGGCGCGGGCAGCGGCCGCAAACTGCCGCCGTGCAACACGGCCACCCGCTGCGCAATGGCCAGGCCCAGGCCACCGATGCCGCCGCTGCTGCGCTTGATGGGCGGGTCGCGCAGCGACTGGCCCTGGTCCAGCCGCTGGTGCAGCTCTCCAGGCAAGCCCGGGCCGCCGTCCTCCACCACGATCTCCGCCCGTGTGCCTTCCCGGCGCAGGCTCACGCGCA
>Ga0075163_10003269_pt1 | contig 21781 bp, 21 predicted proteins | sample JI1023141ADNA_FD_71478 | JGI IMG/M metagenome (GOLD analysis project Ga0075163, IMG submission 71478) | Wastewater effluent complex algal communities from Wisconsin, to seasonally profile nutrient transformation and Carbon sequestration -... | ecosystem: Engineered > WWTP > Effluent > Algae... | reverse complement strand
ATTAATACGAGCCCCTTTTAAAATAATTCAACTGCGAGAGCTTTCAATTCAGCCCAATTGGGTAAGTTTTGAAGTTGTTTGGGTATAAGAGGAAATTGCAAACTCGCTTTGGAGGAAAAGTTCGATGATTGCAAAGTCGGTTTTGATTTTTCTAAAGGAAAAACCATCCTCTGGTGGAGGAGTTAAGAAAACCCTGTTCAAAGGGATGGTGGCTCTTTAAATTTTAGAAAGGATAAGGGTGCCCGGGGGCACCCTTTGTCTTACCAGGTGAGGGAGGCGGACGACTGGTATTCGGTGACTCGCGTTTCGAAGAAGTTTTTCTCCTTCCCAAGGTCGATGGTTTCGCTCATCCAGGGGAAGGGGTTTTTAGAGCCGTATTGGGTCTTGAGACCAATTCGCTCGAGGCGGCGATCGGCGATGTATTGAGCATACTCGCGGAACATAGGGGCAGAAAGGCCCAGGATTCCTTTGGGGAGGCAATCTTCGGCGTACTTGATTTCAAGTTCGACCGCTTCGCGGATTTTTTCGATGATATAGTTTTGGAAAGAGGGAGCCCATAGACTGGGGTTCTCTTCTTTGATTCCGTTGATCAGATCGATCCCAAAGTTGAGATGGATCGTTTCGTCGCGGAGAATATATTGAAACTGTTCTCCGATCCCTGTCATTTTGTTTTGGCGGTGAAGAGAGAGGATCATCGCAAATCCACTATAGAAGAAGATCCCTTCCATAATAATATAGAAACCAATCAGGTTCTCGAGGAACTTTTGAGCCCCTTCTTGGGTTTTTGTTGTGAAATCTTCGCGTAGGACATCTTCGGTGAGTTTCATCTCGAACGTATCTTTATTGTGAATCGAAGCGATTTCGTTATACATGTTAAAGACTTGTCCTTCATTCAGGGCTAGCGATTCAACCACATAGTGGAAGGTGTGGGTATGGATCGCTTCTTCGAAGGCTTGACGGAGAAGATACTGCCGACACTCGGGGTTGGTCACATACTTGTAGATGGCAAGGGTGATGTTGTTTGCAACGAGACTTTCTGCCGTGCTAAAGAATCCAAGGTTTCTCATAATAACGAGGCGTTCTGCTTCTGTAAGTTTATTCGACTTCCAGATTTCGATATCTTTTGCCATGGGGACCTCTGTTGGCATCCAATGATTGGCGCAACCATTGAGGTAATGTTCCCACGCCCACTTATATTTAAGGGGCATGAGTTGGTTCACATCAACGGTCGTGCAATTGATGAGTCGTTTTTCTGAAGCTTTTGCTCTTTTTTCCATTTCTTCCATTTTTATCTCCTTATTATTGGCAGCTTTCGCAACCCTCTTCGAGGTTGCAGACAGGGACAGACGGCTGAGTATCGCGGGCAACTTGCACGCGGGCTGAGGGAGACTCATTTTTCATCCAACGAGGTTGAAGACCCCTTTTGTTGATGTCGAGGGTTGATTTCTCGATCTGCGTAGCACCAAGAGTGCGGCAATAGTAAGTGGTTTTTAGCCCCTTAGTCCATGCGAAAAGATACATGTTATGGAGCTTTTTTCCGCTAGGCTCGGCGAGATAGAGGTTAAGGGATTGTGCCTGGTCAATCCACTTTTGCCGTCTCGATCCACACTCAATGATCCATTCGGAATCAATCTCAAAGCAGGTAAGGAACTGTTTTTTCAGCCCATCGGGAATCCTTTCGATTTCAAGAACCGAACCATCAAAGTATTTGAGATCATCGATCATTTGATCATCCCAAATTTTGAGTTCTTTCAGTTTTTGTACAAGGAAGGGGTTGCAAAAGGTAAATTCTCCGGAGAGATTTGACTTTGCATAGAGGTTTTTATAGTTGGGCTCGATCGAAGGGGTAATCCCTGCGATATTTGCAATCGTTGCCGTGGGGGCGATCGCCATCACGTTGCTATGACGCATCCCATGTTTTTGAATCGAATGGCGGACTTTCTCCCAATCCATGGAAGTCGAGCGATCCATCTCGACCTTTTCGCCCCGCTCTTTTTCAAGAAGATCGATCGAGTCGATAGGAAGGATCCCCCGTTCCCACTTCGATCCTTTATAGCTTGGATAAGGATTCCGCTCTTTTGCAAGCTCACTGGAGTAGAGGATGGCATAATAGGAGATCATCTCCATACTCTTATCAGCAAACGTTACCGCTTCATGGCTTGCGTAGCTTATCCTTAAGATATTAAGCGCATCTTGGAACCCCATTAGCCCCAGCCCAATGGCTCGATGGGCCATGTTAGCATTTTTTGTTTCGGGGATCGGATAAAAGTTCACATCGATCACATTGTCAAGCATCCGGATTGCTGTATGGATTGTTTTGGCAAGTTTCTTTTCGTTAATCCCCTCGTGAGTGACATGTTCTGCAAGGTTAATCGATCCTAAGTTACAGACAGCAGTCTCCTCCTTTGAAGTGTTGAGGAGGATCTCTGTACAAAGGTTTGAGCTATGGACAACACCCGTATGATCTTGAGGAGAACGGATATTTGCGGGGTCTTTAAAGGTGATCCAAGGATGCCCTGTTTCAAAGAGCATACTGAGCATTTTTCTCCAAAGTTGAAGAGCTTCAACCCGTTTCCAGAGGGTGATTTTTCCTTCGTCAGCCATTTTTTCATATTCAACATACCGTTTTTCAAACGCCTTTCCATAAAGATCGTGAAGATCAGAGACTTCATTCGGGCTAAAGAGGGTCCAAGTTCCATTTTCTTTCACCCGCTTCATAAAAAGATCGGGGATCCAGTTAGCAGTATTCATATCGTGAGTGCGGCGACGCTCATCTCCCGTATTTTTCCGGAGTTCGATAAAGTCTTCAATATCGATGTGCCACGTCTCTAGATAAGCGCACATCGCCCCTTTCCGTTTTCCCCCTTGATTGACAGCAACAGCAGTATCATTTGCTACTTTAAGGAAGGGGACAATCCCTTGGCTTTGTCCATTTGTTCCCTTAATTTTTGCTCCCGTACCACGGACATTTGTCCAGTCATTTCCTAGACCACCCGCCCATTTCGAAAGTTGAGCATCATCGGAGATCGTTTTAAAGATGTGCTCGAGGTCGTCCATCACCGTTGAAAGGTAGCAAGAGCTTAGCTGCGAATGAGGTGTTCCCGAGTTAAAGAGGGTGGGTGTTGCCGATAAATAATCATGTTTCGAAAGGGTTTCGTAAAACTCTAGGGTATATTTAGTTTTATCCTCTTCATAAACAGCAAGCCCCATTGCTACACGCATCCAGAAAATTTGGGGTGTTTCTAAACGGCGCCCATTTTCATGAATCAAGTAACGATCATAAAGAGTTTGAAGGCCAAGGTATTGAAACTTATCATCCCGCTCAAGCTTCATTGCTTTTCCAAGGGCATCGAGATCAAACTCTGCGAGCTGAGGAGAGACTCGCTCAATTGCGATTCCATGAGCAATATACTCTTTAAAGTAAGCCTGGTGTTTTTTCTCTAAATCTTGATCAAGAGTATCGACCCCTATTGCTTCACGGTAGAGAGAGTCAAGAAGGAGGCGCGCTGCTACTTTTGCAAAGAGAGGATCTTTTTCAATCTTAGCTTTAGTAGACATAATGAGAGCTTGATCCACCTCTTCTTCTTTAATCCCTTCATAGAAATTAAGGAGGGCGTTTTCGAGAAGCTCCTCTGCTTTCGCTGTTTTTTCAAAGCCGCGGCAGGCATGGTCTAAACGATCAAGGAGCTGTGATTCAGTCACTGTCTTTTTCTCTCCCTTAACATTTTTGACCTCAAACTTTTGTTCTCCTTCTTTTGCCTTCCGCCGCTTCTTTTTAATAGGCTCTAGGCTTGCTCCCGTTTGCTGCCCCTTTTCAGCGCGATAAAGGATGTAATCTTTTGCAGCTTGAAAATAACCAGCCCGCATCAGCGATTCTTCAATGAGATTTTGGAGGTGATGAATATGAAGATCTTCGGTTTTTGCAAGATGAATCGCATCACCCACAACCTGTTGAGAAAGAGTATTCACAATCGAAATCAATTCACCTGGAGTAGCCCCTTCAATCTGATGAATGCGACGGAAAATCTTCTCAATAGAAGTCGCAATCTTAATAGGATTAAAGCGAACAGGAGCTTCACTATCTTTTCGAATCACTTTAATATTACGGGGATCATCGGAGCGCATCTCTTTATGGTGATCGCGGTAAATAATATAACCGCGTGCAACATCGTGATACCCATTTTTCATCAGAGTCACTTCAACTAGATCTTGGATCCCTTCCACTGTGAGTGAAACATTTTTCGATGCTAAGTGGAAAAGTTCTTGGACAACTTGACGGGTCACATCATCGACGATTTCCATCAAGTCTTTAGAAAGGGGAGTTTCCTTTTCTAGTTTTTTAGTGTCTTTAAAAGCAGCCTCAAGAGCTCTAAAGATCCGCTCTTTTCGAAACGGAACAATCGTTCCATTCCGTTTCATCACGGTGAAGGTTTTTTCGCCCGCTTCGATACTTCCTTCAAAGATTTCTTTTTTGACAGAAGTGATCATTTCTTTAGAATGATTAGCCGCTTTTGACTCTGATTTTACCATATTAATGCCTCATCTTTAGAACTACATTCTTAATAATTTAGATTTTCAGTAAATTAAACCCTTCTACTACATCTAGTATTCGATTTCCCGGTTTACCCACTATATATTGTAGGGTCCGACCAAAAGTCTACAAAAAAATCTCACAAAAGGCAAAAAAAATCTCAGAAAATCATATACCCTCAAGAAAAAGAGCTGATTAGAAACTTTTTGTTTTGATATGATGCAGAATATGAAACAGTTTTACCTTTTGCCCAATATCATTACAGCATTCGGCCTCTCATGTGGGCTCTTTGTGATTTTTAAAGTCAACATGACAGAGCCTGGAGTAGGAACTTATGAACTTCTCCATTCTTCTGCTTTACTATTGTTGCTTGCAGCATTTGCCGATCTTTTAGATGGCGCCGTAGCGCGGGCCATTCGGGCAGAAAGTGAATTTGGTTCGATGTTTGATTCCCTTGCTGATGCGGTATCGTTTGGCGTCGCTCCTTCTGTCCTTTTCTTAAAAAGTTTATCATTGGAGCCAGCAACGGGGCTCTCCTTTTTTGCAGTTGTAGGGGGAATGCTTTATACAATTAGTGGCGTTCTTCGTCTTGTCCGTTTCAATGTCAAAGCCCATGAAATTAAGACTGATAAAGTCGCCCTTGATACTTATAAAAAAAATTTTACAGGTCTTCCAATTCCTGCTTCTGCAGCAGGTGCTATTTCCCTTAACCTTTTCCTCCACTCCTCCTTTGGAAAAGATTGGTTTCCCTTCTCTTATCCTGTAAAAGCAATCATCCTGACCTGTTTCATGATCCTTCTGGGATACCTCATGATTAGTAAATGGAAGTTTCCCTCTCTTAAAACCCTCCACTTCAAAGTCCCATCGTTTCACCTTATCCTCTTTACTGTTCTCCTTGCGATCTTTATCCTTTATGGGATCTTCTATTATCTCCCCTTAGTTCTTGTCATTTGTTCCCTTGGTTATATTTTTCTTGGTTGCATCCTCACTTTCATCCGGCTGATTGCTGGAAAAAAATCAAAGACTCTGGTTGATTTTGAAATTGATGATGAGAAAGAGTAAGGTCAAGGCAGTTGTCTATCTTCTCATCATTCTTCCTGCCCTTTTGTTTTTGCTGTTCCCAGCATTGATCGATAGTCTAGTGTCTAGTCTACAAACCCTGGAAAAAACTTCTCATCCATAGTGGATTTTGTGCAGTTGGTTTTTTATTCCTGTCTTTGAGTTTGACCCCTCTTACCAAACACTTCCCTAAGATTCAATTTTTCAAAGATTTGAATCGCTACCGTCGTGAATTTGGGCTGGCAGTTTTTATCTATGCCTGTTTACATTTTCTCTTTTTTATCCCTCTCATCCTTGTGCAAAGGCTTCGCCTTCACCCCACTTCGGCCCAATAGAAACCTTTCTGGTGAATTAACATGATTTTCTGTTTAATGGGGCTATGGAATATTTGATTGCAATCATCCCTCTAGCTTTAGCCATCTTTTTCTATTTGAAGTGGCAAAAAGTGCGAGAAGAAAATATCTATCTGAAAGCCCGAGAGAAAATAACTGAGGAAAAGATTGCTTTTCTAGGAGGAGCGCAAGAAAAGCTCTCCCATGCTTTTAAAGCCCTTTCAGGCGAAGTCCTTGAAAAGAGTAATGCCTCCTTTCTCCAGCTCGCAAAGGAAACTTTGGGAAAATTCCAAGAGAAAGCAAAAGGAGATTTAGAAAAGCGGCAAGAATCCATTGAAAATGTCCTTAAACCTGTAAAAGAATCTCTCCATAAACTCGACCAAGGGATGCAAGCGATCGAAAAGGAGCGGAAAGGGGAGCAAGAGTCCCTTAAAGCCCAACTCCGGATGATGACCCAAGCCGAAAAAGAACTCCGCACCGAAACCGCGACCCTCGTCAAAGCTCTCCGCATGCCGATTGTAAGGGGACGTTGGGGAGAGATGCAGCTGCGCCGCGTTGTTGAGCTTGCAGGAATGGTCAACCACTGCGACTTCTATGAACAAGAGACAGGGGAGTCAGGGAGTGTCCGTCCCGATCTGATTGTGAAACTGCCTGGAGATAAGCAGGTGATCGTCGATGCCAAAACCCCTTGCGAAGCTTACCTTGAAGCGATCCAAACAGAAAATGATGATCTCAAGGAAGAAAAGTTCAAGCATCACGCTAAGCAAGTGCGGCAACACGTGATGGCACTTGGAAAAAAATCGTATTGGCAAAGCTTTCAACCCACCCCCGAATTTGTTGTTCTCTTTATCCCTTCCGATAATTTTTTTAGCTCCGCTCTTGAGTTCGATCCCTCTCTCATTGAAATCGGCGTCGAACAAGGAGTGATCATTGCCACTCCCACAACCCTTATTGGCCTTTTGCGCGCCATTGCATACGGCTGGAAACAAGATAAACTCTCTCGCCATGCCGAAGAGGTGAGTAAGCTAGGCCACGAACTCTATAAACGGATCACCGATATGGGAGAGCACTGGAGCAAAGTCGGGCGCGCCCTTTCTAGCTCTGTCGATGCCTACAACAAAGCTGTCGGCTCCTTAGAAACCCGGGTCCTTGTCTCTGCCCGGAAATTTAAAGAGATGGGAGCTGCTGCTGGCTCCATCGAATGTGAGACCTTAGAAGGGATCGATCGTATCCCCCGCGAAATCCAAGCGACCGACATGACAATTTCTCTTGACAAAGTCGATACTCCGATTTAGAAGGATTATATGAGACGAGCCATTTTCCCTCTTTTTTGTTTTTTTGTGATCATCGTAGGACTTATCTACTCTTATCCCAAACTTCATTTTCGTGAAGGGGGAGAGAAGACCCTTTTACATGACAAGCCAGTTGCTTGCACCCTGTGTGGCGTCATGATGTGGAATGGTCCTCAAGGGCACGTTTGTGCTGATTCTTTTCTTGAGACGCACTGAGAAATTCCCCAGTTTAAGAGAAAGCTGATGATAAATGCAGGGAGGAGAGGCTCAATTTCCACAGGGAAGGGGTTTAAATAAGACCAGAAGGCAGAGGTGATTCCCCCAGCAAGCATTCCAATCCAGGCGCCAAGAAGGGAGCGATTTTTCCCATAGATTGAGTAGAGAAGTAAGGGGCCAAAAGCCGCGCCAAGACCTGACCAAGCATACATCACGAGTTGAAAGATTGAGGCGGGTTTCATCGCAGCAATTCCAAGAGAGGCGACGGCAATACCAAGAATTGCTAGACGAGAAACAAAAATACGCTTTTTCTGAGTCGCCGATTTTGCAAAAAACTTCTTATAAAAATCTTCAGATAGGATCGACGAAATCACAAGCATTTGAGAGCTCATCACATTGATAATTGCAGCGATAATCGCGCAGAGGATAAAAGAGGCAAGGAAGGGGCGATAGCTTCCTTTGACCATTTCAATAAAAATCATTTCAGGGTCATGGATCCCATTTGTAAAATAAGGGACAGCTATAAGACCCACAAAGGTCGCTGCAGCAAGAGAGAGAATCATCCATGACATTCCCACCCGTGTTGATTGTTTAATTTCTGAAACATCACGGATCCCCATGAATTTGGTCAGAATGTGGGGCTGTCCAAAATAGCCAAGACCCCAGCCAAGAGACATCGACACAATCTGAAAGAGGGTCATCCCTTTAAAATCAGGAAAAAGGGAGGTAGAGATTTGAATATTATGAAATCCTCCAACAGAAGGGAGGAGGAGGAGGGGAACAGCAACAATCACTCCCAAAAGGAAGAGTCCCTGAAAGAGATCGAGCCATGCAAGGGTCACAAACCCCCCGATTAAAACATATGCGATCACGATGATAATCCCCGAGAGGATCCCGACGTGATAACTCACTCCAAAAAGACTTTCAGCTAGATGGCCAAGGCCAATAAGCCCTGCAGAAATATAGATCGCATAAAAGAGGAAACAAATCGCTGCCGAAAAGAGGCGGATAAGACCTGTGTGATCATTCAAGCGCGATTCAAAAAACCCTGAAAGGGTGAGATTCCCACTTTTTTCTGTGAGAATGCGCAGTTTTGGAGCAATCCATTGCCAGTTAAGGAGCATACAAAGAATGAGCCCAATAGCAACCCATCCCTTAAAAAGGCCCCCCACAAAAATGATAGCAGGATACCCCATGAAGAGCCAGTTGCTCATATCACTCGCATGAGCAGCAAGGGCAGTTAGCCAATAGTTCAATGAACGGTTTCCCATTAGAAAGTCAGAGGCACTTGCACGCTTTTTATAGGAGAAGGCTCCCACCCCCAGTGCGCATAAAAAATAAAGTCCAATAGCAAAGATTTGCGTCATAGCCATTAAGTATAACGGGAGTTTACAGAGTTTGCAATTAAAAAAACCTTTGCATTTCTAATCTTTCTTATCTAAGCTCTTTTTCTTTCAAATCATGTTTGGTATAACAGTGATCTGTCGGTTTTGGTCTCTTATTTTTTCTTTGATAACTTTGACCGTCTGGGGAGCTCAAAAAAATTATGTTCCAGGTGTAACTAACCCAGATGGAACCCCTTGGCTTCCGATTAAATAAAAAAATTGAGATTACACAATGCATGATGATAACAAAAAAAAGAATCAATTCGATTATGGTGATTCTGTACGAGTTAAAGATTCTGCCCCTAAAAAATATTTTCCTGGAGAACCTGGAGATATTTGTGGAATGGATCAAATCATTTTTGATGAGGGGGCAGAAAAATACACATGTCAAAAAGGGGAATGGATTTATACGGTCGAATATGTCGATGGTTCTTCTGTAAGCGTTCCAGAACAATATCTAGAACCAGATCCTGATCGTTTAATATATGGGTTTGGGGACAAAGTGATTATGAAACCAAATATTCCGTATGAATGCTATCCTTCAGGCATTGTTTCAGTTTCGGGTTACCATCACATTTCTTGTGAAGATATTGCATTAAAATTTAATCTCAAAATAGGAGATGTTATTTATCTTTTAAAAACAGGAAAAGAAGAGGAGTTTTTAGCCCCTGAATCTTATATTGAAAAAAAATATAAGCCGATTTATAAGAACCTATCCCATTAAAACTTTTTAATAGGATAGGTTCAACTTCTTACAACTTAACAGACTACCTTAAGTGAAAAGCTCCTCAGAATACGCATGTTTCAGCCAAACTACAGAATTCCCATCACAGTACAATCCTTTCCAAAAGATAATGGTATCTGTTTAGGAACACAACTGTCTTCAATTGTTCAATTTATAAAAAATTATTTACCAGATCATCTGTGGTATGCGGCTGATGTTGATGCAATAGGTAAACATGCCAACATTGAGGCTTTTAAAAACTATAAACCAAGCTTAGTAGGAAACGATCTGCAATTTATTCATTATTGTTCTGGAATTAGGCAATTTATCTGGGGAGTGTTTTTATGCATTTGCAATGGCATACCATCTCAAGAGATCGAGAATATTGAATTAGAGACAGAAGAGCTACCATTCCGTCCTATCCACTGCAATGGAATTTTATTAGAACTAAGGACCTTTGATACATCATATTTCGAAATCTATTCTGAAGATCAAAAAATAATGAATTTATTGTCTGAACAATTTAGTGTTGATATTGAGACAGTTAATGCATAAGCTTATATTAATAGAAAAATATCTACCCACTAGTTTTTTTTGGTCTAATTTGGTTAAAGATAAAAAAATTCAAGGACTTTCTGTTGAAGAATTATTAGAAAAATACCAAGGCTTTGAAGGAGAATTAGTTTTTTACTTTCAATTAAACGGTAACATAGAACTTTTAGAGAAGAATATTGGTGAATGTCTCGAATTGAAAATACTTGGAAAGTGCACATTATTACATGTTATTGATGCCCCAAATACTATGCCCCCTTCATTAGAAAATCAAGTAACTAAATTGGGGTATGATGTTGGGGTTTGCGATGAGGAGAAAACGATTTACTCGTCGATTTTTCATGAAATCTTATTTGGGCATCATGAAGAATTAGTTGTTTACAAGGAACAGTTAAATGAAAACTTCCTTTTCGAAACTCAATGCATAGCAAACAAGTACGTAAAAATGCACGATGAACTGTCAGCTCAAGGGAAGAGTGTAGAAGATTATGAAAAAATGACGGTTTACGAAATCTGGAAGCAATAGATTTTGCTCCTAAAAAATACTTCCCTTGGAACATGAGAGACTAAAAAATGAATCTACTCGATAAATATGATCTTAATTTTGATAAGTCATTGATGTATTTTAAAGACAACCTAGAAAATACCAACGAGTTATCAAAAAAAATATTAGAGGAAATTGATTTCAAAAATGGAACATTTTTTACCTATTTGCCTAATGGTACTGAAAAGACAAAAGCTCTTTTATTTACTTATGGGGGAATCGCCATAGGTGTTAGAAAGCAAATCAACAATATTATTTTACATATTCTACAGTCAGACACCCCTATCTGTTGTGTATTTGATGATGTAGCATCCTCATTCAAAAATGGTTTGAGTTACCCTTTATTCGACAATTTTGGTTGTCATTATGAAGAAGAAGTCTATTATGCTCTTGAAAATAAATTAGCGACTAATGATGCACTTTCTAAGTGCGTTAGAGCATCAAACAGTATCTGGCACTCCCTTTGTGTTCTTACTCATGTAGGATTTCTTGATATCACTCACAAGAAACTGACCAATGCAAAATTGAGTGAAATCTGCAAAAAAGCGCAGATATTAATCCTAGGCGCATATGATGGAGAAGGATACATTTTTTGGGAAAAAATAAAAGATTAAAGCAAGGGAATCAATTCAATTATGGTGATTCTGTAAGAGTTAAAGATTCTGTTGGAGCATGGGAGACTAAAGAATGAGCCTACTCGATAAGTATGATCTTCGTTTTGATTTAGCCTTAGAGTATTTCCTAGACAATTTGAGAGAAACTAATGCTTTATCATCTAAAATAATCGAAAGGATAAAGCTTGAATCAGGCACATTTTTTACTTTACTACCGGCCAGTGCCGATCTGACTAAAAAGAATCAATTCGAGCAAGGGGGTATACTGTTACAGTACTCTGAAGAAAAATATGCTGATGATGAGACAAAAGGCACTTATTGTAGAATTCCTACAATCCAAACTGAAGTGAGTCATTATATTTATGAAAAAATAGATAAGAAGTCTTCTCAATTGATTTTTGATGACGTTGTCAGCTATGCTAATGATAGTAAACTACCCGACCTATTCCATAGATTCGGTTTCGAATACAATAATGAGATCTATTATATTCTTAATGAAAAAGAGTGTTGTGCAAAAAATATTGAAGCTTGCTTGGAAAAATCGAATGGTTTCTGGCACTCCCTTTGTGTCATTACAAAGAGAAGTCAAGGTGATTCTATTAGTAACGCACTAACAGATAAGAAATTGGATGAGATTTGTGAAGGTTCAGACCTATTAATCTTAGGGGCATATGATGGAGAAGGATACATTTTTTGGGAAAAGTCTAAGGGTATAAAAAGTGCCCCTTATCTTTTGGATAGGGGGCACTCTTGAGTCATGTTCGGTGGAATGAGGGGATAATTATTCCACTTCGATGACATAGTAAGCGGGAAAGGCAAAATTGTTATTTGGCCTTGGTGAAACGAGAAGGTTCACTCGTTTACCTATGTAATCATCAAGGTTCACTTGTGTACTATAGAGATAGGCCACAGTGATGTCGTGATCTTTTAAAACAAAGTCGCCGGGCTTATTTTTCACAGGCTCACGGTAGGTCTCTAGAATTCCAGATACCGTGTGGCATTTCATTTTTTGATCCGAGTAAAAGTCGTCCATTGTTTTAGCGTGGTGCATGGATGCCCAACTCAGGAATAGGGCCTCTTCATAAGACTCCCAGACTTTCATCCGGTCGGTCAAAGACTGCGCTTCGTTGGGGTGATAAGAGACTTCATAGATATCTTCCGATAGCGCTGTTTTACCCATTTTAGAAGCGCGCGCTTCGAGGAAGGCGATTTTTCTATGAAGGTAATCTTCTTGAATTCCAGCAAGCTCTTTTGCTGCGCTTGTTGCAAATTGAGGGAAGTCTGCATAGTCTGTCATGATTTTTTGGTAACTATGTGTGATCCGCTCGATGTCGATTTCAGGGAAGGCTTTCCGCATCTCTGCTTGGCTCAAAAGGTGTGTTGAGTCAAAAAGTTGTGAGGCAGCATTTTTTCTCTTATCTTGAACTCCTTTGAGATCAGGCTTTCCTGCATATTCAACATACTCTTTAGCAATGAAAAACCGGGTATCTTTAGGAGCATTAATCTCAAGCCACTTGTTATTTTCATCGCAAATCTTTCCATCGATATGATCTCCGGTGCTGTAGTGACCAATGATTGTTGCATCGCGATCAGGTGAGAGGCGGACATTGACACGGTCTCCTTCAACAACATCATCAATGACAAAACCACGGAAGATATAAGCCTTTAGATCACTGGGCGCTTCTACAGCGTAGAAATCCCCATTTTCTCCAGTGACAATCACATAGTCATCTTTATTTAGTTCAGAAATGATGTGGCTTTCTAAGTCTGCACTGGTTCTCATACGGACGTGATTGCCCACAATTTTTCCAGTAAATGCTTTAAACCCTTTTTGGTTTGGCATTTGTTCTACAGATGTGATGTTGGGGTTAACAGGTGGGGCGGCATCTGCAAAAGTTAGGGTGGGAAGTGCCCCAACAATTAACGCTCTAATTAAAGCAAATGCTTTTGACATAGTCGTACTCCTTCAATAACGAACATTCTAATTTCACATTCTAGGAAAGTTGACGTTTATTGACCAGGAAAAATATACCCAAACAACTTCAAAACTTGGATTTTCGACAGTGTTCGCGCTTGCCCAAACCTAAGTTTTGAAGTTGTTTGGGTATAACATTAACTGTTAAGAACGGTGCGAACATGCTCGCAATTTTTCTTTCCGCAGGTGCAGCCGACTGGATTGCCAAGGTAAACTTGATAATGCTCTTCCATATTAAGTGGATTGGAAACGACGTAGAGTTTGTCTCCTTCTTGCTTAATATCCCAATCACGAAATTTAAGGTCTTCTTCAGAGACCTCTTCTTCGATTTCTCCTTGAGGAGTCTCACCTTCGCTTGCGTGGATGACGCGAGCGATTTGGCAGTAAGGACAGTTGCAGTGAGGTTCTGCTTTAGGGATATTCATTTGCGCCATGTCCATCCCAAGAGCTTTGGTAATGGAGGTGATCTTTTGGATCACTTCTTTGGGCATCTCAGGAGCGTCTGCTTGAGAGGGGTTGTGTTCTAAAAAGGAGGTGGGGTTAAGGGAGGTGCTTCCTCCACTTGTCTGAAAGGGGAGACCAAATGAAAAAGAAACATCTTCTTTTGAAGGCTCAAAAATTTTAAGGGACTCCATTTGGGGTTCTTTGGTTTCTCCTTCGACATACTTTGAATGGGCTTCAAAAATTTCTTCGATGAGAGGTTTTTCGAGCCCCGGAATGTCGATCGATGTTCCATTATGGAGAGCGATGACGAGAACTGGTTTTCCCTCTATCTCTTTCATGTGAAGGGTATTAATATTTTTCCAAGAGGTGGAAATATAAGGAGGGATGCTAAGGAGCTTGTGATTGATTTTTTTCATTTGCGCCTCCATAGGAGCAATTCATGATCTAATTCTATTATAGGGAATGACGGATTGGAAATCAAGGATAAGTTAGCGCTTGGGAGGCATGATTGCTAAATTTAGATATAAGTAACTGTAAATCAATAAGTAAAAAATTATCATTTTTTTGAATATTTTTATTTTTCAGGAATAAAAATTTCCTTATAAAGAGGAAAGGGGGTAGTGCCTCCCTTATTAAAAGGAGTTGATAGATGGCGAATAAAACTTTTGTTCTCGATACGAATGTTCTCTTGCATGATCCCCAGGCTTTAGAGAAGTTCGAGACCAATGAAATCGTCATGCCCCTTGTTGTCTTAGAAGAGCTTGATAAGCTCAAACGTTTTAGTGACGAACTGGGTAAAAATGCCCGTCATGTGATTCGTTTTATCGATCAGCTCAAAGGAGATGTATTTAAAGGGGTTAAGCTCGAGAGTGGGGCGACATTCTCCATCTTTATTGAAGATAAAAAGATGTGCAAAGAGGGGTTTCCCCTTCCTTTAGATAACAATAAGCACCGGATCCTTTTTGCTGCTTACCGTTTGAAACAGATGGGACGTGAAGTGGTGATTATGATTTCAAAGGATTTTGTTTTAAGAATTAAGGCTGAATCGATTGGAATTGAAGCAAAAGATTATGAGCTTCTAAGAAATTCTTACGAGAATCTCTATAAAGGATTTAGAAAACTTGAACTTCCCAAGCAAGAAATTGATACCTTTTTAACAAAGGGATCGATTGAACTTCCAAGCGAGGAGTTGATTTCGAATGAATATATTCGCTTTTTTTGTCCTGAAAAGTCGACTGCTTTTGGTCGTTTTAATGGAAGAAAGAAGCGGATCGAACGTGTCGAAAGCTTAGAATCAGAGATTTGGGGGATTAAACCTCTGAATGATGAGCAGGAATGTGCGATGGATATGCTTATGGATGACAACATTAAGCTTATCACAATGCTTGGACAGGCGGGGACTGGGAAGACTTTGATGGCGCTCACGTGTGGCCTTAGAAAAGTTTTCGATGAGGGGGTTTATAACCGGATTCTGATCTCGCGCCCTATCATGCCTTTAGGGAAGGATATCGGTTATCTTCCTGGAACTAAGGAAGAAAAAATGCTCCATTGGATGCAGCCGATCTACGATAACCTCGAATATATCTGTGAAACAACATCGGGTTCAGGGAGTGGGTCGGATACGAAGCAATGGATCATGGAGAGTGAAAAAATCGAAATGGAAGCGGTTACTTTTATCCGCGGACGCTCTTTGGCGCACACCTTTATCATTATCGATGAAGCGCAAAATCTTACACCCCACGAAGTCAAAACGATTGTGTCGCGAGCTGGAAAGGGGACTAAGGTCATTCTTACAGGAGATCCTACACAAATCGATAATCCTTATCTTGATAGGAACTCGAATGCCCTTACTTACGTGGTAAATAAATTTAAGTCTGAGCCGATCTTTGGGCATGTGATGTTCCAAAAGACAGAACGTTCAGAACTGGCAGCAATTGCTGCAAGACTTTTGTAGTTGTTTGGGTATAAAGGGAGGTACTTTATGAATTATAAGAGAATTGGGGGGATCATTTCTATATTAATAGGAGTGGTCTTCCTTGGCTACGGTATCTATGGAAGCTATCGGATGCATGAAGCGCGCCAAGATATTGATTCCAAAACAAAATATGTTCCAGGGCAAGGATTTAGAGGCGCTATTCAAAAAGAGCTCCATAACGAAGTTGATAAGTATAAAGGGCCTGTTCTCCTTTGCTATATTGGTGGAGTGGTCTTTTTACTCGGTGGCCTTTTCTTTGTTAGAGGATCGTCTAAACGGTAGTGGTCTATTTTTTGGATCATCAAAAATATTGTAGACAAAACAAGGGTTTTAATGTAGATAGGAAAAAATGTTTATCATTTGACTTGGGCGAAAAAGAAAATGAAAAAGATATTCATTATCGTTCTATCTCTCCTTGTTGCGGCTGGACTCGTAGCCCTCCTTGGACTTTATATTTCGACGCATAATATTGCGATGCTAGAACCAAAAGGTCTTATCTCAGATAAAGAACGTGATTTAATTGTGACATGTTCTTTGTTAATGCTTATTGTGGTGATTCCCGTTTTGGTTTTGACTTTCATTTTTGCATGGAGATATCGAGAAAATGGAGCGAAAAGAAAGCATACCCCTGATTGGGAACATAATTATATCGCTGAGATGTGTTGGTGGGGGGTTCCTTTTGTCATTATTCTGATTTTAGCGGTGATCACTTGGAAAACAAGTCATGAACTCGATCCTTTTAAACCTCTCCCTGAAAGTAAGAAACCGATTGAAATTCAAGTCGTTGCTCTCAATTGGAAGTGGCTCTTCATTTACCCTCAGCAAGGGATTGCAACGGTGAATTGGGTTGAATTTCCTGAGAAAACACCACTGAACTTTGAAATTACAGCAGATGCTCCGATGAATTCTTTTTGGATCCCACAACTTGGAGGGCAGATTTATGCGATGCCAGCCATGCGCTCAAAACTCCATCTTATGGCGACTGAAAAGGGGAGCTTTGAGGGGCGGTCGACAAATATTAGTGGAAAAGGGTTTTCGGGAATGATCTTTACGGCAAAGTCAAGCTCAGAAAATGATTTTCAAGAGTGGGTAGATCTAGTGAAAAGTTCGGGAAGAGTTCTAGACAAAAATAGTTACAATGCTCTTGTAGAGCCGAGCGAATATGATCCGGTCTCTTATTATGTTTTAGAGGATCCTAATCTATTTGACCAAATTATCATGAAATATATGACCCCAGAGAAAAAATAATGAATTTGCTTGGAAGATTGACAGAGGAAGCACTCAAACATGATTGGATTGAGTATGGCGCTGGTATTTCAATGTTTTTAGGAGCTTTTGCTCTCATTGCATATGTGACCTATAAAAAGAAGTGGACTTATCTATGGAAGGAGTGGTTTACCTCAGTCGATCATAAGAAGATCGGGATCATGTATATCTTTGTTTCAGTGATCATGCTCGTGAAGGGACTTGTGGATGCTCTTATGATGCGAGCGCAGCAAATGATCGCTGTAGGGGAGTCGATGGGGTATTTAGGGGCGGAGCATTACCAGCAGATTTTTACGGCTCATGGTGTCACCATGATCTTTTTTGTTGGAATGGGACTCATTTTTGGGGTGATTAATTTGGTGATGCCTCTTCAAATTGGAGCGCGAGATGTGGCGTTTCCCTTTTTAAATAACTTGAGTTTTTGGCTTTTTACGGCGGGGGGAATGTATATCTTCGTTTCGCTTGTGATTGGGGCCTTTGCTGGGACGGGTTGGACTTCATATCCACCTCTGGCAGGACTCAAGTATAGTCCTGGAGTCGGGGTCGATTATTGGCTCTGGAGTATCCAGATATCGGGAGTAGGGAGTTTGCTTTCAGGGGTAAACTTCCTAGTCACGATACTTAAGATGCGTTGTCCAGGGATGAAGTTGATGAAAATGCCTGTGTTTGTTTGGGCGACTTTTGCAAGTATGCTTCTTGTTGTGATGGCTTTTCCTATTCTCACTGCAACACTGGGAATGCTTTCTACAGACCGGCTCCTTGATACGAAGATTTTTACGGCGGAATTTGGGGGCAATCCCATGATGTATATCAATTTAATTTGGGCATGGGGACACCCAGAAGTTTATATTCTCGTTCTCCCTTGTTTCGGAATTTTTTCTGAAGTTGTCCCTGTCCTTTCTCGGAAGAAGCTTTTTGGATATTCTTCGATGGTTTGGGCAATCATTGCGATCACTATCCTCTCTTTTATCGTATGGCTTCACCACTTTTTCACGATGGGGGCAGGACCGAACGTCAATGCCTTTTTCGGAATTATGACAATGGTTATTGCGGTTCCTACAGGAGTGAAGGTTTTTAATTGGGTTTTCACGATGTATCGGGGGAAGGTAAGGTTTACTAGCGCAATGCTTTGGTTTATTGGTTTTGTCGTTCTTTTTGTGATAGGAGGAATGACAGGAGTGATGATGGCCATTCCTGGGATTGATTTTCAGGTGCACAATAGTCTCTTTCTTGTCGCCCACTTCCATCAGGTTATTATTGGAGGGGTTGTCTTTGGAATTTTTGCAGCGTATTCGTATTGGTTTCCAAAGTTTACAGGATTTAAACTCGAAGAGAAATATGGAAAAGCTGCTTTTTGGTGTTGGCTTATTGGCTTCTTGGTGGCCTTTATGCCTTTATACCTCCTCGGCTTTATGGGAGCAGCGCGTCGGATGAACCATTATCCTGCGCAGTCAGGGTGGCAACCTCTTTTTGTTGTCGCAGGAATGGGTGCTCTTCTTATCCTTGTAGGCGTTTGTTTTCAAGCGCTTCAGCTTATGGTGAGTATCAAAAATCGTGCAAAGAATCGTGATGAAACGGGTGATCCATGGGATGGGGCAACTCTTGAATGGACGACAACTTCTCCTCCTCCTTTCTATAACTATGCGATCATCCCAGAGGTCCATAATCGTGATCCTTTCTGGGTCATGAAAAGGGGAGGGAAAAAGATTTTTTCTGGAGAGTATGAGAAGATCCATATGCCGAGTAATACCGCTGCAGGCTTTAATATTGGAGTTTTAAGTTGTATCTTTGGTTTTGCTGTTGTTTGGCATATGTTTTGGCTTGTCGCACTTTCTGGAATTGGAATTATAGCGGCTCTTGTCTTCCGCCTCTATGAGAAAAAAACCGACTATTATGTGACAGTCGAAGAAGTTAAAGCAATTGAAATGAGGAAGTAAACGGGCATGAATGTAGCTGATCATCAATTTCCTGATAGTCATCATGATGACTATTCCAAAACTACTTTTGGGTTTTGGCTCTATCTCCTTACTGATTTGATGTTTTTTGCAACAATTTTCTCAACCTATGCTGTTTTGAAAAAAAGTACCTTTGGTGGCCCTGGAGCAAAAGATCTTTTTTCAGTTTCTTATGCAATGATTGAGACTTTAATCATGTTGACTTGCGCTTTTATTGCAGGGATTGGAGGGGTTTATGCTCATCGGAAGAGTAAAGGGGGGACAATCATCTCGTTTGTTTTAGCCTTTCTTTTAGGGGGCGCTATTTTAGGGATGATTTGGCATGAATTTTCCCATGTTTTTGCGGGAGGATATGACTGGAGATCGAGCGCTTATCTTTCTGCTTATTTTACCCTTCTCGGCACTTTTGCTCTCCATTTGATCGGAGGACTTCTTTGGACCATTGTTCTTCTTCCTCCTCTTTTTAAAGTGGGGGTTACCTCTCTTCATTTAAAGAGAATGAGTTGCCTTCGGATTTTCTGGCAGTTTCTCAGTATTGTTTGGGTCTTTATTTTTACATTTGTCTACCTTTTAGGAGAGATATAGATGATTGATTCACATCATAATTGGAATACAAGTTTTAAGCCTCTATTCCTTGGATTTGTCTTTTCTATTATTTTTATGCTAGGAGCTTATAGGATCATTATCCATAGCCATCTGAAATATCATTGGCTTTTGTTTACTGTTATCGGTTTAGGCATTCTCCAGATCATTGCTCAACTTGTATTTTTTCTCCATCTAGGCCTAGAGACAAAGCCTCGATGGAACATTGCAATGTTTATCTACACGATTCTCCTTGTTCTGGCTCTAGTCATAGGATCTCTATGGATTATGCAGAACTTAAACTACAATTTGATGATGTAGGCGATGATTATTGATCGCTGCAAAAACACTTATCACAATCATTAGGACAAGGACATTCAGTATGGGTACATTTGCAATGGGGATCCTTTTCGGGGGTCGATGGGTTTCCACAAGCTACACACAAAAAGAAAAGGGGAAAAATCATCAATTTTTTCATAAAATTCTCCTAAGATGGTCTTTCAAAGGTATAAAATAAAATGGAAAAAAGTGCAAAACTCATTCTCTCAACTCTTCTTAAACACTACCTTCTTTTAACAAAACCGGGAATTATTATCGGGAATCTTATGACTGCAGGAGGCGCGTTTGTTTTAGGGGCAAAGGGTGGGATTGATTTTTGGACGTTTCTTGCAATGCTTGAAGGCTTAGCTCTGATCATTGGAGCGGGGTGCATTGGGAACAATGTGATCGATAAAGAGGCGGATAAGGAGATGGCTCGGACGCAAAATCGTCCCCTTCCTACAGGAATTGTTCCTAAAAAACATGCTCTTTTTCTTGCTGCTATTTTTGCCCTTTCTGGGAGCCTTATCTTAGGAGTCTACACGAATGCACTTACCTTGCTCCTTGCTCTTTCGGGTCTTATCAGTTATGTCTTTGTTTATAGCTTTGCAAAGTATAAAACCCATCATGGAACCCTTATTGGGAGCCTCGCAGGAGCCACCCCTCCTATCATCGGATATGCTGCAGCTTCAGGACATCTCGATTTTCCCTCTTTTATTCTTTTTCTAATCCTCGTCTTTTGGCAAATGCCTCATTTTTATGCGATTGCTATTTTCCGCGCATCCGATTACAAAAGAGCCTCGATTCCTGTTCTTCCCCTGGCAAAAGGGATCCTCCAAACCAAATTGCAGATGATTTTCTATGCCTTAGCGTTTCTCTTAGCTTCTTTGATCCTTGCTTTCATCGACGGAGCAGGTCCCCTCTACTTCATCCTTATGAGCCTGGGAGGCTTTTCTTGGCTTATCCTTGCTATTAAAGGACTTACAATCAAAAACGACAGAAAATGGGCCCGGCAGATGTTCTTTACCTCTCTTGTCCTTATTCTTGTCTTTTCTGCTTTAATCTCGTGTTGAATATGACAGATACCCCTTCCAGCTCAAAGGCACCCAATTGGGTAAGGTTGAACTGGAATGGGTATATCTTTTTTATTTACAGTAACATACGTGAAAGTTAAATTATTAAAACAGTAAATAATTTATATTTAATAACTTATAACTAATTATTTATTTTTACTAAAAAATAGTGTATAATAATATAAATAATTAAACATGTTTCAGAGGTGAAAAATGGAAAAGATTAGTTTTGTATCTATAATTTATTCTGAATTTAATCATTTCCTAGGCGAGATGGGGAACTTCTTAAATTCAAGGGATCCAAGTGACACAGTCTCAGATGTGAGCGAGGGTTTCTTTAGTAGAATAAGAGAGGAGGGTAGAGATATATTAGAGGTACTCACTCTAGGACTAACCGCTGGCCCAGACTCACACATAATGGCAGAAATAATAGCGGATGACATGGAAGTTTTAAGAAGTGTTTGGGGGCATATACAAACTGGAGTGAATGATATTTCAGGAGCTATTATTAACAGGATCGATAGAATCAATGAAGCCATAGTTGACGCTATATTTCCAGACCATATTGTGGATACTATAGGCGGTTTGGTTGACAGAGTTCTTGGGTAAGGTGGCGCCAGGCTGCCGAAAATCCAAGTTTTAAAGTTGTTTGGGTAACATTGCCTGCTATCCAAGACTTTGAACCTACTTCCACTAAAATAGACCTCTTGCATAACCCCATCCACATGAAAAAAGGCCCTTTTCGGCATTTTTTTCGGAAAATTCATCGGCCATATGTTTCACACATGATCTCAGAATTTTGCAAAAAATCGGCAGGTTCTTATACTAACCTGAGTTTTGAGTTTATTTTGCTTATTCTCATCGGAGAGTTCTCTTAAATTCTTGGGATTTTTACCGAAGGGAAGGGTCAAAGTGCCCTTTTTGAGATAAAAAGACCGAGAAGA
>Ga0075163_10003268_pt1 | contig 21781 bp, 14 predicted proteins | sample JI1023141ADNA_FD_71478 | JGI IMG/M metagenome (GOLD analysis project Ga0075163, IMG submission 71478) | Wastewater effluent complex algal communities from Wisconsin, to seasonally profile nutrient transformation and Carbon sequestration -... | ecosystem: Engineered > WWTP > Effluent > Algae... | reverse complement strand
GACGTCCCGGTCGGCACCGCGCTCGGCGGCTACACCGCCCGCGCCGGCTTCCTCGGCAACGCCGGCGTGGTCGACGGCCGCGAGGTCCCGATCTCGGGCGGCTTCCACCCCTCGGTCGGCATCGAGACCCGGCCGATGGCCAAGGCGGTGGTGCTCAAGGCCGGCGTCGAGAGCATCGTCTGGATCAAGCTCGACGCCATCTTCGTCTACGAGGGCCTGGTGTTCGACCTCGAGCGCAAGCTCGGCGCCGAGTACCACGGCAAGGTGCTGATCACCGCCTCGCACAGCCACTCGGCCTGGGCCCAGTACACCGAGCACTCGCCGCTCAAGGTCGGCGCCGGCGACTTCCGCCAGCGGGTCTACGACCGGATCCTCGACGCGTCGGCGGCCGCCGCCCAGCAGGCGATCGCGTCGGCGCGCCCGGCCAAGATCGGCGTCTTCACCGACGCCAACTTCGATCCGTCATCGAGCATCACCCGCGATCGCCGCGGCGACAACGATCAGCTCCCCGGCGGCAACCGCAAGGACGATCGCCTCCACCTCATCCGCGTCGACGACGCCGACGGCGCGCCGATCGCGGTCATCCCGATCTACGGCGTCCACGGCACCCTCAACGGCGAGGACAACCCGCTGGCCTCGACCGACGCGATCGGCGGCATGGAGCGCGCGCTCGAGGAGACCTTCGACCGCAAGGTCGTGGTCATGCACGTCCAGAGCGCGGGCGCCGACACCTCACCGGCCGGCCGCGGCGATCTCGACTGCAACATCCACCCCGGCGACTCCAACGACGATCCCTGCCTGAGCTGGCTGAGCGCCGAGGGCCACGGCCGGGTCGGGCTGCCGACCCTGACCGCGGCCTGGACCGCGGCCGGCGCCAACATGAAGGGCTCGATCGCGCTGTCGATGGTGACCCGGTCGATCGAGCTCGGCCCGTACCCCGAGACCTTCACCATCCGCGGCGGCGCGCTCGCCTACGCCCCGTTCGATCTCACCCGCAAGCCCGACCGCCAGGTGTGGGACGCGAACGACAAGCTGATCTCGCCGATCGACGAGTTCAACGCGCCGATGGGCGCCGCGCTGTGCGAGACCTCGACCGCGATGTTCCCGGCCGCGGCCATGCCGGGCGTCGAGGACCTGCCGGTCTACGGCTCGTGCGTGCGGCTCGACATCGCCGGCGACATCCTCGGCTCGATCCTCGGCCTGTCGTTCCCCGACATCGACGCCGGCGGCCTCGCCTGCCAGTCGACCCGCACCACCATCTCGTCCTTGTGGCTCGACGACTACATGGTGTCGACCATCCCCGGCGAGCTCAGCGTGCTCCTGGCCGACAAGCTGCGCGAGGCGTCGCCGCTCGACAGCACCCACACCATCGCGGTCGGCTACGCCCAGGGCCACGTCGGCTACACCCTGACCCCCGAGGACTGGCTGCAGGGCGGCTACGAGCCCAGCGTCAGCTTCTGGGGTCCGCTCGAGGGCGAGTACCTGGTCGAGCGCCAGGCCGAGCTGATGCCGGTGGCGATGTCGCCGACCCGCATCGACGGCGCCGCCGCCGGCACCAACCGGGTCGCGGTGCCGACCGAGACCGACACCTTCCCGATCGACGATCCGGCGCCGATGGCCGGGACCGTGCCGGCGACGGTGCCGACCGATCTGTGGATGCGCTCGGGCCGGCCCGCCGATCCCCAGCCGGCGGCCTCGGTGCCGCGGGTGACCGGCCTCGCCACCTTCGTCTGGCTGGGCGACGACCCGGCGGTCAAGACGCCGGTGGTCACCCTCGAGCGCGAGGTTGGCGGCAGCTTCGCCCCGGTCACCCGCCGCAGCGGTCGGCCGGTGTCCGACGGCGACCTCATCCTGGTCGAGGCGCCGTCGCCGCTGGTGCGGGCCGGCACCACCCCGCAGCAGCACGTCTGGGCGGTCGAGTGGCAGCCGGTGCCGTGGCGCGGCGCGGCCGGCGGCCTCGACGAGCTCGATCGCCGCGGCGGCGTCCCGCTCGGCCGCTACCGGTTCAAGGTCGAGGGCGACGGCTGGCAGGTGACCAGCCGCGCCTTCGACGTCGTCGCCGGGCCGGTGACGGTCACCGCCCAGCGCGCCGGCACCCGGATCAACGCGGTCGCGTCGTGGGAGCCGCGCAAGGGCTATCGCCTGATGCGGCTCGACGGCCCGTCGAACCGCGCGGTGCCGCTCGCCGGCCAGATGCTGCAGGTCACGGCGCTCAACGGCGCCGGCGCCATGATCGGCGCGGCCCAGAGCGTCGCCGCCGACGCCACCGGCGCCATCTCCATCGACTACGCCGGCGCCGCCGCCCAGGTCGCCATGCTCCGCATCACCGACCGCGACGGCAACGTCGGCACCGCCGCCGTCGCCCCCTGACCGCCCGGCCAGGTCAGATCCACGACGGCAGCGCGATGTCGCTCTCGACACGGCCGAGCAGGTCGCGCTCGACGCGGTGCAGGTTGTCGACATAGCGCGGCAGGTCGTCGGCGCGGGCGTCGTACGCGAACATGTCCACGGCGAGCCGGAACCGCTCGAGCAGTCGATCATGGTCGAGGCGCCCGATCCGGACCATCGCCTCGAAGTCTTCGAGGTCCTTGGCCGCGAACCGCGCCAGCTTGCTCACGAGCACGTCGGTGACATCGAGCACTCGTAGCGCGATGTTGGTCGGCGCCACGCCGTCGCGGCTGATGGCGTGCCATACCGGCACCTGCGGCAGGAACAAGACGGCCTCGTTGACGAACTGCAGGTGGAGTCGGTGCCGCTCACTGAGGCTGCTGGTCACGCCGGCGAGCGCGGTCAGGCGCGCGGCGACCGGGCGAGGCCACGCGCGGATCTCGAGCACGTCGCTATCGGTGGTGCCGCGCTGGTAGCTGGTCTGGAGCATGAGGGCCGTCGAGCCGACGATGCGCAGCTCGATTGGCGTCGGAATGTCGGCCACGCTGGCGTGGGTCCAGCCGCGGTCGAGCTCCGTGAAGAACTCGTCAAGCGGGAGCACGGGCGGCCTCCAGCGCGGCGGCGAAGTCCTCCGGTCGCAGATCGGTGGCGACGCCCCAGCGCCGCGCGATGTCCGAGGCACGGGTGACGACGTGCTCGAGGGAGCGCTGGCTCCGTATCGTGGCGTCGAGCACGTCGACGCCCTGGGGCGCCGCGGGCGGCGCGGCGGCGCGGCGATCGTCGAGGTACCGGCCGATCACGGTCTCGGCGCGGCGATAGGCGGTCGAGAACTCCGCTGGAAGGGCGTGCTGCCGCTCGAGCTCGATCGCGGCGAGCACGTTGTCGGCGAGCCACGCCACCCGGCGACCGAGCCCGACCTCCTGGAGCTGCGCGTCGAGCCGCGGCAGGTTCAGCCGATCGATATGCTTGACCATCACCGGCGCGAGCGCGGTCAGCAACCGCGGAGTCGCCAGCAGCAGCGCCTCCCTGGCGACGGTCGCGACGTCCGCGAACTGCTCACTCGGCGCGACGGACGGATCGACCAGGAGATCGACGGCCCCCAGCCGGGCCAGGGCATTCTGGAGCTGCGAATGGAGCGACGTGCCGTCGTTGGCCGGCGCGAACTGCCCGACCGGGATGTTGAAGAGCTGGGCGAGCAAGAACACATGCTCGGCCGCGAACGAGCCGAGCCCGCGCTCGAGCTGGCTCAGTCGTGCTTGCGACATACCAATCTTCTCAGCCACTTCCTTCTGAGTCCAGCGACGTGCGAGCCGCGACGTGCGAATGGTCGACGCGATGTCGCCACGCACCTTGTTCAATATGGACGTGTACTTGGCTGCCATAATATTGCCAGATTGATTCGCGTATTGATTTCTCAATACTGACGCCTCCGACTGTCTCGGTCAAGCCCGGGCTACGCGGCGCCCGGCCCATGCTCGGGTCAGTCGCCGCAGGGGTCGGGCTCGGGGACGTAGGGGCGGCGGGGGCCGAGCTCGGCGCCGGTGCGATCGATGTCCCAGGCCTGGGCGCCGTCGTGAACGGTGGCGACGCCGTGGCAGAAGCTGTCGGCGTCGGCGAACTGCGGCCGGATCACGATGGTGCCGTCGCGGGTGATGAAGCCGACGGTGCCGTCGGCGCCGCGGATGCGGGCCAGGCCCTCCTGGAAGTAGTCGGGGCCGTTGTCGAAGGCGTAGGCGTCGGCCAGCCAGCGGCCGCCGGGGTCGATGAAGCCGAAGCGGACCGAGCCGGCCACGGTGGTCGGCGCCTCCACCACCGCGGCGACGCCGCCGGCGCCGAACTCGTAGGCGAACGAGTAGCGCGGCGGGATCACCACCGCGCCCCGGCCGTCGCGGAAGCCGTGGAGGCCGCCCTCGTCCTCGAAGCCGAAGCGATCGTGGTTGCCGGGCGCGGCGTCCTCGATCTGGCCGCCGCAGGCCTCGCCGGCCGGGGTCGGCGGCGGCAACGCGGCCGTCGGTCGACGCGGCACGGCGCCGCCGCAGCCCGCGAGCGACGCGATCAGGACCAGGGCGAGGGCGGGCGTGGCGACGCGGTTCATCGCCCGAGGGTAACGCGCGCCGCGGCGGTCAGAAGCAGCAGGAGTCGCGGTAGCCGCAGCGCGGGCAGCGGTAGTGCGCGTGCTCGGGGTTCATCGGCGTGGAGCAGGTCGGGCAGGTGGTCGACAGGTCGACCTGACACATCGGCGCCAGCGTGCCGCGGGCGCGGGTGCGGCCCGGCTCGGCAGGGACCTGATCACCCGGCGGGCTGCCATCGGCGGATCGGCTCATGCCCCCGAGCGTAGCCGGCCGGTCTGATCAGTCGTCGTCGTCGTCGTAGTCGACCGGCTCCCAGCGCTGCTGCTGGCTGGCCGGGCAGATCGCCCGGTAGCTGCAGCGGTCGCACCACGGGCCGACGTTGGTCCGCGGCCCGTCGTCGACGGCGAGGGCGGCGGCCTCGATGTTGTCGAGCAGCGCCGGCGCGAGCTGGTCGGCGACCGCGGCGGCCTCGACCGGCGTCGACCACTCGAGGGCGCGGTCGGCGACCCAGTGGACGCCGAGCCAGAACCGGCGGGCGTTCTTGAACCAGGCCGACGCCATCACCAGGTAGCCGTCGAGCTGGTCGGTCAGGGTGTGGCCGCGCCAGCGCACCCCGGTCTTGTGATCGACCACCGCCAGGCTGTGCTCGTCGAACACGTAGGCGGCGTCGAGCACGCCGCGGTAGTAGGCGTCGCCGGCGTAGAACTGGGTCGCGGTCAGGTCCTCGCGCACCGCCAGCGAGTACTCGACGAGCTGGCGGGCGACCCGCTTGCGCCGACGGAACTCGGCGATCCGCTCGGCGAACGGGGCGATGCCGGCGGTCAGCGCGTCGAAACGGAGCTGCTCGCTCTCGTCGGTGAGCTTGGCCCGGGCCTTGGTCGCCGCCGCCTCGGCCGGCAGCCCGAGCAGCGCCTCCTCGAGCGCGGCGTGGATCGCCTTGCCGATCCGCGCCTCGGGCATGACGTCCTGCTCGGGCACCTTCTCGACGTACTTGAAGTGGAACAGCCGCGGGCAGCGGAGGGCAGCCGCGACCTTCGAGGCCGACCACGGAGCGTGGATCAGGGCGCGCGTCGACGGCACGGGCGCGTCCACTGTACTGCGCCGACGACGCGCGCGCAGCGACGACCGATCCCGGCCCCGCGGCCGGGCGCGCGGGACGAAAACTTGCCCGGCCCGGAGCCGGCCAGCACCATCGGCCCACGATGGCCGCTGCTCCTCCCCACGAGTGCGATGTCTGTGGCGCGCGGGTCCACGAGCTGCGGCGCGGCCGGTGCTGGGGCTGCTACGCCCGCTGGGTCGACGCCCGCCCGGTCGGGCTGGGCGCGCGCTGCGTGGTGTGCGCCGAGCGCCGCCGCCGGATGCTGCGCGGTGTCGAGTTGCACGGCGCGTTCTACCCGATGTGCTTCAGCTGCGCCGGCCAGGCGATGCTGCTCGATCCGCTGCCGCCGACGCTGGCCGCGATCAAGGTCGCGCTGACCCGCGAGCGCCGCGGCGGCGACCGGCGGGTCGGCCGGGCCGACACCCGCGTCTTCCAGTACGAGCGCCGGATCGGTCAGCGCCGGGCCGGCCGCGGTGACGACGGCGATCCGATCGAGGACGACATGATCATCGAGATGTGGATCGAGGACGACGTCGCGGTGGCGGCGACCGTCATCGCGCCGGTCGGCCCGTTCCTGGTCGACGAGCTCGACGGCGACCGCCCCGACGGCGAGGACCTGACCCGCATTCGCGAGCTGGTGGTGATGTAGCTGCGCCGGCCCGCCGCGCCGCGCCGCGGTGGCAATCGCCGCGCACCCTGCCAGCGACCTCAGCCAGGCTCGTCGACCCGCGACGGCATCAGCGGCGCCTCCATACGGATCTCGACAGTCGCCGGCTTCCCCTCGTTCACGACGTACGACGTGACGGTGGACTCGAGGGTCTTGACCGGATACAGCGCCATCAGGAGCAGACGCTCCCACTCGCGCGCCGTCGGCGCGCGGCCGACCGCTCGCGCGTACTCCGTGGCCACCGCGAGCGCGGCGTCACGGACCAGATCGAAGACCTCGTCACCGACCAGGTCTTCGGTGCCCTGTACGGTCCACCAGCCCATGAAGGTTGCTCCTACCGACGACGAGGCCGGTCATCCGCAGGTCGACAATGTCCTCGGGAGTCGCCTCCGGTCCGACCGCGCGGCTGCCCGCGCGGTCGGTGCCGGCGGATCGCCCCAGTGCCGTCGCGCCGAGGGCGCGGACGCGCCGACGCGGAGCTCGTGAACACGTGCAAGTCGTGCTCATGCAGTGCCGCCCGCCGCACGCTCTGGCCACCTCAGCCAGGCTTGTCCACCAGCGGGGGTGTCGGCGGCGCTGCCTCCATACGGATCTCGACCGTAGCCGGTTTCCCCTCGTTCACGACGTAGGACGTCACGGTGTACTCCGGCGTCTCCACCGGATACAGCGCGAGGAGGAACAGGTGCTCCCACTCGCGCGCCGTCGGCGCGCGGCCGACCATTCGCTCGTACTCCGCGGTCACCGCGAGCGCAGCGTCGCGGACCAGATCGAAGACGTCGTCACCGACCAGATCTTCCGTGTCCTGTACTTTCCACCAGCCCATGATGGTTGCTCCCGCGTGAGGTTCAGAGTCCGTGTTCACGAGCTCCGCGTCGGCGCGTCCGCCGCCTGGTTCAGCAGGTCATGCAACGGACGCCGTCGGGTGGATTCAGCTCCCATTCCTGATCGCCCTTGCGGAACGTCAGCTTGAACGAGCCCTTGTCCCGTGTGCTCTCGACGATGCGAGCGCCGTCCAGCACGGTGCAAGACCCCCTGCGGATCAATGGCCGCGCGATCCCGCCTACCTACGCGGCGCTCGAGGCCACGGCGTCCACGCCTTCGCGCCGAGCCACACCCCGGCGAGCGTATGTGTCTCGGTGCGCCGGTCTTCGACGATGCTCAACCACTCCCTCGGTGGCTCGCGCGTCGCCCGCGCGAAGATGCCCTCGATGTCGGCGTGTGACTCGTCAACCGGCATGAGCGTCCAGTGCCAGAGCCGCGCGGGCACGATCGCCTCGCAGACGAACGCGAACCGCCGGTTGTCGTCGCGGGCGCGCAAGAAACCTTCGAGCGGGGCGTCGACGTAGACGAGCTCCTCCTCGACGAAGTCGTAGAGGGACAAGATGTCGCCGGCATGTACGAAGTTGCGCATTGTCAGGGCACCAGGAGCGAGCGTGTCCACGCCGACATGAGGGTATCTACGGTCCCGGTCACTGTATAGTGACCGGCGCCGAACGTTGGGACGATCGACATCCCTGGACCCGGGGCGACCTCCGCGATGCCGTACACCGTCGCCCTTCCGCCACGCTCGAGCACGGGGATGCGGCTGGCCGCCCCTTCGACCGTGTCCCACATCGATAGCCCCTCGTGGATCGCTGGGTTGGTGATCTCGGGGCCGCGAGCCGCGAGCCCTTTGGCTGCGTTCGACATCATGTTCTCTTCGGGTTCGAGGGACGTCAGCACACGAAACAGCTTCGTGGGGCCGCCGGTCGCGGCGGCGGCCTCGCCGCCGGATGCGACGACGGCGGTGCCGCCGCGGATCGCGAGCCGCTCGGCTCCTGCCACGACGAGCGAGCCGCCGGTGACCGCGACCTGGACGCCAAACGCGACGCGTGACGATGTCTTGTACAGCGAACCGGACTCGAAGGCGTACGTGCCGGAGATGCCATGGCGGGCGAGTCGGCCCAGGCCCCACGATGCCTCGTCGCTGGCCGCGGTCGCGATGATCGCGCCGTCGACCACGACATCCGGCAGGGCGTAGTAGGTGATCTCGTGGCCGGAGGCGAGGGCCGACTGCTCGACAGCATTCAGGCGGACCAGGAGGTCCTCGGCGTCCTGCGAGCTTGCGGCCAGGGTGTCGTAGTTGACCTCGGTGAACTTGTGCGGCGAGACGCCGCGCAGGACCATTCCGAGCGGGGTGACCGGTCCCCCCGTGGGCACCGCGACCGGTGCCGGCGTCGAGCTCGGCGTGCCGCCGCCGCCACCGCCGCCGTTGCCGTAGTTGATGGGGGCCGGCGCCGGGTCCGCGCACGGATAGCAGTCGACCGGCCCGCCGTCGAGCCCGGTCGGGTCGCCGAAGTTGACCGGGTCGTCGAACGCGAACGAGTACGGGTTGGCCGAGCTGCCGCCGCCGGTGTGGATCAGCGGGTCGCGCTGGAGGAAGCGGCCGAGGTCGGGGTCGTAGGCCCGCGGCCCGAGCAGGACGACGCCCAGCTCGCGCAGGTCGTCGCCGCCGTTCCACAAGTCGTCGCTGTAAGTCAGAGGCGAACCGGCGCCGCTGTCGCTGGTCACTTGGCCGTAGGTGCCGTACGTCGTCGTCTGCACCGCGTGGCCCGTGTCGTCGGTGAAGAAACGGTTGCCGCGGCCGTCACCGTGCGCGTAGACGACCACCTGGTTGGTCCCGTCGTGGCGCAGGGTCGCGACCACGCCTAGCGGGCCCGGGATCCGCCGCTCGAGCTGTGCGGTGCCGTCGGCCCGGACCCGCTTCTCGACCAGGCTGCCGAAGCTCCACACCTCGTGCGGCGTGGGGCCGGTGACGGTGGTCGACACCCGGCCGAGCGGTCCGTAGGTGAAGTCCGCGGTGACCGCGCCGCGGTGGATCGACGTCAGCCGCTGCCCGCTGTCGTACGCGAAGAGGCGCCGGTCCATCATGTCCCAGCCGCGGGTCCGGTCCTCGGTGACGTTGCCGGCCTGGTCGTAGGAGAAGTGGCAGGGGCCCCAGGCCTGGCCGATCGCGGCGTAGTGACAGAGCCGATCCGGATCGCTCGAGTCAGTGGTGTACTCGCGGCTGCCGGTCGACGTTGACGCGGTGCGCCCGGTCAGGTTGCCGAGCGAGTCGTACGCGTAGAACTCGGCGCCCGGGTCGGTGCCGCCGACCTGGAACGTCGCGGTCAGCCGGCCGAGGCCGTCATAGCGCTCGTCGATCTCGGCGATGCTGTCCGGCAGCTCGTGGCGCTCGTGGCGCACCCGCCCCGCCACGTCGTGCCTGTTCTGGAAGGCGTAGAGGCCGCTGGCGGTGACCGCCGACCAGTCGGTCAGGAGCCTCCGGCCCTGGGGTTCGCGGTGGAACTGCGCCACGACGCCGTTGCCGTACGCGACCTGCTGGTAGTGCCCGTCGGCGGTGATCGCGCTGGCGTCGAAGTAGACCGCCGACCCGGCGCCGTCGCGCACCTGCCGCACCCGCGCCGCGCTGTCGTACGCGTAGTGGATCCGGTCGACGGTGGCGCCAGCCTCGAGGGTGAGGTCGGTGAGTCGCCCGCCGGTCGTCCACGCCGCGCGCTCGCGGACCACTGACTGCGAGGTGTAGTCGTAGGTCGTGGTGACCGGCCGGCCGAGCGCGTCGTAGGCGTAGTAGACGCCGCCCACGCCGTCGGTCGTCGCGGCCGCCAGGCGCCCGAGGTAGTCACCGTCGCCCGGCGCGTGGGGGCCGAAGGCGGTGTCGTAGTGGTAGCGATCGGTCGACTCGACCGTCTCCATGCCGCCGGTGTTGGCGTGCGCGACGATCCGCTCGGTTACCCGGCCGAGCGCGTCGTAGTGCTGGCGGGTGATGCGCGGGAAGCCGGCGTCCAGCCACCGGGTCTCGAGCAGGTTGCCATCCTCGTCGTACGTCGAGGTCTGAGGCGACTGGTTCGCCTCCTGCAGCGTGAGCCGCCGGCCGAGCGAGTCATAGCTGGCCTGCCACACCACCGGCGTCGTTCCCTCCGCGCCGTAGCGCAGCGTGCGAACCACCCGCCCGAGTCGATCGGTCTCCGACGCCTGCCGTTCGAGGATCTGGCCGCCCGCGGCGACCGTCGTGCGCTCGAGCTCGCGGCCGAGCGCGGTGCGCCACACGGTGGCATGGACCCACGCCTGGTCGGCCGTCGGATCGTTTCCGTCGGGGCCGGTGATCTGCACCGACGCTTGGCCGTTCATGTAGCCGTAGGACAGGGACGTCACGAACGTGTTGGTCGCCAGCGAGCTGCTCCACACCTGGTCGTTGTGGCCCTGCGTGTCGATCGAGCGGGTCACCCGCCCGCGCAGGTCGTAGACCGTCGTCCGCCCGTAGGGTGGCGTGGTCATCACCGACGGATCGAAGATCTCGAGGTTCGCGAGCGGCGTGACTTCGAACGGCTGGGCCTCGAACACCACCCGACCCAGCGCGTCGTACTCGACGAGGCCGCTGACCAGCGTCGACTGGCCGTAGTCCGCCCCGAGGTGACGGCGCTGGTAGCGCGGGCGGCCGAAGGCGTCGAGGACGACCTCGTCCCGCTGCCGATCGGTCGCGGTATCCTCGCTGCCTGGCGTCGTGCCGACCGGGAACACGTCGACGTCGACTCGGCGCCACGTGCCGTCGTCGCCGTCGTGGTAGGTCATGCGGCGCAGCGTGGTGTCCGCGCCGCCGGCCGGCCGCGTGCTCACCGTGAGCGGCCGCCCGAGACCGTCGCGCGCCACGGTGGTGACGGCACCGCTCGGGCTGATGCTGGTGCTCGGGTGCGACGGCCAAGTCGAGACCAGGGTCGTCGACGACCGCGGCGGTAGGTCCGTCGCGTCGATAGCGACGCCGGTCGCGCTGGCCTTGAAGGCGTCGTAGGTGATGGTGGTCTCGCGCGTTACCGGCGTACCCAGCAGCCGCGTCGAGTGGGCCTTCGTGACCTGGCCGAACGTGCCGTACTCGAGGGTCTCGCCCTCGATGGTGTCGAGGTACACGCCGCCTGCGAAGCGGTCGACCGTGCGCGACGTCAGCAGGCCCGCGTGGACGGTACCCTCCGGCAACTCGTCGTAGCGGTAGCCGGTCGAGGCCAGGGTGATCAGCGGCGGGTTGTCGTGCACCTCGGGGCTGCCGAGGCCGCAGTCGTCCGTGGTGACCCGCGACGGCACCGACGGGAACGGCCGGCCATCGGCGGTCGCAGCGTAGGCGATCGTCGTGCAGCGATCGTCGTCGGTCCTGCGGGTGTCGCCCTGGTCGTGCATGCGGAGCGGCCGGCCCCACTCGTCGATGGTCTCGACCCGCGCGGCCGACCACACACTGCTCGTACCGGGCGGCCCGACCCACCCTTCCCATGACTCGGTGCCGAGGACCTGGACCAAGCCGGCGGCGCCGCACAGCCCGCCGCCGATGGGCGAGCCGGTGTGGGGGACGAGATCGGCGCAGTCGTAGCGGGCATCACCCGTCGGCCACTGCGTTTGCACCAGTTGCTGCGTACGGAAGCCCGTCGTCTTGCCCGCAAAGGCCATCGCAGGCCATTGCAGGAACTGCGGCACCATGGTCGGCGACACGGCCCAGCGTTCGATCATGCTCGTGCCGGTCCACTGGCGGCTCAGGATGTGGTCGGCGTAGCTCGCTCCCGGCGGGGCCGGCGGGTTGCGATCATTGATCGTCACCACGCCGTCGACCGCCCCGGGCACCCACTGGTTCGGCGTGCCGCTCACCATCACGGTGCGTGCGTATCCGTCGAACATCCAGCGGCCCGCGAGCGGGTCGTAGCTGAGTGACGGCCTGCCGTAGCCGTAGTAGGTCGGCGCGCTGTCAGGCGCCGAGCCGTCGGTCACGCCGGTGCGGACCGCGGTGACCACGACCTCCGGATACGGCAGCGAGCCGTCTGCCGGCCCGATCTGCTTGCGGTTGCCGTACTCGATCGTCGTGCGCGCGCCGCGCAGGTTGTCGATCGACACCAGCTTGCCGGCGGCGAGGCTGGCCGGTCCTTCGGCGGTGGTCAGACGGGACATGAGCAGCGCGCCGTCCGGGTATGCCCGGATCAGCTCAGGCCGCCCGTCGCCGTCCATGTCGGTCAGGCCGGCGACGGTGTGCACGACGTTGTCGCCGCACACGCCGGTCGATTCCGACAGCGCGAACGGCATCAGCGGGTGGCCGACGAGGTCGCGGGGCGGGCCGAAGCCGCCGCCGATATCACCCTGCGCGGCGGTGGCGAACCGCACCTGCCAGCCGAGTACGCGCGGGCGTGGCTCCTGCGGCGTCGGCTGCCAGGCCGGGTCGATGACCGGCGTGATCCGATCGGCGAGACCGTCGCCGTTGAGGTCGGCGAGACCGCCGTTCTGCACCGTGCGGTGGGTCTGGCCGTCGTGGCCGCACTGCATGCCCTGGTCGCTGTCGAACCGCACGTCCGACGACAACACCGAGCCGAGGCCAACCAGGTTGAGTTGCCCGGTACGCTGGGGGTCGGCCAGGCCGCGCGACTGCCAGGTCACCCCGAGCGCGTCCCCGCTGGTTGTGAAGCCAGTGGTGCCCATCGTCGCGTTGTTGTCCTGCACCCACGCCTCGACGCCGTGGGCGCTGCCGAACCAGGGCATCGGCGTGGCCGCGAACGGCGAGCGGTCGGCCACGGTGAACGGCCCGAGTTGGTTGAGGAACAGGTAGTTGACGTTGTAGGCGCTGTCGGGCAACGGGAACGGGATCGACGGATCCTCAAGATCCTCGCAGTACTCTTGGGTGATCACGTACTCGCGCACCCGGTCGCTGCAGTAATACGTCCCCGGCACCAGCGGCCCCGGGTTCTGGCCGCACTGCCAGCCGCCCACGCCGCCGAAGTGATGCTGCACGCATCGTTTGGCGGGCTTGTCCGCGGCGTAGAAGTCGAGGAAGCCATCCTGGTTGACGTCCTCGAGCTTCCACTCGGTCACCGTGTCCTGACCCTGGACTTGGTTGTAGACGTACTGTTCGAGCCCTGCCGGGTCGTCGGGATCGAGCGGGATCTGCTGGCACCCGCCGCCGGTGCATTCGAAGCGCTGCACCACGCCGCGGACGAAGTTGGTCCACGTCCGGCTGCGCTGGATCGGCAGGTTGATGCTCCAGTCGTCCTGCTCATGGATGTCGAGGTCCATCTCCTCGACCTGCTCGTAGCCCTGGTCGGCCAGCCAGTCGCGCACGTGGCCTACGTCGACCTGGATCGGCTGCCAGTCGACGCCGTTGCCGGCCGGGTGGTTGATCCACACTTTCCAGTGATCGCGATCGGCCCCGCCGTCGGCGTCGATCACGTCGAGCCGGCCGTCGCCGTTCCAGTCGGCGAAGGTGCTCCACGTTTCGCTCGTCACCATCGCCGCCTCGATGTCCACGTCGTCGACGGGGTGATCGAAGCGCAACGTGGTCGACATCTGTAGCTCGGCCGGGCCTTGACCGTGAACCCACGACGTCGGCATGCCCGACAGGTCGGGGCCGTTCGGGCCAAGGTGATTGACGTGCATCTGCCAGTGCCAGTCGTCGTCGCCGTTGCCCTCGACCCGATACAGCAAGTCGGGCAAGCCGTCGCCAGTGAAGTCGCGCAGGACGTGGCGGAGCTTGGTCTTGGTCCGCCAGCCGACATCATGGAACAGGCTCCCCTTGGTGAGCTTCTGTTTGCTGGTGACCTCTGTCGTGATGCCAGCGACGTAACTGGGCAGCATGAACGGCCGCGCGACCTCGGTCGGGAAGCCGAAGGCGATCTGCGCCGTCTCCGTCGTGGCCGGGCCGCTGGCTCCCTGCGAGTTGGCTGGCACGAGTTGGGCGGTCGGCCCGTACGCGTAGCGAGCGACCGGCAACGCAAGGGCGCCCATCGCGGTGCCCTCTTCACCGGTGCTGGTGACGTCGGTGAGCCGCGGCTGGGTAGTCGCCGCGTCGGGTGCGTAGGCGAACTGGTATTCGCGAATCTCCTTCCCGGGGGCGGCCGGCGGCGCGAGATTGTCGCGCGCCATGATCCGGATCCGGTCGAGGACGCGGACCCGGCCGAAGCCGAGCCCCTCCTCCTGGACGTGCTCATAGGCGGTCGCTATCTGCCCCGGCGTCGCCGGATCGACCGCGCAGGCGCCGGTCGTCGAGCCCGGCCGCCACCACGGCCGGTAGTCAAGGTGGATCGCGTACAGGGCGGTCCGGTTTGGCTCGGCGTGGTCGAAGGTGTAGCGGACCCCCGTCAGCCGCAGCTCTTTGCCACAGCCGCCGACGCCATCGACGGCGTACTCGAGCTCGACCTCGTCGCGGCCGGTCCGGTCGCGGATCCGCGTCAAGAGCCACAGGTCCGGATCGGGCATTCCGCCGTCGGCCGTGATCATGGTGGCCGACGTGAAGACGTACTCGAGGTTGTCGAGCGTGGTCAGGTGCCACGCCCCCTCGTCAAAGCGCAGCTCCTGATAGTCGCTGGCGACGAACGGCACGTAGTGATCGCCGCTGGCGACCATCAGCGATGACGCACCACCCATGACGAGCTGGAGCTGCTCGCCCGCGCCTGGCCTCGGATAGGCTGACGGCTTGCGATGCCACGGCTTGGTGGATCGCCGCACGTACGACAGCGGCACGTCCCAGCCGAGCCCGGCGACGCCGGCCCGAGGACTGCCCGAGTGCACGACCGAGATCGGCACCGGGATCGCGCCGCGCGGCTGCGGCAGCTCGAGCGGCACCGAGGTTGCGTAGCCGCCGCTGGCGGTGACCGCCGCGCCGAGGCCGGCGCCCGGGGCCCATGGTGGTGTGCACGCCGGAAACGGGTGCCTGCGCCTCCGCTCCCCCGAGGCCGGCGACGAGCGCCAAGGTGGCGGCGGCGACCCCGAGGCGCCCGCGGCCCCGGTGACCAGGGGGCTCGCGACCCCTCACGTTCAAAGGCGAGTCGCAGTGATTCCGTGCAGTTGGTATCGACATGCAACACTTTTCGGCCGGTGCCCGAAACGGTTGCGTACGAAGCGGCGCTCATTCACTCGCGCCCGCGCGGCTGCGGCGGTCGGGCGAGAGCACCCACGTCGGCGCGACGCCAGCCGACGCTAGCCGGCGCCGCCGACGCTAGCGGCGGCGGGTCTTGCCGCCGGCGCGGCGCTTGACGGCGGGCGGGGCTGACTTGCCCTCGGCGCGGGGCTTGAGCCGAGCGCCCGGCGCGCCGTCGTCGATCCAGGCTGCAACCCGGGAGAAGTCGGCGAAGCGGGTCTGCTTGCCGTCGGCGCCCAGGAACGCGATCACGTAGCGGTGGTCGTCGATCTCGGCGCCGGTGATGAAGCAGTAGCCGGCGGCCTTGGTGAAGCCGGTCTTGCCGCCCAGCACCTTGTAGGTGCCGGCGATCAGCGGCTGGTTGGTCGAGCCGTAGGCGATCTTGTTGAAGCCGCTGCGTGAACGGACCTCGTACCAGCGCGTGCTCATCACCTCGGCCAGCACCGGATCGGCCAGCGCCGCCCGCAGCGCCAGCGCCATCTCGCGCGCGGTCGAGACGTTGCCGCGCAGCCCCGACGAGTCGGTGAACCGGGTCTTCTTGAGGCCGAGCTCGCGGGCGACCGCGTTCATCTCGGCGATCAGCGCGTCGCGATCCATGCCGGCGGCCCGGCCCAGCGCGGTCGGGGCCCGGTTGTCCGAGGCCATCAACATCGCCCGCAACAGGTCGATGTTGCGGAAGGTCTGACCCAGATCGAGCCGGGTTCGCGAGCCTCCCTTGGCCGCGCGGACGTCGACGGCGGTGATCTCGGTCCAGCCGTCGAGATCGAGCCCCTTGCGTCGCACCGCCAGCGCCACGAAGATCTTGGTCGTCGAGGCGATGGCGCGGACCTCGTCGGGCGCCTTGCCGAACAGCTCGGCGCCAGTGCGAAGATCCAGCACGGCGGCCGACTCCGAGCGCACATTCGGGAGTTCCGTGCGCTTGTCGGCGACGGCAACAGGGCTCGACGCCCCGGCGGTCAGACCGATGACGAGCAGGGCGCCCAGAGATGTCACGAAGCGTCGATCGTGCATCGCCGACGGGTGTAACACGCTGGCGACGGCGGGGCGAAAAACTCGTCGAGCGGCAGGGCCGGCCGGCGCCAGATGCCGAGCCGTGGCGATAGCGCTCGCCGATCAACCGGGCTAGACTCGTTTCCGCGGGAGGTACGCATGGATCCGCACGGAGCACCCATTCACGATCAGATCGTCGGAATGACGATCGGTAACTATCTGGTTCGCCAGAAGCTCGGGGAAGGCGGCATGGGCTCCGTCTATCTCGCCGAGCACCCGACCATCGGCAAGAAGGTCGCCCTCAAGGTCCTGCACGCCGAGTTCGCCTCCGACGGCAACGTCGTGTCGCGCTTCTTCACCGAGGCCAAGGCGGTCAACGACATCGGCCATCCCAACATCGTCGACATCGTCGACTACGGGATGATCACCGGCAGCCAGGGGGAGCAGCTCGTCTACTTCTTCATGGAGTTCCTGCCCGGTCACACGCTGACCGACCTGATCCGGGCCGAGGCGCCGCTCGCCACCGAGCGCGCGCTCAACATCGCGATCCAGGTCGCCGATGCGCTGGCCGCGTCGCACAAGTGCAACATCGTCCACCGCGACCTCAAGCCCGACAACATCATGCTCGCCCAGCGCGGCCGCGAGCGTGACTTCGTCAAGCTGCTCGACTTCGGCATCGCCAAGCTCACCGGCGATCAGCCCGGCGCGCAGAAGACCCGGACCGGCCTGGTCATGGGCACGCCCGCCTACATGTCCCCGGAGCAGTGCGAGGGCCGCGGCCACATCGATCACCGCTCGGACATCTACTCGCACGGCATCGTCCTCTACGAGATGCTGACCGGCCGGGTGCCGTTCTACGGCGACGGCTACGGCGAGATCCTGGTTCAGCACCTGACCGCGCGGCCGGTGCCGCCGCGCTCGATCAAGGCCGACATCCCGCCCCACGTCGAGCAGATCGTCCTCAAGGCGATGGAGAAGCGGCCCGAGAACCGCTTCCCCAACATGGACGAGATGGTCAAGGCGATGGTCGACCCGGTCGGCTACGTCGACTCGCACGGCGGCCTGGCCGGCTTCATCCAGGCCACCCTGGTGCCCAACGACATCCCGGCCCAGCTGCCGGTGTCGCGCCTGACCCCGTCGCCGCTGTCGCCGCTGACCCCGCCGCCCGGCGCGATGGTGGCGCAGACCGCGGGCCCGACCACGCTCGGTGGCAGCACCGGTCAGCAGGTCGCATCGTCGGGCGGCAGCCGCAAGGGGCTGTTCATCGTCCTGGGCCTCGGCCTGGCCGCGGTCGCCGCGGCGGTGGTCGTGCTGGCCGCCGGCGGCGGCGGCAAGAGCAGCGCGGGCACTGGCCCGGGCACCGACACCACCGAGCCGGGCCCCGGCACCGGCAAGGGTACGGGCAAGGGCACGGCGACCGATCCGGGCCCCGGCACCGGCGCGGGCACCGCGACCGACCCGGGTCCTGGCACCGGCGCGGGCACGGCGACCGATCCGGGTCCCGGCACCGGCGCGGGCACGGCGACCGACCCGGGTCCTGGCACCGGCGCGGGCACCGCGACCGAGCCCGACCCGGGCCCCGGTTCGGGCTCGGCGAACCCCGGCTCGGGCGCGCTGCTCGGCGGCAAGGTGACCGTCACGGTGGTGACCAAGCCGGCCGGCGCCTGGGTCACGTTCGGCGACGAGATCTCGCCGCGCGGCAAGACGCCGATCACCTTCGAGGTCGACGCCGCCGACGCCGACGCGGTGCTGATCCTCGACCTCCCCGGCTACACCCCCGAGGAGCGCACGGTCCGCCTCAACGCCAAGGTCGACCTCGAGGTGGGCATGAAGAAGAAGGGCGCGACCCCGCGCTAGCCAGCCGCTGCGCGCGGTTCGCCGCGCGGTTCGAGGACGAGGTGGAGGTGGCCCAGGCTGCTGTCCACCTCGTCGTGCGTCAGGGGCCCCGCCGTGCGTCGCGGTGGCGCAGGGTCGGTCGGGGGCCAGCCGTCGGTGGCGGTCGGGCCGGTAGTGGTAGGATGACGGCGACATGAAGAAATGTCCGTTCTGCGCCGAGGAGATCCAGGACGAGGCCATCAAGTGCCGGTTCTGCAACTCGTTCCTCAGCGCGGCGCCACCGGCCGGGGCGGCCGCTGCCGCGCCCGCGCCGGCGCCCGTCCGCGCGGCCGCACCCGAGCCGGCCCCGACCGCGTCGGCGCCGCCGTTCGCCCGCGCCGCCAACCACAACGGCGACGCGCCGCGCGAGCGCAAGATGCTGTACGAGGGCTCGCCGTCGTGGCGCGCCTTCTTCAAGCACTACTTCCTCGGTGGGGTCGCGACCCTGATCCTGCCGCTGTTCTTCTACAAGGTGCTCGGCTGGCTGGGCACCGCCCAGGGCAGCAAGGTGCTGGTCCTGCTGATCCTGTTCGCGATCGCCGGGCTGTACTTCTTCGGCCTCTACCTGTTCCGCCGCTCGGTCCGGGTCCGGGTCAGCAGCAGCAACATCGAGATCGAGCGCGGCATCATGTCGAAGAAGATCGACGTGCTCGAGCTGTGGCGCTGCCGCGACGTCCGCTACCGGCAGAACTTCATGGACCGCATCCTCGGCATCGCCCACATCGACGTCTTCACCGCCGACGTGACCACGCCGCACCTCGAGATCCTCGGCCTGCCGGCGTCGCGCCAGCTCTTCGAGCAGATCCGCGACAACATCGAGCTGCAGCGCCAGGCCCGCAACGTCTACGGCGTCGTGAGCTGAGCACTCGAGCGAAGCGAGGGTGCGAAGTCACAAGGCGCGCCTTCGCCGCTGCGTAAGGTCCCGCCGCCGCCGCTCGCGAAGGGTCGGTCAGCACCACCCCGTCCCTCGCTGCGCTCGTGGCCTCAGCGCGCCTTGCGCTTGAGCGACTTGATCTCGGCCTTGGCCTTGGCGATGTCGCCGTCGCCCTTGTCGACCAGCGACAGGTACTTCTCGAACGCGTCGATGGCGAGCTTGTACTTCTTCTCGGAGCTGTAGACCCAGCCGAGGTTGTAGTAGAGGAACGGGTTGCGCGGGTCGGTCTTGAGGCTCTCGGTGATGAACACCTCGGCCTCGTTGAACTTGTCCGACTGGTACAGCGTCAGCGCGATCTTGGCGGCGGCCTTGGGGTGCGACGGCTTGATCGCCAGCGACTTGTAGTACGCGGCGGTCGCCTGCTCGGCCTTGTTGTTGTTGCGCAGGACCTCGCCGTACACGTACCAGTACTTGGTGCTGCCGGGCTCGAGCTTGGTCGCGCGCTCGGCGCTGGCCTCGGCCTCGGCCAGGTCGCCGAGCTCGAACTGCGACAGGGTGAGCTGGAACCAGGCCTCGGCGTCGTTGGGGTCGGCGTTGGTCGCGCGCAGCAGCCACTTGACCGACTCCTGGACCTCGAACTGCTCGCGCGAGAGCTGGCCGAGCAAGCGGAGCGCGCGCGGGTTGGTGTCGTCGCGCTCGACCGCGGCCCGCAGCTTGAGCGCGGCCTCGTCGGTCTGCTTGGCCATCGACAGGCCGAGGCCGAGCGAGGTGAGGAAGTTGGCGTCGTCGGGCGCGATCTCGACCGCCTTGCGCAGGTCGTCGAGGCCGGCGTCGACCTTGCCGCTGAGCACCAGGGCCCGGCCGCGCAGGTCGTAGCCGGCGGCGCTGCCCTCGTCGAGCGAGATCAGCCCCGAGGCGACCTCGGCCGCCTCGGCCAGCTTGTTGGCGGCCAGCAGGGCCTCGCCGTAGTTGAGCTGGCCGCGGGCGTCGGCCGGCTTGGCCTCGTAGTAGGCGTGGGCGACCTCGACCGCCTGGTCGGGCAGCCGCTTGCCGAGCAGGAAGCGGGTGTGCTCCTCGACGACCGCGACGTCCTGCTTCATGCCCTCGGCCTGCTTGTACTTGGCGTGGGCCTTGTCGACGTCGCCGGCGGCGGCGGCGGCCCGGGCGTCGGCCAGCACCTGGTCGAGCTTGGGCGCCTTGACCACCGGCTTGCCGGGCGTGGTCTTCTTCTTCTTGGCCCCGCCGCCACCGCCACCGCAGGCGGCCAGCGTGACCGGCGCGACGATGACCGCGGCCATCGGCAGGACGGTGGGCAGCGAGCACAGGGCGACCAGGCAGGCGCGGCGAAGTCGAGCGATCATGCCTCCAACCTAACCAATCGGACCGCGCCGCGCAAAACGCCCGGGGCGCGAGTTGTGGGCCGGCCGACGATCGCCGTCAGAGCCTGTGAAAGAATCGGCGGCGCGGCCGGCCCGCCCTTACGAGGCCGTGGTGGCGCTCCTTGTTACTTCGGACCCTCGCTTCGCTCGGGTCCTCAGAGCCCGGGGGCCGTCGGTGGCGCCGCTAGCGGGGCGCGGCCGAGCAGATCGGCGAGGTCGGCGCGCCCGGGCGCGAGGGCGTCGGCCGCCTGCCACGACGCCCGCGCGCCGGCGACATCGCCGAGGCGGTGGCGGACCAGGCCGTGGACGATCAGCGCGTCGACCGAGCGGGGCGCGGCGGCCAGGGCCCGGCCGAGCACCGCGCTGGCCTCGTCGAGCAGCGGCCGCTCGGGGTCGGCGAGCGGGGCGCCGCTGCCGACGCCGCCGCGCTCGGCGAGCACGCTGCCGAGCACGACCAGGGTCGCCGCGTCGTCGCCGGCGACGAGGGCGGCGCGGGCCGCCCGCTCGGCCTCGGGGCCGCGGCCGAGGTCGCCGAGCATGCGGGCGGTGGCGCGCGCGGCCGCCACCCCGAGCGCGGCGATCGACGGATCGTCGGCGGCAAGCTCGCCGGCCAGGATCGCGCGCCAGCGGGCGTGGAGCCGGCGCGCGACCGGCGCGCGATCGTCGAGGGCCGGCGGCGGCAAGCCGGCGACCCAGGCCAGATCGTCGCCGAACAGGTCGGCCAGCCAGCGCGGCGGCAGCGCGTCGTCGTCGACGCCGGGGACGAAGCCGAGCAGCGCCGGCCGGCCGCGATCGAGCACCGCGCCGTCGAGCACCGCGAGATCGGCGGCGCCGAACCGGCCGGCGAGCCCCGCGGCCCGGGCGGCGCGCTCGAGCCGACCGCGGGTCGCCTCGTGGCGGGCCCGCTCGATCGCGAGGTAGCCGGCGACCCGAGCGCCGACCGGGCCGGGGTAGGTGGCGGGCGCGGGCGGCGGCGCCCCGGCGGCGTCCTCGGTGAACGCGAGGCTGAAGCCGCGGCCGCTGGGGTGGGCGAGGCGGGGATCGAGCCGGCCGAACGCCGGGACGTCGCTGCCGACGGTGAGGCCGAGCCGGAGGTTGCCGACCGCGAGCCGCTCGGCCTCGGCACCGGCGACCGCGTCGTCGATGCCCGGGGTGTGCAGCTCGGGGCGAATCCGCTCGATCGCGGCCCGCGCCCGCGGGCCGAGGCGATCGCGGCGGGCCAGCGCCAGGTCGGGGCGGAGGCCGCCGACCACCTGCTCGACGCGCTGGGCGCCGTGGACCACCGGCTGGGCGACGATGACCACGCCCGGGCCGGGCGGCGCGGCGCCGAGGACGTCGGCGGCGACCTGGGCGACCGCGTCGGTGCGCTCGGCGCCGGGCAGGTGGCGCGGGGCGAGGGCGGCGATCACCGCCACCGGCAGCGCGGCCAGGGTGGCGATGGTCGGGCGCGCGCCGGCCGGGCCGAGCCGGCTGACCGCGGCGGCGAGCGGGCCGAGGCCGACCGCGAGCACCGCCAGCGC
>Ga0075163_10003267_pt1 | contig 21783 bp, 18 predicted proteins | sample JI1023141ADNA_FD_71478 | JGI IMG/M metagenome (GOLD analysis project Ga0075163, IMG submission 71478) | Wastewater effluent complex algal communities from Wisconsin, to seasonally profile nutrient transformation and Carbon sequestration -... | ecosystem: Engineered > WWTP > Effluent > Algae... | reverse complement strand
GTGTTCGGCCAGTTCCTCGGCGGCGAGAAGCTGCCCTACGGCACGCTCGGCTGGGCGTCGCCGATGGTGGTGCTGGCGGCGATCACGATCACCGTCGGTAACATCGCGGCGATCCGCCAGGACAACGTCAAGCGCATGCTGGCGTACTCGTCGATCTCGCACGGCGGCGTGCTGCTGGTCGGGCTGTGCGCGATGGGGCTCGGCTCGCCGAGCGGCCAGAGCGCGCTGGTCTACTACCTGATCGCCTACGCGCTGACCACGATGGGCGCGTTCGCGGTGGTCAGCTACGTCGGCAGCAAGCAGAACGAGCGGCTCGGCGTCGACGACTGGGCCGGCCTGGCGTCGAAGCACCCGGCGGCGGCGCTGGCGATGACGGTGTGCCTGCTGTCGCTGGGCGGCATGCCGCCCACCGGTGGCTTCTTCGCCAAGTGGTACGTGTTCAAGAGCGCGATGGACGCGCAGGACCAGCAGCTCCTGTGGGTCACCATCATCGGCGTGGTGAACTCGGCGGTGAGCATCTTCTACTACCTGAAGCTGGTCACCGCGATGTACTTCAAGGATCCGAACGGCGAGTTCACGCCGAGCCGGTCGGCCGGGCTGACCTTCACGATGGCGCTGTGCGCGGTCGTGATCCTGGCGATGGGGCTGTTCCCGACGACGTGGCTGGGCTTCGGCGGCTGATCCACCCGAACCGGTCCGGATCGTGCTGCGCGACATCGCCCTGATCTCGGTCGCGGCGGTGACGGCGTGCAAGTCGGACGCGCGCCACCCGCCGTCGGTGGCCGCGACGGCGTCGGTGGCCGACGCGGCGACCCGCGCGGTCGACGGGCCGCTGCCCGACCCGAAGGCGGTCGACGCGGCGGCGGTCGACGCGGCGACGGTCGACGCGCCCAGCGGGCCGGTGACGCTGGGGCTGTGCCCGGCGATCACCGCGGTGCTGGCCGCCCAGGACTCCTGGTTCCAGACGCTGCGCGGGACCGGGACCGGTGAGCGCGGGCTGCCGCTGGCCACGGTGCAGCTCGAGGGGGCGAGCGCGGCCTTGTTCCTGCGGCCCGACGACCGCGCTGGGGACTGGACGGCGCGGCGCAGCGCGGGGCCCGACGTGGTCGAGGCGTGGATCCGCGAAGCGGCCGCGTGCCCGCCGATCGCCGATTGGTACCAGGTCGCGGCGAGCGCGACCAACCACAGCTGGAAGGTGGACGACGAGCGCGGCCGCGACCCGGAGGGCGTGCGCACCGTGCGCAGCATCGAGGTGTGGATCTCGGGCGGCAAGCGCGAGGCCTGGGTCACGATCAGCGTCATCGACCAGGAGCTCGAGCCGGGCGATTGAGCGCGGGCGGCCGCGTCATCGACCAGAAGTGGCCGCGCGGACCGGCCGCGCCTAGGATCGGTCGATGGACTGGCCGGCCGCGATCGCCGCGTTCACCGCGTACCTCGCCAGCGAGCGCGGCTACTCGCCGCGGACCAGCGCGGTGTACCTGGCCGAGGTCCAGGCGTTCCACGCCGGGGTCGCCGCACGCCGGGCGCCGCGGCCGCCGCTGGCGCCGGCGGCGATCGACGCGATCGAGGTGCGCCGCCACCTGGCCGGGCTGTTCGACGTCAACGACGCGCGCACGATCGGCAAGAAGCTGTCGGCGCTGCGCACGTTCTTCCGCTTCCTGCACAAGCGCGGCGCGATCGCCGGCAACCCGGCGGCGGCGATCCGCGGCCCCAAGAAGCGGCAGTCGCTGCCGCGGGCGCTCGACGTCGACGACGCGTTCCGGCTGGTCGAGGCGCCCGCCGCCGGGCCGCGACCGACCGCGCGCCGGCGGGGCGTCGCCGAGGCGGCGCGGGCCGACGCGCTGGCGCTGCGCGACGCGGCGCTGTTCGAGGTGCTGTACGGCGCCGGGCTGCGCGTGTCCGAGGCGTGCGCGCTCGACGCCACCGACCTCGAGCGCGATCGCTACGGCACGTGGACCGTGACCGTGGCCCGCGGCAAGGGCGGCAAGCGGCGCATCGTGCCGCTGGGCGACGCCGCGGCCCGCGCGATCGCGGCGTGGCAGGCGGCCCGGGCCTGGGCGCCGGGGCCGGCGCTGTTCGTCAACGCCCGCGGCCAGCGGCTGACCACCCGCTCGGTGCAGCGCCACACCCGGAGCTGGGCCATCGCCTCGGGCGTGACCGCGCCGACCACGCCGCACGCGCTGCGCCACTCGTTCGCGACCCACCTGCTCGACGGCGGCGTCGACCTGCGCTCGATCCAGGAGCTGCTCGGCCACGCCAGCCTGTCGTCGACGCAGATCTACACCAAGCTGTCGCTCGACCACCTGATGAAGGTCTACGACGCCGCGCACCCGCGGGCGCAGGCCGAGCCGGTCGCGGCTACGGCACCAGGCCCTGATCGCGCAGGAACCTGATCGTCAGCGCGACGCCGGTGGCCAGCGGCGTCGGCTCGAAGCCGAGCTCGGCCTGGGCCTTGGTGGCGTCGACGCGCGCCTGCCACTGCAAGAACGTGAGCTGGCCCGGTGCGATCATCGGCGTGAAGCGGAACAGCCGCGCCAGCGGCGCGCTGACGCCGGCGACGCCGCGCAGGAGCCACGCGGGCGCGGCGCCCGGGACCTTGCCGCGGCCGGCGGCGGTGACCGCCTCGGTCGCGAGCTCGCGGTTGGTGGCGTAGCCGTCGCTGACCAGGTACCGCTCGCCCGGTCGACCGCGCTCGGCGGCGGCCAGGTGCGCGGCGACGACGCCATCGATGTACGCCACCGACATCCCGCCCGGCGGCAGCATCGGCATCTTGCCGGTGAGCAGGCGGATGAAGAAGGCGTTGAGCGCGACGTGGACCGGCCCCGGGCCGTAGACCGCCGCCGGGTTGATCGACACCACGTCCTGGCCGGCGGCGACCGCCGCGGTGACGGCGCGATCGGCGGCTTGCTTCGAGCGCTCGTAGGCGGTGTGCTTGGGCGCCGGATCGACGTTGGTCTCGACCAGCGTGCCGCCGGGCGGCGCCGCGAAGACGTCCATCGTCGACGTGTAGATCACGCGGGCCACGCCGGCGGTCTTGGCCGCGGTCAGCACGTTGACCGTGCCCTGGTGGTTGACGCGATCGAACACGCCGTCGTCGCGCTGCCACTGCTCGGGCATCCCCGCGGCGTGGTAGACGCGGGTGACGCCGACCATCGCGGACGCCAGGGACGCGGGATCGGTGACGTCGCCGACCACCAGCTCGGCGTCGGGCAGGAGCGGGGCCGCGCGATCGCGATCGCGGACCAGCGCGCGGACGCGGTGGCCGTCGGCCATCAGCCCGAGCGCGATGCCATTGCCGACCAGGCCGGTGCCGCCAGTGACGAGCGTGAGCATCTCCGACGTGTACCGCCGACCATCGCGGGCGTCGACCCCCATGCCCGTCACCGTGCCCGTGCCCGTGCCCGTCACCGTGCCCGTGCCCGTGCCCGTGCCCGTGCCCGTGCCCGTGCCCGTGCCCGTGCCCGTCACCGTGCCCGTGCCCGTGCCCGTGCCCGTGCCCGTGCCCGTGCCCGTGCCCGTGCCCGTGCCCGTGCCCGATCTGGCTGCTAGCGTCCCTCCGATGCTCGATCGCTGGATCGTCTGGCTCGATCGCGTGCGCGCGCGGCGCGGCGCGCAGCTCGCGGTGGCCAACCTGCGCATCGCGATCGGCTTCGCGTTCGTGCCGGCGGGCCTGAAGAAGCTGCTCGGGCAGCCGTTCACCGACCCCGGCAACGCCGGCGCGTTCCACGACTTCTTGCACGCGTTCCTGGCGACCGGCGGGCTGTACCGCTTCGTCGGCGCGATGCAGCTGGTGAGCGCGCTGTTGCTGATGACCCAGCGGTTCGCCGCGCTGGGCGCCGCGCTGGCGCTGCCGATCGCCGCGGCGATCACCGCGTTCACCTGGAGCACGGCCAGGGCGCCGACGGTGATCGTCACGACGCTGATGACGCTCGGGCTGGCCGGGCTGCTGGTGTGGGACCTGCGGCGCTGGGCCGGCATGGTCACCGAGCGCGCGCTGCCGCCGGCGCCGGTCGCGCCGCCGCCGATCGATCGCCGGCTGTGGGCGGCGTGCGGCGTGGCGGTGATCGCCGCGTACGGCGCGCTGTGCCTGGCGCTGGGCGAGGTGTATCGGCCGCGCAAGCCCACGCCCGACTCGCCGGCGTACTTCGTCATGCCGGCGCTGCCGCTCGTGCCGCTGGGCACCTGGGCCATCGAGCGGCGGCGCCGGCGTGCTACGACTCGGGGCACGTGAGCGATCCCGTCCGCATCCGGTCCACCACCATCCTCACCGTCCGCCGCGGCGGCGCCGTCGTCGTCGCCGGCGACGGCCAGGTGTCGTTCGGCAACACCGTCATGAAGAGCGGCGCCAAGAAGGTGCGGCGGCTGGGCGAGGCCGCCAGCGGCGGCGCGATCGCCGGGTTCGCCGGCTCGGCCGCCGACGGCCTGGCGCTGTTCGAGCGCCTCGACGGCAAGCTCCGCGAGCACCGCGGCAACCTGCGGCGCGCCGCGGTCGACCTGGCCAAGGACTGGCGCTCGGACAAGGCGCTGCGCCGCCTCGAGGCGATGCTCCTGGTCGCCGATCGCGAGGTGACGTTCGTGCTGTCGGGGCAGGGCGACATCATCGAGCCCGACGACGGCATCGCCGCGATCGGCTCGGGCGGGCCGTTCGCGCTGGCCGCGGCCCGGGCGCTGTGCGCGCACACCGAGCTGCCGGCGCGCGCCGTCGCCGAGGCGGCGATGGGCATCGCCGCCGACATCTGCATCTACACCAACCGCAACCTCACCATCGAGGAGCTGTCGTGAAGGGCCTGCCCGCCGCCGCGCTGACCCCGGCCGCCATCGTCGCCGAGCTCGATCGCTACATCGTCGGCCAGCGCGAGGCCAAGCGCGCGGTCGCGGTCGCGCTGCGCAACCGCTGGCGCCGGCAGCAGGTCGAGGGCGATCTCAAGGACGAGATCGCGCCGAAGAACATCATCCTCATCGGCCCCACCGGCGTCGGCAAGACCGAGATCGCGCGCCGCCTGGCCAAGCTGGCGCGCGCGCCGTTCTGCAAGGTCGAGGCGTCGAAGTTCACCGAGGTCGGCTACGTCGGCCGCGACGTCGACTCGATCGTCCGCGACCTCGTCGAGGTCGCGGTCAAGCTGGTGCGCGACGAGGAGGCCGCCCGGGTGCGGCCGCGCGCGAAGGACGCCGCCGAGGAGCGGGTGCTCGACGTGCTGTTGCCGCGGGCCAGCGGCGGCCACCGCTTCGGCGAGCGGCCCGGCGAGGCGGCGCCGGCGGTCGGCGACCCGACCCGCGAGAAGTTCCGGGCGATGCTGCGCGACGGCCGGCTCGACGATCGCGAGGTCGAGATCGACATCACCGAGGAGGGCAGCGGCAACCCGCTGATGCAGATGTTCTCGGCGCCCGGCACCGGCATGGACGAGTCGAGCCTGGGCGGCCTCAAGGACCTGCTGGGCGGCCTCAACAAGCGCCAGCGCCGGCGCAAGCTCAAGGTGCCCGACGCGTGGACCGCGCTGACCGAGGAGGAGGTCGACAAGCTGATCGATCACGACCGGGTGACCCGCGACGCGATCACCCGCGCCGAGCAGCACGGCATCGTGTTCCTCGACGAGATCGACAAGATCGCGACCAGCCACGAGCGCGGCGGCGCCGACATCTCGCGCCAGGGCGTGCAGCGCGACCTGCTGCCGATCGTCGAGGGCTCGACCGTCACGACCAAGTACGGGCCGGTCAAGACCGACCACGTGCTGTTCATCGCCGCCGGCGCGTTCCACATGGCCAAGCCGAGCGACCTCATCCCCGAGCTGCAGGGCCGGTTCCCGATCCGGGTCGAGCTCGAGCCGCTGACCGCCGAGGACTTCGTCCGCATCCTGACCGAGCCGCAGAACGCGCTGACCGCGCAGTACGCGGCGCTGCTCGGCACCGACGGCGTCACCATCGAGTGGACCGCCGAGGCGGTGGCCGAGCTCGCGCGGATCGCGGTCGACGTCAACACCCGCACCGCCAACATCGGCGCGCGCCGCCTGCACACCGTGCTCGAGCGCCTGCTCGACGACCTGCTGTACAACGCGCCCGACATCGGCCGCCAGACCATCCCGATCACCAAGGCCTACGTGCTCGAGCGCCTCGGCGCGCTGGCCGCCGACGACGATCTGGCGCGCTTCATCCTGTAGCCGAGGCTCTGGCTCTGGCTCCGGTACCGGCTCCGGCTCCGGTTCCGGTCCTTCGGGTAGTATGCGCGGCCGTGGAAGCAGTCATCGCCAAGGCGCGGGTGCTCGTCGAGGCCCTGCCGTTCATCTCGGAGTTTCGCGGCAAGACCGTGGTGGTCAAGATCGGCGGGGTCGCGCTCGACGATCCGACGCTGCGGCAGCGGTTCGCCGAGGACCTGATCTTGCTCGACTGGGTCGGCATCCACGTGGTGGTGGTCCACGGCGGCGGCAAGCAGATCACCGCGCTCGCCGATCGGCTCGGCCACAAGGCGGCGTTCGTCGACGGGCAGCGCGTCACCGACGCGGCGCAGCTCGAGGTCGTCGAGATGGTGCTGGGCGGCCAGCTCAACTCGGAGCTGGTGCGGCTGATCAACCACCTCGGCGGCGCCGCGGTCGGGTTGACCGGCTGCGATGGCGGGCTGGCCAAGGCCGAGGTGCGGCGCCCCGAGCTGGGCCTGGTCGGCGAGGTCACCGCGGTCGATCGCACCGTGCTCGACCGGCTGCTGTCGGACTTCATCCCGGTGGTGGCGCCGCTGGCCACCGGCCCCGACGGCAAGGCGCTCAACGTCAACGCCGACGTGTTCGCCGCGCGGCTGGCCCAGGCGATCGGCGCGGTCAAGCTGGTGCTCTTGACCGACATCGCCGGGGTGCTCGACGGCGCCGGCGCGCTGTTGCCGTCGCTCACCGACGCCGAGGCCCGGGACCTGATCGCCAGGGGCGTCATCCGCGGCGGCATGATCCCCAAGGTGGAGAACGCGCTGGCGGCGCTGGCCGCCGGCGTCGCCAAGATCCACATCATCGACGGCCGCGTCGAGCACGCGCTGTTGCTCGAGATCTTCACCGCCGACGGCGTCGGCACCCAGCTCTTGCCGGGGTGAGCGCGGCGGGGCCGCGGCGCGGTGGACGAGGCGGGACTCGAACCCACAGGGAGCGCTGATTTTAAGTCAGCTGCCTTTACCAGTTTGGCTACTCGTCCGGGACGTGGGCGACCAGCCCGGGACCGCAGTCTATCAACCGACCGGGTGCGGTCAATCGCGCCGCCCGCCCGAGGCCCTTCCGTTCGCGCCCGGCGGTGTCATTATCCGCCGGCCATGGCCCACACCCAAGCCGACCTGCTCGCGATCGCCGATCGCACCTTCATCAAGAACTACCGCCAGCAGCCGATGGTGCTGACCCGCGGTCGGGGCAGCGAGGTGTGGGATCTCGAGGGCAAGCGCTACCTCGACATGACCGCCGGCATCGCGGTGTGCTGCCTGGGCCACGCCCACCCCGAGCTGACCGCGCGGCTGACCGAGCAGCTCGGCCGGATGGTCCACGTCTCCAACCTGTACTGGAACGATCAGGAGATCCTCGCCGCCGAGGCGATCACGTCGCGGTCGTTCGCCGATCGCGTCTACTTCTGCAACTCGGGCGGCGAGGCCAACGAGGCCGCGCTCAAGCTGGTGCGCCGCTACCAGCAGGTGGTCGCCGGCCAGCCCGCGCGCACGACGATCATCTCGACCCACGGCAGCTTCCACGGCCGGACGATGGCGACGGTGTCGATCACCGGCCAGGCCAAGTACCGCGAGGGCTTCGGCCCGATGTTCGGCCCGGTGGCGTTCGTGCCGTACGGCGACCTCGAGGCGGCGCGCGCCGAGATCGCCAAGCCCGAGGCGTGCGCGATGATCCTCGAGCCGATCCAGGCCGAGGGCGGCATCATCGTGCCGCCGGCCGGCTACCTGCGCGGGCTGCGCGAGGCCTGCGACGCCGCCGGCGTGCTGCTGATCTTCGACGAGGTCCAGACCGGCACCGGCCGCACCGGCCGCTGGTGGGGCCACGAGCACGAGGGCGTCACGCCCGACGTGATGACGCTGGCCAAGGGCCTCGGCGGTGGCGTGCCGATCGGCGCGATCGCGGTGACCGAGCGCGCGGCGGCGGGCCTGACCACGCCGACCGGCGGCGCGGTGCCCCACGCGTCGACGTTCGGCGGCAACCCGCTGGCGACCGCGGCGGCCGCGGCGGTGCTCGAGCTGATCACCCGCCACGATCTCCTCGCGGCGGTGACCAAGCAGGGCGAGCACCTCGGCGCGCAGCTCGGCGCGCTGGTGAAGGCCCAGCCCGACAAGGCGCTCGAGGCGCGCGGCCGCGGCCTGTTGCGCGGCGTCGCGGTGGCCGGCAACGCGTCGCAGATCGTCGGCAAGTGCCGCGAGCGCGGCCTGCTGGCGTCGCTGGCCGGCGCCAACGTGGTCCGCTTCGCGCCGTCGTACCTGGTCTCGACCGCCGAGCTCGACGAGGCGGTCGCGATCCTCGCCGGCGTGCTCGCCGAGGCGCCGGCGTCGTGACCGACTTCATCACCCTGGGTGACGTCGGCGCGGCGCCGCTGACCGCGCTCATCGACGCCAGCGCCGCGTGGAAGCGAGCGCGCCCGCACGGCCCGGCGCCGTGGCTGGCCGGTCGCCACGTCGCGATCGTCATGGAGAAGGCGTCGACCCGCACCCGGGTCAGCTTCGAGGTGGCGGTGCGCGAGCTGGGCGGCCACGCCACGATCCTCACCAGCGATGGCACCCAGCTCGGGCGCGGCGAGCCGATCGAGGACACCGCGCGGGTGCTGTCGCGGTTCGCCCACGCGATCGTGTTCCGCACCTTCGGCGCCGACCGGATGATGCGCATGGTCGGCGCGGCCAGCGTGCCGGTGGTGAACGCGCTCACCGACCGCGAGCACCCCTGCCAGATCGTCGCGGACCTGCTGACGATCCGCGAGCGGCGCGGCGCGCTCGACGGCGTCAAGGTCGCGTGGATCGGCGACGGCAACAACATGGCGGTGTCGTGGCTGCACGCCGCCGGCGCGCTCGGGCTCGAGCTGCGGCTGGCGTGCCCGCTCGGCTACCGGCCGCCGCCGCACGACGTGCAGAACGCCCAGGACCAGGGCGCGACGATCACCGTCACCGACGACCCGCGGGTCGCGGCGGCCGGCGCCGACGTGGTCATGACCGACGTCTGGGCGTCGATGGGGCAGGAGGCCGAGCAGGCCCAGCGGGCCCGGGCCTTCGCCGGCTACTGCGTCGACGACGCGCTCCTGGCCGGCGCCGCGCCCGACGCGATCGTGCTGCACTGCCTGCCGGCGCACCGCGGCGAGGAGATCAGCGCGGCGGTGCTGGACGGGCCGCGCGGCGCGGCGGTGTGGGACCAGGCCGAGAACCGGCTGCACACCGCCAAGGCCATCCTCGAGCTGGCGCTGACCGGCGCGTGCCGCGGCCCGTGATCGCCTCACCGGCGCGTGCTAGCGTGGCGGAGTCGCCATGAGCGTGGTGCCCACCGAGATCCCCGAGGTCGGGGCGACCAGCCAGCGGCTGCGGCAGAACCCGCGGTTCGACCCGATGAAGGCGGGGTTCGGGACCGAGGAGTACTTCGTGTGGTCGCGGTTCGACGGCGCCACCTCGGTCAAGGACCTGATCCTGATGACCGGCCTGGCCGTCGATCGCGCGGTCGCGATCGTCCGCGATCTGCGCCGGCGCGGCGCGATCCTGGCGCCCGGCGAGACCGAGCCGCCGGCGTTCGCGGCGGCGCCGGCGACCGCGAGCACGGGGCGGATCACCGCGCCGATGCCGGCCGTGACCGTGCCGACCGCGAGCAGCGGCCGGGTGACCGCGCCAGCGACCGCGATCACCACCGCGCCGCCGATGCCGACCGCCGCCGCGCTGGCCGTCGGCACCGCGCCGACCCGCGGCGACGACCGCCGCAGCGCGCTGCCGCTGCCGGCCCTCGACGAGGTCACCGCTGCCGAGCGCGCGATGATCGCTGACGCGGTCGACCTGTCGCTCGACGAGAAGACCCGGATCCTGGTCGGCCTGCGGCTGGTCGCCGCCGGCGATCCGTGGGCGCTGGTCGGCGTGCCCGCGGGCAGCGACAAGCGGGCGATCAAGCGGGCGTTCTTCGAGCGCTCGAAGCTGTTCCACCCCGACCGCTTCTACGGCCGCCAGCTCGGGCCGTGGGCGCAGCGCCTCCACGCGGTGTTCGACGCGGTGTCGGCCGCCCACGCCGATCTGATCGAGGGGCGCCGGGCCCGGCCGACCAGCCAGGCGCCCGACGCCGCCGCCACCGCGCCCCAGAGCCCGATCGAGTACGCCGCCGAGCTGTTCGACCGCGCCTGCCAGGCCGAGGTGTCGGGCGATCTCGCCAGCGCCGGCAAGCTGTTCGCCGCCGCGACCAAGCTCGACGGGAGCCCCCGCTACCTGCGGCGGGCCGCCAGCTGCGCGCTGGCCGCCGGCGAGCCGCGCACCGCGCTCGACTACGCCAAGAAGGCCGCCGCCGCCGAGCCGACCGATCCCTCGACCGCCCGGACCCTGGCCAAGGTGCTGCGCGCTCTCGACAAGCTCGACGACGCCGAGGAGGTGCTGGTGATGGCCCTGGCCATGAAGAACGAGAACGACACGCTGGGCGCCGAGCTGGCCGGCGACCTGTCGTCGGTGCGGGCGGCGCTGCGCGCGGCGCCGCGCCGGTAAGCCGGCCCCGGGCCGGGGGCTGCCCGGGATAGCTGGCGCGCCGTTTCCCCTCCCAGAGGTGGCGCAGCCCCGGGATCCCTGCGACCATCACCGGACATGGCGACCGAGAAGGTCATCGGCATCGATCTGGGAACCACCAACTCCTGCGTGGCGATCGTGGAGAACGGCACGCCCGCGGTGATCCCCAACCGCGGCGGTTACAAGACCACCCCGTCGATGGTCGCCATCGCCGAGAACGGCAAGCGGTTGGTCGGACACATCGCCAAGCGGCAGGCCATCACCAACGCGGAGAACACCGTCTACGCGGCCAAGCGGCTGATCGGGCGCAAGTGGGGCTCGGCCGCGGTGCGGCAGTCGCTCGAGACCGTGCCGTACCGCATCGTCGAGGGCCCCCACGACGACGTCCGCGTGATGCTGCGCGATCAGGTGTTCTCGGTGCCCGAGATCTCCGCGTACATCCTGCAGGAGATGAAGCTCATCACCGAGGAGTACCTCGGCGAGGAGGTCGGCAAGGCGGTGGTGACGGTGCCGGCGTACTTCAACGACGCCCAGCGCCAGGCCACCAAGGACGCCGGCCGGGTCGCCGGCCTCGACGTCATCCGCATCATCAACGAGCCGACCGCGGCGGCCTTGGCCTACGGGTTCGGCAAGAACCTCGAGCGCCGGGTCGCGGTCTACGACCTCGGCGGCGGCACCTTCGACATCTCGATCCTCGAGATCGGCAACGGCGTGTTCGAGGTCATCTCGACCGCCGGCGACACCTTCCTCGGCGGCGAGGACTTCGACCGGCGGATCATCGACTGGCTGGTCGCTGGCTTCCAGCGCGAGCACAAGATCGACCTGCGCAAGGACAAGATGGCGCTGCAGCGCCTGAAGGACGTGGCCGAGAAGGCCAAGTGCGAGCTGTCGAGCGTCAAGGAGACCGAGATCAACCTGCCGTTCATCATCTCGACCGGCCGCAACGAGGCGCTGCACCTGCAGGCGACGCTCACCCGCGACAAGCTCGAGGAGCTGACCGCCGATCTGATCGAGCGGACCATCGACATCTGCGCGCGCACGCTCGAGGACGCCGAGATCGCCAAGAGCGATCTCGAAGACGTCATCCTGGTCGGCGGCATGACCCGCATGCCGCTGTGCCAGCAGCGGGTGGCCGAGTTCTTCGGGCTCGAGCCGTCCAAGGGCGTCCACCCCGACGAGGTGGTCGCGCTGGGCGCCGCCATCCAGGCCGCCGCGCTGACCGACGAGAAGCACGACATCTTGCTCCTCGACGTCACCCCGCACTCGCTCGGGATCATGATCGTGGGGGGCTACTTCCACAAGCTGATCGAGCAGAACACCACCGTGCCGACCTCGAAGTCGCACGTCTTCACCACGGTCAAGGACAACCAGACCTCGGTGAAGATCCTGGTGCTGCAGGGCGAGAGCGATCGCGCCGAGGAGAACGAGCTGCTCGGCGAGTTCGTGCTGACCGGCCTGCGCCGGGCGCCGCGCGGCGAGGTCGAGATCGAGGTGACGTTCCACATCTCGGCCGACGGCATCGTCTCGGTGACCGCCCGCGATCTCGAGACCGGGCTCGAGCAGTCGATCACGGTGACCGCCACCAGCGGCCTGACCGAGGACGAGCTGCGCAAGATGGTCGACGCCAACAAGGACTACATGGTCGAGGTGCGCTCGGGCCAGGAGTTCGACAAGGCGCGCCACGCCGCCGAGAAGGTGCTCGACGAGGTCGAGGGCCTGTTCCCGAAGGTGTCCGACATCATCAGCGGCTCCGACTTCGGCCAGGACGCGATCAAGAAGGCGCGCAGCGTCGTCGAGCGGGTCCGGGCGTCGATCGCGTCCAAGGATCTTGCCGGCCTCACCGACGCCACCGAGGCGCTGTCGCGCACGCTGAACATGTTCCGGGGCGTGGTGAACAAGACCGCCGGCTGACGCCCGTCATGGAGCCGCACGAGATCGATCGGCTGGTCGATGATGGCCTCGCGCGCTACCGGCGCGGCGACATCGACGGCGCCCTCACCGTCTGGGAGGAGGTGCTGGCCGTGTTCCCGCGCGACGCGCGGGTGGGCCGGTACGTCGACTACGTGCGGGCGCACTACGATCAGCTCACCGGCGGCGCGCCGGCGCCGCTGGCCGAGCTGTTGATCCCGTTCGGGCTGGCCGGCGGCGATCCGTCGGGCGACTACGAGGTCGAGATCAGCCTGACGCCGCCGCCCGGCGAGCGCCTCGCCGAGCCGGCGGTCGACGACGGCTGGTGGCTGGCGGCCGAGGAGGCCACCGCGCTGCCGGACCCGCCGGCGCTGGTCGCGCCGACGATCGAGCTCGACGCCGACGAGCCGCCGCCCCACGGCCCGGTGGCGGCCACGTTCGGCGACGACGACGCCACCACCGACTACGCCAGCCTGACCTTGGGGCGCAGCGACGGTCGGCGCCCGCTGCCGCTGCCGCTGGTGCCGCTGCGGCCCCCGACCTTCGACCCCGCCGACGACTCCGGCGAGGCGACCTTCGGCGGCTACGGCCGCGCGCCGGGGCCGCTCGAGCTGGACCTCGAGCTGGGGCCGTCGCTCATGCCGGTCGCGCCGCGCGGCCTGATCGGCCAGGACTTCCACGACCGCGAGCCGTCGACCGAGCTGACGATCGAGCGCTCGGCGACCGCGCGGCCGCCGCTCGCCGCGGCCCGGACCGCGCCCGGCGTGGCGGTCGCGGCGGCCGACCTGCGCAGCGAGGCCAAGACCGCGCCCGGCCGCCAGGCCACGTCGCCCGGGGTCGCGCCGCTGCCGGGCATCGGTGAGCTCGCGCTCGACTTCGAGCCGACCGCGCCGACCGCCGACCTCGGCGGCGTCAACCGCGCGGCGACCGTCGAGCTGCCGCGGGTCAAGAGCGGCGGTGGGCGCGGCGACGTCGCGGCGCGCTTCGACGACAGCGGCATCGCGGTCGAGGAGCTCAAGCTGCCGCCGCCGCCGAGCCGGTCGCAGCCGGTCGACGACGACGATCAGCCGGCGCGGCCGCGGCGGATCAGCGCCACGGTCAGCGGCGGCGCGGCGCAGCTCCTGGCCGAGGCCGATCGCGACCGGCGCCCGGGCGAGACCGTCGACGACACCGCCCGGCGGCGGATCACCTGGCTGATCGATCGGGCCCGCAGCGCCGCGGCCGGCGCCGACCACGCGGTGGCGACGCAGGCGATCGACCTCGCGCTGGCCGAGTCGCCCGACAGCGCGGTGGCGCAGAAGCTGATCCACAAGCACCGCGACGTGCTGCTCGACTGCTACTACAAGTTCTTCGGCTCGCTCGAGCGGCGACCGATCGTCACCGGCGACATGACCGCGGCCGGCGCGCTCGAGCCGCGGGCGGCGTTCCTGTGCTCGCGGATCGACGGCATGTTGACCTTCGACGAGCTGCTCGACGTGGCCGGCATGGGGCGGCTCGAGGCGTGCCGGCACCTGGCGCTGTTGATCCGCCGCGGCCTGGTCGGGAGCCAGGGCTAGCCGATGCGCGTCACCCGGGTCACCAACCAGCGCGACGCGCTGTTCGGGCGCGCGTCGCGGCTGCGGGTGCTGGCCGGGCCCGACGCCGGGCTCGAGCTCGAGCTGCCGCCGGTCGGCGTGGTGATCGGCGCCGACCCCGGCTGCGACGTGGCGCTGACCGATCCGTCGGTGTCGAGCCGCCACTGCACGATCGCCCCGACCGCCGCCGGCTTCCACGTCGTCGACCTCGGCTCGAAGAACGGCACGTCGATCGACGGGGTCGCGGTGGGCAAGGTGACGGCGCCGCCGGGCGCGGTGGTGCGGGTCGGCAAGTCGCTCCTGCAGCTGCTGCCGGCCGACGAGATGGTCACGATCCCGCCGTCGGGGCGCGATCATTTCGGCGCGATGTGGGGCGACAGCCCGGCGATGCGGCAGGTGTTCGCGGTGCTCGAGCGCGCCGCCGGCAGCGACGCGTCGATCCTGTTCCTGGGCGAGAGCGGCTGCGGCAAGGAGCTGGCGGCCCGGGCGATCCACGACGAGAGCCCGCGCAAGCAGGGCCCGTTCGTGGTCTTCGACTGCGGCGCCGCCACCGATACGCTGATCGAGAGCGACCTGTTCGGGCACGTGCGCGGCTCGTTCACCGGCGCCGCCGGCGATCGCCAGGGCGCGTTCGCCGCGGCCCACGGCGGCACGCTGTTCCTCGACGAGATCGGCGACCTGCCGATCGCGCTGCAGCCCAAGCTGTTGCGCATGCTCGAGGCCGGCGAGGTCATCCCGCTGGGGTCGCGCAAGCCCGAGCGCTACGACGTGCGGGTGGTGGCGGCGACCCACCGCGACGTGTTCGGCGAGGTGGCCAAGGGCGGCTTCCGCGGCGACCTGTACTACCGGCTCGCGGTGGTCGAGGTGCACCTGCCGCCGCTGCGGCAGCGCCGCGAGGATCTGGCCAAGCTGGTGGCGATCTTCCTCGAGCGCGCCGGCGCCAAGCACCTGGTGCCGTCGATCGGCGGGCCGTCGCTCGATCGCCTCGCGGCGTACCACTGGCCGGGCAACGTGCGCGAGCTGCGCAACGTCATCACCCGCGCGGTGGCGCTGGCCGGGCCGGTCAAGGACTTCGGCGAGCTGCCGATCTTGCTGCGGCCGACGGTGGCGCCGGCCGCCGCAGCCGAGCCGGTGGTCAAGGCCGACCGCCCGTTCCACCAGGCCAAGGACGAGGTCGTCGATCGCTTCGAGCGCGCCTACCTGACCGATCTGGTCGAACGCGCGGCCGGCAACCTCAGCGCGGCGGCGCGGCTGGCCGGTCTCGAGCGCAAGTTCCTGTACCGCCTGCTCGAGCGCAACGGCCTCCGCCAGAAGGCCGCGGGCAGCGACGCCGACGACGAGTGAGCCGACGCCGCGCGGCGTCGGTCACGCCAGCGGATCGACCGCGTCGTCGTCGCCGGCCGGCGCGTCGTCGAGCGCGTCGCCGCTGGCCGCGCTCGCGATCACCGGCCCGATCCAGTCGTCGAAGCGCGGGCAGGGCAGGCCCGCGGCGGCGAGGATCGCGTGGGTGTCGCTGGCGTCGAGCCGGGCGTTGGCGGCGGCGACCAGCGCCAGCATCGCGGCCGGCAGCTGCGCCATGCGCTCGAAGCCGGGGGTGCGCAGGATCGCGCGCGCCAGCGGCCGCGGGATCGAGCCGCGCCACGGGTCGCGGCCCGCGCGATCGGCGACGCGATCGAGCGCGGCGCGGACGCTGAGCGGATCGGGATCGACCAGGTGCAGCACCCGGCCGGCGGCGCGCGGGCTGGCGCCGAGCGTGGCCGCGGCGGCGACGACGTACGCCAGCGGCAACACCTGCAGCGGCCCGACGCCGTCGCCGGGCAGCGGCAGCTGCAGGCTGCCGGCGCGGGCCACCAGCCGGAACAGCGCGGTCGCGACGTCGGCCTGGTCGCCGCGGGCGTCGCCGACCACCTCGGCGACGCGCAGCACCGTCACCGGCAGGCGGGCCATCGCGCCGACCGCGGCGCGCTCGGCGTCGTAGGCGGCGCGATCGTCGGGGCGCGCGAAGCGGGGCGGGCTCGGCAGCGGTGCCTCGCGCACGACGCCGCGGCGATCGCCGATCGCCCGCAGGCTCGACCAGTGCACGACCCGGCGCAGCCGCGGGGCCTCGGCCGCGAGATCGAGGACGCTGCGCGTGCCGGCGACCCGCTCGCGGGCGCGGCGGCGCGCGTCGCCGACGCCCGGCACGCGCGCGGCGGCGTGGTGGATCGTGGTCACCCGGGCCCGCAGCGCCAGGTACTCGCCGGTCGACAGCCCGAGATCCATCGCGGCGACGTCGCCGACCAGGTGGCGGAAGCGCGCGCGGCTGGCCGTCGGCCACGCGGCGATCGTCGCGGCGAGGCTGGCGTCGTCGCCGACCAGCGCGCACACCGTCGTCGCGGGGTCGCGCGCCAGGAGCTCGGCGCACAGCGCGATCGCGACCGGGCTCGGCCAGCCGGTCACCAGCACGTCCTCGGCCGGGCTGTCGGGCGGCGCCGCCGACAGCGGCCCCAGCCGGGCCTCGAGCGAGTGCCACAGGCGATCGACCGCGATCACCAGCGCCGGCCGATCGCCGCTGTTGTCGACGACCCAGGTCGCCACCGCGAGCTTGTCGGCCAGCGGGAGCTGCGCCGCGAGCCGGCTGGCGACCGCGTCGGGCGGCAGGTCGTCGCGCGCGGCCAGGCGCGCGGCCTGGGTCGCGGGATCGACGCTGACGACGATCGTGCCGTCGAGGCCGCGGTGCAGGCCGTTCTCGATCAGCAGCGCGGCCTCGTAGAACACCACCGGCGCGCCGGCGGCGGCGTGGGCGGCGATCGCGGCCTGGGCCGCGGCGGCGATCCGCGGGTGGGTGATGCGGTTGAGATCGGCGCGGGCCGCCGGATCGGCAAACACCCGCGCGCCGAGCGCCTTGCGATCGAGCGCGCCGTCGGCGGTGAGGATCGTCGGGCCGAACCGCACCACCAGCTCGCCCAGCGCCGGCTGGCCGCGCGCCACCACCTCGCGGGCGAGCAGATCGGCGTCGACGATCGCCGCGCCGCGCTCGCGCAAGAGCGCCGCGACGGTGCTCTTGCCGCTGGCGATGCCGCCGGTCAGGCCGACTACCTTGACCACGGCCGTGGCGTACCACGGCGCGCGCCGGCGTGGTGGACCCACGGCGGCGGGCGTGGGATAGGTGTCCCGATGCGCCCTCGCGCCGCCCGCTACCTCACCTCGGCCACGCGCCCCGCCGAGTTCCCGGCCGCCGATCTTCCCGAGATCGCGTTCGCCGGGCGCTCGAACGTCGGCAAGTCGTCGCTGATCAACACCCTCGCCGGCGTCTCGGGCCTGGCCCGCACCTCGCGGACGCCGGGGCGCACGCGCCTGCTCAACTGGTTCCGCATCGATCTGCCCAAGGCGACCCACGGCAACGACGCGGTCTACTTCGTCGATCTGCCCGGCTACGGCTTCGCCTCGGTCGATCGTTCGATGCGGGCGTCGTGGCGACCGCTGATGGAGAGCTACCTCGGCGAGCGATCGACGCTGAAGGTGGTGGCGCTGTTGATCGACATCCGCCGCGGCGTCGAAGACGAGGAGCGCGACTTCGTGCCGTGGCTGCTCGAGAAGCGCATCACCGTGGTGCCGGTCATCACCAAGGCCGACAAGCTGGGCAAGGCCAAGCGGCTGCCGATCGCCGCGGCGATCCGGGCCGAGCTCGGCCTGCCGAAGCCGCCGGTGCTGTTCTCGTCGCTCGAGGCCACCGGCGGCGACGACCTGTGGCGCGCGCTCCTGGCCGGGCTGGCGTGACCGCCGCGGTGGTGCGACCGGCGGCCGCTGCCGACCTCGACGCCATCGACGAGATCTCGCGGCACTCGTTCAAGGCGCCGTGGCCGCGCCAGACCTTCGTCGACGAGCTGACCCGCCCCCACGGCCGGCTGGTGGTGGCGGAGTTCGCCGGCGTGGTCGTCGGCTACGCGAACTACTGGATTGTGGTCGACGAGGTGCACCTCCTGGCGATCGCGGTGCACCCCGATCACCGCCGCCGCGGCCTGGGCGCGGTGCTCCTGGCCGACGTGCTGGCCGCCGGCGCCGAGGCCCGGGTCATCACGCTCGAGGTGCGCGCCGGCAACACCCCGGCGATCGCGCTGTACCGCCGCCACGGCTTCGTCCCCGTCGCCACCCGCGGCGGCTACTACGGCGGCGACGGCGAAGACGCGCTGGTCATGCTGCGCGAGCGCTAGCCCGTTGCAGCGCAACGGGCTCCCGTGCCCGTGCCCGTGCCCGTGCCCGTGCCCGTGCCCGGTCTCCGTGCCTGAGCCAGCGCGAGATCGGGCACGGGCACGGGCACGGGCACGGGGTAGATCGGGCACGGGGCAGGTCGCGGTCGAACGCGGACGTTCGACGCGACCTGCTAGAAATGCCCCATCACCGGCACGGTGTCCGACTCGCGGGTCAGGATCACCGCGGTGGTGACCGCGCCGGCGACCACGACGCCGGCGGTCGCCACCACCCACCACTTGCTGTACCAGGCGCTGGCCTTGCCGCCCGGGCGGGTCAACTCGGCGTCGACGTTGACCTCGGTGTCGGGCGAGATCTGCACCGACGCGCGGAACGGCGCGAAGCCGGCCTTCTTGATCTCGATCGGGTAGCGCGACGGCGCCGGCACCCGGATCGCGTCGATCGGCGAGGTGCCCTTGGACGTGCCGCCGACCCAGATCTCGGCGCCGGCGACGTTGACCTTGATCGCCAGCGTGCCGAACCGCACGAAGTCCTCGGCGGGCAGCACCCGCTCGAGGTAGCCGACCAGATCGTCGTCGGACGGCACGGTGTCGGCGGCCAGCGCCTCGGCGACGCGGCCGTCGACGGTGCCGTCGCCGCTCTTGATCCGCTGCAGCGTGAAGATCACGTCGCCCAGCTCGCTGACGCCGACCAGCAGCACCTCGTCGGTGCCGAGCCGCGCGCCGATCGCGCCGATGCACACCGCGTCGCCGGCGCACTCGACCACGGCCTGGTCGAGGCCTTCGCCGTAGCGCTGCCGGGCCTGATCGCCGCCCAGCACCTTCAGCGAGGTGCGACCGGACAGCACCCCGCCGACCCGGCCGCTGATCGCGGGCAGGGCCTTGGTCCCGGAGCGGAACTCCAGCACCGCGGTCGTGCGGCCGCCGGCGGTGGCGGCGCCGGCCGAGAGCGCGAGGATCGCGAGCGACAGGGCGAGCTTCATGGGCGTCCGAACAGCGACGAGGACGACGCGCCCTCGAGATCGGTGGCGGGCTCGCCGCCGTTGGCCGGCGCGCAGTGCCACTGCGGCAAGAGGTAGGCCTCGTCGGGATCGAGCTGGCACAGCGCGCCCATCTCGAACCCGGCGCCGGTGTTGTCGCTCTCGCACACCGCGCACTTGGTCCGCTGGGTCGACTCGATCGCGCCGGTGCGGGTCGACACCGCGAGCTCCTGCGACAGGTGGAGCACGGTGTTGGGGACCGCATCGACGGTGATGTCGCCGAACAGCGGCAGCGTGACGGTGATCTGCACCAGCGGCGCGCGGCCCATCGCGTTCGAGGTGAGCGTGACGATCGCGCCGTCGGGCGTCACCGACAGCGCGGACACCACCGCCTGGCGCGCCTTCATCGTGCGATCGATGACGAACTGCTCGCCGTTGTCGGGGCCGAGCGGCTGCTGCAGCTCGGCGAAGGTGATCACCCGATCGAGCAGCGGCGCGCCGCGCAGGTCGAGCGCGGCGAGCTGGTGGCGCGCGCCGCTGGCGGTGAAGCCCGCGGACTGCACGGCCGGCACCGTGCCGCCGGCCCAGGCCCGGTCCTCGGTGGCGGTGACCGCGGTCGGCGCGCAGACGACGTCGGGCGCCGCGGTGCACGGCGTCGCCGCCGCCGCGGTGATCGGCGTGACGGTGTCGGGGCCCAGCTCGGTGACGGTGACCCGGTTGCCGCACAGCTCGGCCGCGGCGACGAACGGCCGCTCGCTGGTGCCGGCGATGTCGGCGACGCCGCCGCCCAGCGGGATGCCGCGCCCGCCGGCCTCGGCCACGCCCAGCTCGGTGAGGAACAGCGACGACATCGCCCCGCACTGGCTGGCGACGCGGGCTGCGTCGACCAGCGCCACCGCGCTCATCGTGCCGTCGGGCTCGCGGGCGATCGTCACCGCGCCGATGGGTCCGGGGGCGGTGATCGCGCGGGTGTTGCCCGAGGCGGTGTCGATGATCGTCAGGTCGGACCCGGCGGCGGCGACCAGGAACCGCCCGTCGGGTGAGCCGGCGAGGTCGATCACGGTGCCGGTGAGCGTCGCCAGCGGGGTGTCGAGCACCGCGTCGATCGACGAGTCGAGGCGGTAGATCATGCCGCCCGCGGCCAGGAACAGATCGACCCCGGCGGCGGCGACCAGCGACGGGCTGCGGCCGGCGGGCAGCGTCACCACGTCGGTGCGGATCACCGCGCCGCCGCGATCGATCCGCAGCAGCCGCGGCCGGCTGGCGGTGTCGGGGGCCTCGAGCGTGGCCTCCGGGGTCGGGCCGGCGGCGTAGGTGCGCGGCCGGCGCACCGGGATCTGATAGGTGACCGCGCCGTCGGCCGACACGGTGAGCGGCGCCTCGGCGCGGCCGAAGCCGACCATGCCGCCCGCCGAGCCGGTCAGCTCCACCGTCATCCGCCGGTAGTCGTCGACCGGCAGCTCGCCCAGGTCGAAGCGGCCGTCGCGCACCGGCGCGGTCAGCGTCACCGGATCGCCGTCGACGCGGTCGGCCACCAGCGTGACCTGAGCGACGTCCTCGGGCTGGGCCGCGGGCTCCTCCGGCAAGGTCAAGACGACCTCGACCGAGCCCTGGCCGCACGCGCCGAGGGCGAGGGCGAGGGCCGGGAGCCGTGCGCGGGACATCGAGCGACGCTATCACCCGCGCGCCGGCGGCCACAACCGCGGGCCGCGCCGATGCCCCGCGGAGCGCGCTGATCTGGCATGCTCAGGAGCGGGGGGCCGCCGCGGTCCCTCCGTCTCATGTCCGTGGTCGTTGAACCTGAAGTCGCGCGCGCCGCCAGCGAAGGCGGCGTGGATCACACCGGGCCACGCCCCACCGACGTCGGGCTGCCCGCGGTGTTCGGTCGGTACCTGCTGATCCAGCGGCTGTCGCGCGGCGGCATGGGCGAGATCTTCCTCGCCAAGCACGGCCTCGCCGGCTTCGAGAAGCTGTGCGTCATCAAGAAGGTGCTGCCGAGCCTCGCCGAGGACTCGCAGTTCATCTCGCGCTTCATCGACGAGGCCCAGGTCGCGATCAAGCTGCACCACGTCAACGTCGCGCAGGTGTTCGAGGTCGGCCGGGTCGGCGACGAGTACTTCCTGGCGCTCGAGTACCTCGAGGGCCGCGACCTGCGGCGGCTGCTGACCGTGGTCGCGCGCCAGGGCCGCCGCATCCCGCCGCCGATCGCGCTGTTCATCGCGCGCGAGGCGGCCAACGGCCTGGCCTACGCCCACCGCCGGACCAGCAGCGACGGCACGTCGCTGGGGCTGGTGCATTGCGACATCTCGCCGCCCAACGTGCTGGTGTCGTTCGAGGGCGAGACCAAGATCATCGACTTCGGCATCGCCAAGAGCGCGCTGCGCGCGACCGCCACCGATCCCAAGATGGGCTTCGGCAAGTTCGGCTACATGGCGCCGGAG